>Ga0137427_10000018_pt1 | contig 83972 bp, 77 predicted proteins | sample EasRivERMZT700_2_FD_102309 | JGI IMG/M metagenome (GOLD analysis project Ga0137427, IMG submission 102309) | Soil microbial communities from meander-bound floodplain in the East River, Colorado, USA - East River MetaG ERMZT700_2 | ecosystem: Environmental > Terrestrial > Soil > Floodplain ...
TGCCGCGATTGTGGCGCGCTTGAACGAGCCGTTCGGCGTCACCACAGATACCGCGGGCAACCTGTACTTCGGCGACTTCCAGAACCATCGGGTGCGCCAGGTGTCGGCTGCCAACGGCACGATTCAAACACTGATCGGAGGAGGAACGGCAGGATTCTCCGGTGACGGTCTGCCTCCTCGCGGCGTCACGCTTACGGCTTCCATCGCCGCCGGTGGCCCAACCTATCTGCCCGTCACCGTTGGCGTGAATATTGCGCAGTCGACATGGGAGTTTGCGACATTCCCGTCGACAACCACTGGACCAACGTTCAACTTCACAGTGCGCCAGACGTCGAACATTGGTGGAGCTCTGCGCATGAACAGCGCCACAACGTTCAGCGTAAATCCGAATAGCGCCAACGTGATTTCGCTGCCCGCGACTTTGACGATTCCCAACAACGCGACCAGCATCGTTGGAACTGCTACGACCATCGGTGCCGGAGTCACACAGATCCTTGCTCAAGCAAGTGCGACGGGAATTGCCATCGGGGCCAGTTCGAACATCACGGTGACGCCTTTCCTGAGCGCGACTCCCGTCACGCCCGCTTCCGGCAACGCCAATGCCGTGACACCCGTCACAATTACAGGACGTAACCTTCTGAATGCGACAGCCATCACGGGCCCAACCGGCGTCACGGCGACGATTACGAACGTCACTCCGGACGGCCAGACGATGACGGCGAACATCAACGTCGCGCTCGGAACCGCGGCCGGCGCAAAGATGCTGACGATAGTCACGCCTACCGGCAACGTGACCTTTACATTCACGGTGAACTAGAAACTCAAAATTGGGTTATTTTTGCGCGCAGAGCTCGGGCCTTGTCCCGAAGTTGCGCAGCGCGTTCGAATTCGAATCGCTTGGCCGCTTCCCGCATCTCTGCTTCAAGCCTGGCAACGAGGGTCGCCAGTTCTTCAGGATCGTCTGGAATGGTTTCTTCCACTTTCTCTTCGGGAAGTTTGACGTAGTCCGCTTCGGAAATCGCCACCAGCGTCATGTCAACCGGCTTGACGATGCTTTCAGGCGTGATGTTGTTCTCAATGTTGAAACGTTTCTGAATCTCACGCCTCCGATTGGTCTCGTCGATCGCCCGTTTCATCGAATCCGTCATCTTGTCCGCATACAGAATCGCTCGTCCGTTCAGATGGCGGGCCGCGCGCCCCATCGTTTGGATGAGAGAGTCGCCGGATCGCAGGAAACCCTCCTTATCGGCGTCGAGAATCGCGACAAGAGACACTTCGGGAAGGTCGAGGCCTTCACGAAGCAGGTTGATACCGATGAGAACATCGAATTCACCTCGGCGCAAACCGCGTAGGATTTTGATGCGTTCGAGTGTGTCAATTTCGGAGTGGAGGTAGCGGCAACGAACGCCCACTTCCGTGTAGTACTCGGCCAGATCTTCCGCCATACGCTTCGTGAGAGTGGTCACCAGTACGCGCTCGTTTTTCTCGGCGCGCAATCGTATTTCGTTCAGAAGATCGTCAATCTGACCGCGGACCGGACGCACTTCGACCTCCGGATCGGTAAGTCCGGTCGGCCGGATCACTTGCTCAACGAACAACCCGCCGGTCTTCGTCAGCTCATAAGGTCCGGGTGTGGCGGAAACATAAATGAGCTGATTGGCCCGCTTTTCGAATTCTTCGAAGGTTAAGGGTCGATTGTCCAGCGCTGACGGCAACCGGAAACCATATTCGACGAGGTTTTCTTTTCTGGAGCGATCGCCATGATACATGCCTCGTAGCTGTGGCATCGTCTGATGACTCTCATCGATGAACATGAGGGAATCTTGCGGCAGGTAATCCAGCAAAGTTGGCGGAGGCTGGCCTGGGTTGCGGCCGGTAAAGTGACGCGAATAGTTTTCAATACCGTGGCAATAGCCGACTTCCTTGATCATCTCCATGTCGAAAAGCGTGCGCTGATGCACTCGTTGCGACTCGAGCAGACGGCCCTGGTTCTCCAGCAGCGCTTCCCAATCCGTTAGCTCGGCCCTGATCGTGACGACGGCCTGTTCGATGCGGGGACGCGGCATGACAAAGTGGCTTTTCGGATAGATTGTCAAACGCTCGTAGGATTTTATCTCGTCGCCCGTCAATGGGTCGAACGCAGCGAGCTTTTCGACGTCGTCACCCCACAGCTCTATACGAAAGCCGATGCTTTCATACGTTGGATGGACTTCGATGGTGTCGCCTCGAACTCGAAAAGTACCTCGCCGGAAATCCACATCATTTCGCTCGTACAGGATCTCGACCAGCTTTGTCAGAATTTCCCGACGGCTCGCCCGTTGACCGCGTTCGAGCATCAGTAACATGCCATAGTAGGCTTCCGGTGAACCCAGACCGTAAATGCAGGAGACAGAGGCTACGATCACCACATCCCGCCGCTCAAACAACGATCTTGTGGCTGAGAGCCTGAGCCGGTCGATCTCATCATTGATCGTCGATTCTTTCTCGATGTAGGTATCCGTCGCCGCAATGTAGGCTTCAGGCTGATAGTAGTCGTAATAGCTGACGAAATACTCGACGGCGTTGCCTGGGAAAAAGCCTCGAAACTCGTGATAGAGCTGTGCAGCCAAGGTCTTGTTGTGGGCCAGGACGATCGTTGGACGATTCAGTTTCTCGATTACCTTGGCCATCGTGAACGTCTTTCCGGAACCCGTGACACCCAACAGAACCTGATGTTTTTCACCGTCGGTTAATCCCGCAACCAGTTGTTGGATAGCCGTCGCCTGATCCCCGCGGGGCGAATAGGATGAGACCAGAGTAAAGTCCATAACCGACCATTGTAACCAAATTTGGGAGCGGATTAGTCAGATCCTAAATCCCTCTTCGAGCACTTGCACCGCTCGCCGGAAAACTGTATCTTCGTTGACTTTGAGGGAAGGCCCAACAAACCGGATGGCTCAATCAATACCGAGGATTTTTGCTGCATTCCAATGTTCCAGTTGCGGTACCAAAGAAGCTAACTGGTTTTCCGCGAATCATTCCGAGCATATTTTCGAGAGTCCAGGACGATTGGTTTGTCTCGGCTGTCGAGCCGTCTTTCCAGTACGCAGCGGATACCTCGACCTCTATCCTGGATTCTCCGAGCCCGTAGTGCCGTTCCAGCGCTTATTTCACTGCGGGCCGATCGTTGATTTTCTTTATGAAGACATCTGGAGGCCGCTCGGCTACTTCATCGCCAGCAAACACTCGTTTCCTAAAGATGTGGATCGCATCGCTTCACTGCTTCCGAAGCGGCAAGGTCTGATCCTGGACCTCGCATGCGGAACCGGTGCATTCACCCGCAGGATCGCAAGGCGGTTTCCTGAATCAAGCGTCATCGGATTCGATCTGTCCACACAAATGCTGGAAAGGGCGGTGCGCGTCACTCGCAAGGAAGGACTGCGAAACGTTTATTACATGCGCGGCAGCGCGTTATCGATGCCCTTCAGTTCCGAAAGCTTCAATGCCGTGACCTGTTGTGGCGCCTTGCAGTTATTGACTCCCTGGGATCGGGCTTTCGCTGAGATTGCGCGAGTGCTTCGCGTGAACGGCGACTTCATCTGCCAAACGACGTTGGGGCCTCGAACACCGCCCGCGTATGTCCGTGTCGCCGACCGACTGCTGAAGTTTGGCTACTTCTATCTGGACGACTTGAAAGCGCGCCTCGACAGGTTCAACTTTGCACTGGTCGCGGAAGAGCGTTCGAACATCAACTACATATTCCACGCCGCAAAAAACGGCCTAGTAAGCGATCTTCGCAGTCCCATTCTGGATGTCGATTGAACGGATGCCCCATGGCAACTCGAATGGTTTCTTGAGATCGGCTTCGGGGTACTTGGGCTTTACGTATTTATCGAACAAAGTCTGAATCAGAACCTTCGGGACCGGAATTCCGTCCACTCGAATCTCTTCAAGCTCGAACCGGCCACGGCTGTCACGGCCTTCAAACTTTCCCTTTACGAAAAGGTTGTGCGTGCCACCCATTATTGCATCCACCATCGGGTTTCCTGTGCTGTTCGATGTAAATGTCATCTGAGTGTCTGCTGCGACTGTGCCTGGGGTGAGCTGAACGTCGATGGAATCCATCTGAACCGGGATGTCGTCGCGAAGAGAAAAGAGGACATACGACTCCATCTCGATTTCGCTAACTTCAAGTTCCTTGCTTTGATGGTTGGAATTCCCCTGAGCTTCCTGCTGCTTAATCCGGTCGATCTTCACTTGCAGCGAGTCCGCCGCCTTTTTGGAGACCCGGGATTCGGCTGGTGCTTCCTGGGCTGAAATGCTTCGGAAGGCAAAAAAACCGGCTGCTGCGACAGCCGCTATGGCAATACCGACGACTGCAATTTTCTTCATAGCTTACCTGATGATCTTAAACGTTCGGGACCAGCGGGTTTTTCGGAAGAAATTAGTAAATAGATCCGTCACCTGTTGAATCCGATCCTCCACCGCGGTTCGACGGTATTCATCGGAATCGGTTTCATATGACCAGTAGATAATCAGCGCTTTCCCCACAATCAGGTCACGAGGAACAAATCCCCAGTACCGGCTGTCTGAACTATTGTCGCGATTATCTCCCATCGCAAAATAGTGGCCTTCGGGCACCACGAGTTCGCCATCCTTCGTGAATTCTTCATACCAGTAGGGATTCTCATCGCCATTGCCGCCGCTGTATCGATACGTGGTATTGGGATGCGGTTTCGGCGGAAACGAATCTCGAAAGGCGTCGGCATACGATCCGGGAGCGCTTTTGTGGATCTTGTAAGTTTCGTTCAACGGTTCGCCATTGACCAGGACCTGTTTATCGACGACCTTCAAACGATCACCGGGCAGGCCGATAGCGCGTTTGACATAGTGCTTTGTCAGATCCTTGGGAAATCGAAAGACAATCACGTCGCCACGGTGAATGTCCCTGAATGGCATGAGCCCATCGAGGACAAAACCCTTGGATCCGAAGGCGAATTTATTGACCAGCAAATGATCGCCAACCAGGAGATTGTCTTCCATGGAAGGCGTTGGAATCTTAAAGGCCTGAACGATGAAGGTTGTGCCGAACAACGCGAGTATCACTGTGATCACCAGCGACTCGAAGTATTCGCGCAGCGTGGACTTCTTGTACGTCAGTTCACTCATATAGTGTTGCGGCGATCGACGACCGCCGAAAGTTCTGTCTCCCGATGCAATCGGTCCAACGCTTCCCGCGCAGCGGCCTGCTCGGCCGCTTTCTTGGTCAGACCTAAACCGGACGCAATTGCGCGTCCCTGAACCATCACGTCTACAGCAAAAAGCTTCTGATGGTGCGGGCCGGTCTCGCTTGTGACGATATAGTCGGCTCGGCCTCCCTGTCGAGCCTGTAGCTGTTCCTGAAGCGCAGTTTTGAAGTCCGGGACCTGCCTCGAAGAATCGCCGACGTCTTCGATCTGCGGCTCGTAGAATCTCATCATGAGCCGGCGTACGTGGTCCATGCCACCGTCAAGATAAATAGCGCCGAGAATGGCCTCGAAGGCGTCAACCAGAAGAGCCTGCTTCGTCCGTCCTCCGGTTTTTTCCTCGCCCTTTCCCAACTGCAAGTAATCGCCCAAACGCAACTGCTCGGCAAATTTCACCAAATTGGCGGCGCTGACGAAGAATCCCTTGAGCTTCGAAAGCTGACCTTCCGTCAGGCTCGGATGGGCACGGAACAAGAAATCGCTGACCAGGAAGCCAAGCACCGCATCGCCGAGGAATTCCAGCTGTTCGTTATCCCCGCCGGATTCATAAGTTTCATGGGCGTGAGAGCTGTGCGTTGTCGCCCTGATCAAAAGTTGGGAGTCGTTGAAGGTATATCCGAGTTCCGACTCCAAGTCAGTAAGTCGTCTCATAAAGCAAAGGGTTGGGCAACTCCTGTCAGAATTACCCAACCCAATTCTACTACGCGGTCACCAAGGATCTATTTGGGGATCTTCGCTCCCGCCTGTTTGATGAACTCGTCGTATCCATCCATGGATTTCTTTGTGTTCTGATACATCTGCTTGAGGATCTCACTGGCCTGAGCTTCCGTCGGTCCTTTCAGGAAGATCGATTTTGCCAAAGACTCCATCGCATCGTCCACCTTCGGCGGTTTGTCCTGAGCCAGGGCAAGACCCAGGTAGAAGTACGCTTCGCCATCATCCTTCTTCGCGACGATTGCGGCGCCATACGCTTTTTGAGCGTCGGAATATTTCTTATTGTTGTAGTGAATCCTGCCCATCGTTTGATTCGCAGTTGAAGCCAGGCTTGCCTTATCCTCGGGCCTCATTTGCGCGGCCATCGGACTCGACAACAGAGCGTTCACCTTGCTCAACGCCTTTTTCCCGTGCTCTTCAGCGTCCTTCATCTGCTTTTCCATATCTTTGGGATCAGCAGGCGGGCGAGCAGCCATCACGCTGGACAGTGTGAGCAACGTCAACAGATCTTCAGGATCCTGACCCAGCGCCTTCTGCGCCCATTCGATGGTCTTTCCTGCGTCGTTGAGCTGCTGATAATTGCTCATCAGGTTCTGGTAGTAATACATCATTGCCCGCTCGGTGTCGTCGATGAGCTTCTTGAACGCGGCGGAGTCTTTGTTAATCGGGGGAGGCATCGGTGGTGCCTTCGGATCTTGCTTCTTCTTGTCATCCCTCGGTGCGTTCTTTGCAGCTGCGGCTTCGGCGTCTGCCTTGGCGATCATGGTCTCGAGGTACTTCACTTCCAGCGCTAGCCCTTGCTCACCGGCAGCGACGGCTTCCTTGAATTTTCCCATCCGCGTAAAGGTTTCCATTCGGAAGCGTTGGACAAAACCTCCGAGTTGAGAGCTGGGATAGGTCGTCAGGAACTGGTCCGCCAACGTAATTTTGTTCGCCGGATTCGGTTCCTTTTCGATCGCAATGAACGCCGTGTACTCTTCCTGGCTGCTTGGCTTGGGACTGTAGTTTTCTGGCTGGGGTGGGGGCTGGCCCTTCTGATCTTTGTTCGCATCCCGGTTTCGTTGTGCCATCAAAGGCATACTGAGGACGAGGGCTAGAAACGTCACCGCTAGGGCAAAACCCTTTTTCTTGGTCATTTCAAACTGTCTCCTTAGCTTGGACGATAAAGACACCTAAGACTATTATTTACAGATAATTGTGTCAAGGACGGAGGTCGCTGCAAGCATCTCCGAATGGCTTCCGAATTCCCTCTTTTGCAGCGGCCTGTGCGTTCCGGGTGTTGTCACCCATTCTTTCGGCCTGACGGTAGTTCGCCAGGGCACGCTCGCGCTCGCAATCCAGATCCAGGATACGGGCCAGATAGATATAAGCCCAAACCTTCATGGCCGGGTCAAGTCCTTCGCTTCGCGTTGCCCGCTCAAAGTAATCCCGCGCCTGACCGCTGTCCCCTTCTTTCGACGCTAAAAGCCCGAGGCCGTAAAGGGCAGCTCCATTGGATCGTTCGTAATCGCTTAAAACCTTTTCGAAAGCCGCTTTCGCTTTTTCGCTGTTGTTGGCATTCAGAGCAGCCTCGCCTTCTTTCAGGAGATCCCGCATGGGATTGGCGACGGGCGCCGGTTGCTCCACCGGAACTTCCGCACTTGATGTGGATCGTTGCGCCACGGGAATGCTCATGAACGTCGACGAAAACCGCGCCGCTTCCACGTCCACATTGATTGCGGAAACCATCTTGGGGAAGACGGTACGAAAGGCCTGTTCCTGGCCTTCATATTCGACGAGCGCACCATAGAAAAAAGGAACCAGCAGGAGGCCGGCACGGTAGTAATTGTCCACTGCCTCTTTGGCGCGAACTGCGGTAGGGCGATCAATGCGGATTTCAGCTGCACGGATCAGGGATTCGCCCATCATGGTGTGAAAGTCCGTGGTGTATCCGCTCTGGACGCCTTCGACGCCTTTCACCAAAAGCATCAACCGGTCGCGATTGACAACTTTGGAACCGTTGGTCGCAATCAGGTTGTCCAATTGGAAATGCAGATAGGCGTGCCGAAGATCGTCCATGCGAGAATTTGTGGACTCTCCGAGCACGACATAGTAGTTGTCCTGGTCGCTACGAACATTGACGCTGTTTTTGGGCGCGGACAACTCCACGAAGATTTCCATTGTCCGGGTGCTGCTTCCGCCAAATGGAATCCTTAGGAACGCATCGGTCCTAACGATCTGCTCGCGAATCCCCGGACCGAGGCGATTCATTTCCTCATCGTATGCGGGACGCATATCGTTCCAGAGGCTGGTGACCTTGCCCTGGACATAGACCTCTTTTAGTAGATCCACAAAGCCCAGGAGATCCCGTGCGTCGTTTGGCAACGACTCTTCTCGCGACGACAACTTGAAATCCGGTGGTGCCGTAAGGCTGACTGCGAGGGAGATGTATCTCGACAAATGAGCTTCGTCGTCCCGGCCACGCTTGTGACCCTCGTAAAAGTCCCTGAGCCGCGTTACCAGATTGGGATCGAGCTGCTTTGCCAGGTTTCGAACTTCAGTGCGTACGGGATGATACTGACTACCCAGTTCCACGTCGAAGCCGGCGGCGTTGAGCGCCACCATTGTTGTAAACAGTCGCAGGTCGGTGTCGATTCTTACCGCTCGAGACGATTGGGCATCACTGGAAACCGTAGTAGCGAGAACGACGAAACAAACGAGAGCAAATCTTGAAAACATTCCGGAAATCATACCACTGTCGGCGTGCATGCTATGCTCGCCCGCATGGAGTTTGGAATTTCGACGCAGTTTCATCGCAAGCAACTGGTGACAGTCGACTTGCTGGAATCGTTGCGCAAGGCCGGCTATCAGCGCATAGAGCTTTTTTGTAATCGACCTCATCTCAACTACCACGATCGAAATCTCCTGCGGGCAATTGGACGATGGTTCGACGAAAACGAATTACCGGCGCCCTCAATTCATTTGCCCTTTCTTGAAGATACGGGGACTCAGCGACGATGGATCTCCCCGCTCGACTCCGAACGCCGACACCGGGAATCCGCTATCGATGAGATCAAGCGATGTCTCGAACTGGCCGATCGGATCCAGCCGGAGTACGTCGTGATTCATCTGGGAAATCCGGCAGAAGCATTCAATCCCCTGATGTTTGAGTACGCTTACAGCGCGATTTTTCAGATTCGCCACTTCTCGGGAGTCAATGTGATGGTTGAGAACATTCCAAACGAAATCTCCACCATCGAACGAATCCAGGAATTCCGCCGTGCGTCGGACTTCCTCGAGATTGGAATTTGTTACGATAGTGGTCACGGTCATTTGCAAGGTATGACCGAAGAACTGGATTTCGTCGGCGCCACTCATATACACGACAACCACGGCGACCGCGACGATCATTTATGGCCCTTTGAGGGCAAGATCGACTGGCCGGCATTCATCGAAAAACTCGTTGTTGCAAAGTATCCGGGACACTTCGTGTTCGAAGCTCGCGGCTCCGATCTCAGCAAAGGAAACGAAGTTCGAAGCCGGCTTCGAGACTTGTGGGACGAGGCAAACTATTCCCTTGAGGAGTATCGGATCAAATACAAGGTGCGAAATGAAAACGGTTGACCTCAAGCAAATTCATACAGGGGGAGCGCCATCGGAACCCTTCAAGATTCAAGGTTGGGTGCGGAGCCGCAGAGACTCGAAACAAGTCGTGTTCATTGAATTCTCGGATGGGACATCCATTAGGAATCTTCAACTGGTCGTCGATCCGTCGCTTCCAAGTTTCGCCGCGGTAGCGTCACGCTTGTCCACTGGGGCTGCGGTCGAAGCCATCGGTACGCTGGTGGATTCACCAGGGGCAAAGCAAAAGTATGAGTTTCGCGTTTCTGACATCCTGCTGGTCGGCGAAGCCGACACTGAGAGTTATCCGCTTCAGAAAAAGGGACACACGTTGGAGTTTCTGCGCGAGATCCAGCACTTAAGGCCGCGCTCGAACACTCTGGGCGCTGTCTTTCGCGTGCGCAGCGCGGCGGCGCTGGCAATCCATCAGTTCTTCAACGAGCAGGGTTTTTATTACGTTCATACTCCCATCATCACAACTTCTGATTGTGAAGGCGCGGGAGAGATGTTCCACGTAACGACTTTGGATCTTGCCGGGGTTCCGAAGGTCGATGGACACGTGGATTTTGCCAAGGACTTCTTCAACGCTGAAGCCGGGTTGACGGTTTCCGGGCAACTCGAAGGTGAAATCTTTGCCACAGCACTGAAAAAAATCTACACCTTCGGGCCCACCTTCCGTGCCGAGAACTCCAACACGCCAAGGCATCTTGCTGAGTTCTGGATGATCGAACCTGAAGTGGCGTTTCTCGATCTCGAAGGAAACATGGCCCTGGGCGAGGTCTTCATCAAATACCTCGTCAAATACGTGCTGAACCACTGCGAGGACGAACTTGCGTTCCTGCACGCGCGCGACTGGGTAAAGGAACCCGGTCTTATGGAAGCTCTCAGATCTGTAGCGGAATCCAAATTCGAACGGCTGGATTACACGGACGCCATCAAGATCCTCGAGCAAAGCAAAAAGAAGTTTGAATTCCCCGTGAAATGGGGCATGGACCTGCAAACCGAACACGAGCGCTTTCTCACCGACGAACACATTAAGGGACCGGTTTTCGTCGTCAACTACCCCAAAGTGATCAAGGCGTTCTACATGAAGGTCAACGACGATGACAGGACCGTCAGGGCAATGGACATGCTCGTTCCGAGACTCGGAGAAATCATCGGCGGATCGCAACGCGAGGAAAGGCACGACGTGCTGTTGAATCGGATTCGGGAGATGGGGCTGCCGGAGCAGAATTACTGGTGGTATCTGGAGCTTCGAAAGTTCGGAACTGTCCCGCATTCCGGTTTCGGTTTAGGTTTCGAGCGGTTTTTGATGTATGCCACGGGTATGCAAAATATCCGCGACGTCATTCCATTTCCCAGATTTCCCGGCTCTGCACGGTTCTGATCACTGGCGGTCGTAGCGGAGGCCCCTCGCTACCGCTCGGGTACTGCTCTGGGGCGCGGAACAAAGCAGTACCCGAGCAGTAGCGAGGGGCCAGTCCGCTATCCAGGGCTACAATAGTCATAGGAGTTTTTATGTCACGGATCTCGATAATCGGTGTGCCCATGGACCTGGGCGCTGACCGGCGCGGCGTTGATATGGGTCCTTCAGCGCTGCGGTACGCAGACCTCAATGAAAAGCTTCAGGAACTCGGACATGAAGTCCACGACCTCGGCGACATGGACGTCATCATTCCCGAAACGCGTCATTTCGGAGATCCCAAAGCCAAATACCTTCGCGAAATCTCAGACGCATGCGTACACCTTGCGGAGACCGTTGTTCGCGTCTACGAAGAAGGAAGAACACCTCTGGTTCTTGGTGGCGATCATTCCATCGCGATGGGTACCGTTTCGGGAATGTCCGAAGCTTTCCGCCGGCAAAAGAAGAAACTCGGACTCATCTGGTTTGACGCACATGCCGACATGAATACACCGGAAATCTCGCCTAGCGGCAACGTACACGGTATGCCAATGGCCGCGATTCTCGGATACGGCCCCAGGGAACTGACCCACATCTTCGGCTTCGCTCCCAAAATGCTGCCGGAAAATGTGGTCATGATCGGAATTCGTGAAGTGGATGTGGCGGAACGGGAACTCGTCAAGAAATCGGGAGTCCGTGTTTTCACGATGAAGGAAATCGACAAGCGCGGAATCGGCACGGTGCTCGACGAAGCCATTTCGCTCGTCACCAACCGAACAGACGGATTCTCCGCGACACTCGATGCCGACTTCCTGGACCCGTACGAGTCCCCTGGTGTAGCGACTCCTGTTCGCGGCGGCGCCGATTACCGCGAAGCGCACCTTGCCATGGAAATGTTGGCGGATACGAAAAAGATGGTGTCGTTCGAAATCACGGAAATCAATCCGATTCTGGACGAACATAACAAGACCGCGCATTTCGGCACCGAATTGATCCTGTCGGCGTTCGGAAAGCAAATACTTTGAACGAGACTGCAACTCTTAAAACCGTACTCGAAACCTACACAAAGGAAGGCGAACTATACGAGCGCCTGGAAAATGGACGGCTGCGTTGCGTCGCGTGCGGCCATCGCTGCGTCATTTTTGACGGCCTGGATGGCATTTGCCGCGTCCGCTTCAATCGAGGCGGAAAGCTGCTTGTTCCTTACGGGTACATCGGTGCGCTTCAGCTTGATCCTGTCGAGAAGAAGCCGTTCTTTCATGCCTTGCCCGGCTCGCTCGCGATGAGTTTCGGAATGCTCGGTTGCGACTACCACTGCGGCTATTGTCAGAACTGGGTAACTTCTCAAGCCCTTCGCGATCCGAGCGCACTCGCGCCACCTCACCGGATGACGCCGGAACAGTTCGTCCACGCCGCCTTGAATCAGGGGGCGAGCATCGTCACCAGCACATACAACGAACCGTTGATCACCAGCGAGTGGGGCGTTGAAATCTTCAAACATGCGAGGCGCGCCGGCTTGAAGACCTCCTATGTATCGAACGGGAACGGCACTACCGAAGTGCTGAATTACATCAAACCCTGGGTCGATTTTTACAAGGTCGATCTCAAGAGTTTTCAAGACCGGAATTACCGCAAGCTGGGCGGGGTGCTGAAGAACGTGCTGGATACCATCGAACGGCTTCACGCCATGCAGTTCTGGCTTGAAATCGTGACGCTCATCGTTCCCGGCTTCAATGACGGGGACCAAGAGCTTCAGGATATCGCTCGATTTCTCCGTGGTATCTCACCGGATATTCCCTGGCATGTAACGGCATTCCATCAGGATTACAAAATGACCGGCCCGGATAACACTCCAGCGACAACACTCGTACGGGCATTCGAGCACGGCAAATCTGCCGGATTGAATTTCGTCTACGCCGGAAACCTTCCCGGATCCGTCGGAAATCTGGAAAACACATACTGTCCAGGTTGTAATGAACTTCTGATAGAGCGACGAGGCTTCCGCGTGCGCCAAATGCGCGTTATTGATGGGAATTGCCCCAAATGCACGCGGCCCATCCCAGGCGTCTGGTCCTAGGGGAGCAGTGCTGGAGACCCGGTCGCTACCGCTCCCGGTTCTGACGGGCCGCCACAATGTCAGAACCGGGAGCTGTAGCGACCGGGTCTCCAGCACCGCATGCGGCAGGAGTTAACGCCGACAGAGTTTCCCCAACACGGTCGCAACCTGACGGCGCGTTTCTTCCAGGCTGCCTGAAGTGTCGATCACGAAATCCGCGAATTTCCTTTTCTCTTCCATCGGCATTTGCGCCCGAATCCGCGCTTCGATCTGCTCTGCCGAAAGACCGGAGCGTTCGCCAAGCCGGCGGCGTTGTTCGTCTGCAGAACAAACAACGACGATAACTTTGTCGTAGTTCTTGTACGTCCCGACTTCGATCATCAATGCCGCTTCGACGATTCCTATGGCGTCTGCGTCCTTCGACTCCAATTCATCCAGCCAATCTTTTTGGTATTGGATAACGGCTGGGTGCACCAGGGCATTGAGGCGATCACGCGCTGCTGGATTGTTGAACACCAATTCTCCGAGGACTCTTCGATCGATACGGCCATCGGGCGCCAGCACGTGTTGGCCAAAAGCATCGACGACGGCTCGATTCACAGATTGTCCCGGTTCGAAAAGCCGATGCACGATCGCGTCGGCGTCGATCAGGTGACATCCCATCTCCACGAACATCCGGCCAACAGTGGATTTGCCCGCACCGATCCCACCGGTCAGCCCGACACGCAGCATCAGAGTTTCCGCCGCATGCGGGCTGCCTTGATGGTGTTCTTCATCAGCATGGCAATGGTCATGGGACCCACTCCGCCAGGCACCGGAGTAATCATTGAGGCCACTTCTTTCACACGCCGCACATCGACATCGCCAGCCCAGACGTAGCCTCGCTTTTCAAAGTCCTGAGCCCTGGTGGAATCATTTCCGAAAAGGCGTTCCATCTCGGCGCGATCCGACACCTGGTTGGTGCCGACATCAATGACCACCGCTCCGGGCTTGACGTACTCGACGGTCACCAGAGCCGTCCGACCGATGGCCGCAACAATGATATCGGCCTGACGTGTGATCTCGGGCAGGTTGCGCGTCTTCGAATGACAGATCGTTACGGTTGCATTCGCATGCAACAGCAAAGCCGCTTGCGGCTTGCCGACATCATCACTACGGCCGAGCACAACGGCATGAGCGCCCTCAATTTTGACGCCCGAGCGACGCAGGAGTTCCATCACACCCAAGGGTGTGCAGGCGACGAGTGTTTCGTGCCCTAAAAGCAACGAGCCGAGATTGCTGGAGTGGAATCCGTCAACATCCTTGGACGGCAGGACGGCTTCAAGAACCGAGTGCTTACTCACCTGCTTGGGCAGTGGCAGCTGGATCAAAATGCCATCAACCGAGTCGTCTTCATTCAGCCTGCGGACTTCACGAAGGACATCGTTCGTTGTGACGTTGCCGGGAAGCAGTACTTTCCGGCTTCGAATGCCCAGGCGCTCACAGCTTCGAGCCTTCATATTGACGTACGACGAGGAAGCCGCGTCATCCCCGACAAGAATCACCGTTAGCCCAGGCTCGATCCCCTTCTGTTTAAGTTCCGCGACTTCGGCCGCGGCTTCCTTTTTGATGTCTTCGGCGATCTGCGTACCGTTGATAATTGTCGCTGCCATAAACGAAACATCATACACTGGGACCAATGAATTGGATGTTAGTGGTCACCGCGTCTCTGTTGTTCTTGAATCTGTTTCCGGCGACTATCGAGCGGGCATTTATTCTGATTCAGAATCAAGACTGGAGTGGTGCGGCCTCGAGTCTGGATCAAGCGGCGATCGAGGATCCTCAACTCTTCCAAGCCAACAGTTTCCCATACCTCCGCGGGCGTGTAGCCGAACACCAAACCGATTGGGAACGGGCACGCACGGAGTTCCTGAAAATCCCCGCCGATAATGCACTACGGCCATTAGCTGTTTGGCACGCAGCAATGTCCGCCGCTCGTCTTCAGGATCATCCAGCCGTTGCCAGTTTGTTCCGCGAGCTTCCATCAAGTTTTCCGGATGACTTCAAGCTGCAACTGGCCGGCGTCAGTGCAACGGACGTAGCCCTGACGATCTACAGCTCAATGGCGGTGCGGGACGCCCGTCTCGAACGCGCCAGAATGGTGGACGACAAAATTGCGCTTTGGTCGCTGCTTCGCGAACGCAAGGATGACGACACGGGACTTCGAGCGGCACATCTGCTATCCGCGGTTGCCGCAACTCCACGCGAAATGCTAGAAGTCGCCGACGCCTTTACCGCCCATCGGCAATTCGACTACGCGCAGCCGCTGTACGAAAGTGCCGCTCAAGACAGCGCTGTAGCCGCTGAAAGCCGGTTCCAGATTGCACGGATCTATTTTCTCCGGGGCGATTTTGCATCGGCCGGTGAAGCGTATTCCTCCATTGCGAAGGACTTCCCCGGTACCCGCTGGGAACGCGATTCCGACTATCAGGTCGCGAGCTGTTACTGGCGTCTGGGTGACTTCAACCATTCGGAAAAAGCCTACCTTCGCTACATCACAAAGTACGGCAGCCGCGGACAGGAAGAAGGGGCGATCCGCAATCTGGTTGATGTCTACCGCGTGCTCGGCGAAAACCAGAAGGCATTGACCTGGATCGATCGGGCGCTGGCAAAACGTTTGACGGTTGCCGGCCGTCAGGTGTTCCTGTTTACGAAGGCAAAGATCCTGTACGCGCAAAAACGCTATACGGCGGCGGCTCAACTCTTCCGTCAACTTGCGCTCACAACGATCCGCTCCGCGCCAGGAGGCACAACCAAAGACGAAGCTCGCTACTTTGAAGCGTTGTCTCTTTCACAAAGCGGAAATGCCGCAGCAGCGAAAACCATATGGCGGCGGCTTTCCCTGGAACCCCATACCTATTACGGGGCCAGAGCCGCGGAGCGATTGGGATTAAAGGTTGTCACAACACCGAGTGAGCTATGTCAACCCAGCCTCGACAAGGCGCTCGCGCAGGCTAGAACCGATCTTGACGCGATTCGCCGGCCAATAAAGTCATCCCTTGAGGCCTCGACGGATCTCGTCACCGAGCTCATGTTCCTGCAATTGTGGGACGAAGCCGCTTTCTGGAAAGAACGTTTCAGCTCAAGAGTGGATAACCGCGCTTCCGCGCAACTGGCGTACGCCGGAGGCCGATATCACCGAGCAATCGCGTACGCCGAGAAACTGGCAAGAAGCGATTCGGCGACTCAGCGCCTGTACTATCCCGCGGGCTTTCGCCAATTGATCTGCGCGGAATCCAACAAAAACACGATTGATCCGTTGTGGCTGCACGCCATCATTTGGCAGGAGAGCAAATACAATCCCTATGCGAGGTCCGGCGCGTCCGCTCGAGGGTTGATGCAATTCATTCCCGAAACCGCAAACCAGGTTGGCGCGGCCATTGGTCTATCCGAATTCTCGCTGGAGAAGCTCTATGACCCTGCAGTGAACATCCCAATGGGTGCGCATTACTGGTCATCGCTCATGAATGAACTGAAGAGTCCCGTCATGGCTTTGGCGGCTTACAACGGTGGGATCGATAACGTCAGAAGATGGAAGAGCAAATGGCCGGCGGGCGACGACGAGTTTTTTGTCGCGGACATCGGATTTGTTGAAACAAAGAGGTACGTCATGGCCGTATATGGAGCCAGGGTGGCATACGGCTCGCTACCATGAAACAGGAACGTATTTTTTTTGGTATCCTCTTCACAGTTGTTTCGGTGCTGGCGATCATCGTCATGCAGCCGTTTCTCACCTACATCGTCCTCGCCGCTATTTTGACGTTCGTCTTGTATCCGGTATATGGCTTCCTCCAAAAGAACCTTCGTCGTCCAGAGTTAAGCTCTGCACTTTCGATCATCATTGCCCTGCTACTGATGGTGCTTCCCGCATTTTTTCTGGTATCCGAACTCGTCCAGCAGGTATCTGGCGCCTATTCGAACTTCGAGGCTGAAAGCATTCTCCAAACCGCCGACTACTTGAGCGGCTTGACTGGAAATCGAGTCGAATTTCGTCCTATGCTGCTTTCTAGCCTCACGCAGATTCGCCAGTCGATCGTCGGTTTGGCCCCGGACATACTCGGGTCGATAACATCGGTCGTGCTCGGCCTCTTCATCATGTTTTTCGTCATGTTCTATGGGTTCGTCGAAGGCGCAGGCTTCATCGCGCGAATCAAGCAACTGCTCCCGCTCGATGTGGACCTGAAGGAATCTTTGTTCTACGAACTACGCACGATCACTCAAGCGGTCTTGTACGGGCAGGTCTTGACGGCAGTCATTCAGGGCTCGCTCGGCGCGCTGGGCTTATTGATTTTCGGCATACAGGGATGGATTTTCTGGGGCGCCATCATGATCATCATGGCCTTCCTGCCGGTTCTTGGTACGCCGATCATCTGGGTTCCAGCGGCAGTTGGTCAGATCCTGGACGGTGAAACCGGCAAAGGAATCGGTCTGCTGATCTTTGGCGCAACGATCGTCATGAACATCGACAATTTCATTCGGCCCCGCCTCGTCAGCGGGCGGACGAAAGTCCATCCGGTTTTGATCCTGATCGGAGTGCTCGGCGGTCTGAAGATATTCGGATTCATTGGAATGCTGGTAGGCCCGTTGATCCTTGCCCTGTTCGTCGCCTTCATCAAGTTCTACGAGCAGTCCTACCGGCCCAGCAAGAACGCCGCAGCATGAACTCTCCCTCCGAGAAACTCGCGGCTATCATCGCAGAACGTCTCGTACGCGAACGCCTTTTGTCGAGACAGGAGGCCCGGAAGATTTTCGCAAAACTCGCCGAAGGTAAACTTCGTCCGGAAGACTGGCGCGCCCTTGTCGAATTGAGTGCTTCACCCAAACGGCCATGAGCGCTCTGAAGCAACTCACAATCCAGGGATTTCGCGGAGCCGTTAAACCTTTTTCGCTGCGCTTCGATCCTGGACACCGGGTCACCGTCGTGTACGGAGAAAACGCATCCGGAAAGTCCACGATCTGCGACGCACTGGAATTCCTGGGTCGGGGCAAAGTGGGTTCACTGGATAACCGCGGGCTCGGCCAGACAACCAGGTATTGGCCGGCGATTGGTCACACCCTGACAGACGTTTCGATCTCCCTCGAGACGACTGACGGAAGCTGCACGGCGACGATCACCAGAAACGGCGAAGTCCTGGTCCTTCCTCCCGAAGATCAACCGCGCGTGGAAGTATTCCGGCGGAGTGAGATTCTGTCATTGATTGAAGCCAAACCTGCCGAGCGCTATGCCGCCATCAGCCGCTTCATCGATGTTTCCGGTATCGAAGCCTCTGAGGCCGCTTTGCGCGAACTCGTCCGCGACCTGGCCAAACAGCGCGACGGAGCCGCCGCCCGTTTGAGCGAAAACAAACTTACGATCCAACAATTCTGGGAAACGGAGGGAAGTCCGGCTCCGGACGCATTCACCTGGGCGGAAGCCGAGTGCAAGCAAAGCAACGATGGATCATCCGCCTCAGAAAAAGAAATCAGCGCCATACGCGCGTTGCAAACAGCTTTTACACGTCTTCTCGATTTGCCTGCACGTCTGCGCTCGGCCCAACAGTCGTTGACCGTAGCCAAAACCGCGGCTGACACCGCTTCTGCGGCTGTCCAGGACCAGCTTCAAAACGTCGCGACAGATGCGGGCGAAGCGGTTGGCGTTCTCGAAGCTGCGAGTGCCTACTTGTCGAAGCATCCTGCTACCGAAGTCTGTCCGGTGTGTGAAAGCTCTGAAAAGAGCTGTGACCTGGCAAATCGGATTCGAGAACGGTTGAACGCGTTTTCGTCGCTGAAATCCGCTCAGTCTCAAGCGACTGCTTCAGCTCAAGCCGTACAGCGTGCCGAACAGCAGCTACAACTCATCCGCGAGAATGCCCGACAAGACGTCGCGAAATTCGAAGCCAGCCGCGGGGACAGCAACCTGCCTGCCGGTTTGCCGATGCCGGATTCCGCCATTCCCAACAGCGCCTCTGGCCTGTCGTCATGGTTGTCGTCGACGTCGAGCCTGGCAACAGAGTGGAAACGAGCAGAAACTGCAAGGCACGATAAACGACAGTTTGTGAACACGCTCCGCCTGGCGCTCGAGACATGGAAGGTGAATCAGGCGGCATTGGACGATCTGCAACAGTTGCTTCCTCGTTTGGAGCGCGCGCTCAAAATCGTCGAAGAGGAACGCCGCCGCTTCACCGACGACATTCTTGCGGAAATCGCCGGCGAGGTCTCACGGCTTTACGATCTGGTTCATCCCGGTGAAGGCTTAAACAAGATTCGACTTGAACTGGATCCGAAGAAACGCGCGTCGCTGGAAATCGGCGCGGACTTTTGCGGTCAGCCGGCTCGACCTCAGGGATACTTCAGCGAATCACACCTGGACACGCTCGGACTCTGCGTCTTCCTGGCGTTGTCCGCCCTCGAGCAGCCGGATCAGACGATCGTGGTTCTGGACGACATACTTTCCAGCGTCGACGATGACCACTCTCAACGTATATTCAAGATGCTTCAGTCTGAGGCCGCGAGATTTCGACACTGCATCATCACCACGCATTCGCGAACCTGGAACGTCGGCATCAACTCCCAATACCAGTTCGTCGAACTTGGTCGATGGTCGCCGGAGACCGGCCTGCAGTACCGATGACCCGGACACTAGCGTGATTCAGCAGATGGGAAAATCGAAAATTGGACAAATCCTGCAACTCAAAACCGAAATCCCGAAATCTCAAATTGGACGGGGCTTTGCCCAACAAATCGGCAAACTCGCAAAACAGTGCCGCGGTCTAAAGCAACGCGGCCTTCTACGACGGTTTCATGTTTTTGAGTTTTCAAGAGCACGATTTTGCGGGTTTGCCGATTTGTTGTTCAAAGCCCCGTCCAATTTGAGATTTCGGGATTTCGGTTTTGAGTTGCAGGATTTGTCCAATCTCCGATTCCCCTACCTGTCTGAGTCAGGTATGTTGATGACTCTTTGGAAGCCGGGCATATGTTCCTAACCGGCTCTCTTTTCTGCCGCCGACAATATACCCGCTAACCGCAACTGATTCATTCGATAGGAGTTTCATGTGGAAAGGTTTTTGCACCCAGTATTTGTACGGTGAAAATCCATGCAGGGCGCAACACGCCCTTCTTTGGAGGGGGCTATGAAAAGATTAATTATCCTGTCTCGTAAGTCATTCGTCGGCTTTTTAGCAGGAATCGTCTTCTTGTCGCTCGGCTTTGATGCCGTAGCGCAGCAACGTCGGGTTCGAGATTTGCCTCGAACCATCGAATCGGGCACGACGGTCCATGTACGAACCAGTGCAGAGATCGAGGCGAACGACGCCGATGACAAGATCTATCCGGGCGTTGTGGACAGGGATGTCGTCAACAGGAACGGTAACGTTGTCATTCCCAAGGGATCAAATGTAGACCTCGTCGTTCGCGAGGTCGTTGTTGATGAGGACGATGACAGTCTGGCGGTCGATTTGGCTGCAATCAACATCGGGGGACGGCGCTATAGCGTCGAAGCGGAGGATGTTCTAACCACCGATGAAAGACATGAAGGCATTGGAGTCAATAAGCGAACCGGCAAATACGTAGGCGGCGGCGCGTTGGCCGGCGCCATCATCGGCGCGATCACTGGCGGCGGCAAAGGTGCCGCGATCGGAGCAGGAGCCGGTGCGGCCGCAGGGGCAGGAGCTCAAGTGCTGACCCGGGGAGATCGTGTCGATATTCCCCCAGAGGCGTTGTTGACGTTCCGTCTGCAGCAGCCACTCTACCCTGACAATGTGAACACTGAAAACTACGACAGCTCAAACAGCGCAGCGTACCAGGCGGGATTGCGGGCTGGACGCGCCGACCGCGACCGCAACCTCGCTCGAAACGTCCGCAGCAGCCGCTGGACGACGGCTGAGCAGCGACGAGATTACGAAGCTGGCTACGGTAGAGGCTATAGCGGTGCGGTCGGGTCGAATCGATATCCGTCCAATGGAGCCATGCGAGCCGATATCGACATCGGATCAAACAACATGATCCGTTGGAACGCGCCGCAAACCGTTCGTGTATATGTTCAAGTCGACAACAAACCTCGACAGCTATTTGCCGAGGGGCGCTCCGGCACTCAGGAAGCGCCCTGGATAACGAACGGTCATACTTACGTCTTCATGGTTGAGGACTTGAATGGAAGAGAGTTGGCTCGCGACCGCATCGATCTGAGATCCCGACGTTAGATCTCGAACTATCGAGTGGCGGCCCTTGGCCGCCGCTTGTGAACGCCGCTTTGCAGGTTTTGTCCGACGCGTTGTATATTTTGTCGCTCGTAACCCAAACGTTCTCGGTTGTGCCGCGGGGCTTTACCCGCGGCACAATTTGTAGGCTTTGCAACATCCTCAGTTAAGGGTGGCAGAATTTACGATGGCAAAGACAGACTTCAAATCCGTGAACGAGTATATCGCTTCGAAGCCCGAGGACGTACGAAGCGTACTCAAGCGCGTGCGTAGCACGATCCGTAAGGCCGTACCTTCCACCGAGGAGACCATCTCGTACCAGATCCCCGTGTACAAACTGAATGGTGTTCCCCTGTTATATTTCGCCGGATGGAAACAGCACTTCTCGCTCTATCCCGCGAGCGACGCCCTGGTTGCCGCATTCAGGGAAGAGCTCGCACGCTACCACCTCAGCAAAGGCACAATCCGATTCCCGCTATCAGAGCCCGTTCCAGTAAATCTCATCGAACGCATAGCTAAGTTTCGCGCGGAACAACTGACAAAGCGTGAGAAGGGAAAGGGCGCGCGAGAGGGGCGCGAAGCGCAACTCGAGCGGGTTCGCCGAATTTGCGCCACGATGCCTAGTGTTTCGGAAAAACTATCGCACGGCGCACCGACGTTTTTTGTCGAGAAAGACAAAGGCGTTTTCGCCATGTTTGCGGACAATCACCACGAGGACGGTCATCTCGCCGTGTGGCTGCCTGCGCCAGCGGGACTTCAGTCCGCGCTTATAGAAGACGCCCCGGAAACATACTTCAAACCGCCTTACGTCGGTTCAAGCGGATGGATTGGTATCGAACTGGGTCAAATCCGTGATGAAGCGCTCGAGATCCACGTACGCGAAGCCTGGAAACTTGTTGCACCCAGGAAGAAGAGCGGATAGTCGTTTTAAGCGGGGGTGTCACGTGAAATTCGGGAGCCAAAGTGCCGGCGCGCTGCGCCGGCACTTTGGCTCACACGCCTGTTAGCGTTCGCCGAAGGTCAACGTGATTCCGGCCGTCGCCTCTTGCCACGTTAACGCTTCACCGGCGAAGTTCGGGAACGTGCGGCCACGGTAGTCGGCACGAAAACCCACAGGACCCCACGTTCGCAGCGTTTGAACTCCTGCGCCGTAGTTCACAGAGAAAAACGCGGAGTTATCGCCAACAACCTGGGTACGCGTCGGGCTCAGAGCAACGATGCCCGTTACTGGAGTGGTTTCATAAACGTTGCCGTTGATCAGCGCCAGGTCGGCGTTTCGAACCATCGTCGACAATCCTCCAACGCCTCCCGTGACGTAAGGACTGATCCTGCGGTTGAGGAAGTTCCAGTTTACGTTAATGTCGTAAAGCAGTCCGTGAACCGTGGCAGGCTGGATACCAAATGATTGATCGAGTACCGTAGGCGCACCTCGTGATTCAAAGTGGTTCATGTAACCGAAGCTGCCCTCGAGTTGAAATTGGTCGCTCCACCACGCGGCCGCCCTCACGCCATATAACCCGGCGTCCCTCATGTGATTGGTCGTGCCGTGGGAATTGAGACGGCGCATCCACTCGAAACCGGCATAAGGCGTAATTACGATCTGTTGGTCACCAAAGTAATAGGTCGCCGCGACAGCGGCAAAAGGAATGGCAATATAAGCAATCGTCCGGCCGACGCCGTAACTCTTACTGGTATATCCCGGAATACCGGTGTTTGTTGATGTTACAACAGTTGTCGTTGGTGTAACGATGGTCACCGGCGTCACGGTCGTTACCGGAGTTGTCACTACGGTTGTCGCCGTCGTCGGCGGCGCTGTCACCGTGGGTGTTGTAGGAGTGGTCGTCGTGACGGTAGGTGTAGGAGTCGTAGTCGTTGTGGGAGTCGTAGTCGTTGTGGGAGTCGTCGTCGGAGTCGTAGTCGTCGTCGGCACGGTGACTGTGGGTGTCGGCGTTGGACCAAACGGGGGCGTATAGATCTGGGCAAAGGCCGAGCAGGCTAACGACAGAAACACGGTTATGATAAACGCAGTCTTGACAGATAGCTTAAACATACATGTCTCCGGAATAGTGATCTTTACTCAGCTCAAGCGATGCGAAGTGTCACGGTAGTACGACAAGACGAGGTGGAAGAAGATCAAGAATCTTCATAGGCACAATTCATGATTGCAAGGTCCAGTCCAATTCCGAATAGGTTGAAAACATAAGGAGAGTCCGCCAGAGAGGGGATTCCATCGTGGTCTGCGCGCTTCCACTAGGGGACGAATTTCCCGAAGCAGCCTTCAAAAGGCTGTACATCATCCGACGCACCATCCTGCGGACTCCGATCGTCAAGGTCAACGCGCTCCGAGGGCACGTGGCGCTACGGATCATGTCCCATTTCGGTGCTGAGAACGACCAGTGTCGTGGGGACGAGACAGGTGCGGCAGACGCTGGGTGACGTTCGCTTTTCGAGCGCTTCCAATCGCTGAAGTGTGGACGAACTACTGCTCCGAAGAGATTGTCAGTCTACAAGGCCAAGTGTCGGTGATGCGTTGGAATCCGAGGCGCTCCAAAATTGCGCGACTTGTGGGCAGGGCGTCCACGATCAAGTAATGGGCGCCCATCGCAATCGCATCACGCGCCCGAGCTGCGACAACTGCGCGATAAAAACCCAAACCGCGATGGGTTGGGAGAGTCGCGCCCCCAAACAGGCCTCCGAACTGACTTTCGGGATGTGTGTACAGGCGACCGATACTCACGGGTTCCAATTCACTGTACGCAACGTATCCGCGATGCTGTCTCGACCCGGTCGCTATCCCGGCCGCGAGTTGATTTGACGTAAGATCGCAATTCTTCTGAAACACGGCTTCCGCGACTCGACGAAAATCCTGGACCAGATCCGCCCGGTCAATACGAACGACTGTTATTGTTTCCGAATCATCGGAGATCCAATCCGCATGTTCGGTCAGGTCATAAACCATAACTGCTTCCAAAGTGCCGACCGAGAATCCATGTTGTTCCAGCCGCTGCATCAGGTCCGGTGCTCCAAAATCTGCCCTTCCCACAGCAACGAACGGCGCTCGGTGTCCAGCTGGCCAAGAACGTCAGATGAATTCATATCCGCTTCTTACAGTGTTAAGGGACCCGACTTGGATCAAAATAGCGGCATGCAAACAAAACTCGTCAAAATCCGGCCTCGCGATTTTACGAAATGAAGCTGTGATGTAAAGGTGTAGCAGTCAGTGCGTCAGTTTGAAAGTCGATGTGCAAGGAGCACATTCATCAGACTAAGTGTCAATACCTTCATCCAAATGATTGTTTCGCGATTCACATTCACAGTCACGGAATCCATCATCCGTACTTCCTCGCGGATGGGTGGTTTAAAGTTAAACTGAATAATCCGAAACATCGGACATAAGGATTTTATGGAAACGCAACCCTCTGGGACCGAATTGAGCAATCGTGAATTCTTCATCCGACGATGGACGCAGGAATATCCCGCTTTCGTAGACGTCTGCAAGGCGCTTCCACCGGCGAGGCTCGACTATCGACCGCATCCAAACACGCGCTCTGCCGGCGAATTGGTCGCGTTATTCGTTTCGGCGGAGAAGAGTTGTCTTGAGCTTTGTGAGTCCGGGCGAAGCTCGTACAACAGCGGCTTGAAGTGGCACGCATCGGGCAGCTTCGCGAGCCTGGATCAGATGATCACCGCTTATGAAGAACAGCATCGTGCGCTGGCAAGCAAGCTTTTGAATCTCGACGATACCACCTGGAACCGCCCGGCATGGCTGACCCGAGGCGAACAAGAGATCATTTTAAAGGACACCGTTGGCGGACTACTGTGGCTCGCTTTGTTTGATGCGGTCCATCACCGTGGCCAACTGAGCACGTATATCCGTCCAATGGGCGGCAAAGTCCCAAGCATTTACGGGCCGTCTGCGGACGCTCCAGCACGGCAGTAGAAAACCGTACCGCTCATCGCTGTTGGTTCGATGGAGAATGAAACATGGCCGATGCGGATTCCCCGATTCAACTTCTGACATCAGCCGCGGAGCGAGTCTTCCCGAAACTGACACAGGATCAGGTCGCGCGAGTGGCGGCGCATGGTCACCTCCGCCAATCTCAAGATGGTGAAGTTCTCGTCGAGCCTGGTACTCCGAACACACGGATTTTCATCGTCAATACAGGGTGCGTGGAAATCATCCGCGCGTCGGACACCGAAGAGCGCCTTGTGGCTTCCCTCGGACCGGGCCAATTTACGGGCGAAATCAGTGTCCTGGCCGGCCGCCGCGGCTTGGCTCGAATACGAGTGCGCGAGGCCGGGGAACTGATCGCGGTCGAGCGCGAACCGTTGCTGGCACTCGTTCAGACCGATAGCGAGTTGAGTGACATCTTCATGCGCGCCTTCATTCTCCGCCGGGTGGAATTGATTGCGCGTGGCTACGGAGACGTCGTCTTGCTTGGCTCCACACATTCACCCGGTACGCTCCGCATCAAAGAATTTCTGACGCGCAACAACCATCCATATTCTTACAGTGATCTGGATAAAGACTCCGGCGTTCAGACCCTCCTCGATCGCTTTCACGTCTCCGTGGACGATGTTCCGGTGGCCATATGCCGAGGCAAAACGGTCCTTCGGAATCCTTCCAATGAAGAGATTGCCGAGTGCCTCGGTCTTAACGAGGCGATCGACCAGACGCACTTGCGCGACGTTGTCATCATCGGAGCAGGGCCAGCTGGCCTTTCAGCCGCGGTGTACGGCGCGTCCGAAGGTCTTAATGTCCTGGTGGTGGAATCGAGCGCCCCCGGCGGGCAGGCCGGCGCAAGTTCGAAGATTGAAAACTACCTCGGCTTTCCCACGGGCATTTCCGGTCAGGATCTCGCCGGTCGTGCATACTCGCAAGCCCACAAGTTTGGAGCGCAGGTGATGATTGCGAAGACGGCGAAACAACTTAGATGCGACCGAAAGCCATACTCTGTCGAGATGGATGTCGGTTCGCCCGTTCCCGCGCGATCCATCATCATCGCAACCGGAGCTCAGTATCGGAGACTTTCGCTCGAGCATCTGCCGCAATTCGAGGGTAACGGCGTCTACTACGGAGCGACATTTGTGGAGTCGCAATTGTGCACCGGTGAAGATGCCATCGTTGTTGGCGGAGGCAACTCCGCCGGGCAGGCCGCGGTGTTTCTGGCAAACACGACAAAGCGTGTATACCTTCTGGTCCGTTCGAGTGGTCTTGCCGCCAGCATGTCGCGATATCTCATCCGGCGCATTGAGGAAACTCCATCGATCGTCTTGTTGACTCAGACGGAAATCACAACCCTCGAAGGCAAGGACCATCTCGAAAGTGTGCGGTGGCGCAACAGTAAAACCGGTAACGTCGAAACGCATGCAATCCGTCATATCTTCGTGATGACCGGCGCAATACCCAACACTGGTTGGCTTAATGGCTGCCTCGCACTCGACACGCAAGGCTTCATCAAGACGGGGCCGGACTTGTCGCTGGACGATCTCGCGACAGCGCACTGGCCTTTACCTCGCTCGCCCTACCTTCTTGAAACGAGTCTGCCGGGAGTGTTTGCCGTCGGCGACGTTCGCGCAGGTAATATCAAGCGTGTGGCATCCGCGGTTGGAGAGGGATCCATTGCGATCTCGTTTGTGCATCGGATACTAGAGGAATAGAGAATCGCGCTTTGAAGTTCCAATCTACCCGAACGCCGCACCGTACTGACCGACCTAGGTAATGTTCCGGAGTTACAAAACGTTGTTGAGCGTGCAATCGTCTGTGATGGCGAAATCGCAAGTTAACAACATGCGTGAGGAAACATTCGAAGGGGTACATGGGCTTAGCATCTTTGTCCGGTCGTGGCGACCAAACGGGAAGGCTCGCGGCGTCATGATTCTGGTTCACGGATTCAATGCCCATAGCGGCTATATGGAATGGCCAGGCGAGCAATTCTCTGCTGACGGCTTTGCTGTTTATGCCCTTGATCTTCGCGGCCGTGGAAAATCCGACGGCGAACGCTTTTACGTCGAGGAGTTTTCGGACTACCTGGAGGACGTCGATAAACTCGTCGGGATTGCGAAATCGAGAAATCCCGGTCTGCCGATTTACGTGCTCGGACACAGTGCTGGAGGAGTTATTGCGTCCTCGTATGTCTTTGAACATCAGGACGAGATAGCAGGCTTGATCTGCGAGAGCTTCGCTTTCGATGTCGGATTGCCGAACGCCGTCTCGCTCATTTTGAAAGGGATCAGCCATCTGACGCCGCATTTGCATGTATTTTCGTTGAAAAACGTGGATTTTTCACGCGACCCGCACGCCGTTGAGAGAATGAACAACGACCCGCTTATTGCCAGGGAATCTCAACCTGCCGAAACGGCTGCCGAGATGTTAAAGGCGGCCGACCGGCTGAAAGAGAATATGCCCAGATTTAGAGTGCCGGTTCTGATCATTCACGGAACGGCTGACAAGGCCACGAGGCCGGCGGGCAGTCAATACTTCTATGACACAGCCGCTTCGACCGATAAGACGCTGAAGCTTTACGAGGGGCACTTTCACGACCTTCTCAATGATGTCGATAAGGAGGTTGTTATGGCCGACATCAAGGGCTGGATCGATAAGCGTCTTCCCTCTGTCGCCTAGAAAAGCCACGGACGGAAAGGCAGAATCTGCTGAAACAGATCTCGACTCTGGATAACGTGTTGGAGGCCCACGCTGCGGAACTGGGCGATGATCTTACGTCCTATAGGAATCATGCGTACCGCGTCGCGAACCTATGCCTGGCCTTTTCCTCAGGCGGCCTGGCACAATTGGAAAGGATTGCCACAGCTGCGGTGTTTCATGACCTGGGTATTTGGACCGACCATACTTTCGACTATTTGCACCCGTCCGTCAGACTGGCCCGCGCTCATTTGATTGGCCTAGGCAAAGAGGAATGGACCCCGGGGATCACAGAAATGATACTCCAGCACCACAAGATTTCGCCGTATCGAGGCGACCGGTTGGTGGAGCAATTTCGCTGCGCGGACTGGGTGGACATCTCAAAGGGATTGATCACGTTCGGGCTCTCTCGTAAGCGCGTAAACGAGATCCTGGCGATGTGGCCTGATGCTGGATTTCATAAGCGACTCGTTCTGCTTGGGCTCAGACGCCTCCTGACACATCCCTGGAATCCTCTGCCAATGGTGAGACTCTGAGCGAAACACTGCTAATGACCTAGAACTGCGGGGGAAGTAACAACTCAATCTAGAACACAACCCATCGTTTTTCGGATTTCTGCCGATCATCGTCAATCATGTTCGGCTTCGCGGGAGGTCCTCATGTCACAGGTAAACAAATCGACCGTCGTGAAGAACGTCGTCCTGGTCCACGGAGGTTTCGTGGACGGTTCCGGCTGGCAAGGTGTGTACAACGCCCTGAAGAAAGACGGCTACGCCGTCACGGTCGACCAGAATCCAACCTTGTCGCTGGCGGATGACGTGGCAGTAACGAAGCGGGCCATTGCCACGCAGAAGGGCCCGGTGATTCTCGTCGGCCATTCATATGGTGGCGTCGTTATCACTGAAGCTGGCAACGATCCAAAGGTCGCGGGCCTGGTTTATATCGCTGCGTTTGCTCCGGACAAGGGCGAGTCCGTGTCGTCCTTGATCAAAGACCCGCCGCCGAGCGCGCCCGTGCCGCCGATCCTTCCTCCGCAGGACGGATATCTCTTCCTCGATACGTCGAAGTTCCAAGCTTCATTCGCCGCCGACGTGAACGCGGAGACGGCCGAGTTCATGGCCGATTCCCAGGTTCCGTGGGGCGTCGAAGCGCTTCGAAGTGAGATTAGCCAGCCGGCGTGGAAGACAAAGCCTAGCTGGTACCTGGTCTCAACCGAAGACAAAATGATTCCCCCCGATGCCCAGCGCGCGATGTCCAAACGCGCAGGGTCGACGGTAATCGAGGTCAAGGGCAGCCACGCCGTGTATGTGTCGCAACCCAAGGCTGTCGCAGACATCATTGAAAGAGCGGCCGCGGGAGTGAACTCGCGAGCGAATTAAGTTTTCGTTAGATTCGCTGGCCCCGAAGCCGCGTGTCCTCGATGTCGAGTTCCCGATTGAGCTGGAAGAATACCTGGTCGTGTATGGCTGCTTGTCGTCTTAGACCTTCGAGTTCTTTGCGCTCGGCTTCCAGCAAACTCCGCGTCAAGTGGCGCAAGGTCTGGTCCTCATCGAATAGCGGGGAAAACGCCGTTGGCTCCAAATTGCTTTGAAGCGTCTGAACTCTTCGCTCGTAACGCAACGCAGTACTTTCGATGAGTTCAACAGAAAAGCCCGGCGACCCTTTGAGTTTGTCGAGCTCCCGCAAAACTGCCTTGAAGAGAGCAAGGCGCGCTACGATTTCGTCGCGACGATTCTCCCCTCCATCTTTGATGCCGAGCCACCGCATAAGTGAAGGAAGTGTCAGGGCCGGAATCAAGAGCGTCACGAGAATGACAACGTATGTAAGAAAAATGAGTAAATTCCTGAACGGGAACTCTTCGCCCGACGGCAAGTTCAACGGAATGGATAATGCGGCGGCGAGCGAAACGATCCCTCTCATGCCGGTCCAGCTCATGGCGGTGACAACACCCCAGGGCGGCAAGGGATCTTTGCGTGCGATCGATGGAAAAAGCTTTCGAGGGAGATACGTTGCCGGAAACATCCAGATGAACCGAACTGCAATGACAACAAGAGCGATCGTTAAACCATAAAACGCCAGTTGCTGCCAGGAATACGCTTCAAGACCAATGATCACGGCAGGCATTTGAAGCCCAATCAATGTAAACACCAGCCCATTGATGATGAACAGTACAGTCGTCCATGAAGCTTCAGCTTCAATGTGCGTTTGAGCCGTGGTGACGGCGGGAAGCCGGCGACCATAATAAAGGCCTGCGGCTACGGTCGAAATAACGCCGGAAAGACCAAGACGCTCCGCGAGAATGTATGCGGAGAACGAGGTGATGAGCGTCAGGGTCGTCTCTGCAGTGCTGTTATTGAGACGCTGGACAATGAAGACGCCGACTATGGCGACAAGCAAACCAACCGCGACTCCACCGGCGGTCACGACTGCAAACCGCACAGCCGCCTCGCCGATCGAAAAAGATCCAGTCAGGATTGCTGCAAGCGCGAATCGATAGGCCACCAATGCAGTGGCGTCGTTCACCAGGCTTTCTCCCTCGATTATCGTTACCACACGCCTCGGCACGCCTAGTTTCTTAATGATTGCAGTAGCCGCGGAGGCGTCAGGTGGAGAGACGATCGCTCCCAGTAGAAACGCCGCAGGCCAGGACACACCCAGTCCGAGCGCTCGAGTTGCCACAGCGACTAGCGTGGTTGTGAAAAGAACCAGGCCGAACGCCAGCAGAAAAATCGGCCGCCGATTTTTTTTGAAGTCCCTCCAGGAGGTGAAATATGCGGCGGCGAAAAGAATCGGCGGCAGAAAAAGCGTAAACACAACTGTGGGATCGAGGATCAGTGGCGGCAAGCCAGGTATCAGACTCAAGACCAGACTTCCAAGCACCAGCACGATTTCCGTAGGCAGTCCAGTCCGCCGAGCCCAGGGCACAGCGAGCGTGGTTAGAAAAAGGAGCAACAGAGTCGCTTCGATGAGGTGCATGTCTATGGAGGATTCCTCATTCGAACCGATCTTGCAACGTCAACAAGGCATGGCTCACGCAAAACCAATCATCAACGGGGCATCGAGTTTTGACGGCACGGCTTTGGTTGAAAACTTAGAGCAGTTCGTAGCCAGGTCCACCACCGCCCTCGGGCGTGACCCAATTGATGATTTCGTAAGGGTCCATGATGTCGCAGGTCTTGCAGTGAACGCAGTTCGATGCGTTGATCTGCAAGCGACGTTCGCCCTTTCCTACATCGGCCATCTCATAAACGGCTGCCGGGCAGAAATGCTGGCAAGGGTTTCCGTATTCGGCGGTACATCGCGTGTGGCAGATGTCGGGTTGGATCACGACGAGGTGGCAGGGTTGATCTTCGTCGTGATCCGTCCCCGAGTTGTATACATCCGTGAGCTTGTCGAATGTCAGCTTCCGGTCGAATTTGGGTTCGCTGAGAGCCGGAACATTTCCGCCGTAGTACTCATTCAAACGCTTCATTCGCGAATGGCCCGCTCTATTGGTGTAGCGGTTGCGAAGGCCACGTCCACCCGTGACCATTTGCAGACCCGTGTGGAACATCCCGGACCAGAAACCGTGCTCGAAACCTTGATGGAAGTTACGAACCTTCCACAGTTCCTGCTTGACCCAGCTTTTCTCGACGAGATCTTCAAAACGCTGGAGTCGATCGGCGGAAACGTCGTTGGCCTCAATCGCTTCAAAAGCCGCCTGAGCTGCGAGCATTCCCGTCTTGAAGGCCATATGAATGCCTTTCAGGCGCATGGAATTGAGGAATCCCGCGGAGTCGCCGATGATCAGGCCGCCATTGAAGTAGTACTTGGGTTGAGCCCAATATCCACCCTCGGGGATTGTCTTCGCACCGTAAGAGAAGAGCGTTCCCCCTTCGAGAATACTGCGAACGTACGGATGTGTTTTGAACTGCTGGAATCGTTCGTGAGGATCGACTCGCGGATCGAGATAATCGAGACCGATGACAAAACCGATCGAAACACGGCCGTCGGCCATGTTGTAAATGAATCCTCCGCCGAATTCCTCGGCTCGTAATGGCCAGCCCATCGTGTGAATCACGCGACCGCCGACCGTTTTCTGGCTCGGTACGTCCCAAATTTCCTTAACGCCGGCCGCGTATACCTGAGGGTTCTTGCCGGCATGGAGGTTGAATTTCTTGACGAGCTGCTTGGTCAGCGAACCACGTGCCCCTTCGGCCAGGATGGTTACTTTGGCGCGAACGTCGATACCGGGTTCGTAGTTCCCCTTTTGCTTGCCATGCTTGTCGATCCCTTTATCGCCGGTGCGTACACCAACGACTGTGCCGTCTTCGATAAGCATTTCGGCGCCAGAGAAACCGGCAAAAATGTCTACTCCACTCTGCTCGACTTGCTCGCCGAACCATCGGACAAACTTATTGAGCGAGATGATGTAATTCCCATGATTCTGTAAAGGCGGTGGAGTGATAGGGAGAATGAACTTGCCGGACGCCGTCAGATACGCGACGTGATCTTCTTCGACAGGTTTCTCGATCGGAGCGCCTTTGTTTTTCCAATCCGGCATCAGTTCGTTGATGCCGCGTGGATCCATTACTGCTCCGGAAATGATGTGAGCGCCGATCTCCTTGCCTTTTTCCAGAACAGCAATGGAGATGTCCTTCTTGTTGGCTTTATTGAAGAGCTGCCGGAGTTGATAGGCAGCTGCGAGGCCGGCTGGACCGCCGCCGACAATCAGCGCATCGACTTCAAGCGTTTCGCGTTCGGCCATAACTCATCTTAGCACTGTCAGCCTTCGTACTTTTTGAACAGGAGAGAAGCGTTCGTTCCACCGAATCCGAAGGAATTTGAAAGACCGTACTGGATATTCGCTTTGCGCATTTTGTTCGGAATGTAATCAAGGTCGCAATCGGGGTCTGGAGTGTCGTAATTGATGGTCGGAGGAAGGATACCGCGCTCCACCGCAAGAGAAGTGATTCCCGCCTCGACGGCGCCTGCCGCTCCGAGAAGATGTCCGATCATGGACTTCGTCGAGCTGACGGCAAGTTTGTAGGCGTGGTCGCCGAACAGACGCTTAATCGCGGCGGTCTCGACGCGATCATTGGGGGGCGTCGATGTCCCGTGCGCATTGATGTAGTCCACCTGGTCCGGCCGAATGCCCGCGTCCGTGATGGCATTCAACATAACCCGAAGCGCTCCGTTTCCGTCTTCGGGAGGCAGCGTGATGTGAAACGCATCGCCACTCATGCCATATCCGACAAGCTCGGCGATGATTCGGGCACCGCGCTTCAGCGCAAGACCGAGTTCTTCGAGCACGAGGACTCCCGCGCCCTCACCAACGACAAATCCATCGCGGTCCTTATCGAATGGTCGTGACGCCCGCGATGGTTCTTCGTTGCGAGTCGATAGGGCGCGCATCGCCGCAAATCCTCCGACGCCCATCGGGGTGATCGCGGCCTCCGAGCCTCCGCAGATCATGATGTCCGCATCTCCTCGAGAAATAACTCGATATGCGTCACCGACTGCGTGCGCTCCGGATGAGCATGCCGTACTGGGGGCTGAGTTGGGCCCGCGCGCGCCGAACCGGATGGATACCTGCCCGGCGGCGAGGTTGATGATGCTGGATGGAATAAAAAACGGAGAAATCTTTCGTGGTCCACCTTCGAGCAGGGCGAGGTGTTCCCGCTCGATCACCGTAAACCCGCCGATACCGGATCCAATAAATACTCCGGCGCGTTCTGAAAGTTCCGGTGTGATCTGAAGGCCCGACTGAATCATCGCGAAGTCGGCCGCAGCCACAGCGTAGTAGATGAAGTGATCCATCTTCTTGAGATCTTTTTTATCAAACCATTTCAGTGGCTCGAAATCTTTGACCTCGGCGGCGATGCGGGTCGGAAACTGCGTTGTATCGAAGCGGGTGATGTTGGCAACACCGCTGCGACCCTCACAGAGCCCTTTCCACGTCTCTTCGGTTCCGGTACCCAGCGCAGTGACCAACCCGACACCGGTAACTACTACTCGTTTCTTTTCCAAAATGAAAACCTCGCCTACGACTTCGGGAGATGCGCCTCAATGTAATTGATGGCATCCTTGACAGTCGTAATCTTCTCGGCATCCTCATCGGGAATCTCGATCCCAAAACCCTCTTCCAGTGCCATCACCAGTTCGACCGTATCCAAGGAGTCCGCACCAAGGTCATCGATAAATGAAGCCGTTGGCGTTACCTCGCCCTCATCCACACCCAACTGCTCAACGATGATCTGTTTCACCTTATCTTCAGTTGAAGAAGCCATTCGTAATCCTCCCAATCTTTAGTAGCCGACCCGGTCGCTACCGCTCCCGGTTCTGATCATGTTGCAACGCCGTCAGAACCGGGAGCGGTAGCGACCGGGTTAACTCAGACGGCCCTGCGCGGGACAAACAAACCCGCAATTATAGGAGTCCGTTGAAAACGTTTTCCAGCGATTTTTCGTCTTCAGCGTTCAGCATTGTAACGGACTTATCAATCGAACGAATTAATCCGATCAAAACCTTCCCCGGTCCAACTTCCACAAACAAGCCTACACCCTCGGCAATGAGTCGTTGCACGCTGTCCTGCCAAAGCACAGGCCGCGACACCTGTCGCCTTAAAGCACTGCGCGCTTCAGCACCTTTTCGTACAGGTTTGGCATCGACATTCGTGATGAGCGTGAACCTCAGATCGGGAAATGCCAATTGATCGAGATCCACCGACAGACGTTCTTCGGCAGGCTTCATCAGCGCGCTGTGAAACGGCGCACTTACTTGCAGCATGATGGCGCGCTTTGCCCCGGCTTCCTTCGCCAACGTTACGGCCCGCTCAACGGCCTCGCGGTCTCCTGCAATGACGATTTGCCCCGGCGAGTTGAGATTGGCGGCAGAAACTACCTGCCCCTGAGCCGCTCGTTCGCAGACGGAAATCACCGCCGATAGCTCCATACCCAGCAACGCCGCCATTGCACCGGCGCCAACCGGAACCGCCTGCTGCATGTACTGACCGCGTCGCCGCACCAACCGGACGGCTTCTGACAGACTAAGCGAACCTGCAGCGACCAGCGCGGTGTATTCACCGAGACTGTGGCCCGCGACAAAATCCGGTTGAAGTCCTTTTTCTTCCAGAACGCGGAACAAAGCGACCGACGTCATGAGAATGGCAGGCTGGGTATTTTCGGTCAGCTTGAGTTCTTCATCGGGACCTTCAAAACACAATTTCGACAAAGGAAAACCCAACGCCCGATCAGCCTCATCGAAAACAGCGCGCGCCGCCGGATATTTTTCCGCGACTTCGCGTCCCATTCCGGCGTATTGCGAGCCTTGTCCCGGAAAGACAAAAGCTGTTTTCATACGGTGCTCACGGTCTTCGTGAGGCCCAACTTCCTGAACTCCGTGTCGATCGCTTGATTGACGTTGTGTTTACAGAACTCGTTTGCAACTCGGATGGCGTTCTTAATGGCGTTCGAATTCGAGCGTCCGTGGCAGACGATCGTGATTCCGTTGATTCCGAGCAGTGGGGCGCCGCCGTACTCGGAGTAGTCCAGGCGGCGGCTGAAGTCGCGGAAGGCCTGCTGTGAAAGAATGAAGCCGACTTTGGCCTGAATGGTTTTCTTGAGTTCCTGGCCAAGCATTTCCCGGAACGTTTCGATCAGGCCTTCACTGAGTTTCAACGCAACGTTTCCGGTGAAGCCGTCGCAGACGATGACGTCCACGTCGCCTTTGAAGATATCGCGACCTTCGACGTTTCCGATGAAATTGATGGGCGCGCGCTTGAGCGACTTGAACGCCTCCTTGGTCAGTTCGTTGCCTTTGGTGTCCTCTTCACCGATGGACAGCAGTCCGACTCTGGGACGGCGAATGCCAAAGATCGAGCGTGAATAGATGTCACCCATGATCGCGAATTGCTCGAGGTGAAGCGGCTTACAATCGACATTAGCCCCAACATCGAGGAGGATTGCGGGTTTACCTTTTTGCGTGGGAAGGACAGTCGAGAGTGCGGGACGGTCAACGACGGGCAAAGTCCCCAACACTAATTTGGATGTGGCCATCACCGCTCCGGTATTTCCCGCGCTAACGACTCCCGACACGATTCCGTCGCGCAACAACTTAACGGCAACCCGAATGGACGAGTCGCGTTTGCGCCGGACCGCGGTGGCCGCGGAATCCTCCATTGTGATGACCTCGCTGGCATTTACGACTTCGATGGACAAGCCACCGGTATCGTATTTGGAAAGAATCTCGCGGATGCGGTCTTCCAAACCGACAAGAAAGATCGAGACGCCATACTGCTCGGCAGCCTGGACAGCGCCCTCAACCTCGACGGTGGGAGCGTGATCGCTCCCCATCGCATCAACGGCAATCTTGACCATTGAGGTCCTATTCTTCGGCGACTTCGATCACTTCGCGCGCTTTGTCGCCATAGCCATAATGACCGCAATGGGGACAGGCACGATGAGGCATTCTCAATTCATGACAGTTCGGGCACTCCGCGAAGGATCGCGTCGCGAGGTGATCATGGGCGCGCCTTCGATCGCGGCGAGCTTTCGAGTGTCTACGTTTGGGATTTGGCATATTTATGAGCTCCGCTTTTCCAGCCGCCGCTTGATATCAAGCAGGGCATCCAGATGTGGATGGAATTGCTCTCTTGGACAACCACAGTCTCTAGTATTCAAATTGGTCCCGCATTTGGGACACAAACCCTTGCAGTCTAGCTTGCAAAGCGCCTTCATCGGAAGGGTCAACAGTACCTGTTCGCGCAAGATATCGGCGATCGCCAGCTTCGTGCCTGTAAAAAACGACGTTCGAGTATCTTCCTCAGTCAATTCGATCTCATCGTCCTCATCGAACATGAACTCATCGCGCCGGCGAAAGAAAAGATCAAACGGCCTGCCGACGTCACACCGGGACGGCTCCAGACATCGCGAGCACGGAAGCTCGACCGAGGTCTGAAACGATCCCGATATCCGTACTTCCTCTCCGGCACGTTCGGCAGTGGCGTTCCAGGAGAGTGGTTTGACATGCCGGATGTTTTCCGACGAAAAGTCCAGCACCCCCGGTTCAAACACACCTTCGACCGACACCTTATCCAAGGCGAGATCTTTAAGATCGATGAAGCGTTCAGTCATGGGCACACCTGGCCGATGGGATAGTAACCCGTTTTACGAGGGCTTTTGGTCGGCCGGTGTTACTCCCAGCCGCTTCAAGGCCTGATCCGCCTCTTGACGGAACGGAGACTCGGGAAACTCGGAGATCAGTTTCTGGTAGTAGGTCTTGGCGTCTTCTGCCTTATTCGTCGATTCACTAAGCTTCGCCAATTCGTAAACAGCCGCGCTTTTGGAATACCCGCCGTTATCGTAAATCTGCTTATAAAGATCCGTCGCCTTTTGGGCGTCGCCGTGCTTTTTATAGATCCCTGCGAGAGCGAACTTAGCCACACCGGCGATGCTCGGATCTCCGTTCTGACTGACTTCCTGAAGCTCTGCTGTCGCCTTTGCCGTGTCCCCAAGTCCTTCGTGACTTAGACCCATGTAGTACAGGGCGATCGCTCCAGCAGACAACGAGGCGTAGGCATCCCTTGTCTTTTGACCTTCGATCAGCGTCTTTTCATAACGCTCTTTGTCGGACTTGATGTTGGAATCGTTGAAAGCATTTATCGCCAGCGCCAATTGCGTCTGAGCCCTGGAGTTTCGATTGGATGAGTATAGCCGCCAGCCGACGATAGCGACGACGAGCACAGCCACTGTCGCAACGCCGATAATGATTTCCCGTTTACGGGCGTAGGCGACCTCCGTAAATCTTTGTATCGATGTAGTTATCTCGTCCTGTTCTTTAAGTTCATGACGAGTCATCTTGGTTCGCGCCACGCTTCTCTCCTCTAAACCGGATATTGAAAACCATTAAGTTTATTGCAGATTTCAGCCGATTTACAAGAGCAGGGTGGTACCCCGGAATTCGAGGCCTCGTGGTATTGTTTAACGGGCTCACATTGGCGTCATGGCGAAAGATGTAGAAAAGGCAGAAGTTCTTTCAGATAACGAACTCGTCGAACGTTGTCTGAAAGGCGACGGTGAGGCCTGGGAATTGCTCATCAGTCGCTATCAACGGCTCGTCTATTCGGTCGCTCGTACTCTTTGTTCGGACCCGGATGATGCGGCCGATGTGTTCCAGAACACCTGCCTCGACCTATATAAGGGGCTGCCGGTTCTTAGGGACGTCAAGGCCCTGCCCGCATGGTTGATGACCGTGACACGTCGGCGTTCCATTGGTGTACTCAAGGCCAAAATGCCACAGTCGGATGCCGAAGAAGAGCTGACAGCAGTCAGCGATGTTCTTTCGTCTATAGAACGCGAACATTCCATCGAGCGAGCCATCGAGCAACTTCCCGACCGCTGCCGCCATTTGATCGACCTTCTTTACTTCAACAATACCGAACCCACTTATGTCGAGATCAGCGAAAGGCTCGGCATACCCGTCGCCAGCATTGGCCCGACCCGCGCACGGTGTCTGGATAAACTTAAAAAAATCCTGAGTTGAAATGGAAGTCCTGGACCTGCTGAAGCGGACCGATCCCGAATTGAGGCAGTGGGTTCTTGCGCACCCCCCCGCAACCTTGAAGGAATTGTTTCAGTCGATCTGGAACGAAATCCTGGGCGCCCGGCTTACCGCCGGACAACCTCGCAGCGTCGTCACATCGAACAGCGTCGGTCTTGCCCGCGCGGCTCATACAATTGCTGAATTTTCTGGAGATGAGTATCTACTGACACAATCCTGGCTCATGCTTGCGCGATGTCTGAATGCCAACGAGCAGTACGAAGAAGCCGTCAACTTTTATAAACTCGCCATTCCCAGCCTCGAACATTCCGATCCAGCGTTGGCTAATCGCAACAGGAACGGCTACGTCGCTGCCCTCTTTCAGACAGGACGATACGAAGAAGCTCTAAAGGTTGCAGCTATCGCCGAAAAATGGTGCAAAGACAATAACGATGAAGTTGGATTCGCCCGCCTGTGCAACAACGTTGGGAATCTCTATGCCCGGCAGGACGAGCATAAGCAGGCATACGATTACACGCTTCGGGCTCTCAAGACTTTTGAAGCAATCGGCGATCAGCAGGCGATTGCCCAATGCTCGCTCAACCTTGGCATGGATCTCCAGTTTCTGGACAGGTTTGAAGAGTCCGATGAATGGTACGAAAAATCCGAGAAACTGAGCATGAGTCAGGGACTCACGGACTTGTGGGCCCAGGCGAGCTACAACCGCGCTTACCTTTATTATCTCCGTGGACGCTACAGCGAAGCACTTCAAGGATTCAGCCGCCTTCGACCTCGATTCGAGGAGTCAGGCAGCGAACGGCATTACGCTCTCTGCGATCTGGACGAGGCCGAGATTTACGTTCAACTGAACCTGGCAAGGGATGCAGCAACACTTGCACGCCGGGCGGCGGAAAAGTTCAAAACACTGGGACTGCTGTACGAACAGGTTAAAGCCGAATCATTTCTCGGTACGGCGCTTATACAACTTGGCCGATCGGACGAGGCACTCGAAGTCTTTGATGCTGCTCAGAAAGGCTTTGAGAGCGAAGGAAATCAGTACCGAGTGGGTCTGATCGATCTGTATCGAGCTGAAGTGCTTTTTTCTCTGAAGCGTCTGTGGGAGGCCCGCCGCGTGGCCGCCAGCGCCAAGGAACGCTTCAATCGAATTGGCATCCCGTCCAAAAGCATCCTTAGCCTCGTCATTCTCGGAAGAATCTCGCTCGAGCTGAAAGACCTCCACTCGGCCGAGGATTGCGTTCGGGAAATCATGGAATTGACCCGCGACACGACAATTCCACTGCTTCGCTTCCCATATTTTGTTCTGTGCGGTGACATTGCCGAACGGAAACAGCAATGGAAGGAAGCGGAGGGTCACTATGAGAGCGCGGCGGAAGACCTTGAAGTTCACCAGGCCCGCCTGCACCACGACGACCTCCGCGTTACGTTCTTCAGTGGACGAAACCGCGCTTATGAAGAACTGGTTTGGCTGAAATTGATGACGGAGGACAATCCCCAATCTGTGGCCGGCGCGTATGCGTGGTGTGAGCGCTCAAAGTCGCGAGGTCTGATCGAACTGCTCGCCCATCACATGCCGGGCGTCCAGGCTCAAATCGACAATCAACTGCTTTCAAAGATCAATCATCTTCGGGAAGAGCTCAACGTTCTTTACGCTCGATCGCAGCCAGAACTCCGGCCGCTTCCAACCACGTCCCCTGAAGCCATCTCCAACTTTGATTCGATTGCGAACAAGGAAAACGAACTGGCTCGTACGTTGAGAGAAGTTTCCCGCACCGATCCGGAGTATGCCTCCCTTCAACAGGTCACAACCGCGACGCTGGAGAGCGTTCAAGAGATGCTCCCCGAAGACACCACTATCGTCGAGTACTTCTTCGCGCGAGATGAAATCCTGGCTTTCGTTTTCTCTCGAAAGGAAGCTCACATCGAACGACATCTCTGCCCAGTTTCGCGAGTCATCGATCTACAGCAGCGATTGTCCTTTCAACTGGAAAAGTTTCTGCTCGGCCAACAGTTCCTTGAGCAACACTCCGAGCAGATCTTCATCGCTACCCAGCGTCACCTCGGCGACCTGCACAAGCACCTCGTCGCGCGAATCATCGACCGCGTTCGAACCCGCCGTTTGACGATCATCCCTCATGGGACGCTACACCTGTTACCGTTCCATGCGTTTTTCGACGGCACTAAATACCTCATCGACGACTTCGAAATCTCATATGCGCCCAGCGCGTCCGTTCTGAAGTACTGCCTCGAGAAGAAGGACCTGAGCCAGGGAGTTCCTGCGTTGATAGGCGTCGCCGACGAACTCGCCCCTTTTGTCGAAGAAGAGATTCAGCAACTTGCCACAATGTTTCCGCAGTCTAATGTGCTGTTGAATGACCAGGCGGTCCGCGACGCCTTCGCGGGCATAGCCAGCCACTGCTCGTTTCTTCATGTTGCGACTCACGCGGTGTTCCGCCAGGACAATCCGATGTTCTCGGGTTTCAAGCTGGCCGACGGCTGGATGACCGCTTTTGATTTGTTTTCAATGAGTTGTCAGACCAACCTGGTGACACTAAGCGGTTGTAAGTCGGGAATGAGCCAGGTAACGGGTTCCGATGACCTGGTTGGGCTGATGCGGGGCTTCCTTTACGCCGGAGCACGCTCACTAATGGTAAGTCTTTGGAATGTTGATGATAAAACAACTGCATCGCTGATGTGCGGGTTCTATGATCGTTGGCGTCGGGGAGGGTCGCGGTCGGAGGCCCTGTCGAATTCGATGAAAACGCTACGCCAAACTCACCCGAATCCGTTCTACTGGGCACCCTTCTTACTGGTAGGTAAACCCTGATTAGTCAGCCACTTAAGTGCCTGCTCCATTGCTTAATTTTTTTGACATGGCAAAACTTGCACAGGTGGTATTTTTGTACTCCCAGCGCCTTACCTTTGTTGTGAAGGATTGATATCAGGACGATGCACTTAAACATGGAAACGGCATTCGATCTCATGGAGGGGCTATTGGAAGACGCGACGGTACAACAGTGGGTGCATCACGTGGAGTCGTGTTCGAATTGCTCGGCGGAACTGGACGGATGGCGACAGTTTAAGTTGGCACTCGAACGAAAGCATCTGTCGAACGCACCGCAGGCGATGCTGGCATCGGCTTTCAATCTTTTCGAAATACCCGCGAAACCGGCTCGTTCGAATTCGATCCGGCAATTGATCGCGACTTTGACATTCGACAGCTTTACGCAGCCGGCCTTCGCTGGAGCGCGCGGCCAGTCAGCGACGCGGCAAGTTGTCCTGAGGGCGGAGGAGTTCGACATCCATGTTCGGATTTGGGTGAACAATGATCGCCGCGAACTTCTGGGCCAGGTTCAGCCGCGTGGTTCAAAGGATTTTATCGAGTCCGCCAAATTGCATCTATTGCACAACGGCGAACGGGTCAGCTCGGCGGATGTGAATGAGCTTGGAGAGTTTCACTTCACATTCGTCCCGGATGGATTCCTGAGCTTGCAAATCGACCTGCCGAACCTGACAGTGATCGGCGCACTCGATGTTACGGATAGTAATTAAACGGATTGCTCGCATCTACATGGAGGTAGATCAATGACAGGACGTCGTTGGATCCTGAGTTTCGTTCTCATATTCACGCTGAGCGTTCAGGCCAGCGCAGCCCCAGTCCAGGTCATCGTTCAGCTCAAGTCAAACTCGCTGCTGGGCAATGTGCTCAACTTGCTCGACGGAGTTCTGCTCGACTCGATTCCGGAAGCCAATATATACCTGCTTAAGTTGCCAAAACTGCCAATCGTTTCCAGTCTTCTGGGCAATCTTCTCGGCATCCTGTGGACGGAACCCAACGTCGGCGTGGTTCAACCGCCTTCAGGCCGCTTCGGAGTTTTGCAGACACAGTCTCCCGCCGCGGACTGGTACAAGTACCAACCGGCTTTCCAGAAGGTTCGCGCCCAACAGGCCCTGGCATATAGCAGGGGAGAAGGTGTCGTGATTGCCGATATCAACGGGTTGGTGGATTACGCGCACCCCGCGCTCCAGGGACATTTGACGGGTGGCTCTGACTTTGTTTCAGGCCGATCTTACAGCGCCGCCGACCTGAACCAGTCGAGTTCGAGTTTTCTGGATCAATCCAGTTCGAGCTTCCTCGATCAGTCCAGTTCAAACTTTTTGGATCAATCCAGTTCAAGTTTCCTCGACGACCGCATGCTGGCATTTGCCGACAACCCGGCATACAGCCACGGCACTTTGACGGTTGGCGTCATTGCTGCGGTCGCGCCCGCAGCCATGATCATGCCCGTTCGCGCCTTTGACGAAAACGGTGAGGCGGACTTATTCACCTTGGCGAAGGCGATCCGGTACTCGGCAAAGAACGGAGCGGACGTCATCAATATGAGTTTCGGTACGATGACGGACTCCAAGGCAATTCGAAACGCAATCGATTACGCAAAGGCGTCGGGCGTTATCCTGGTGGCTTCTGCGGGTAATAACAACACATCGTCGCTTCAATACCCTGCTGCTTATTCCGGTGTGATCACGGTGGCTTTGACAGACCTTAACGACATCAAGGGCTCTTTCTCGAACTACGGCTCAACGATCGAAGTCACGGCGCCGGGTGTAAACATCATCTCCGCTTACCCACAGGGGTATTACGCGATGGTATCGGGCACGTCGTTCAGTGCACCGATGGTTGCAGGACAGGCTGCGCTCATCCGCTCCATGCGGTCCAGCGGCATCACGTCCTCTATCACCTCCAGTTCGATCAATATCGATTGGAAAAACCCGGCATATGCGGGAAGACTCGGATCCGGCCGAATCGATATCCTGAGGTCCATTCGAGGCTGGTAAATCACGTCACGGAAGACGGAGTAAAACAATGAGCACGACGCTCGACGAAGCCCAATTCAGAATCACAGAACTTGAAGACCGGTCACGACGCCAGACCATCGCGATGGCGGTAACTCTGGTGTCGTTGATCGACCTTCGCGACCGGTACACCGGCAGCCACAGCAGCCGCGTCGCCACGTACAGCCGAAGCATTGCGGTCCACCTCGGTTTGAATGATAACGAGATCGACAGCGTGGTGCTTGCCGCCTCGCTTCACGACATCGGCAAGATCGGTGTTCCCGATCATGTCTTGCTCAAGCAAGGCAAGCTGACTGACGAAGAGTTCTTTTGGATCAAACGTCACCCCGAATACGGATGGATGGCGCTGCGAAACGTGGAAGGCTTCGAACAGGAAAGCCTGATGGTTCTTCACCACCATGAAAGGCTCGATGGATACGGATATCCAGCCGGACTGCAGGGCAACCAGATTCCGCTCGGCTCGAGAATCATCTCGGTCGCGGATTCTTACGATGCTTTGACAACGGATCGCCCATACCGCAAAGCCCGCAGCAAGGAAGCGGCGCTCGAAGAAATTATTCGCTGTCGCGGCGTGCAATTCGACCCGGCGGTCGTCACAGCGTTCTGCGATTCCATGTATTGAAAATTCTTCGTGAAACGCACACCAGGGATGCAGTGGTTAGAAGGATAGCGGGCCCGGGGGTGCGCTTTGGAAGGTTGCTTCGCCTTTAAGTCCTGCGCGTGGGTTCTCCCCGGGCCGCTTGAGGTTTGTTTCTATGCCGCCTCCTTTCTCAATAGGGTTTAACTTCGAAAGGTAAGGCCCATTTTGGGCATGCTTGAGTTTCTGTCAAGCGGCGGCACGATGCGTCTAGGCGCAGTCATGTTTGAGCTCGATCCACGAAGATCGGCGGCCCGCGTACGTTCGGACCCGACTCTTACGGTTGATGGAAACAACAGCACTGTGACTGCACTGCATCCGTTGGGCGATTTGCTTCATCGTCATGTCCGTTGATGTGAGCAACCAAGTGATGCGTTCAATTTCTTCCTGCGAAAACACACGTCCTTGTCGTGCCATATCGATTCGTCTCCAGAGTTCATGAGTTGTTGCTGTTCCGTCCTTGTTTTTACGGTTGGAACCGGCGAGTGTCCGTTTCTCGCCGGCGCCGACATCTTTTATCCGTCGAAACGATGCTGCTGGACACACTGCGGCAAAGTCCGTTTCGCCTGGAGTTCCTTCCCCCCGTGCGTCGTCCGTGAACAATCGCTTGTCGTTTGCGATTCGCCGTCCCTGGCAGGATTTACAAGAAGTCGCTGCTCCAAGTGCAGGAGTTGGTCCAAACCGTTCAAATCGCTTCCTACGCAGTTAACCCATTGATTCCGAAGAACCGGGGACATGTCTCTGTCAACCGATTCGAGCGCAAACTCCATCAACTAAATACATGTACGTAAAGACTCTTGACTGGCAACGTGTCCCCGAAATAGGCCTGGCTGGCGGGCAATCGTGCAGGATGGCTAGGCACCTTGCGGAATCAGTAGCCCCGGGCAGATTCGAACTGCCGACCTCCGGTTTAGGAAACCGCTGCTCTATCCATCTGAGCTACGGGGCCGCCGCTTGATTCTAACAATAGAAGGAGTTCCTGGACCACAATTCAGGCGCCTCTGCCATTGATGATTCAAACGGTGTGGTGATACCGTCTCGGGCAGTGAAGTGTGAAGGTTTGGGCTCAAGAACCCGGCCTAACGAATTCACTTGGAGACGGTTGAACTAATGGCAAAACCTCAGGAAAGAGTGAATGTGCTCGAGGAGATTCGACGAGTCCTCGACATCGAGATCGAGGGCCTGCAGTCCGTTCGATCGAATCTATCGGATGTTTACGTAGCTGCGGTCGAGAGTATTGCTTCGTGCAAAGGTCAGGTCTTTGTTACAGGTATCGGTAAGTCCGGGATTGTTGCTACCAAAATCGCCGCAACACTTCGCAGCACCGGCACTCCTGCCACCTTTATCCACGCCGGCGAAGCCCATCATGGCGACATCGGCATGATCCGTCAGACCGATCTGGTACTAGCCATCGGGAAAAGCGGTGAGACCCCAGAGCTGACCTCCTTGCTGCGTATCCTGAAAAAGAGCGGCATTCCAATAGTATCGATAACTTCGAATGCCGGGTCTTCTATGGCGGCACTTTCCGACATTGTCCTCGACCTCAAGGTTCCCCGAGAGGCATGCCCTTTGAACCTGGCTCCAACCGCCAGTACAACAGCCGCGCTTGCCGTCGGGGATGCAATAGCTATCGCTTTGATGAAGCTGAAGGGCATTTCAGAGGATGACTTTGCGCGGCACCATCCGGGCGGCCAGATCGGCAAGAGACTCCTGCTGACAGTTGCGGATGTCATGCGAAAGGATAGTCAGAATCCAATCATTCATGTGCACCGCGGTGTTAAAGAGATGCTTGTGCAGATCACCGCGTTTCGGGTGGGCGCAATATCTGTTGTCGACAACGACGGCCGATTAGTGGGCCTGGTTACAGATTACGACGTCCGCATCGCGTTGGAATCGCATCCGAATATTTTTGAATTGAGCATTGCGGAATTGATGAATACAAATCCGTCGGTGATCGACGCCGACTCCAAGGCCATCGACGCCCTGGAAGTCATGAGAAACCGAAACAAGCCGTCGGCGGTAATACCGGTCGTAGACAAACAGCGAAGAGCCGTCGGTATGGTTCATGTCCACGATCTCATTTCGGCCGGCCTCTAGAAGGGCGCTTCACAATCTCTGATCACCCTTCGTATCAAATCTTTTATTTTGTAATAGTTACGGGACTTCGAAATGGGACTTAGAGGCTATCGGTGTAGAAGCAATGGCTGACTCGCGGCTGCGCCTGCTCATTTGTTCGCCTGGAGTTCCTCACGAGTCAAAAGGCGCTAGTACGGTGCTTTTTTACCACTACATCGATCGGTTGAAGCACTCGCGCTACGACATCTTGAACTTGTTGCTGCTTCAATCCGACAGTCACACCGACGCTGAAGTTGACGCGTACATTAAGAAAATTGAAACGCCCGGAAGTTTTCGCGTACAAACCTGCACGGCCGAAAGCTTTGTACTGAACGAACGATCATCCATACGTTTGAATACTCATGCAGCCGAGCAAGCTCTGGAATATGGTCGTGCATTCGCTCCGGACGTTCTTTTTGGACTCGATTTTCTGAGCGCCTGGGTACTGGATGAGCTGAAGTGTCCTGCAAAGCTAGTTTGGCTCGGTGATTTAAACTTCCAATCCTATTGGTATAACACTCTATACGCAGTGAAAGAGAATTGGCAGGCAGCGGTAGCGATTCCAGGGGCATGGTATCAACGGCATGTTTGGTCGCAACTGTATGCTACGGTTTTGAAAAAGGTCGATTCTGTAATCGTGTCTTCGAAATCGTCGGAGGTCCATCTTCGGCGGCTCGGCGTTCATTCCGTTTATAAGCCGTATCCCTGGCCGAATGCCGTCTCCCTGAATGGCTCTCATGACCTTAAACACAGAATTCCATCGTTCCTGTTTTTCGGAAGTCTGACTGGCTTGGGTTCCAGATCCGCCTTGCGGTTCATGTTAACCAAGCTATACGCACGCTTGATTCGGGAATGGGGTCGCGGAGGCTTTCAGATTTTTTTATGTGGCACGAGGAACCTGCCGGCATGGGTTGAGCGGTCGTTGGTCGGCAAAGCGGAGATAAAATATCTCGGTTTTGTTGAGGACATCGATGCGTTAATGAGTACCTGCCATGCAGTTCTGGTCCCAATCGACGTGCCGGTCGGAAATCGCAGCCGGATCGTCACAGCGATGGCAAAGGGCTCCCTTGTCATTGCGCACACAAACGCGTCGTGTGGAAATCCGGATCTGATTGACGGCGAGACTTGTTACCTGGCGTCGAACGTCGATGAGTTCTTTCATCGCATGCAGCGAGCATTTAAGAATCCGGAGGAGGTCGCCAGGATTGTCGAACGAGCCAGGGAAGCCTATCGCCGCTTGTTTGAACCGAAGACGGCCTGCGAGATGCTCGTCAACGAAATCGAAAACACCATTCATCGCAAGCTGGAGGAACAAAAACTATCCCATGTCTGATCCGGCACCTCGTCACGACTTGCCCCTGGGGCATCTGAGTTTTTGCCAGATTTGCGCCTCGCCCGATTCGACGCCGATTCTGGATCTTGGCTTTCATCCTCCCTGCGATTCCCTACTGTCCGGAAACCAACTTAATGAGGAAGAAAGAACCTACCCTCTGAACCTGGTCCGATGCAATAAATGCTGCCTTGTCCAGATCGATTATGTCGTTGCCCCGGAAGTTCTGTTTTTCCCGGACTATCCATATCGCAGCGGCATCACGGGCACGCTTGCTTCAAACCTGAAAGGCATAGCGGACACGGTTACGGATCGCTTGAAGATTCCGCAGGGCTCGTTGGTGGTGGACATCGGGTCAAATGACGGAACGATCCTTCAGGGATTCAAATCTCGCGGCATGAAAGTGCTCGGCGTTGAACCGACAAAGATCGCCCAAATCGCCGTCGAGAATGGGATTCCCACAATCCAGTCGTTCTTCTCGCGCTCGTTGGCGAAGAGGATCCGCGAAGAACATGGGCCGGCTTCGGTTGTAACGGCAGCGAACATGTTTGCTCATGTGGCGAAGCTCGGTGACCTCATACAAGGTGTAAGTGACCTTCTCGTGGACGGCGGCATGTTTCTGACGGAATCTCACTACCTCCTGGATCTGCTCGAAACTCTTCAATACGATTCCATTTACCACGAGCATTTAAAGTATTACTCCCTAAGACCAATCGGCGCTCTGTTCAAGCCGTACAACTTCACGATCGTTGATGTAGAAAGGATCCCCAATTACGGTGGATCGATCAGGGTTTATGCGCAGAAAGCCCCGGCACAAAGTGCCTCCGAACGCCTGCTGGAATTAAGCGCTGCCGAAGATCGTGGTCTTTTGTACGAAGCCAGGACGTACGATGCATTTCGAGAGAGGGTTATACACTCGAAACTGGAATTTCAGTCGATGCTGGTGAAGTTACGTAGGGAAGGCAAGACGGTTGTCGGAATCGGCTGTCCAGGCCGGGCGAGCACTCTGCTCAACTACTGCAACGTAGACCGCGACTTAATGCCGTACATTGCCGAGCAGTCCAGCTGCTTGAAGTTGGGAATGGCTTTACCGGGGAAACACATTCCAATCGTAGACGAGGCCATTTTGTTTCGAGAGAACCCTGATTACGCCGTTATGTTGTCATGGCATTACGCTGAGCCGATCATTAAAAAGCTTCGTCAAAAAGGTCTGAAGTCGAAGATCATCCTTCCTTTGCCGGAGATTAAAATTCTCGACTGATGCCAGCGTTAAGAGTCGGTATTGTCGGCCTGGGTTTTGGCGGAAAAGTGCATCTACCGGCTTTCATGTCCATTCCACATGTAACCGTAGGTGCGGTCTGCAGCTCGAATGCTTCTTCCGCCAGCCAGATCGCCCGGTCATTTGGAGTACCTGAAGCCTATTCGAATTGGCGTGATCTGGTATCGGCTCATAACATCGATGCCGTGAGTGTCGCGGTACCTCCAGCGGCACAGTATGAAATAGTTTCCGGAGCTCTTGCTGCGGGTAAGCATGTTCTCTGTGAGAAGCCATTTGGCCTGCATTTAAGAGAAGCCTCAGGAATGGTCGAGGCGGCCAAACACCGCAACGTGACCGCCGCCGTGGGTTTTCAATTTCGAATGGAACCGGGGATAAGTGAACTGCGGCGTAAGGTGAAGTCCGGTGAGGTCGGGACGGTGAGACGTCTTCACGTGGTTTGGCTGACGCGTGGTGCATCTGATCCAAATCGTCCATGGTCCTGGCAAAACGACATTTCATCCGGCGGTGGCGTCCTGACGGCCTTTGGCAGTCATGTTATTGATTACGTCCAATGGATTACCGGTAGTCATATTCAAAGCATAGTGACCGATACAGAAATTCTAACGAGGCTGAGAAACGACAATTTCGGTAAAGAAAAGCAGGTCACGGCGGAAGATTCATGTAACTTTATCTGCCGTCTAGTCAATGGAATCGATGTAATCGCTGCGATTTCAAATTGCTGTTCGACCGGTTTGGGACATTCGATCGAGGTTTATGGAGACCTCGGTCGCTTGAGGTTCTTCCATGCCCACCCTTTCGATGCGCCTGCACAATTGGTGTACCAACCTATCGATGGAGACGAACACAAAGTCACTGTTCCGGACTTGCCTGGAGATGCATCTGACACACGCACAGCAGCATTTCGAGAATTGGCTCGAATCTTTGTGGAGTCCATCGAGGAGAGAAGTTGTCCGGACTTGCCTACATTCAGCAGCGGGTTGGAAGTCAGGGAGGTCCTGGAGGCGGCACGACAGTCGCTACAACTACGAAAATGGGCTTGCGTAGAACGAAACCTCAACCTGAGCGGGAGTTAACAGCGTGAGCGTCCTCGTCATTGCTGAAATCGGATCCGTGCACGATGGCAGCTTCGGTAACGCTCTCAACCTGATTGATGCCGCGGCGGAATGCGGCGCCAATGCGGTTAAGCTTCAGGCCCATATCGCTGAAGCTGAAACTCTCAGAGACGCGCCCTCACCCCCCTACTTCAAGTCAGAGTCGCGATTCGATTACTTTATGCGGACCGCCTTCACGCCGCAGCAGTGGCGGTCGCTGTCGGCGCGTTGTTCGGAGCGTGGCGTCATCTTTCTAGCTTCACCATTCTCGGAAGAAAGCGTTCGTTTGCTCGAAGACGTCGGCATGACGCAATACAAAATTCCTTCCGGCGAAGTGACGAATTTGCCAATGCTTGCCACTATTGCAGCACTTGGCAAACCAGTGATCCTCTCGTCTGGAATGAGTTCGTGGAAAGAACTGGATGCCGCCGTCGCACTGATCCGGAAGTACCACAACAATCTCTCCGTTCTCCAGTGTACGAGCGAGTATCCGTGCGCTTACGAGAATGTGGGGTTGAACGTTATGACGGAGATGCGCGAGCGATACAATGCACCGGTTGGTCTTTCAGACCACACCTTAACGCCGTACGCCTCACTGGCTGCTACCGCGCTTGGGGCATCGATCATTGAGAAGCATTTCACTTTCAGCCGCCGGATGTACGGCAGCGACGCACGCCATTCGCTGGAGCCTTCCGAGTTTGCGGACCTGGTACGCGGCATTCGTGCCATCGAGAAGATCAAGGCCAGTCCGGTGGATAAGAATGCAGTTGAGCGCTTCAAAGTGATGAAGGAAACATTTGAAAAGAGCGTCGCCGCCCTGGTGGACATTGGGCCCGGCGTGGAGATCGCTCCGTCGATGCTCGGAATACGCAAGCCGGGGACAGGCATTCCGGCGGCGCGGATCGTGGAAGTCGTCGGAAAGCGCGCTCTCCGAAGAATCAAGGCGGATACGATCATAGTTGACGAAGACATCGATTGGACGGAAGAAGGAAAGGCTTGAGTTCATGCGCAAAATCGCGGTTGTAATCGGTTCGAGAGCGAACTACAGCAGCATCAAAACCGCGATGGCTTCCATCAGACGTCATCCGAAACTGGAGCTTCAGGTCATTGCCGGAGCTTCCGCGCTGCTTGATCGCTACGGCTCACTCGTCGATTTGATGGAAGCTGATGGTTTTAAGCCGGCGGCAAAGGTTTACATGCTGATCGAGGGCGAGACGCCAACGACCATGGCGAAATCCACCGGCCTTGGCTTGATGGAGTTGCCGACCATTTTTGACCAACTGCGACCGGATTTGGTGCTTACCGTCGGTGATCGATTCGAAACAATGGCCACTGCCCTTGCCGCGGCATACATGAATATTGGGTTAGCTCACACCATGGGTGGCGAGGTCAGCGGCACGATCGATGAAAGTATCCGGCACGCTGTAACGAAGTTCGCTCATCTTCATTTTCCGGCTTGCTCGGAAGCGCGAGACCGGATCATCCGACTTGGTGAACGCCCGGAAGATGTTCATCTTGTAGGTTGCCCGAGGATTGATCTCGTGGCGGAAATTGTGAATCGGGACGCAACGACCCCCGAACCTGCTGTATTTCAGGAAGGCGTCGGGGCCAACTTCGATTTGAGTCGCCCATTTGTGATGGTTTCCCAGCACCCGGTCACGACCGAATACGGCGATGGAGAACAACAGATCACGCAGACACTGCAGGCGGTTCAGGATATTGGATTACCTGCTGCGGTTTTCTGGCCGAATGCGGACGCTGGCTCTGAAGACATAGCACGTGGAATTAGGAAGTTTCGCGAGCACCGCGACGTTTCCAGGATGCACTTCTTCAAAAACCTGCCAACGGAGTCATACATCCGCTTAATGGTTCATACTGCCTGCTTGATTGGAAACTCCAGCAGCGCAATTCGCGAGGGCGCCTACATCGGCACGCCTGCGGTCAACATCGGATCGCGCCAGCGGATGAGGCAGCGTGGCGCTAATGTCCTGGATGTTCGCTACGACCGCCCCGTCATTGCTGAGGCTATCCGGCAACAACTGCAGCACGGCAAATATTCGTCTCAAGCGATTTACGGAGACGGCCGCGCCGGAGATAGGATTGCTGAAATCCTTTCAACCTGCGATGTGCAGATACAGAAAACAATCACCTACTGACAATTGAATATTCTCGGAATAATTCCAGCACGGGGCGGTTCCAAAGGGTTCCCACGTAAGAATCTGGCTTTGCTCAAGGGACGGCCTCTTTTGAGTTACACATGTGAGGCCGCGCTGCGAAGCCGTACCTTGACCGGCGTCATCCTGTCAACTGATGATCCGGAAATGGAGCGAGTTGGACGTGAATGCGGGGTGGACGTGCCGTTCATCCGCCCCGCGGACCTTGCGAAGGACGACACGGCAATGGTTGATGTCATACAGCACGCCGTCTTATGGATTCGTGAGAATCGACGTGAAACACCGGACATTTTGGTCGTCCTTCAGCCAACTTCACCGTTGCGCCGCGCCGAACACATTGATGGCGCGGTCGAACTGCTATCTGCAAAAGACGCGGATACCGTTGTCTCCGTTATTGAAGTGCCTCATCAATTCAGTCCTGTATCCCTGATGAGTATTAGTGAAGGCCGCCTCGTCCCTGCCTCCTCCGGGACTTCGATATTCCGTCGCCAGGACAAACCCAAAATCTACGCGCGCAATGGACCGGCTGTATTGGCTACACGGCGGGAAACCGTCGAAGCCGGGTCTCTGTACGGAGCCACGATCCTTCCTCTGGAGATGAGTCGCGCGGATTCTATTGATATCGACAGTGCAGAGGATATGGCGCTGGCGGAATTCTGGATGGATCGGCGATGAATTACAACACCATGGCGCGTCTGGCCACAAAGACCGGAATGATCGCGCTTCTGGAATCCCTCGGCCTTAAAGATGCGGTTTGGAGACGATTCAATCCCGACGAGCGAAACCGAAACGGCCTTCTTGCCAGCGATCTGGAGCTTACCAGAAAAGAGATGGCGCCGATCGTGAGCGGTCTGCCCCGCATTCCCGGCACGCAAGCGTTGTGGGTCATTTCAAGCATTTTCGAGGCTTGGAGCTATAAGCTTGAAGGCGCGCTCTCTCTCGCAGTTCGTCTAAAAGGTTTCCATCCGATTGCCGTTCATCCTAATTCCGACGTATGGGGGCCGCGATATCATGGCGCGTTCGGCGTTAATGAATTCATAGGATTGAAGCGGTACAAAGAGGGCGTCGCCAACGAAGTTAGTCCCAAAGAGATTTCGGATTTTGTTGAAGGCCGGCCTACAGTCAAGGACCTGCTCTCATTTTCGATGCGCAATGTCGGGATTGGCCGCATAGCCCTCTCGAACTTGATCACGCGGAATAAGTTTCAGAAATTTGATCTTAACCGTCCTGAATTGATACGAGCCTTATCGTCAGAGTTAATGGAGAGCTACGTCAACACACTCGCGGCCGAAGCGATGGTTGATGAACATCGGCCCAGGACTGCGATTCTCATGGAAAAGGGGCTGTCTCCAACCGCTGAGATTTTTGGGGTTTTGATATCCAGGGGAATACCCGTGGTCCAATATGCGGGCTCTCAGAACACGAACGACTTCGTTCTGAAACGGTACGTTGAAAAGAACCGATACCAGCATCCTTTTTCTTTGGACACCAACACGTGGGACCGCGTCAAGCAGATTGAATGGACCGATGAAATGGACGGCCAGTTGATGTCTGAATTCGAGGAAAGTTATCGCTCGGGCACGTGGTTCAATCGAAAATTTCTGCATGAAGGAAAACAGATCAAATCTCCGGAAGCGGTCCGCCAGCAACTAGGGCTCCAGCCAGGTAAGAAAACGGCCGTCATTTTTTCTCATGTTCTTTGGGATGCCACGTTTTTTTATGGAGACAGCCTTTTTCCAGACTACGAGACGTGGCTGATTGAGTCGGTTCGCGCTGCGTGCAAGAACGATCGAGTCAATTGGATCGTGAAATTGCATCCAGACCTGGTCTGGAAGCTCAAATACGACAAATACGACGGCGAATTGAGGGATCTGGCTGCATTGCGGTCGGCGTTAGGATCACTGCCTGATCATGTGAAGCTTGTGCTGCCTGAGACAGATATAAGCTCTTATTCTTTTTTTGATATCACGGATTACTGTGTCACTGTGCGCGGGACCATTGGCATCGAGATGGCGTGTCACGGTGTGCCTGTCATTGTTGCGGGCACGGGTCGCTACTCAGGGCTTGGCTTCACAACTGAGCCGGCATCCACCCATGAATTTATTGACCGTTTGGCCTCTATCGAGACACTCCCTCCTATGTCTCAGGCGCAGATTCAGCTGGCTCGGCGTTTTGCGTATGCCTTGTTCAAAATGAGGCCCTGGCCGCTACGAAGTTTCGAGATGGTCAGTCTTCCCATGGATAAAACGGGATCTCCTGTCGAACGAAATCTCATCGCGAAAATCAAAACCTTCGATGAACTATCGGCTGCGCCCGACATGGTGCGTATTGCGGAATGGCTGGACTCCGATAACCCCGACTATCTGCACAACTTCTAATTCCTTGGATCATCCACGCATTCTTTGTCTGAGTTCGAGTGTATTTAATCCGTATTCCGGCGGGGGAATCACGCTCACCAACTTGTTTGCTGGATGGCCAAAAGGCCGAATCGCAATGGTCCACAACGATTCGATTGCGGCGGACGGTGGTGTATGTGACCAGTTTTACAAGTTGACGCCACGCGAAGTGACATTTCCATGGCCGATAAGTCTGGTACATCGCCGTATGAAGACGTCGAGCGGTCGAAAAACCAAGGCCGACTCCAACGGTGGTGCGTCCAGCGGTTCCAAATCGGCGTTGATGACGATTTTGAATACGCTCGACGGGTCAAGGCGTCTCTGTGAACAAGTCCATCTTTCGTCTGAACTGGAGCAATGGATCCGCCATTTTCGGCCCGAGATTGTTTACACCTTACTTGGAGATCTGACGTTTATCCGACTGACGCAGAGAATCAGCGAAAGTTTTGGAGCGCCCACAGCCATTCATTTCATGGACGATTGGCCATCCGAAATCTACAGACATGGAGTATTTGCTCCTCTGCTTAACTCGCAGATGCAATCGAATCTTCGTCAGGTCGTCGAGGCGGCGTCTTTGTGCCTGGGCATCTCCCCAGCGATGTGTACTGCCTATACTCAACGTTATGGAACGCGTTTCCAGCCATTCAACAATACATTGGACGTGCAGGCGTGGCTTCGGAAGGGCAAGCGGGAATGGAAGCCCGGCGAACGTTTCCGTATTATTTACTCCGGTTCTATCGAAGCAAACCAGGTCGAAGCATTGAAACAGGTTTGTGACGCGGCAGCAGGACTTCGGCGGGAAGGCACGGACCTGGAAATGCGAATCTATACCCCGGAGTTCTATGCAGCGAGATATGCGAATTATCTCCGCAACGAACCGGCAGTCACGGTACTTCCTGTTCCGGTTACGCAGGCGGAAGTGGCCGTCCTCTTTACAGACGCCGACCTTCTAGTCGCCGCAGTCAATTTCGATGCCGAAGCTGTCAGCCACTTTCGCTATTCGATGCCAACAAAACTGCCCGCGTACATGCTTTCGGAAACTCCGATCCTTTTGTACGGTCCGGAACAGGTCGAATTTATAAGGTCGGCGAAATCGTCTGGTTGGGGTTTTGCGGTAACATCGGAGGACGGCGAAGGGTTGCGTGATGCGCTCTTGAGAATGATTCACAACGAAGAATTGAGACGGACTCTTGCGATGACTGCGAGAGATATCGCCGTAACCAACTACGACGCCAGCCGCGTCCGGCCGGCTTTTCATCAAGTTTTAGCGGATGCTGCGCAGAAGCCGCGGCGTGAGTTCGCAAAAAGAAATGAATACGACAGAGTTTAAAGACCTTTCAACTGAAGAATACAAGAAACGCACGATCTCACATTGGACGAAATCCCCATGCGGTTCGAACTACTCGGACAAGGATTTTCTCACCCGAGACTATTTTGCCGAGATTCGATCTCATCGCTATGGCTCGCATCCCTGGATACTTCGCAACATTGAAAGCTTTGATATCAAACAGAAGAAAGTCCTCGAGATCGGATACGGCATGGGAACCGACCACCTTTCCCTGGCAAAACAGGGAGCCATCACCTTCGGCATCGATCTCACCTTCGGCAATTCTCAAGTGGCGTCGCGGGCTTTTGAGCTGGAAGGCCAGTCGGCCCGGTTGATCATTGGCGATGCCGAGCAGTTACCGTACGATGACAATTCATTCGATTTCGTCTATTCGTTTGGAGTGATCCATCATTCACCGGATACTCAAAAGATCATTTCCGAGATCCACCGGGTCTTGCGGCCAGGAGGCAGATGCTGGATCACCGTCTATCACAAGAACTCGATATTCTTCTGGTGGACAGTATTGTGTTGGAGTCACTTTATCCGGGGCGGGTACAAGCGATACAACATGAAACAGGAATTGAGCCTGATCGAGCATCCGAACGACAATCCGGATATGGTGGTGCGGCTGTACACCAAAAGCGAATTCCTTCGGCTTTTCGAAAGGTTCGGCGAAAGTAGCGCCATGATCGATCATCTGGTGCCTGCGAATATCGCTCCCTTATCGGCGTTAATGCGCGATGGTGAACGGCCGACCGCGTTTTTCAATTGGCTTGGAAAGCGTTGGGGTTGGTACGTTGTCGTCAGCGCGCAGAAATAATGCCGTTCCTCCCCAAGGAAAACATTTACGGACATACAAAAAAGCTCCGCTACTTCCTTTCCGAAATCCAAAGACTCAGTGCCGGACGCTCCGACTTTGTCGTGCTCGATTACGGGTGCGGAAACGGGGCGGCGGTCTCACAATACCTGATTCAGTTGGGCATCAGGTATTACGGCGTGGATTTTCATCCGGAGTCCATCAATTACGCACGACAACACTTCTCGACTGCCACGGCTCAGTTTCTTGAAGCCGTCCCGCCTGGAGTCGTTTTCGACGCCATAGTTTATTCCGATATTATCGAACACCTTTCCGATCCAGCTGCGCTGCTGTCCAGGCACCGGCAGTGTCTGGCCGAGGACGGCTCTATTATCGGTTCTGTGCCGAATGGTTATGGCCCATTTGAAAATGAAAAACGGCTTGGCAAGATCATCGGCATCCCCTTGATGCTTTCGGCCGCAGTCAAGGTCAAGAGAGCGTTGGTTGGTTCGAGTGTCAGCTCGGTTCCATACAACTCGGATTCCGGACACATCCAGTTCTTCACGCGTGTGGCATTAACCGATTTGCTCGAAGCATCCGGGTATCGGATCGAGTCATTCGCGAATGGCGCATTCGTCGGGGCGCCAGGTTCCGAGTTGATTCTCCGCGGTGAAACGGTCGCCCGGGCAAACACGAAAGTTGCCGATTTCCTGCCCTATTGGGCCGTATCGACCTGGTACTTTACCGCGCGACGAAAATGAACAGAGCTGACCTTTTATCGCACCTGGTTGCGCGAAAGAAACTGAACGAGAAAAGCCTGGTTCTGGATTGCGATGAAAGCTCGATCATTCCCTATCGTGACGTGCTCGAGCTTTACATGCGCGTGAGCGGCGTAAACTCCTGGAAGTGGCAGGACAGATTCGGTCGGAAGGCTCCTTCCGTATCGCTCTTGGGAAATCTACAACACCTTTATCGCGATGCCTTTCGCTGGCCGCTGGAATACGGAAAGCATCGCCGCCAAATTCGTGAACTTAACAATAGTCGTGCACGACTGCCGCGAAATATTCGTTTCGCACGCAATGACAATGTTCTTTTTTTAAGAACCGACCACTGGTTTGGTCTCAAAAGCGGGGGATCCGTCGGACATGTGCGCGGCGTTATTCAAGGACTCCGCAGTTTGAATCGTCGCACCATGGTCATCAGCTCCGACCGACTACCAGGTGTTTCCGAGACTCACGATTTCCACCTGCTCCCGCCCGATTATGAGCGCCTTCGAAATCTGCCCAACATGCCTGAACTGGCATACACGGATCAGGTCGTTCGATTCGCTGCACGGCGTTGGCAGGATTGGAATCCGGGTTTCGTGTATCAGCGACACAGTCTCGGCAATTACGCAGGTGCGCTATTGCGCTCACGTTATGGGATCCCGTTTGTATGCGAGTTCAATGGATCATTCATTTGGATCTCTCGCAACTGGGATACACGCAGGCTGTTTCACGAAGAACTTCTCGGACGTGCTGAAGCCGTTGTCGTCAGATCGGCGGATCTTATCGTTGTTGTCAGCGCGGAAATGAAAAACCAACTGTCCAGCTATGGGATTCCCGAAAACAAGATTCTGGTGAATCCTAATGGCGTTGATCCCGATCGCTATTCTCCAGACATCGATGGCTTAGCTGTACGGAAACAATTCGTCTTGTCGGGGAAAGTCGTGATCGGCTTCATTGGCACATTCGGTCCATGGCACGGCGCTGAGATTCTGGCGGATGCCTTCTGTCGGTTGCTTCAATCATTTCCCGAATACAAGAACTCCGTGCGTCTTTTGATGATCGGAGACGGTCCGACAATGCCAAAGGTGCGAGCGATCCTGGCAAACAGAGCGGCGGATATGGAGTGGGTCTTAACAGGTTCCGTTCCTCAAGATGACGGCCCGCGATATCTTGCCGCTGCAGACATTCTCGTAGCACCGCATGTTCCTAATCCGGACGGAAGCGAATTCTTTGGTTCTCCCACAAAACTGTTCGAGTACATGGCAATGGGCAGGGGAATTGTCGCATCGAACCTGAACCAAATCGGCGAAGTTCTCCGTAATCGCACCACCGCACTGCTCGTCAAGCCCGGTGACAGCCAGGAGTTGATGCATGCGTTGAAAGCGTTGATCGACGATCCTGGCTATGCTCGAAGCCTGGGAATCGCGGCGCGCAAAGAAGTGCTCGCCAATTACACGTGGGATGACAATGTCCGCAGAACTTTGGCCGCCCTCGATTCTAGAATGAAGCTGCCATGTGTGGAATCGTAGGATTAGCCGATATCAAGCCGTTAGATCAGATATCGATACTGAACGACAGCCTCGCTCATCGGGGTCCGGATGGAAGCGGAGAATACTCCGATCCGGCAAATAACATCGCCCTTGCAATGCGCCGCCTAAGCATCCTCGATCTGGAAGGCGGACAGCAGCCCATGAGTAACGAAGATGGGACCGTCTGGATCGTATACAACGGCGAAATATATAACTCGCCGGAACTCCGGACTCAACTTGTGGCTGCGGGCCACCGCTTTAAAACTTCGCACGCCGACACGGAATGTCTGATTCACCTCTACGAAGACAAAGGCGAGGCGATGCTCGACTCCTTGAACGGCATGTTTGCCTTCATTATCTACGATCAGCGTAAGGGACGATTGTTTGGCGCGCGCGACCGCTTCGGCATCAAACCGCTGTACTACGCCCGGCCTTCTGGAGGACTGGCCATCGCGTCAGAACTGAAGAGCTTGCTCTTGCTGCCTGGAATTTCACGGAACATCGACCTGAACAGCGTTTACCAATATCTCAGCTTGCGCTACGTTCCCGGCGCTCATTCGATTTTCACGGATATCCGGCGAATCCCACCTGCGCATTACTTTTCATATGACTGTGCGAGCCGGCAACTTCAAATCCGTCGCTATTGGCAACCGAACTTCAGTGATCCGGAGCAGCATAGCGAAGGCGAGTGGGCCGAGATCATTCTTGATGAATTTCGCCGAGCGGTTCGTCGATGGGTATTGAGTGATGTTCCGGTGGCATGCTCACTTTCGGGTGGGCTGGATTCAACCTCGATCGTCGGCGCCATGGCGGAGATGGGATATCCACGACTTCAAACATATTCCCTGGGTTTTGAAAAGGCTGAAGAGTCGGCCTGGAATGAGCTTGGGCTTGCCCGCAAGGTGGCGCAGAAGTGGGGAACGGATCATCACGAGTTGATCCTGAATCCGGACATGCTGCTTGACGATCTCATTCGGATGGTATGGTCATTGGACGAGCCTTACGGGGGCGGCCTTCCCTCCTGGTATGTCTACCGATTCATGAGCAGCAGCGTTAAAGTCGGACTGACAGGCACAGGCGCTGACGAGTTGTTTGGTGGATACGGCAAGTGGGTTGCATATGAACAAAGCCTGCCCAACTCTCCTCCCGATTCGGCGGGAGCGCGTGTCAAACAGAAGGCCCGGGCGGTTGCCGGGCAGTTGCCAGGCTGGTTGATTGGTACCAAACGCCAGGCAGAATTGCAGCGCACCTATGATCATCCGATGCAGAGTTACAACCTCTATTTCGACGACGCGACCAAAAGGAATCAGGTGATTGCTTTTGATCTCGCTGCGGGCACGGATACGGTGAACTGGCTCGAGAGACAGTACAACGAGTCCGCTGTCGGCGACGTGCGCAATGCGTTTACCTGGGTGGACATGCAGAATCAACTCGCCGAAGAATTCTTATTGATGACCGACAGATTCTCGATGGCCCACTCGCTGGAAGCACGGGTGCCGTTTCTCGATCACGTGTTTGCCGAACGCATGTTCAAAATCCCGTCCTCCATTCGTATGCAGCCCCGAAATCTTAAGGGTCTGTTTCGTAAAGCGGTGGCCAATCTGCTGCCACCTGAATTATTGAAAGCTCCCAAGCGAGGCTTTGTCCTTCCCGACAGCATCTGGCTGCGTGGCAAATTGAGGCCCCTCGTCGAACGCCTTTTGTCGCCCGATCGACTAAGGTCGCAGGGTTTATTTCAGCCCTCTGTCTACGACAACTTTGTGGTTCCTCATCTTGCGGGCAAGGCGGATGTCAGCCCTCAACTGTGGACGCTGCTGATGTTTCAATTGTGGCACACCGTCTTTATCGAGCAAGCCGCCACCAGTGCGCCTTCCTATCGTTGGCAAGATCTTTTGTAGGTTATGCGTCAGGCAATGAAGATCAATGTTTTTGCCGATTACGTGTCTCCTGAAACAGGTCGTGTACTTGATCTCATTGGCACTTCAGAATCCGACGACTGCGTCATCGAAGGCTATCTCGATGACCGGGCAGGTGGTAATCGCTATCCCATCCACAACGGCATCCCGCGCTTTGTTCAAGGCGCCAATTATGCCGACAGCTTCGGATTCCAATGGAACCGCTACCGGCGGATACAGCTGGACAGTTTCAATGGATCCACTCTCACGCGTGATCGGTTTTACGAAGGCACCGGCTGGGAATCCAAAGACCTGAGCGGTAAGCGCATACTCGAGGCGGGCTGCGGTGCAGGCCGATTCTCAGAAGTTATGTTAGCGGCGGGAGCCCATCTGTATTCGTTTGATTACAGCACTGCGGTTGATGCTGCCTGGCGCAATAACCGTCATCACAGCGCATGGAGACTCGCCCAGGCGGATATCATGGCGATACCGTTCCCTGAGTGCTCGTTCGATTACGTCTTCTGCTTTGGCGTGCTTCAACACACTCCTGACCCTGAACGCGCATTCCTGAACCTTACTCGGTATATCAAGCCCGGCGGGCATATTGCCGTGGATGTCTACATGGTGCAGACGACGCTTAATAAACTCACGGCGAAATATTGGTTGCGTCCGATAACGCGACGAATTCCAAAGCCTCTCCTGCTCAAAGTCCTTGAGTTTTACCTGCCATGGTGGACTCCGCTTGATTCTCACGTGCTGTCGCGCATACCGCGGTTAGGCCCGCTGATCTCAATGCTCATTCCATGCTGGAATAAAATGGGTCTGCCGCTGAGCTACGACCACCGCCTGGAGTGGACCATCCTCGATACGTTTGACGCCTTCTCGTGTGAATTTGATTACCCTCAAACTCTTGCAGCTGTGCGGTCGTGGTGCGATGCGGCCGGGCTTGTCGATGTTACAGTTCGAGAAGGGGGTAATGGCATTGAATGTCACGGATCAAAGCCTCGATGACCTCCATTCCCGCCAGTATCCTTCATATCAGCCAGTCCGATATTTCGGGCGGGTCTGCCCGCTCCGCCCACAAAATCCATACAGGGCTCCAGACATTGGGAATGCAGTCGCGGATGATGGTGCAACTTCGACTTGGGGAAGACCAAGAAAATGTGGGCTTAATTCAACAGAGCAGGTCTTTGAAGGAATTGGATCGCGTTGGCCGGCGAATCGTCGACGCAATTGGCTTACAGTATCTGTATTACCCGTCGTCTTTTGCGTTGCTGGACAACGCCTGGTTGAAGACCGCCGACATTGTTCAGCTATACAACCTCCACGGTGGGTACTTCACACATCGAATCCTGCCTCGACTGAGCCAGGATAGGATTGTGGTTTGGCGCTTATCCGACATGTGGCCCCTGACTGGCCACTGCTCATACTCATTTGATTGTGAACGGTGGAAAACGGGCTGCGGAAAGTGTCCGCGTTTAGATGAGTACCCAGCCCTTCATTGGGACACTACGGCACTACTGTGGAGAATAAAAAAGAGCATCTATGCCCGTTCGCGTATCGTGATTGTCGCGACCAACCGCTGGATGGAACAGGTTGCAAGGGAAAGCCCGCTTATTGGTCACTTTCCGATTCACGTGATCCCGAACGGCGTCGATACCGAGGTATTCCAACCGACACCGAAAATGGCGGCCCGAGAGCAGCTTAAGCTCCCGGCTGACGCGAAGATTGTGCTCTTCACCGCAAAGGTTGCAAGACCAGGCACCCGCAAAGGTGGTCAGTTCGTTGTCCCCACCATGCAGCAGTTGGCGGCTAAGGGCCTGGACAAGTTGTGGCTTGTGGTCATGGGCGAAGAGGCGGAATCCTGGCCGGAGGATTCAGCCTACCAAACTTTGCGGATCAAGTACGGCAGGAATGACAAAGATCTTGCAAAGGTCTACTCGGCAGCCGATATGTTGATCTATCCAGCGTTAGCGGAAAACCTTCCAAACGGGATTGTGGAGAGTATGGCATGCGGGACACCGGCAGTTGCGTTCCCGATCGGGGGCGTGCCAGACCTGGTCCGACCGGGCGAAACCGGCTATCTGGCCGCCGGTAAGGATGTGGACAGTCTCGTAGCGGCTTTGTACCCAATTCTGAACAATACAGATCTGCTAAATAAAATGGGAGCAAGATGCCGTGAAGTTGCGCTCCAGGAGTTTACTTTGACGATCCAGACACGAAGGTTTTTCGAGCTTTACGAGTCTCTGATTTCAGATGCATTCACTCGCCAATCGCGCCTGAAGCCGAACACTTGGGTAAAATCGAATGCGGGACTTCTGTGAAAACACCGACGAACAAAAAAGGGTCATCCCAACCAGGTATAGCGAACCGATTCGCAGTTTACCTAACCCCTGCAATCTTCCAAGGTGTGCTGTCGTTCCTGATGCTGCCGGTCACGACCAATGTACTCAGCGCCGAAGACTTTGGAACGTTTGCCCTATTGGCTTCACTGACTGGATTTGGTACGCCGCTCGCCTTGATGGGTTCGAGTTATTTGCTCAATGGCCGCTACCTGTCCTCAGATGAGCCGGGCCGAAGGACGCTAATCACAACTATTTTGGCCGTCGGACTTTTCATTTCCTTATTGTTTGCCGGAGTGTTTCTGACGATTTGGCCGTTACTGGTGTCCGCCTTTCCCTTATTAAGTGCCGTTCCAAAAGGTGCAGTTGGCTTATCCTTGGCGACGGTTATCCTCTCCGTTCCGTGGGCCACTGCCAGCGACGTGATCACGATCGAGGGCAAACCAACACCTTTCGCGGTCGTGCTAATTGGTCAGAGCGTTGTCACTGCTGCAGTCAATGTAATCGGACTGTATGTGGCAAGAGCTGGTGTCATATCGCTTTTCGTAGCAGCGATGGCGGGTAGCCTGGTTTATACCATCGGCGGTTTCTTCGTGCTTCGGGGTCACCTCGGCCGGATTGTCAGCGGAAAATGGATACGCGAGTTATTGCGTATTGGCCCTGTGGCATCTCTTGGCAACTTTGCAGAAAGCCTGCAGACCGCTGTTGAACGTTCATTGCTGGGAGGCAAGTTCGGTCTCGCCCAGGTAGCCATCTACAATCATTCTCAGCAGTACCAGCAAATGACTTTCTCGTTCGTGAAAGCTGTAACCCGTTCGGTATGGCCGGTGACTTTGAAAGAGTCCCAGGACGCGTCCTCGGATTTTGCCGGCACGGAAAGCGCCTGGACCCTGGTCCATGTTGGCTTGACAATGATCGGCCTGTTTTTTGTCTTCCTTGGCGCGGACTTCATATCGTTTATCAGCCACGGCAAATTCAGCGCGGCGGCCCCCCTTGTCTCATACTGGATGATTTTTCTGATGATTAAACACATGGGCCGCGCGCAATACGGCTATTTGCTCGCCAATCGACACAGCCACTTCATAGCGATGTTGACGCTCGGCTCCATCGCGTTGAGCGTGTCGTCCATGTTCGTTCTGATACCGGCCTTCGGATCGATTGGAGCGTTGCTGGCTTTTTGTGTTCAGGACGCTGCGTTCCGAGTGGGTGTGTTTATCAAGGGAAGACGACTGAGAGAATTCGGCTTCCACGATAAATGGGCTTTGGGAGGAATTCTGGTGATCGTTTTGTCGCTTTTGGCGAACTGGCTTATCAATCCTCAGTTTGTCGAAAGGGTCGTGCTGTTCACGTTGATCGAGTTCGGACTGGCGGTGTTACTTCTTAGGAATTCCTCTATGCGCAGTCTCTTCAATCGAGCTCTTAGAACCGTTGACAGTCCGCATTCAGGTTGAGAGACAAGATGCCAAGACATCAATCGATCCGCGAACGGATCAAGTCGCTAATCCACCCGGCTAGCGCCAGACCCTTACCGACCCCAGTTCCCTGTATGAATTGCGGCCACCGATTCGCCGTCTTTCAGGGCACGAAAGTCGTGCCGGACTTCGATACATCTGAAGTTTTACCACCCGAGTTGCAGCTGGCCTTCTCAGAGAGAATGGACGGTATTTGTTCTGGTTGTGGAATATACCAAGCTTACAAACGATTCACCCTGGATGAATTGCGCTTGATCAACTCCCTTGGCAAGGACATCACCACTAGCGAAAAAGCCTTCCAAAGCTTCCCTGTCCCAGCAGAATTCATCGAGAGGTTCAACAGGCTCTACTTCTCGAAGCGCTTGGACGAATGGAGAAGATACTTCCTCCGCATAGGTATCCGGCCGGCATCCTGTTTATTCATCCGATCCTATTTCGGAGCCACCGCCAGTTTCATGCAGAATGAGTTCGGATCCGCTGTCGCTGGAGTGGACATGTCTCCCGCGTGTCTCCGCACGGCATCCGAAACCGTTCATGGGTTCAAGCCTTTGCCCGGCATTATTAACGGCATGTTGGAAGGGGAATTCCTGGATTCGGGACCTTACGACGGAATCTTCGTGATGCACACTCTTACTCATGCCTGCGACGTACACAAAATGCTTGGACAAATGCGTGGACTCCTGAAACCTGACGGGTTCGTCCTTTTTAGCCATGAAGTGAATCGAAAGCCCACAAATCCTTTCCACATGATTCACCTTAGTGAAACGCAACTTCGTTCCCTGCTTTTACAGCATTTCGCCAGAGCCGACCGCATTGATGACTGTGACGAAAACGCACCCAAATTCATTACGAACTACACGTTGCATGGGGATAGCCCTGACCTCGTTGCCTGGAAATGAAGCTCCTCAGAAGATCAGGATGAACGAGTGACGTCAACGGGGAAGGATTCGCCTCATTGCGTTGCTGACGAGTCCACTGGCCTTCAGCACCAACCGTCTCGGACCTTGCGGAGTGAACGCCAGCAGGAAAAAGGTTTCCGCTAACAATCTCCACTGGCGTGACACGACATACAGGTCAATAAGCTCACTTAGAGCTTTCAAGCGCTGGTTGGGATCCGCCTGGACAGCTATTCCAAGCGCTCGTTGAAAAGCGCGATCCGCTTCGTGGCGTTCGCCTATTCGCTCGTATATTCTCCCGCCTTCGATCATCAGCCTGTGTCTGTTGACTCGCTGCGGATCTCCAAGAACCATCAAGAGAGCCGCAGTGACAGCTTCATCAGCCTTGCTGAATTGCCGGTTCTCACAAAACACCGATGCTCGTTCCAAAACCTGTGTCGGTGATTCGAGCAACGAAGGAAAGCTATCGTCAAAGAGTGGTGGCATCTTCAATATTACTGAGTTACTGCGCAGGTTACGACGCTCCGCATAGCCGGCACGCAATTCCTGCAAGCCCGGATCGTTTTCGATGCTGCCGACGATGTTCAAACCAATTCCATTTGCCTTCGCCCAATTCCAGACATAGCGAGCTTCTGTAGACCGCTCCAATTCATCGATAAAGGCAATATCCTGCACGAAAGCGGTCCCCCTTACCCGAGGGAACACTTCTTTGATATACCACTCGCCAAACCAATCTTCATGACAACTGTCGATAAACACGAACTGGACGTCACCGGTAACCGTAGGGACGGTTGTTCGAGCATCGCCAAGATGAAACATGAACCGGCTTTGGTCGCAGTCTCGATGCAGATTGTTCCGCACTAACGTCTCCGTCGGTTCGCCATGCTTCATTGAAGCGATCTCAAACGAATGGAGCATTCCGTGCGCGTTCTTTGTTAGGCCCGCCATCAAATAGTTCGTTGACCAGCCGCAATCAGGGGAGATTTCGAAAACCACGTCGGGTCGTGTTTCCCGAACAAGCAGATACAGCAGTTCGCCTTCGACATCACCTATTCCCACACCATGGCCTTTTGATTGCATTTTGTGAAATATAGGCCGTAGCATTCGCGCAAGCGCGCGAAGTTCCGCGTCATACTTGCGATAGAGACTTATTGGGTCGAAGCGATGGCACTTGGAACCCTCTGCTGATTGCATGCTAGCTCTTCAGGCTGGTTTTTGGAACGGTGGTCAGTACTTGATCAGCGACACGACATCGTAGCCAGCAAGGCGATCCTTTCCCTTCAGAAACTCCAGTTCGATGACGAAAGCAACACCCACCACCTTGCCGCCGACTTTCTCAGTCAATCGGATCGCGGCCGCGGCAGTTCCGCCCGTAGCCAGTAAGTCGTCGGCAATCACTGCGCGGGATCCCGGTTTCACTGCGTCCTTGTGCATTTCGAGCGTGTCCGTTCCATATTCGAGATCGTAGGTGATCCGTTCGGTTGCGGCAGGAAGCTTCTTCGGCTTTCTCACAGGCACGAATCCGGCTCCGAGGTTGTACGCAAGCGCCGGCGCGAAGATAAATCCTCGCGCTTCGATGCCGAGGATCACATCGGGTTTGAACGGACTGATCCTCTCGGACATGGCATCAATGATCTTGCGAAATCCCGCCTTGTCTTTCAGCAAAGTCGTGATGTCATAAAACAGGATTCCGGGTTTGGGAAAATCCGGAACTTCTCGGATCAGTTTTTTGAATTCGTCCATTCGTCACCCTATTAAAAAAGATTCGTAGCCGTTCGTTACGGGTAGTTCCTGCTCGATGACTTCGCTTACCCTGGCGGCGTGCGGACCGCGTAACAACTCCTGTTTCAACTCATCGAGGACCGATTCTTCCGCCTCCGCCCGAACTTCGACTTCACCGCCAGGCAAGTTCCGCGCATAGCCGCGCACACCAAGCCGGTCAGCCTGTCGTTGCACAAACCAACGGTAACCCACGCCCTGAACTCGTCCGCGAACGACGTAATGTTTCGCACGAACCAAGTTTTTAGACCGTCACTGCAAGTTTTGCGTTGTTCCAGGCGCCCATGCCCCCGACGACATTCGATATGCGCCGGAAACCGTGCTGTTCGAGGATACTCGTTGCTATGGAAGATCGGAAGCCCCCCGCGCAGAGCACAGCGGTTCGGGCATCCCGGCTGAGCGAGGTCAGGTTCGCTTCGAGGTTGTTCAGAGGCATGTGGACCGCGCCATCGACGTGCCCGGACTGCCACTCGGGCAGACGACGAACATCGATGACGACGTCCACCGATCGATCATCCAGGCGATGTCTTAACTCTTCGACTGAAATCTGCTCGATTCGTGCGAGCGGTAATGAGGCTTTGTCCCAGGCCAGTATCCCGTCGTTAAGATAGCCCACAACGTTCTCAATGCCGACTCGCGCCAATCGAGTTCGCGCTTCCCGCACTTGTTCCTGATCTTCAGCGACGATAACGATCGGTCTGTCCAGCTTGATCACCGAACCAGCCCACGACGCAAACTGCCCGGACAATCCGATTTGCAGCGATCCCGGAATGTGCCCAGTGCCAAATTGCTGCGGCGTTCTCGTGTCGAGTACCAGGGCTCCGTCCTGCTGCAGCCGCTGCACCTCAGAGGGTGGCAGAGCTTTGGGATCCGGAAGTTCTTTCAGCAGGGCCGGCCCCTCGAGGTTGATTTGTGCGTCGCGTGAAAAATATGAGGGCGGTTCCGGAAGATCGGTCGTCATCATCGTGACGAACTGTTCGCGGCCCATAGGCTGCAGTGCGTAATTGAAGCGCCGCTCGTGACCGATTGTGGAGCTTTTTTCGTCCGAAATGTTCCGACCGCACATCGAGCCGGCACCGTGCGCCGGATAAACCTTGACCTCATCAGGAAGGCTCAGCAGTTTGAGGTGAACGCTGTCGTACAACATGCCGGCCAGGTCGGTCGCCGGCATCTTCGAACCCAGCAGATCCGGCCGACCGACATCACCGATAAAAAGCGTATCTCCAGTGAGGACGGACTGGGGCACGGTCGACGATTCTTCATTGTCAAAAACAAGAACACTGATGGATTCAGGGGTGTGCCCCGGCGTTTCCAGAAATCGGAAAGTGACATGACCCATGCGGACCTCATCGCCATCATGGACGGCAACGAAATCAAACCTGGCCGGAGCGCGATGTCCGAAGTAGATTCGGGCACCGGTCACCGCCGCCAACTCATGATGACCGGAAACGAAGTCGGCGTGGAGATGTGTCTCAATGACGTACTTGATTACGAAACCATGAGCCTTAGCTTCTTCGAGGTATAGTGCGACGTCACGCTGCGGATCAATAACAGCCGCTTCTCCCCCCGAACCGATGAAATACGACGCATGCGCCAGACAACCCAGATAGAACTGGCGGAAGTGCATTGACCCTCCTCGAACCTAGTTTGTGATTTCGAGCATCCGATTCAACGCGATTCTTGCGTTCTCGGCGACTTCGGGGAAAACGGAAATCTGATTGACGACACGGCCTTCCAGAAGATTCTCCAGCGACCACAATAAGTGTGGTGCGTCGATACGGAACATCGTGGAGCAGAGACAACCGCAGTCATCGAGAGGAATGATGAAGAGGCGCGGGTTTTCTTTCTTCAGTCGATTGACGAGATGGATCTCGGTGCCGATTGCAAACTTACTGCCCGATGATGCCTGACTCACGCGCTGGATGATGTATTCAGTCGAACCGACATCGTCGGACAATTGGGCGACTTCGAACCGGCACTCCGGATGCGAAACGACGCGAATCCCCGGATATGTCGCTCGAACATGCGTCACGTGCTGCGGCAGAAACCTTTGATGTACCGAGCAGTGTCCTTTCCAAAGGATGAAGCGAGCGTCTTTCAAACGCTCTTCGGTATTCCCGCCGAGTTCTTCATACGGATCCCAAACGAGCATCTCTTCGAGCCGATATCCCAACCCGTATGCCGTATTGCGACCGAGATGTTGATCCGGAAGAAACAGAACCTTGTCTCCCCGCTCCAGTGCCCATCTCATGACGGCTGGCGAGTTCGATGAAGTGCAAACCGCTCCACCGTGACTGCCGCAGAACGCCTTTATCGCCGCAGTCGAATTCATGTACGTAACAGGAACGATGCGCTCGTTGGTAATACGAGTGAGATCTTCCCAGCAAGTTTCGACCTGATCCACGGCGGCCATGTCCGCCATCGAGCACCCCGCACTCATGTCCGGCAATATGACCTTCTGATAAGGCGCGCTCAAAATATCGGCACTTTCCGCCATAAAATGGACGCCGCAGAAAACGATGTACTCTGCATCCTTCCGGCTTGCGGCCCATTCGGACAATTTGAACGAGTCCCCTCGGAAATCGGCGAACTTGATCACCTCATCCCGCTGATAGTGATGACCCAGAATGACGAGGCGCCTACCCAGCTTTCCACGAACCTCGCGGATTCGCGCGTCCGTCTCGTTTTCGGTCAGCCGCACAATGTGATCTGGCAGCAGCGTTTGAAGCATAGTAACGATTTATCCTAGCACACGGACGAGCACGCCGCAGGACACGGCTCAGGCGATGGTTTTGACCTTTACCCGGCCCGCTTCGTGGAGAGCCCGCTCCAGGTCAGAAATGGCGCCCTGACGGGGATTCGAGACGCCAATAAGGATCTTGCCTTCTGATACTTCCGGGTCATAAATGGCCGACTGCCGACCCGGCAACCTGGCGGTAAAAAGAAGGGTTCCGACCGTGGCGAACACCGCACCAAGCATCGTCAACTCGAAGATCACAATCAGATTGGTCCAGTTCGTCACGATCGGCATTCCGCCAGTTTGAATTGGCCAGGACTGTTGCGTTATCGATGTCAGAAGATACGCAGATGTCATCCCGATTGCTGCGCCCAGAAAGGCAATCCACGACATCCATGTGTGATGATCTCTCCTGCCGAATTCATACTCTTCGAGAGGCTCGGACGACAGAATCGTGATTTCCCTGTCGGCTAACCCGGCGGTCTTCAACTTGTCGACCGCAATTTGAGCCGCCTCGGGAGTGCTGTACAAACCGTAGATCGCTTTCACACCAGTTCTCCCGCAGCTTCAGCCGCTTGAACGGCCTCGGCGGCTTTTATTTCTTTGTGCTCACCGACTTTAAGTTCCCATATAGAAATGATGGGAACAAACTTCGAGAACAAGGTGTACAGAAGAACCATCGCCGCAATGGAACCGGCGAATATCGTGATCTCCGGCCAGCGCGGCGAGTACGTTCCCCAGGAGTATTCGAGTTGCTTGTGCGCCAGCGACGGAACGATGATCAAATAACGTTCCAGCCACATACCCACAACGACGCCACACGATGCGATGACCGTGCCGGTGATCGTCCGCAGTTTACGAATCGCAAGGAACGGAAACGGCAGGATAAAGTTGCAAAAAACCATGGTCCAGAACAGCGGCGCATATTCTCCGGACTGAGTGGCTGTCAAAGCCGGTATTTCGTGCGGGGCGTTACCGTACCACGTCGTGAGCCGCTCGTTGAAAACGAAGTAGCCCCACAACAGACTCATAGTGAAAAGCAGCTTGCCGAGGTTTTGAAAATGAATCGGCTGAAGGTATTGCTCGATGTGCAGGACCTTGCGGAGTATGGCCATCGCGATAAGCAGCGCCGCGATACCGCTGAAAATCGCCCCTGCGACGAAGTAGGGACCGAATATCGTCGAGTGCCACATCGGCACCATCGCCATTGAAAAATCGAACGAAACGATCGTATGAACCGATACGGCGACGGGAATGATCGCAATCGCCATGATATGCATTGCGCTCTCGAGTCGATGCCACTGCTTCGGAGTTCCTTCCCAACCGAGCGCCAGCAGCCCATAAATCTTGCGGCGCAGCCCGACGGTCCTATCGCGGATGACCGCAAAATCCGGGATCATCGGCAGGAAGAGAAACAAGAGACTCGACGTCAGGTATGTATTGATGGCAAAGAAATCCCAGGTCAGCGGCGAGCGATAGTTCGGCCAGAGTCCGCGTGAATCGAAAAGCGGCCACGGAATAGGAAACAGCCACCACGCGTACCAGGGACGGCCAAGGTGAATCAGCGGAAACAACGCACCGATCATCAACGCGAACGCAGTTATCGCCTCGGCGCATCGCGTGACTGGACGTCGCCACGTGGCGTTAACCATGCGCAGGATTGCGGAGATCAATGTTCCGGCGTGACTGATCCCAATCCAAAAAACAAAGTTCGTTTCGTGAAACCCCCAGAAGACGGGCCAGTTGTCTCCCGTCACGCCGAGGCCGTTGTACATCTGGTAGGCCCAGGTGGACAGGCCAATAAGGACCATGATGCCGAGCACAGTAACACCGGCGTAGAACTTCCACGTCGTTTGCAGCAGCGGACGCAGAAGATCTTCCGTTATCCGGTTAGCCGTTGCTCGAGTCATGCCAGACTTCCTTCTGAAGGTAAGTGATCTTGGGTTGTGCTCCCATATCTTCGAGCAGCTTGGATCCGCGGGCCGATCGCGACAACCGTGAAACGGCGCTCTCGGGATCGTTCAGGTCACCGAACACCAATGCATTTGCGGTACAGGTTTGAACACATGCGGGTTTGAGTTCGCCGTCCTTGAGCTCACGCTGCTCGGCCTTCGCATCGATTTTCCCGGCATTGATGCGCTGGACACAAAACGTGCATTTCTCCATCACTCCGGCCTCGCGAACTGAAACGTCCGGGTTCAACTGAAGATGCAGCGGCTTGTCCCAGACCGGATTGTAGAAATTAAAGAAGCGCACGTTATAGAAGCACGCATTAGCGCAATAGCGCGTACCAAAACAGCGGTTGTACACCTGAGCGTTTAAGCCTTCGTCGGTGTGGTGGCTTGCGTAGGTCGGACAGACGGGCTCGCACGGCGCCTGATCGCATTGCTGGCAAAGAACAGGCCGAAACTTGACTTGAACGTCGGGAAACTCGCCTTCGACGTAGCGTTCAATGCGCAACCAGTGCATGGCACGGCCAGTAGCGGCTTCGGCCGGACCGACAGTTGGAATGTTGTTTTCTGCGTGACACGCCGTCACACACGCACTGCAGCCAGTGCAGCGATCCAGATCGACGGCCATACCCCAACGATGAGTCATACGATCTTCCTTCTTTAGCGATGCGGTCTGTGTTCCAGTTCCATGCCCCGCGCAAACAGAATTGGACCGCTCTTGCTTCCAACCTTTGTGACTTTGACGCGGGTCGCCGCCCACGCCAACGAACCGGTTTCGGGCTCCTGTTTCGCAGCGAGAATACTTATCGGATTGACGCCCCTGCCGGTCGCGAATCGGGTAAACGTTTGATGCCCCTGACCGAACGGCATCGCAATCACATCTGGAGCAATAGCGGGCGACGGGATTGCGGGAACTCGCAGAGTCCCCTGGCTTGATGCAATCTCGAGCAGGTCTCCCTGAACGATTCCCATTTCAGCCGCTTTCTGCGAATTGATCTCGACCCAACTGCTCCACATCGCCGTAGAGATTGGGTCGGGCATCTCCTGAAGCCAGGGAAGGTGCGCCAGTGATCCATCCAACAGAGTGAGAGAAGCGAATGGTACGAAATGGAATGGATACTCCGCGGCAGAACCGTCGAATTGTGGATCGGTATAAGCGACAGCGCGTTGATTGGCAGCAGCGACCGGAGGAACTGCTTCGCGTTGAGGTGAATCGCTCCACCTGCCACCTTGCTGTTGCGCGTTCGAAAAGTCGTCGCCAAACGCGGACTGCAACATCTCCTCATAGGATTGCGGAAGAGTCGGCGTGAGTGGACGAGCCAGGCTTCGACTGACCTCAAGCAGCACGTCCGGCATCGAACGCGTCTGATGCAGCGGCTTCATTGCGGGAGGCGCCACGCTGGCAACTGTCATCGTCGTTCCCGACTCCGGAACGTGGTCGACCCAGGATTCCAGGAACGAGTGATCAGGAAGTATCAAGTCCGCAAGCGCGCTGGTCTCGTCGATGAAATGTCCAAAGCTGACGATAAAAGGGATCTTGGATAGTGCTTCCTTCACTCGCCATGCGGGCGGTGTCCCGAAGACGGGATTCGCATCATTCAGCAGCAGCAATTGCACCGGAGGCTTCGGAGCCGTAATAAGATCCGCCGCGACCTTATCGATGGACGGCGACGGCTGCGCTGGTACAGCATTCGGAGTAAACAAAATGCCACCCGGCTGTCCCACACTGCCGACAAGCCCGTTCAATGCATTCACGGCAAGTGCAGTAAACATTCCGTTCGTATGAGCCAATGGTGCTCCGCCGACAATTGCTACCGCCGGAGCGGTTTGGGCAAACTCTTTCGCCAATCTCTCGATACGTGTCGCTTTGACTCCTGTGATCTTCTCCACGTCCGCAGGCGAGTACGAGACCAATCCGGCGGACCACCCTTCGATCTGGGCCCCTGCGCGGCTGGATCCAGCCGGACGCAAGCCGGATTTGATGATGACGTGTGCGAGACCCAGAGCGAGGACACCTTCGGTACCTGGCTTTACGGGCACCCATTCGTCAGCATTGGCTCCGGTTTGTGACATTCGCGGCTCGACTTGAACGAACTTGGCGCGAATGCCGGGATGCCCCTGACGCATCTCACCGTACCCGATGTTTTGCGTGACCGGTGAATTCCAGGTCCCCAGAAAGTCGGCGCCAAAGGCAATAACGTAACGGGAGCGGCCAAGATCGACAGTAGGCAGTTGCTCGCGACCGAAACTTCGCGCATTCGCGCGGCGCAGGACGCGATCACCCAGAGCTTCGAACTCGATCGGAGCGGGCGCTCCAAATCGAGAGAGGAATTGGGAAACCAATGTGTGCCGCTGGCCTCTCAAAGGCTTTGTCAGGAACGCGACCGACTTTTGGTCATTGGCCGAAGCCAGGGTATCCAACTGCGACTTCAATTCAGCGAGGGCCTGATCCCACGAAATGGGCTGGAACTGCGCCGCGCCTCGCTCTCCGCTTCTTTTGAGAGGGCCGGTGATTCGGTCAGGGTGATACGTCACTTGAATGGCGGCCTGACCTCGCACGCAGAGTTTGCCCTGATTCACGGGATGAGCGGGATTGCCCTCAAGCTTTTTCGCGAGCCCCATCTGGATGAGTCCCTTTTCGCCGTTTCTAACGACTTCAGCCTCACCTTGCATTACTCGAACAATCATTCCGCAGCCCGCAGAGCACAATGGGCAAATGCTGGGTTTCCAGGTTGCGATTCCTGGAATGAGCTCTTCTTCAGGTATGAAGCGGGCTAGATGGAGTTCAGGGCTCCCGCAACTCGCAAGTGTTGCGCTGGCTCCTGTCACTGCAGTGACTTTGATGAAATTGCGGCGATCCATTGCGCTCCGTTTAGTAATGGCAGGTCAGGCAGTCGTTCGAGACCTTGCGTTCGAAGTGACACTTCATGCAAAACGAACGCATGGAGTGGTCCACGACGCGTTCAGCCACCGTCATTTGCGATACATCTCCATGGCATGTCACGCAGTCCACCTTGGCGCGAATATGTGGTGCGTGATTGAACCGGACGTGCGATTCCTCAGGAAATCCGTAGACGCGTTGCCATGGTATGTCTAAACCCTTCCTCTGATATTCAGCCAACTGCTGCAGGACCGGCGTGTCCGCCTTCATGAACTCGTGACAGCCCATGCATTTCGTAACATTGGGAATCATCGCCACCGGGCCTTTGTCGGCTCCTTCGTGGCAAGAAGTGCATTCCATTTTGACCTTAACCACGTGAACCGTGTGGGTATATGCAAGGGGCTGAACAGGCTCGGGGCGAATTCCAAAGAAGTGCTTAAAGGCGACACCGACGGAGGAATGGGCCGGAGTAAACACTGGTGAAGCGGAACCCTGGGGAGTCGGCGCCGTTCCTTGGCTGAGTCCCCAGCTAATTCCAGCGACAACAACGGCCGCGAACAGCATCAACACCCACTTGAACGGACTTTTGCCGTTTTGCTCTCTCTTCATCTGATGCGGTGCCGCGGTCTGGATTAATTAGTTGTTTTCTTGGGGCCGATACTGCGCAGATAGTTAACGATATTCCAGATCTCCGGATCCTTAACCTTCTCTTTGAAACCCTTCATGGCGGACTTGGGTAGGCCATCGCGAATCAAAACGAAAATCTCGCCGTCTGTCGAACCGTGGTCCCATTTTTCGTCCGCCAGGTTGGATGGCTTGACTGTCATCTGGGCGGCAGCGGCACCATCACCTTTGCCGGTGGCACCATGACACGGAGCGCAGCTCTTCGTATAAATTAGCTTACCGGCTTCTATGGATTGCGCGTTTGAAGCAACCGGATTCTTCATTTTCTTGGCGTCGCTGGTATTTGATGACTGTGACGCCAACAGGGTCAAGCTGACCAGAACCAAACAGGCAAGTCCCAAAATGGCGACCTTGCGAAGTGAAACGGTATGCATTCCAGAATCTCCCCAAAGTATTGATGAATAAAGTCTGAGACCCACACGCGACGGTATGAATCAGCGCGGGCAGGTACACTATAGTCATGTTAGATAACGGGTGCAACCCTCTCTTTTTCCCTCCACGCCCTTGATTAGACGAGGCAAGTTTGAAAGCGCGGTGCTTTATTGTATGCTGCGACGGTCAGTAAATGAGGGATAAACGAGGTGTACATTTGTAATGACGGATGCTCCCGAAGACAAAGAAAAATGGCCTTCCTATACGATGGTGGATCCGCGAATGCGGAAGATCTACTTCAAGTTTTACGAAGAAACCTATCGAAAATCGAACCTTGATCGAAAAACCAAAGAACTAGTTGCTATAGCGGCTTCTCTCGCCAGCCACTGCAAGGGCTGCCTTGCGGGACATATAAAGAAGGCCCTCAAGTCCGGTGCCACCAAAGAAGAAATCAGCGAGACTATCGCGATAACAATGGGAGTTGCGGCCGCATCGATGGTGGACCTGACGGATATCGCTGCAGAAGACCTGCGCATCAGACTGTTTGAACCCACACAGGCCGCTCGAGAGCCGAGCGAGGTCTCTCCGGAGGAATAGTCATGACGAAGCGCCGATACTTCACCATCCTCATCTTCACTATCCTGCTCCTGGGCGCGGCCCAACTCGTTGCTCAACGTGGTTTTGGCTTCCGCGACACACCTCCGGCGGGTTCCCGCGTCGAGTACAAGACGTTTGCAAGCAAGGTCCTGAATCGGGAAATCCGATATGGCCTTTACCTTCCGCCGTCTTACGCGAGTTCCACGAAGCGCTACCCGGTTCTCTATTTCCTTCACGGGTTGAACGAAAACGAAATGCGGTGGAGCACCCGCGGCCTTACTGACCTGAAATTGGACAAGTTGGTGGCCGACGGCAAGATCGGCGAATTCATCGTCGTCGTTCCGTTCGGCGCAACCAGCTTTTACACCAACACGCGCAGCGGCGCTCAGCCTTGGGAAGACATGATAGTCAATGAGTTCATCCCGGCTTTTGAGTCCGCGAATCGCGTCAACGCGACGCGAGCGACGCGCGGTATCAGTGGAATATCGATGGGTGGTTACGGAGCGTTGAAGATCGCAATGAAGCACCCGGATCTGTTCGGATCGGTTAGCGCCCATAGCGCCGTGCTTCTCGCCGACCTGGCGGACGCCCGCGTCAGCGACCGGCGGCTTGCCATGTTCAGCTCGATGTTCGATCAGATTTACGGAATCAATCAGGACATGAAGTATTGGGAAGACAACAACCCGATGACCCTGGCCGCAAATACCAAGAAGCTTAACGGCTTGAAAATCTACTTCGATTGCGGCACCGAAGACGAGTATGGATTCCAGGTCGGTACAAAACATCTGGATGAGATCCTGACGAAAGCCGCTTATCCGCATGAGGCGCACCTCTATCCCGGAAATCATGGCTGGGATTACGCCATACAGCACACTGAAGCGTCGTTGCAATTCCACTGGAAGGCGTTCAGCGCGCGGTAGCGACGACTCTCGAGAGACCGTAAAATGACGCCATGGACTTTGCCTTCCAGGCTATCGACTACAAAAAGGAAACGTTCCTGGAACAGGCGTTGTCCGAGATTCCCAAGCGTTCCGCCGTCTATAAGATCTTCGACACGCGCGGCAAACTCATAGTTCTGGATAAGACGAGCAACCTGTATCAACGAATGGAACGCTTCTACGGTGTTCGTTCGGAAATGCTGCGGGAACTCGACCTTCGCGAAATCTCGAGCCGCATTGAGTTCCAGCCGACCGACTCGACCTTTGAAACACTTTACCTGCTGTATAGGGAACGCCGGCGCATCTTTCCAAAAACCTACCGCAAAATGCGCACGTTTCGATTCTTCACTCTGATGAAGATCAATCGAAAACAGCGCTTTCCGCGGATCTATGCGACGCGTCAGGTGAAGTCGGGCGTCGACTATTTCGGACCGTTTGTCAGCCGTGGACAGTTCACACGACTCAAGACAACTCTCGAACGAACGTTCAAACTTCGTCCCTGCCTGTACAACATCCGAGGCAACGATCCGCATCCCGACTGTCTCTACTTTCAAATGCACACCTGCTCTCGTCCGTGTAACAACGACATCGATAGGAAGAACTATCTGAACGACGTTCAGGATGCCATCGACTTCATCCAGGGGCGGGATCGAAGCATTGAAGAAGAGTCGGTCGCTTTGATGAATACCCTGGCTTTGGAAATGAAGTTTGAGGCAGCCGAACTCGTTCGCCGGCGCCAGGAAAAGATTCAGCGGGCGCGCCAGGAAACCAGGGACACGTTTTATTCGCTGGCATCTTTCAATTGCGTCGTTCTGATGCCCTCAGACTCGGTATCAAGATGCAAAGTGGCGTTTGTCCGTGAAGGTTCGGTCGTTGGCTTTGAGGAATACAACGTCGAAGGGCTGGAAGAAGTCCTGCCGAATGAAGTCGATCGTTTTTTCAACATGCCGCTCGAATTTGCTTCGAGAGAGTGGCAGTATGACGAATTCTGTCTGGTGTCGGGCTTTATCGTCGATCCCCTGCAAAGCGTCGATGTCATTCCGGTTCAGTCACCGGCCGATGTGACGCCGATGGTGATCGAAAGCATTCACAGAAGGAAACGGAAGCGAACGAAAAACCATGTTGATACTGTCGCGTGAAGACATAAAGCAAGTTTTGGACGTCGCCGAACTCTTCGAAGCCTTGAAAGAAGGATTCGAAATGCTGGCGGACGGCCGCTGGCAGCTGCCGTTGCGCACGGCGATCGAGATGTCCAAACATGAAGGGATCGCGCTCTTCATGCCGGCCTATTGTGAGGGACTGAACACAACCGGCATGAAGTTGGTAACCATCATGAGCCGGAATCCTGAAAAGAAACTCCCACTTATTCACTCCAACTACCTGCATGTCAGCGCGGACACCGGAGAGATCAAAGCGCTGATGGATGCAGAGGTACTTACCGGGCTCCGCACGGCGACGACATCCGCGCTCGTCGCGGACCTGCTGGGAAAGTCCGGGGGCCGCATCCTTGCCATGTTCGGTACAGGTGTTCAAGCGTGGTTCCACGTCGAAGTCTTCACGAAACTTTTCTCGATCGGAGAAGTACTGGTGTACGGCCTGACGCCGGAGCTTTCTGAGGAGTTTGCCAGCCGCATCGAACGTCAGTTGCGCGTTCCTTCAAGGCGAGCCGTATCGTCCGAACTGAAACGCGCTGACCTTATTTGTACATGCACGACTAACGCGGAACCCGTTTTCGAATTGAAAGACATTCGACCAGGGGTACACATCACTGCGATGGGAGCGTATCGGCCGAACACGCGCGAGATTGGTTCTGACGTCGTGGCGCATTCGACAGTGATCGTGGATACCTACGAAGGGGCACTGAGCGAAGCCGGGGAGTTCGTCATACCGATCAGGGAGGGTGCTATCCAGCCAGATCATTTATACGCGTCGATCGCGGAACTCGTCTCGGGCGTGAAAGCGGCTCCGGAAAACGACAACCAGACGACGCTCTTTAAGTCGCTCGGGATGGCACTCGAGGATCTGGTTGCTGCAGATCTTGCATATCGTAAAGCCGTCGAGAAAGGCATCGGTCGGGAAGTCAAACTTTGACGGAAATTCGGGGTCAGACGTATCTGGCACCTGTATTCGGACCGATTTCAGGTGCCAGATACGTCTGACCCCGAATTTCCCGTCACTGCGAGGGCGCAGGCGGAGCGAGAGCCTTGATGGCTTCAGGCGTAAGGATGAATTGAACTGAGCCTGAGCCGTTCTTCACTGTGAAAGGCTTGCCGATATCGATCTTCTTCGGAAACTCGACGATGCCGTCGATGCGCTGGCCCGCCGGTACTTTTCCGTTGACGAAATTCTTCATGCTCGTCGAAACACCGGCGATCGACTGACCATCCTGCTCGATCGTGAATGTGTTCGTAAGATCAAAATCCTTCTGCGTTGTCCCTTGAACGTACAACAACGTCTGTTGTCCCGCTCGCGCTCTCATCGAGTATTTCAATGGCGCCTGGAAAAGAATCTCCACTGTTCTGTTGTTGACCAGCAAGACGCTTAATGTCAATCCGTCGTACTTGATTTGCCGTGTGTAATCGACAAGAGCGTTGGTCCCGGGAGCTGGAGGCTCGGCAGACGTTTGCCCTGGGGGTGCGACGGAAACGGGGGGAGGATTCTGTCCGACAATGATCGAGGGCAGAGCGAGCATTATGAGGACGATGAAAACAGTCTTCTTCATACGAGTCATATCTCCAAAATGAAATTAGTTAAGTCTGAATTCTGACTTGGATTCAGGAACGCCCGCTCATTGTTCGCGCCACCACTTCTCGACAGCGCGATACCCAACCAGGAATCTGGCTTTGAGATCATAGGGCGTCAGGACAGCGATCACCCTCGATCCTGGCAGGAAGTACGGAGCCAGTCCCGAATTCCTGATTCTCTCTGTCTGGACATCAAATGCGGTTAGTCCAAGCAGAAGCACCGCGGCGAAAACCCAGCCTCTGATGAAACCGAAGGCCGCCCCCAAGAGTCGATCGAACCACTGGAGGTGGGCAAACTTCATAAGCCTCGTTGTGAACCAGATGGCGAGGCTCCCGGCAATCAAGGTCACCAGGAAGATCACAGAGAACGCCAAGAATAAAGCAAGATTCTCGGTCTTTACAACATCCTTGAACGCCGGCGCCGTACGTTGATAGAACCACGCCGCCAGGAGCAGCGCTACCAGGAGGGTTCCAAGACCCAGTACTTCTTTGAGGAAACCGCGCATCGCACTTCTGACGATGCACAGCGCCATAATAGCGATGATGGCTACATCCAAAAGAGAAAAAGGCATAGGTTCACCGCAGGTCGCGGCCGGTAAGAATTCTGAGCGCCTCGCGATACTTTGCGCTGGTCGCGACGACGATATCGTTAGGCAGCTCAGGAGCCGGCGGCTGCTTATTCCAACCGATACGCTCGAGATAGTCACGCACAAATTGCTTGTCGAATGATGGCTGGGGTTTTCCGGGAGAATACTGATCGGCCGGCCAGAACCGTGAAGAATCCGGCGTTAGCATCTCATCCACGATAGCGATCTGTCCGTCGATGATCCCGAATTCAAACTTGGTATCGCAGATGATAATGCCCCGTTTGGATGCGAAATCGACGGCGCGACGATAGATCGAAAGCGTGAGTTCCTTCAGTCGCTGAACCGTTTCGGCGCCCACGATTTCCCCGGCCTGCGCCTCGGAAATGTTCTCATCATGGCCGGTTTCTGCTTTTGTTGCCGGCGTAAAAATCGGCTCGGGTAATCGATCAGAGTCGCGCAAACCCGCTGGCAATGCGATACCGCAAACCTTGCCGGTTTTGTTGTAGTCCTTCAATCCCGAACCGGTCAGAAATCCTCGGGCGACGCATTCGACGGGAAAAACCTTTGCCTTCTTTACCAGCATCGAACGACCTTCGATCTGCTCACGAAAAGGCTTCAATGTGGCCGGATAGTCGTTGACGTCCGTTGAAACGACGTGGTTAGGCACAGAGTTCTTGAAGTGCTCGAACCAGAACGCAGACATTTGTGTCAGAACTTTGCCTTTATCCGGAATAGGGGTAGGTAACACAACATCGAATGCCGAAAGGCGGTCGGTTGCAACGATCAAGTAGTGTTCGCCGAGATCGTAAATGTCGCGAACCTTTCCGCGGCCGTGCAGTTTCACGCCCGAAAGGTTGGTTTGCATGATTGCCATGCTAGTTAAGCCTCACAGAAACGATTTTCGAAATCCCGGGCTCCTCCATTGTAACTCCGTAAAGAGCGGAAGCCGTCTCCATAGTCCGTTTGCTGTGAGTAATGACAATGAACTGAGTTGTCGAACTCATGTCTCGGACCATTTGTGCAAAGCGGTCGACGTTGGCATCGTCCAATGGTGCGTCAACTTCATCGAGAACGCAGAACGGACTTGGCTTGTAACGAAACAGTGCGATCAGCAATCCGAGCGCAGTCAGCGCCTTTTCGCCGCCCGATAGTAACAGCACATTCTGAAGCTTCTTGCCCGGCGGCTGCGCAACAATTTCGACACCGGCATCGGCCTCAGCAGCTTCATCGAGCAATCGCAGTTCGCCGTGACCACCACCGAAGAGCGACAGAAAGGCTTCCTTGAAACCGGAGTTGATCGCTTCGAAGGCTTCTTTGAATTGACGCCGGCAGACCGCGTCGATTTCTTCGATCGCCTGTGTCGTGTCGCGGATCGAGTCCAGAAGATCCTGACGTTGGCCAGTAAGAAACTGGAAACGATCTTCGGCTTCCTGATGCTCTTCGACGGCCATCATGTTGACGGCACCCATGGACTCGATCTTCTCGCGGAGTTCGCGATATTCCTGTTCGCGAAGTTCGAGTTCTTCCGGCGGAAGCGCCTGAAAGTAAGTCAGACAAATCGACTCGATGGGTTCAGCCAATTCGCTGAAACACGAACTGGACAAATGTTTCAGGTCGGATTCCACCTGTGTCTTTTCGATCTCAAGCGCGTTATGCCGATCTTTCCACGAATCCAGGAGTGATCGTGTTTCGTCCCACTTCGTTTCCGTGTCGTGGAGTTCGCGACGCAAAGTTTCAAGCTGTGCAGCGCCCTCAGCAATAGACAGGCTCAACCGTTCGCGCTCGCGCTCGAGTTCGGCCCTGGAATCGTCGAGCGTTCGAATTGTCGCGTGTGTCTGCTCTTGCTGTTCATCGGCCTGACGGATTTGCAGGTCTGCGCGGCTCGCTCGTTCAGCCAGGTCCTTCGCCTGATTACGCAGGCCGGTGATTTCGCGTGAAACCGTTGAGCGACGCTCTTCCAGAACGGCAAGCCTGGATTGGAAGTCACTCAGGTCGCGGCGAACATTTTCAATATCGCCGCGAAGGAGTTCACTCCGTTCGGAACGGCCTCGAATATCGTTCTCGACTTCAACTTTTCGCGTCGCGATTTCGACCAGTTCCGCTTCGCCCTGAACCAGCGTCGCTTCGATGGATTCGCACTCCTGCTCGAATCTTTCGATTTCTGCGCGTGCAACCCTGCGTCGCTGCTCCGAGCGATCGAAATCGGCGGTCAACTCCCGGACGCGGTGATCGATGTTCAGGATCGCTTTTTCCAATTCCTGTAGTTCGAGTGCAAACCGTGCCTTTAAGGTTTCGTATTCGCGAACAAGCTCCTCTAGTCGGGCAACCTCGCTCTGTTTCGACACAGCCTCTCGAACCGCCAGATCCATTCGACGGTCCAGTTCCCGAATTTCCCTCTTTAAGGACAATGGCCCATGGGCGTCGTGTTCACCCCAGCCGATGATGTGCCCTCGAACGACTTCTCCGGTTCGCGCCACAAACTTGTACTTCGGATACTGTTCGGCGAGCTGCCACGCCCGTTCGGCATTTTCTACTATGTAGGCGTCACGTATGTATTCGTTGAAATGCGTGACGCGTTGATCGAAACGGACCACGCTGCCCAGCGGAATGGCCCCTTCGACTTCTTCCGCAGCTTCCGACCGGGTACTGCCGTTGAGGACCAGGCAATTCAGGCGTCCCTTGGTGACGTCCTTGACGATTGCGAGCGCACGTCCCGCATCTCCACGGTCCGTTACGACAACATACTGAAGCTCGAACTTCAGGAAGTCCTCGACGACAGATTCGTAATCGGGGTCCACTTCGACAAAGTCGGCAAGAATTCCAAGCGGCGACCAGTTCGTCGTGCGAACGTGATTGAAGAACTGTTGCACCGACTCCGTGCTGTAGGCGCGTTGCACAGCCAGTTCCCCAATCGTCTTCAGGCGCTGGCGAATCGCTTCCTCCTTATTCCGCGCTTCGGCTGCGGCGGCAACAGCGAGGCCATGATCCTTTTTATAAGTGACAAGCGCGGAATCCGTTTCCTTGAACCGACCTTTTAGTTGAGTGAAACCTGCCTGCTGGCCGGAGTGCTCGTCTTTCGTCGCATTCAGTTGTAACTCCAGTTCGGCGCTCTGCGACGTCGCTTCCTCTTCTTCACGCTTTAGACGAGTCACCTGCGAGACGATCCTGCTGATCATCTCTTTGCGACTCTGAATCTCGTTATGAATCCGGCCCTCTCTGCCGACAACTTCGAACTGCGTTTTTCGAAGCTGCTCGATCGCGTGTTCTTCAGCATTGCGAAGATCGGTCAAACTCGACAATCGGTTTCGATTATCGGTCAGCGACTGCTCGACCTCCGACTTCTGCTGTTCGATTTCGTTTTGCTGGGCCGTCTTTGCCTCTTGTTCGAGAGAGTTCACTTCGAGCTCGGCCA
>Ga0137427_10000019_pt1 | contig 83176 bp, 56 predicted proteins | sample EasRivERMZT700_2_FD_102309 | JGI IMG/M metagenome (GOLD analysis project Ga0137427, IMG submission 102309) | Soil microbial communities from meander-bound floodplain in the East River, Colorado, USA - East River MetaG ERMZT700_2 | ecosystem: Environmental > Terrestrial > Soil > Floodplain ...
CGCGGCAATGCTGGCGCGCGGCCTGTGCCGCCGTCCGAGCCGATTCCGAGCGTGGCGCCGACACCGGTCACGCCCATCGTCTCGCTGACGGCGCCCAAGCCGGATCCGCGTGTCGGCCTCAAGGCCGGTCGATGGGATGCCGCGCAGGCCGCCTGGAACATGAAGCTCATCTCGTGGACGCCGCCGAGCCCGGCGTCACTCGGTGCGACGCACTCGGACCTCGCGTTCACCGGCAAGTACGCGATTCAGGGCAACTACAACGGCTTCGAGATCTGGGACATCTCCAATCCCGCGAAGCCCGTGCTCGCGAACGCGTACGAATGCCCCGCATCGCAGAACGACGTCTCGGTCTACAAGAACCTCTTGTTCATGTCGTCGGAAGCGACCGCGAGCCGCGCGGACTGCAAGTTCGGCGGCGTGCCGGATCCGGTCAGCAAGGATCGCGTGCGCGGCATCCGCATCTTCGACGTCTCCGACATGAAGAACCCGAAACTCATCACGAGCGTTCAGACGTGTCGCGGCTCGCACACGCATACCGTGGTCACGCAGCCAGGGGACGACAAGAACGTCTACATCTATGTTTCCGGTAGTTCAGGCGTGCGCTCCGAAGAAGAGGTGCCGGGCTGCAAGGACACCGGGCCAGACGCGGCCGATCCGAACAACGCGCGTTTCCGGCTGGAAGTGATCAAGGTTCCGCTGGCGGCGCCGCAGACGGCGGCGATCACGAACGCGGCGCGCATCTTCACAGGCCTCCCGGTGAGCGGCACGTTCCGTAATCCTGAGCGCGATGCGGCGGGCGGCCGTGGCGGCGCGGGCGGTCGCGGTGGCGACGCCAATGCCGGTGCCGCAGCCACTGCCGCGGCGACGGGAACGACGGGTGCGGCTGGCGGCGGGGCCGCCGGTGCCGGCGCGGGCGCGGGTGCGGCGGGTGCGGCGGCGGCCGGCGGGGCAGGTGCCGCTGGTGCCGCCGGCGGCGGCGGTCGTGGCGGCGGACGCGGTGGTGGTCCACCGACCGGACCGAATCAGTGCCACGACATCACGGTGTTTCCGGGCATTGGTCTGGCGGGCGGCGCGTGCGGCGGTCTCGGCCTGTTGCTCGACATTCGCGAAGCGGCGCATCCGATCCGCATGGACATGGTGGGCGACATGAACATGTCGTTCTGGCACTCGGCGACGTTCAACAACGACGGCACGAAGGTGCTCTTTTCTGACGAATGGGGCGGCGGATCGCAGCCGCGCTGCCGCGAGACGGACAAGCTCGAGTGGGGCGCCAACGCGCTCTTCACGATCGAGAAGAACAAGATGGTGTTCCAGAGCTACTACAAGATGCCGGCGCCGCAGACCGCGCAGGAGAACTGCGTCGCGCACAACGGCTCGCTGATTCCAATTCCGGGCCGCGACGTCATGGTGCAGGCGTTCTATCAGGGCGGCCTCACCGTGTTCGACTGGACGGACATCAAGAATCCGAAGGAGATCGCGTTCTTCGATCGTGGCCCGGTGGACGCGACGCGCATGGTCAGCGCCGGCTCCTGGTCGGCGTACTGGTACAACGGCATCATCGTCAGCTCCGAGATCGCGCGCGGCCTCGACATTTTTGAATTGGTTCCGAGCGGGCTCATCAGTCAGAACGAGCTCGACGCGGCCAAGACCGTGAAGTTCGAGTACTACAACACGCAGGAACAGCAGAAGCTCGTGTGGCCACCGAGCTTCGCGCTCGCGAAGGCGTACGTCGATCAGCTCCAGCGTTCGAACGGTCTCACGGCGGCGAGAATCACGGCCGTTCGCGATGCGCTGGCGACGGCCGAGCGCGCCTCGGGCGCGCAGCGCCGCACGGCGTTGACGACGCTGGCGACGCAGTTGACGGGCGAGGTGGCGGGGTCGAGCGATCAGGCGAAGATGCGGCTGCTCACCGCGGCCGTCACGGATCTCGCGAACGCGCGGTAGGCGAGTACGTCTCTCGTACGTAGGGCGGACCGAGCTTCGGTCCGCCCTTCGTACGTACGGTCACGGATAAATGACCGCGGCTTCGCCGCGCGCGGCGACGTGCATCTTGGCCAGCGCCAGGATCGCATCGCGACGCTTGAGCATGGCGTTGATCTGCCGGTCGACCAGATACCGGCCCACGCGTTTCTTGAGATCCTGGAACTCGAGCTTCGGCAAGGCGTCGAGCAGCCCCTTGGAAAACCGGGTCAACTGCTCGGGGTTCCGGAGCTCGTTCACCGGCCGGAACGCCCGCGAGTGATCGATCAGCCGCAGCTCGAAGTCCTTCGTCACGAGGATGTTGTTCAGGTGGCGATCGACGTTGCAGATGAGCTGGTCGAAAAGCCGCAGCTTGAGCAGCAGTTGGTTGAACGTCTCCTGGTCCGGGGGTGTGAGCTCCCGCTTCCGGCGGCCGTCTTCGGTCGTCATGGACGTTACCCAGAGCTGCAGTGAGCCGCGCTTGCCCGAGATCATGCGCTCGACGGTGGCCGGCACCATGCCGAGCCCGAGCATGCGATCGATGACGTACGCGGGCACCTCCGTCTGCCAACTGTCCTGAAAATCGACCTCCGCGATCGAGCCCAGCTGCGTCATGCCGGGGCGGTACACGTCGATGGTCTTGAAGAGCGCGTCCTGCGTCACGCCGTTCTGCTCGATCGTCACGCGCTGCGACAGCGTCACGCCCGATCCCGCGTCGCGCATGCGCCCGATGCGGCCCTTGGCGAGCAACTGCTCGAGCGTGTCGCCTTGGATGTCGCTGACGGGCGCCGGGGCCGGGGCCTGCGCGAGCAGCGTCAGCGAAATCAGCAGCGCGGCAGCGAGCGCAACGGCGAAGCGTCGGTGGGGAAGCATGTGTCTCCGTGACTGTTGGTTGCTGGCTTTTTGGCTTTTGGCTTCTGGCTTTTGGCTTCGTCAGTTTTGCCCGGCAGCCGCAATATTACGATCGCGCTGTAACAACGAGTGGATCGATGAAATGAGCACGTCGGCGTCGAACGGCTTCGAGAGGTAGGCGTCGCATTGCGCTTCGAGCGCCGCGGCCCGGCGCTCGGTGGTCGCGTCGGCGGAGAGCGCGATGATCGGATGCCGGTAGCCGGCCCGGCGCAGCACACTCGTCGCCTCGAGCCCGTCCACGTTCGGCATCCACACGTCCATCAGCACGACGTCGAACGGGCCGGCGATCGCGTGGTCGATGGCTTCACGGCCGTCGGCGGCGACCTCGACCGACGCGCCGAGCACGCGCAGCATGCGCGCGACGGCGAGCCGCAAGTCCGCGTTGTCTTCGGCCAGCAGGATGCGGAGGCCGTGCAGCGCGGCATCCGGCGCCGCCGCGACCGTCCCGGCCGGCACCGACGTCGCCGTCCGGCGGAGGAGCCGCGCCGCCATCGTGAGCCGGAACGTACTGCCTTTACTTGGAGCGCTTTCGTGCAGCGCGAGCGTGCCGCCCAGCTCTTCGGTCAGCCGTCGTGACACCGCCAGACCCAGGCCCGTGCCGCCGGACGCCCGGACGTGCGAGACATTCGTCTGTCCGAAGGGCTCGAAGAGCCGGGCGTGGCGGGATGGATCGATGCCGATGCCGGTGTCGACGACGTCGATCAGGACGCGATCGGCGCCGGCCGGCGTCGCGTGCCGTACCGACACGCGCACCCCACCGGCCGACGTGAACTTGATCGCATTCGTCACGAGATTCTCGACAATCTGCCGGAGCCGGCGCCGATCAGTATCGAGGACGACGGGCGTGGTGCCGTCGACGTCGATGGTGACGTCCAGGCCCTTGCGTTGAGCTTCGGCGGAGAGTGAGTGCACCACGTCGTGCACGAGCTCGGCGGGGCACACTGGCTGCGGCGTGAAGACGACCTTCGCGGCTTCGAGCTTCGTGAGGTCGAGCACGTTGTCGAGGAGCGAGAGGAGCGACTGCCCGTTGGCCTTCAGCCGGTCGACGAGATCCGAGCGCTCGCGATCGGAGACTCCCTCGGTGCCGAGCAGGTCGCCGAGAATCAGCACGGCCGCGATGGGCGTGCGGATCTCGTGGCTGACGTTGCGCAGGAACACGCTCTTCGCTTCGCTCGCGCGCTCGGCGTCGTCCCGGGCGCGGCGCAGCTCGTCCGCCACGCGTTGGTCGGCGCGTTGCGTGCGCTCGCTCGCCCAGCGCAGCTCGCCGACGAGCACGTTGATCGCGAAGGCGACGGCATCCAGTTGGTCGTTGGCGGTTGAGATCGGCAGGGGTGCGCCGGCGTGGCCCGCGGCAACCTGCGCCAGCTGGTCGAGCAGTGCGTCCACACGAGCGGCGTCGAAGGTCAGGTGCCGCCCGGCGTGGCTCATGCGATGTGCCCCCGAAGCCAGGAGACGGCGCGCGGTTCGTCGGTAAAGAGCTGCGTGGGGATGCCGGGCCGCGCCACCAGCAGGTACACGTTCCCGATCATGCGGCCCAGTGGGTTCGCGTCGATCAGCAGGCCGAAGGCGACGAATCGATCGACGAGTACCTGACCCGAATAGTGGTGGCGCACTTCGGCGTCGAGCGGCCGCGCGCCGCAGATGTCGACGAGGATGGGACGGCGCTGTCCGCCGCTCTCGGCGATCGCGGCGTCCAAGTTCTGTTCGGCATCGGCGAGCGTCTGGTGCGCGCTTTTGCGGATTCTGACCGTCAACACGCCATCATCCCGAAGCTCGATCCGGGCCGTCTTCGTTTCACGCATCACGTCGTCGCCGTCCATCCTTTTCGGAAGGCGCATGATGCCATGAATTCCACCGCGCGGATGGCCCCGCGGTGGCTGATTCTGCGCGGACTGCCGGCGGTATTATGGCGACAGACCCAGCCGCAGGGGATGCACATGCGGTTAGGACGAGCCAGCACCAACGTCGAAGACCGGCGCGGCATGGGCCCGGGCCGGATGGGTGGATTCGGGGGCAGCGGCGTTCGGCTCGGCGGCCTCGGCCTCGGCGGACTCCTCGTCGTGGCCGCCCTCGGGTACGTGCTGACCGGTGATCCCATGGGATTGCTCGGGGGCGGCGGCCCGGTCGTTCCCGACGAATACAGCGCCAATCCGTCTCCAGCCCCGGGCGCGCCCGCCGATGCGCAGGGACAGTTTGCCTCGCAAGTGCTCGCCGACACGGAAGACACGTGGACGCAGCTCTTTGCGCAGGGGAATCGCCGTTATCAGAAGCCGACGCTCGTCTTGTTTTCCGACGCGGTGAGCTCCGCCTGCGGCATGACCTCGGCGGCGGTGGGGCCTTTCTATTGTCCGGGCGACTCGAAGGTCTACATCGATCTGAGTTTCTACCGGGACCTGGATCGCCGCTTCGGCGCGCCCGGCGACTTCGCGCAGGCGTACGTCATCGCGCACGAGGTCGGCCATCACGTGCAGAACCAGCTGGGCGTGTTCGATCAGTCACGCCGCGGCCTCCGCGAGTCCGAGGCGAATGCGATCTCGGTCGCGCAGGAGCTGCAGGCCGATTGTCTCGCGGGCGTGTGGGGTCACTACGCCGCCGCCCGCGGCGTGCTCGAGGCGGGCGACATGGAAGAAGGCCTCAACGCCGCCGCGGCCATCGGCGACGATCGGATCCAACGGCGCACGCAAGGACACGTCTCTCCGGAGACCTGGACGCATGGCTCGTCCGAGCAGCGCGTCCGCGCGTTCAAGACCGGCATGCAGTCAGGGCAAGTTCAGTCCTGCGACGCGTCAAGAATCGGGCGATAGCGCGTTTCAAAACTCTTCGGGCGCGGGTCCGCCTTCGCCGATCGCGCCTGACGGCGCGGCTGCGGCGGGACAAGTCCTGTCGCCGGACAGCCCCACTTGGTGCTCGGCGCAAACCCCTTGTCACGGGAGTTGCCTGCGCCCCAAGCCGGTGGAAGAGGGGCGGCCCCGTCCGGCGCCACCCGCGTGGATGAGTTTTGAAACGCGCTCTAAAGGTTTGCCCTACCTACGTCGTATTCGTATGCTCAACCAAGTCATTCCGATTGCGTCTTAACAAGACATGTACATGAAGCGGCTCCTCGGGTGCACTCTTGCGGCCGGCCTCGTCGCCTTCGACGTGCTCGGTGTCCGGGCCTGGCCCGTGAGCCAGACGACGACCATGCCGAGCCTGGAGAGGCCTCCGGTCGTCCCGGAAGTCGGCACGGGTCTGCTGATGGGGCAGGTCGTGGACGCGGCGGGCGGTCCCGTCGGCGGTGCCGTGGTGTCGCTCGGCGGCGGAATCAGCATGGTGGGCTTGAGCACCATCGTGCAGAGCGCGACGCCGGCCGGCCAGCGCCGCGTGCTCACGGGCGCTGACGGACGATTCGCGTTCTTCAATTTGCCCGCGGGTTCCTACTCACTCGACGCGTCCAAGCCGGGCTACTTTCCCGGCGCCTACGGCCGCCTGCGATCGGGTGGCGTCGCGCAATCGATCGATCTCGCCGACGGCGAGCGCATCGGCAATCTGTCGATCCCGATGTGGAAGCACGCGGCGCTGTCCGGCACGATCACCGACGAGGCTGGCGAGCCTGCGGTCGGCGTGCAGGTGTGGGCCCTGCGCCGCGTCATCGAATCAGGGCGCCGGCGGCTCAACACCTCGCAGGCAAGTACTGCGGCGACAGATGACCGCGGTGTGTTTCGCCTGGCGTCGCTCGCGCCGGGCGAGTATCTGCTCTGCGTGCCGTCGTCGGTGTCGAGCTTTCCCGTCGAAATGGCCGACGCGTTTCAGGTCGCCAGGCAGGAAGGGGCAACGTTGGAGTTGAGCCGGCAGACGTCGGCCGCGGGCGTGTCGGCGGCGTCGGTCAATCCCAGCGGTCCCGGATTCCGTGTTGGCGACCGCATCGTGCAGGTCGGCGGCGCCATGAGCCGGGGAGCACAAGTTCCCGGTCCGGCTGAGGATGGCCGGATGGCCGTCTATCCCACGATTTTCTATCCCGGCACGTTTGCGGCGAGCCAGGCCGAGGCGTTCACGCTTGGTTCCGGCGACGAGCGCACCGGCGTGATGCTGCGATTGAAACTGGTGCCGACCGCGACGGTCGCGGGCACCGTCGTCGGACCGGACGGCCCGGTCGCGCGCGTGGGCGTGAGGCTCGTGTCGTCGTACGCGACGGATCTAACGAACGAGTTGAACTTCGACCCTGCGACGACGGTGACGGACGTTGGCGGCCGCTTCGAGTTCTTGGGTGTTCCGACGGGACAGTACACGATTCGCGTGTTGAAGATGCCGCCGGCGCTGCCGCGTCCGCCAGTGGCGCGGGGTGCCGGTCCTGCACCCGCGATCACGCCGTACGCACCGCCGGTGCCGGAAGGTCCGACGTTGTGGGCAAACCAACCTGTTTCGATCGCCGAGGCCGGCATCTCCGATTTGACCGTGACGCTCAACCGCGGCGTTCGCGTGTCGGGTCGCTTCGCATTCGACGGCACGTCGCCGCGTCCCACCGCCGACCTCATCCAAAGCATCGCCATCACGTTCATTCCAGCTGATGGCCACGCCACGGGCACTTCGACGCCACTGACGGCGTCGATCGATCCGGGCGGCCGCATCACGACGTACGAGATTCCGCCGGGCCGTTACCTCGTCGGTTATGCGGCGTTTCTCGACACGCGTCGAGCGCTGGGCACCTGGTTGTTCGGCAGCGCGACGATCGGCGGGCGCGACGTGTACTCACGTCCCTTCGACCTCCAGGCCGACGTGGCCGATCTCGTCATCACCATGACGGACCACCCCGCGGAACTGATCGGCACCGTCCGCGGCGCGCAGGGCGGCATCGACGCGGCCACAGCCGTGCTGATCGTCTCGGTCAACCGCGACGGTTGGTCGAACCATGGCACCTTTCCCCCGCTGATCCGCTCGCTCCGTCCCGGAAAGGATGGCATCTACAAGCTCGTGAACATCGTACCCGGCGAGTACTACATCGTTGCGATTCCTGAGGCCGACGCCGGCGACTGGCAGGATCCGAGCCTGCTCGAGACGCTGGTCCGCGGCGCGACTCGATTCACGATTGGCGCGGGCGAGAAGAAAACGCAGGACGTCACGACGAGGCCGTTGCGATGACGCGCAGCATGCGGGCCCGTCGATCGATGGCCGCCATCACGGGCGCGAGCGTGGCGGCGATGATGGTGACGCTGCTCGCACAGCAGACGCGGGATGTGCCGAGCGCGAGGCCGAGCCAAACTGGCGCCGCGATCGTCACCGGTCGTGTCGTTGCCGCGGACAGTGGTCAGCCGCTGCGTCGCGTCCTGATGACGCTGCGAGATGCCGACACGGCGGTGATCGGCGGCCGCCTGGCCGTGACGAATGACAACGGCCAGTTTGCCTTCCGCGGTCTGCCGGCGGGGCGGTTTCAGCTGACCGCCACGAAGCCGGCGTATCTACCGATGGCGTATGGGATGAAACGGCCGACGCGCCCGGGTGGTGCCGCGACGGGACCCGCGATCGTGCTCGCCGACGGCCAGCAGATGACCGTTGATTTCAAACTCACGCGAGGTGGCGTCGTCGCCGGCACCGTGCGCGATGGCGCCGGACAACCGGCGAACGGCACTCGCGTCACCGCGCTGGCATACATACGGGCGGGCATCACGGGGGAACGTTCGCTCGCGACGATCGGCGTGGCGACGAGCGACGATCGTGGCTCGTACCGCATCTTCGGATTGTCGCCGGGCGAGTTTCTCATCGCGGTCACCAACACGTCGATCCCAGCCGGCGACCTGAGCGTGCTCGCCGCAGCCGATCTCAAACGTGCAGATGACCTGCTCCCCGCCGGGCCCGCAGCGACGACGGCGCCGGCCCCGCCACGGCCAAAGACGGTCGGGTTCGTGCCCGTGTATCACCCGGGTACGTCGGTGGCGAGCGACGCGACGTTCGTCACGCTCGGTCCGGGCGAAGAGAAGACCGACATCGATGTTCGCCTCGAGTACGTGCCCACGGCGCGCGTGACCGGGACGCTGATGTACAGCGACGGAAAACCTGCGACAGGCGTGACCGTTCGCGCGTTCGGCAAACTCTCGCCCTCCGTGGGCTTGATCGCACCGGGCGGGAGCAGTCCGACGGACGCCGAGGGACGCTTTGTCTTGCACGGCATCGCGCCGGGCGCATACGTGATCGCCGTGCGAGCGCCGATTCCAGGTCGGCCGCCTGGTCCGGTGCCGCTTTGGGCGCAGGCCGATATCACGGTGAGCGGCGAGGATCAGGTCGTGAACCTGACGTTGCAAGAGGGCAGCAACATCAGCGGTCGCATCGCCTTCGTCGGCGCCCAGTCACCGCCGGACGCTGCGCGGTTCACCGTAGGGCTCACGGCCGATCAGAGCAGCGGCATGGTCTTCGGCGCATTCGGCGCACTGCAGTCGGAAGCTGATACCAGCGGGCGCTTTGCGATCGCCGGCGTCGCGCCGGGAAGGTACCGCCTGTGGATTGCAGGCCAGCGCGTTCCAGGCTGGTTCATCCGGAGCGGCACCGTCGGTGGCGTGGACGCTCTCGATGCGGCATTCGAACTGCGCGCGAATCAAGACATCACCGACGCGATGATCGCGATGACCGACCGCGAGACGGAACTATCCGGCCGCCTGATCGACGGTAACGGCGCTCCGGTGCCGGACTTCACCGTGATCATGTTTCCGGCCGATCCCGCGCTCTGGACCGCCGGTCAGGCCCGCCGGATTCAGGGGATGCGTCCGGCGCAGGACGGCCGGTTCACGTTCCGCAACCTCGCGCCGGGCGACTATCTCCTCGGCGCGGCCGACGACGTCGAGGTGGGCGACTGGCTCGAGCCGGCGTTTCTCAGGACGTTGGTCGCAAACGGCACCGTGAAGGTCACCGTCTCCGAGGGCGAGAAGAAGGTGACGGATCTGCGGGTGCGGTGACTCGGCTACACTCCCCGAATGCTGCAACAGCCCATCCGTCGTCTCTCCACGAGTTTGGTCGCCATAAGTGCGATCGCCGTCCTGGCGATCACGGTGCGTGCGTGGCCTCGTCAGCCGCAGGGGCGGGGACAGGCGCCGCCACCGCCGACTCCGACGCTCGGGCTGGACAACGGCACGCTCGACTTCGACACGCCAGACTTCACGCTGAAGCTCGTCAAGGATTCGCAGACGATCGCGGCGCTGCAGCCGAAGGGCGCGAAGGGCATGGACGCGAACACGCCGTTCGACTTCACGCCGGCGGATCAGCTGACGGCGCGCCAGGCCGATCGATTCAATCACCTTGGCGACATCACGCTCCGCGTGAAGCAGACGGGATGGCAGGACGGCGCGTGGGTGGATCTGTCATCGAGCGCCGCGCGGAAGCCCGTCGCGGCCGTCAGTGGCGCCGCGACGCCCAGGGTGCCTGCGGGATCGAGATTGCTCGCCGCGGCGGATCTCACGCCGACGATCTCCGGCGTCCGGACGAACCCCGAGGCGCGCGGCGATGCCGGCGGCCGGGGAAACGCCGCGGCTGGTGTGCCGCCGATTGCACAGGCGCCCGTTCAAGTGACGCGTTCGTGGCGTGTTGACGCCTCAAATCGTCTCGTCCTGCACTTCGACGTGAAGAACACGAGCGCCGCGCCCGTCGAGATTGGCGGGCTTGGCTTTCCGGTCGTGTTCAACAACATGATTCAGAACTTCACCGTGACGCCGAGCCGCGCGCGCACGCTGCCGCAGTCGCACGAGATCTGCTCGTTCTTCGATCCCTACGTCGGCCTCGATGCCGGCTATCTACAAGTCACCCGTCTCTCCGGCGCCGGTCCCGCGCTCGTCGTCGTGCCGGAGACCGGGACGCGGACGCCGTTCGAAGCGTTTCGTCCGTTGAACGACGCGTCACGACGCGGTCAGACCTTCGAAGGCGCGTTCGAATGGACCACGCACAGTCAGGCGTACGCGCAGACGGAGTGGCGGGGCGTCGAGCAGTGGAATACGCCGACGGCCGTCACGATCGCGCCCGGACAATCACGTGCGTACGGATTGCGCTTTCTCGTCGCCGACGCGATTCCGAACATCGAGAAGACGCTGACCGCGGCCGATCGTCCGGTGGCCATCGGCATTCCCGGCTACATCGTGCCGATGGATCTCGACGCGAAGCTGTTCCTGTCGCCGGGCAAGCGCAAGGTCTCGCGCGTCGGCGTCGAGCCGGCGGACGCGATGACCGTGACGCCAGCGCCCGCCGCGAAGAACGGGCACGTCCAGTACGTCGTGCGCGGCAAGAAGTGGGGCCGGGCGCGATTGACCGTGACGTACGACGACAACTCGGCGCAGACGATTCACTACAACGTCATCAAGCCGGCGCAGCAGGCCGTCGCGGACATGGGCAAGTTCCTCACGACGAAGGCGTGGTTCACGGACGAGACGGATCCGTTCGGCCGCGCGCCGTCGGTCATGAACTACGACCGCGCGAACAACCGCGTTGTGTTGCAGGACACGCGCGCGTGGGTCGCGGGTCTCGGCGACGAAGGCGGCACGGGCGGCTGGCTCTCCGCGATGATGAAGGTCTACGGCCAGCCCGACAAAGCAGAGGTCGACAAGCTTGCGGAGTTCGTCGACAAGGTCGTCTGGGGCAAGCTGCAGTACTCCGACGGCCCGCTCAAGTGGGGCGTGAAGAAGAGCATCTTCTACTACGACCCGGCGGCGATGCCGAACTACCAGTACCAGCCGGGCAACTGGACGTCGTGGACGTCATGGAACAAGCAGGCCGCCGACGCGGTCGATCGCGCCTACGACTACCCGCACGTCGTGGCCGCGTACTGGTCGATGTACCGGCTGGCGAGAAACAACCCCGGGCTCATTACTCCGCGACAGATGGAGGCCGGGTCTTCAGACCCGGCCCCGCACGCGCCGCGAACCTGGCAGTGGTACCTCGATCACGCCTTCAACACCGTGAAGTTCATGACGCGCGGCTTCCCGCTGCCGGCCGGCCACCGCGGCGTCGGCTACGTCAACGTGGGCCTGATGAACGGCGACATCTTCGTGATGCTGCTCGACGACCTCAAGCGCGAGGGCTGGACGGAGCAGATCACCTATCTCGAAGGCGCGATGAAGCAGCGCGCCGATCGCTGGAACGCCGACGCGTACCCATTTGGATCGGAAATGGCGTGGGACTCGACGGGGCAGGAAGAGATTTTCGCGTGGACGAACTACTTCGGCTACAAGGAGAAGGCGGCCGTCTCGCTCAGCTCGATCCTTGGCTACATGCCGACGGTGCCGCACTGGGGCTACAACGGCAACGCGCGCCGGTACTGGGACTTCTTCTACGGCGCCGCGCCCGGCGGCACCACCGAGCGGCAGATTCATCACTACGGCTCGGGGCTCAACTCGATCCCGATGCTCGCGCAGTTCCGCGAGCACCCGGACGATTACTATCTGCTCCGCGTCGGCTACGGCGGGTCGATGGGCGCGCTTTCTAACATAGATGAGGAGGGCTTCCCCTCCGCGGCGTTTCATTCGTACCCGTGGAATCTGCGCTGGGACACGTACATCGGCGACTACGGCCCGAACTTCTTCGGCCACGCGGTGACGACGGGGACGTACGTGATCAATCACCCCGACTACGGCTGGCAGGCGTTCGGCGGGAACGTCGGGGGTCAGACCGGGGTCAGACCGGGGTCAGACCGGGGTCAGACCGGGGTCAGACCATCGTCAAATTCCGGACAGTGGATCACGGTCACACCCCTCGACTCACTCCGCCGCCGCATCTACATCGCGCCGCTGGGCTTGTACCTCACGCTCGACGCGGGGACCTTCGAGACCGTCTCGATCAATCCCACGACGAAGGCCGTGCGCGTGTCGTTGTCGCCGTCCGACGCCTTCACCCCAAGCGCGCGGCTGCGCATCGAGCAGCCGGCGAAGTTGACGGGCGTCGGAACGTACTCGACGACGTCTGGGACCTTCACGACCGAACGCGGGACCATCGTCGTGCCGCTGAAGGCGACAGCGACGTTGGTGGAGCTGGGACAGAAGTAGCGAGGTGCAACTAAGCTCCGTCTCGGGCGTCTAAGTACGCCAGTCGCGCTCTCTGAGATAATCACGCTCGGCCGGATTCGCCATCCCATCCTTATATATGCACGAGATGCCTGCGCTGGTGCGCCCTGTCCTGAAGCGACTAGGGCGGTGCCTCGCCCTCGGTCTCTTTCTGGACATCTGGCCGGCCTGGGCGATCGCGAGCCTGCTGGTGTCTGGCACCGTCGCCCTGGTCTGCCGGATGTTTTTTCCCAGCGCCTCGCCAGTGTTGCCGTGGCTCTGGCTGGCGCCAATACTCACGGCCATTCCGGTACTCGTGGTGTGTGTCCGCCGCGCGTACCGGCCCGCGGAAGTCGCCGCGCTCGCGGACTCGCTGGGCGGAGGGCAGGGAATCCTGCTGACCCTGCTCGAAACGAACGACCCGGCCTGGGCCGAGTCGGCACTGATCGACAAAGCCGCACAATTCGCGCTCCCTCGATTCGAGCTCCGTCGTGTGATCGGCACGCTCGTTCCAGCCATCGCGTTTCTGGCCGTCGCGCTGATGCTTCCGCAGCGAGTCCGGAGCGAGGACAGAAGCCCCGCCGTCGCGCAACAGATCGCCGCGGACCTCACCGCAGCGGTGGTCGAGCTGAAACAACAAGAGCTGATTACGCCGGCCGAAGAGAAGAAGCTCGAAGAAGAAATAGAACGCATTCGTCGAGGCGCCGAACAAAAAGTGGATGCGTCCTCGTGGGAAGCGGCCGATGCGTTGCGCGAACAAGTCGTGGCCGCGCTGTCCGAGAAGCAAGAGGCCGTGAAGTGGGCGCAGGAAAGCCTGGCCAGGTACGCGGCCGCGGCCGAAGCCGGTGGGGGCGAAGCGAGCGCGAGCGCTCAGGCGGCCGAGCTCACGAAGGCGCTCGAGAAGCTTGCGAAAAGCGGACTGATGGCTGGCGCACCCGCGGACCTGCGCGCGCTTCTCAAAGGCGGCGCGCTCCCGACCGACCCTGCGGCGCTCCGCGCTCTCGCCACCGCGCTGGGGAATCATCTCGCGGAGGCCAACGGACGCTTCGGCAAGCTCGCGGGGCTCGGTGAGGGATTTGGCCGGTTCGATCCGGCGGAGTTTCCGGTCGAAGGGGCTTCGGGGCCCGACGGAGATGGTCTCCCAGGACGAGGCGGCGTCAATCGCGGACGCGCGGATGCGGAGCTCGCGTGGGGCAAGGAGTCGGCGCTCTTCGACAAGTTCAAATCGAAGCCGCTGCCGCCCGGCGCTCCGCGCTCGCCCGACGACTGGGCGCCCGTCGTCGCGCTGCCCGGGGCGCCGCAGGAGGCCGCGGTGCTGAGCTCGCAATCGGCAGCGCGACAGTACGCCGCCGCCGCCGGTCAGAGCGCGTGGCGCCGCTCGCTCGCGCCGCGACACCAGAGTGCCGTGAAGAAGTACTTCGAGACGACCGTGAAGAGGTAATTGGGGTCAGGTCTTGTTTCTTAGCATCGCGACAACCACGGTTGTCGCGATGCTAAGAAACAAGACCTGACCCCTTTGGAGCCCACGTGACACAAGACGCCCGAACCTTGCTGACGCCCGATCGTGTCTCTGCTGGCCAGGCGAAGATCGCACGCGTCGTGAGCGACCTGCGGCGCGTGATCGTCGGCAAAGAGCAGGTGATCGACGAGGTCGTGACCGCGTTGCTCGCTCAAGGTCACGTGCTGCTCGAGGGGCTGCCCGGACTCGGCAAGACCGAGCTCGTCAAAGCGCTGTCGCGGCTGTTGTCCCTCGAGGTCCGCCGCATCCAGTTCACGCCGGACCTGCTGCCCACCGACGTCACGGGCAGCCACATCCTTCAGGAACGCGAAGGCCGGCGGGAGTTCGTCTTTCACGCGGGGCCGATCTTCACGAACCTGCTGCTGGCCGACGAGATCAACCGCGCCTCGCCCAAGACGCAGTCGGCGCTGCTCGAGGCCATGCAGGAACGGCGCGTGACGACATTCGGCGAGACGCGGCCGTTGCCGGCGCCATTTTTCGTCCTCGCCACGCAGAATCCCATCGAGCTCGAAGGAACGTACCCGCTGCCCGAAGCGCAGCTCGACCGCTTCATGTTCAAGGTGGACATCGCCGGTGTCGAACGCAGTGTGCTCGAGGAGATCCTCCTCACGCGCGTCCACGGCGAGCCGCCGCCGCTCACGCCGGTGCTGAGCGCCAGCGAACTCAACGAGCTCTTTGGGCTGGTGGACGCCGTGCACCTGCCTCGCGGCGTCGCCAACTACATCGCGCGGCTGGTCGCTGCGTCACATCCGGGATCCTCCGACGCACCGGAATCTGTGAAGACGTTCGTCAAATACGGCGCCTCACCGCGGGCCGCGATCTCGATTGGCGTCGCGTCGCGCAGCCTGGCGCTGCTCGGCGGCAAGCCCAACGTCGGCTTCGATGAAGTGCGCCGGGTCGCCGCGCCGGCCATGGCGCATCGGCTCGTGCTCGACTACGCGGCCCGGCTGGAAGGGTGGGACGGCCGGCGCGTCGTCGCGGCGCTGCTCGAGGCCGTCCCGGAAGTTGAGCGCGGACTTCCGCGCACGCTCGAAGCGAGGTAGATGTGACAACTCGGGGCGGAGAGCGGCGTGTGTGGTGGCAATGCTGCCTCGCGCTGCTGTTCGTCGGCCTCGCCGTCACCGCCCCCGCCGCGCGCGAATACCGGACCGCCGAGTTCGAGTCGCTCAAGGTGACCATCGATTCGGACTGGGTGGGACGCGCCACGCCAGGCTATCTGCCGGTCCGCTTCGAGATCACGAACCTCGGTGACGCGCGTGTCCTCGAGATCGTCGCTCAAGGCACTCGGTTCTTCAGGATGGGGCGGAGCGCTGGCAGCCAGGGCTCGAGTGCCATTCGTCAGTCCGTTCGGCTCGCGAAGGGCGATCGGGTGCGGCTCACGATTCCGGTGCCGATCTTTGCCGACAACGAAAGCATCGTGTTTCAGATTCGCGAGAACAACCGCACGATCCAGCGTTTCAACTACGGCGGATTCCAGAGCAGGGTCGCTCCGGCCGATGCCTCGGCGCTGATCGTCGTCGATCCCGGAAGCACCGTGGGCGCGATCGCCTCGCGGTTGGCGAGGCACGTGAGCACGCGCTCGAGCGGTGGCGGCGGCGGCGTGACCATCACGTCCAGCGGCGGCGTTCGCACCTCGACGTCAGTGACGCTCACAGGGACGGTCGCAGGATCGACCGGATCGAGCGGGGGAGCCCCCGCGCTGGATTTTCTGATCGAGCCGTCGCGCCTGCCCACCAACTGGCTCGGCTTTACCTCTGTACGCGCGGTGGTGATCGGTCCCACCGAATGGGAGCAGCTGACGGACGGACAGAAGAGCGCCCTGCTCACGTGGACGGCGTGTGGCGGCGAGCTGATGTTCGTCGACGGCACTCTCAGTACGCTCCTGCCTTCGGCGAAGAGCGAGCCGACGTCTGATCCAAATCGAGTCGTGAGCCGCCATCTCTTCGGTCGAATTCACGCGTTGTCGTCGTCGTCTCTCGTGGCCACGGGTCTCTCGTCCGTGTTGTCGGCCATGGACGGCGAGAAGGCGCGGGAAATCTTCTGGACGCTGCCGGCGAATACCGCGCCCGACTGGGGCGCCATCGAATCGCGTGGCTTCCGGCTGCGCATTCCCGGTATCGATGGGGTGCCCGCGCGCGTGTACTTGTCGATCCTGTTCCTGTTCGCCCTGCTGATCGGACCGGTGAACTACTGGCTGCTCTGGCGCAAGCGCCGGCAAGTGCTGCTGGTCCTCACGGCGCCGCTGATCTCCGCCGTGTTCATCGTGTTGCTCGCAGGCTACGCCGTGGCGGGTGAAGGCTTTGGCGTGCAAGGCCGCGCGGTGACGTTCACGATGCTCGACCAGGTCAGCAAACAGGCCGCGACGCGCGCGACCGCGTCGCTCTACGCCTCCGGGATGACGCCGGCCGGTGGGCTGCGCTTCGCGCGAGACGTCGCCGTGTTTCCCATCGGCGTGGACGGCGTCGGCACGCGCGATCGGCTGAGCCTGGATCTCACGGATGCTCAGCAATTCGGCGGGGGCGTGCTGCAGGTGCGGTCTCCGACGAACTTCGAACAAGTCACATTCCGGCCTGCGCGCGAACGGCTCACGTTCCAGCGCGAGTCGAGTGGCCTGAGCGTGACGAACGGGCTCGAGGCGACCGTCGGACTGCTCCTTTATAGAGAGGGCGACAGCGTGTATCGCCTGGAAGGTCCACTGGCGCCCGGCGACAAGCGGACGATGACCGGCGGCGCAGCCAGCGCACAGCCCGCGCTGCCGGCCGGCATTGGGATTGCCGCGAAGTTTCTCAGTCTCTTCAAAGACCTGCCGCAGGGCGCGTACCTCGCCGTGCTCGACCGCTCGCCGTTCTGGGAGCCGGGCGTGCAAGGGTTGACCGAACGAGGCAGCCTGCATCTCGTGCAAGGCTGGCCCGAGGGGCAGCGATGAGCGACGCGATGTTGCAGCTCGACGGGCTCGTGCGCCACTTCGGCAGCGTGCCGGCTGTGGACAACGTGTCGTTCAGCGTCGATCGCGGCCAGGTGCTCGGCTTCATCGGGCCCAACGGCGCCGGCAAGACGACGACGATGCGCATTCTCGCGACGCTCGACACGCCACAGGGCGGCGATGCGCGCATCGGCGGCTACTCCGTCGTCGACGATCCCGAGAAGGTGCGCCGGCTCGTGGGCTTCATGCCCGATTACTCCGGCGTCTACGCCAACACGACGGTCGAGGAGTACCTCGACTTTTTCGCGCGCGCGCACGATCTTCGCGGCGAGGCCCGCCGGAAGGCGGTGGCGCACATCATCGATTTCATGAGCATCGGGGATCTCCGGGATCGCCAGGTCGAAGGTCTCTCCAAGGGACTCAAGCAGCGCGTCGCGCTCGGACGCGCGATCGTCCACGATCCCGAGGTGCTCATCCTCGACGAGCCCGCGGCAAACCTCGACCCGCGTGCGCGCATCGAGTTCCGCACGCTGATCCGCGAGCTGGCGAGCGACGGCAAGACCATCCTGCTCAGCTCCCACATCCTGACCGAGCTCTCCGAGATGTGCGACACGGTCACCGTGATCGAAAAGGGCAAGATCCTCGCGACGGGCACCGTGGAGGACATTCTGGAAGGCATGCGCAAGCGCCGGCTGCTGTCGGTGCGCGTGGCCGGGCCGATTGCCGGCCTGGAGCGATTCCTGCTCGAGCAGCCCGGCGTGCGCGGCGTGCACGAGGTCGGAGAGCGCGTCGAGTTCGAGCTCGACGGCGGCGACGACGAACAGGTGCAGCTCGTGAGCCGCCTCATCGCCGGCGGGTTTCCGGTGCTCGAATTCAGCGCTCATAGTGCCGGGCTCGAAGATCTCTTCATCGAGATCACGGAAGGGCGGGTCCAGTGAGTCCAATGACCCGCGCCCCGTCCATCCTCGGCTGGCTCGAAGACAAGAGCGATTGGCTCAGCCCCCTGGTCGTCAAGGAGGTGCGTCAGCTCGTTCGCGGGCGCGAGTTCATGGTCTCGTTCGGCGCCAGCCTGGCGGCCGGGTTGGCGGTCGCGTTCTTTGGCGCCGTGGATGCGCTGGGCGGCAGCAGCTCGTCGGGCAACTGGACGTTCGCGTCGTTGATGGCCTGTCTCGCGTTCCTTGGACTCGCCGTCGTGCCGCTCGGCGCCTTCAGCGCCCTTCGGACCGAGCGGATGGAGCAGACGCTCGAGCTGATCACGCTGACGTCGTTGTCGTCACGCCGCATCGTGGTGGGCAAGCTTCTGGCGCAGGCCGTGAAGTTGGGCACGCTCTTCGCCGCGATGGCGCCGTTCGTCACCATGAGCTTTCTGCTGGGCGGCGTGGACTTCGTCACGATTCTGATCGCGCTGGTGGTGCTCTTCATGTTGTCGGTGTGGGCCGGCGCGTTGTGCCTGTTGTTGTCCACGGCGTTCAAGTCACGCGCGATGTCCTTTCTGGTCTTCGGTGCCGTTGGAGTCCTGGGCCTGTTCGGCGCCTCCATGGGGCGAATGCTCTTCTTCGCGGCGCGCGGTGGCGCCCTCGGTCCGGTCGTCTTCGGCGTCGGGATCGGCTCGACCACCACACTGTGGTGGGTGCTGGCGATCGTGACCACCTTCTGGCTCATCAGCCTGATCAATCTGGTGCTGCTCGCGGAGAACCGGATGTCGCTGTCCACGGAGGACAGCGTGACGCCCCTGCGCATCGGCTTCCTCGTGCAGTTCCTGGTGATTTGCGGCTACACGATGGCGTACGTCTTCGACCCGCCCCTCGCGAAATCGAGAGCCGCCGAGGCGCTCCTCGTTCTCGGCAGCGGTCATCTGGCGATCGTTGCGGTGTTCGTGGTGTCGGAAGACCTGGCCGTTCCACGACGCGTGCTGTTCCGGATCCGGTCCGCATCGCCCTGGCGCTGGCTCATGGCGATGTTCGGGCCTGGCGGCGGCCGAGGCGCGGCGTACGTGCTCGTGCAGATGGTTCTGCTGTTCGGCGCCGTCACGCTGCTCCAGTTGACGCCGGCCGATCGCCGCATGTTGCTCGCGGTGTTCGGCTACGTGCTCTTCTTTACTGGCATTCCGGCGCTGGCCTTCCGGCGTCTGATGCCGGCGCGCGCGACGCCGCTGAGGATTCGTGCGGCGGTGCTCGTGACGTTGGCGGTCGCGATGCTGGTGCCCGACATCCTCTATTACATCGTGCAGCGGCCCGAGACGCTGGACTTGGATTTTGCCATGCGGCACCTGTTCAGTCCCATTCGGACCATCGACAGCTGGGACTTCGTGGAGCGGGCGAACTGGGTGGGGATTCCGTTCGCCATCGGATTGACGGGTCTGCTCGCGTACGTGGCACTGATTCGACGGGGCGTGCAGGCCACGGGAAAGGCCGTGCTGATCGATCGCGCCGCGCCCGTGGCGGGGGAGACCGGCCGTGGCGGCGTCGTCTATTGATTGGTCCGCGGTACGCGCCGCCGCCTCGCTGCGGCTGGCGATGCCGCGCACGCCACTGCGAGGCCGGGCCGGCGAGCGGCTGGGCGCCGGCACCGGTGCCTCGCTCGAATTCGAAGACTACCGGCCCTACGCACCCGGCGATGACCTTCGCCACGTCGATTGGGCCGGCTACGCGCGCTCCGAGGTGCTCGCGGTTCGCCTCTACCGCGAGGAGGTGTCACCGCGCGTCGATCTCGTGATCGACGTGAGCCGGTCGATGGCGGTGACGGACGAGAAGCTGCGCGCTCATGGCGAGCTCGTCGGGCTCCTGGCCTGCGCGTGCGCGTCCACGGTGGCCGATTCGCGTGTCATCACGACGTCAGCCTCCGAGCCGCACCGGTTGCAGATTCCCGAAGACATCGAGCGCATCTTCGTGTGCGAGGCCAAACTCTCCGCGCTCGAAGAAAGCCATCTGCCATTCCGGCGCCGCTCGGTCCGCATCGTCGTGAGCGATTTCCTGTTTCCGCACGACGCCGACACGCTGATCACACGACTGGCGCGCGACTGCGCGTGGCTCGCGATCGTGCAGCTGACGTTGGCCGACGAGGCGGAACCCCCGGCCATCGGCGGTCATCGGCTGGTTGACGTCGAAGGTCATGGCGAGCTCGATCTCGTGATCGACGAATCGACGATTCGCGACTACCGGGCCCGGTTCACGCGGCTGCGGCTCGGTCTATCGAGGGCCGCGCGTCGCGTCGGCGCGCCCTTCGCGCACATCGTCGCGGGCACCTCAGTGCGTGAAGTAGCGCGCGGGCTCGCGGCGGCCGGCGTGGTAGAGGCCGCATGATCTTCACCACGCCGCTCGGATTGCTGGCGCTGCTGGGCATTCCCGCCATCGTGGCCATCCATCTGTTCCGCCGGCGGTTCCCGGTTCGGCCTGTGGCCGGTTTGTTTCTCTGGCAGATCGTTCGGAAGACTCCGGAAGGCGGCGGCAGGATTACCAAGCTGCCGATCACGACGAGCTTGATCCTCGAGTGCCTCGCCGCGCTCGCGCTGGCGCTCATTCTGGCCGGCGCACGTCTTTCACCGGCCGGCGTCAGCCAGCACCTCGTGGTGCTGCTGGACGATTCCGCGTCGATGGCGGCCGTGAACACCAACGGCGAGAGCGCGCGCGACCGCGCGGTGCGGCGCGTGCTCGGCGAGATCGACCGCCTGGCGACGGCCGCGCGCATCACGATCGTTCAAAGCGGCGAGCGCCCGTCGATCCTGTCCGGCCCGGCCGTGCTCGCGGTCGAGGCTCGTGCCGCGTTGGCCGCGTGGCGGCCTGACGCTCAGCATCACTCGATGGCGCTCGGCATTCGTCTCGCACGCGAGCTCGCCGGACGGACGGGCAAGTTGATGGTGGTGAGCGATGTCCCACCCGGCCCGCGAGGAGAGCCGCACTTCGAAGGCGGGCTGTGGGTGTCGCTGGGCGAAGCGGTCGTCAATGTCGGCATCACCGCCGCGCAGCGCACGAACGTTCCGGACGAGAACCGCGGCGCCGTGTCGCTCACGCTCACGAACAATGCGGACGCGCCGGTGCGGCGCCAGTTGAGCGTGCAGGACGCAGGGCAGTACGTAGGGCAAACCTTTAGGTTTGCCTCCCCAGGCAGACCTGAAGGTCTGCCCTACGAAGGCGTGGTCCGAGAAGTCGACGTCCCCAAAGGTGTGTCCTCGCTGACGCTGCCGATCCCGGCCGGCCTTCCCGCCGTCCGCGTTGGACTTTCTGACGATGGGCTGCGGCGCGACAACGACGTGATGCTGGCCGAGCCTCGCCCGCAGATCGTCGCGATCGAGAATCATTTGCCTGACGGTCGAGGCCGGTCGGCGCTCGAGAAGGCGCTGGGCGCGCTCGCGGGCGTGACGCATGCGCAAGCGGGGCACCTCGCGTTCGTCGATGCCGCGGATATCGATCAAGTACGTCCTGCGGGTGTGTGGACCGTGGCCTTCGGACGTGCGCCGGCCCGATGGATCGCGGCGGGCAATCCGAAGGATTACATCGGTCCCTTCGTGCTCGAGAAGCGCCATCCGCTGCTGCTCGGCATGACGCTTGGCGGCGTCGTGTGGGCGGGCGCGGTGCCACTCGCGGCAGAGGCGGTGCGTCCGCTGGTGTCGACGGGCGATCAGGTGTTGGTTGCCGTGGCGGCAGCGCCGGCTGGCACGCGGCCCGGGACGGCGATCCTCCTCAACCTCGATCTCGATCGCACCAACCTCGTTCGGTCGCCTGACTGGCCGATTCTGATTTCGAATCTCATCGAGATGCGGCGGCTGAGTTTGCCGGGCCCCGAGCGCTGGAACTACCGCAGCGGAGAATGGGTGCGCGTGCGGCTGGACCGCGATCCGAAGGGGCCGCTGCGTTATCGCTGCGGGAATGTCGAGCGGGCTCTGCCCGCCGGACGGCAACTGGAATTCATCGCGCCGTCGCCGGGCGGACTGCTGCAGATTCTGGAAGGCGACACGGTGCTGTTCGAGATCGGCGTCAACTTCCTCGACGAGACCGAGACACGGCTTGGCAACCAGTTGACGGCCGATGCCGGTGCGCTCTCCGACGTGACGGGGTTGCGCGCCGAAAGCGGCGCGGCGTCCGATCCGCTGTTCTGGGTGCTGCTCGTGATTGGCGGCGCGGCGTTGCTCACGAATTGGTGTCTCCTCGCGCCGGCCCGCGCTCCACGCGCCCGCCCGCTTCGCACGGGAGCCTGATGTGAGCGTCCTCTTTCCTGCGCTCCTGCTCCTCGTCGTGCCGCTGCTCGTCGTGTACTTCTGGCGCGGTCGATCCGCCGGCATCGGCGGCATCGTGCGCTTCGTCGTGCTTCTCGGGATCGCGCTCCTCGCTGCGGTGCCGCTCGCGCCGCTCGGCGGCAAGGGCGTTGACGTCATGGTGGTCGCCGACCTCTCGAAATCGATGCCCGCCGACAGCCGCGCCCGCGTGCTCGAGATCGTCAAGCTGCTCGAGCAGCGGCGCGCCACCGGCGACCGCGTCGGCATCGTCACGTTCGGGCGAGAGGGGCGCATCGAACGGCTGCCGGAAGAGTTCAGCGCGGCCGCCGAGTTCGTGCAGGACGTCGATCGTGACGGGAGCGATCTGGGCGGTGCGATCTCGCTCGCCGCCAGCTTGATTCCGCGCGGCCGGCCGGGCCGGATCATCGTGCTGTCGGACGGCGAATCGAACGGCACGCCGGTCGCGGCAGCCGCGCATGACGCAGCAGCGCGCGGCCTGCCGATCGACTTCCGCCTCTTCAGCCGCGGCGACACGGCCGACATCGCCGTGGAATCGCTCGATACCCCGGGCGTCGTCGACGAGCGCGAGCCATTTCAGTTCACCGCGTCGGTCCGCACGGACCGGACCGTGGAGAGCGAGGCCGTGCTGTTCCGCGACGGCGCCGAGGTGGCGAGAACGAAGCAGACGTTTCAGCCCGGCGCGACGCAACTGACGTTTCGCGACCTGATCGATCGACCGGGCGTCGCGCGGTACCGGCTGGAGCTCTCGGCAGCCGGCGACCGCGTGCCCGAGAACAACCTCGGCGACGGCGCCGTGCGCGTGCAGGCGCCGGCGACCATCCTGCTCGTCAACGCCAGTGGCGGGCCGGACAACCTGAGCCGCGCGATGGCGGCCGGCAAGCTTCGAGTGGTTACGACGATGCCGTCTGCCATGCCGAAGGATCTCGCCGGCTTGCTCGCGTATCGCGCCGTCATTCTCGAGAATGTCCCGGCCAGTCAGATCGGACTGCCGGCGCTGGCGGCACTGACGCGTTTCGCCGCCGACCTCGGCGGCGGATTGCTGCTGACCGGCGGGTCCGGGTCCTTTGGCGTCGGCGGGTACTTCAAGTCGGTCCTCGATCCGTACCTGCCGGTCTCGATGGAGATCACGAACGAGCATCGCAAGCTGTCGCTGGCGATGGCTGTCGCGCTCGACCGGTCCGGCAGCATGATGGCGCCCGCCGGCGCCGGCCGGACGAAGATGGACCTCGCGAATCTCGGAACGTGCGCCGCGATTGAAACGCTCGGCCCGCAAGACGAGGTTGCCGTGATCGCCGTGGACAGCATGCCGCATGTCATCACGCCGCTGACCTCGGCGAGCGAGAAGGCGCAGATTTGCGACCAGGTCCGGCGCATTCAGTCCGGTGGCGGCGGCATCTTCACGTACACCGCGCTCGTCACGGCGGCGAAGATCGTGCAGGAATCCAATAAGGGGACGCGGCACATTGTGCTGTTCGCCGACGCGGCGGACGCCGAAGAACCGGGCGACTACCAGCGGCTGCTCGCGACGCTCACGTCGATCGGCATCACCGTGAGCGTCATCGGCTTGGGCAGCGACACGGACCCTGACGCCGCATTCCTGAAAGACGTCGCCGCGCGCGGGCAGGGGCGGATCCATTTCACCGATAGCGCCGACGATTTGCCGCGGCTGTTTGCGCAGGAAGCCATCACGGTTGCGCGATCGAGCTTCATCGCGGAGCCCACGCCGGTCCGCGCGCTGCCGGACATGGTGCTGCTCGGGGAGCTGCCGGCGTCGCCGTTTCCGGGACTCGACGGATTCAACCTCACTTACTTGCGCCCGGGCGCGACGATGGGCGCCGTGACCACCGACGACTACAAGGCGCCCGTGCTCGCGTTCTGGCATCGCGGCCTCGGTCGCGTCGCGTCGCTCACGGCCGAGGTGGACGGCCAGTACTCGCGGCGGCTGAACGCATGGAATGGTTTCTCGGGATTTGCCGTGGGCCTCGGCCGCTGGCTGATCGGCGGCGACCCGCCCTCCGCCGTCCAGGCCACGATCGATCGCCAGGGTGGCCAGGGCGTCGTCCGCGTGGATCTCGATCCCGCGCGCGCGCGCGGAAGCGCCAGCGACATGCGCACGGCCACGGCCACGATCGTCACGCCGGGGTCCACGGAAAGCTCACCGCGCCTGGATTTGTCGTGGGTCGGCGAAGACACGATGGAGGCCCGCTTCCCGCTGCAGAAAGCCGGCGTGTACCTGGGCGCCGTGCGATTACCCAACGGCGATGTGCTGCCACTCGCGCCGCTCAGCCTGCCGTACTCGCCGGAGTTCGAGCCGCGCGTGGATCCGAAGGAAGGCCACACGACGTTGAGTCAGATGGCGCGGGTCTCCGGCGGGATCGAGCGCACCGCGTGGGACGACGTGTTCGACGCGAGCCGGCTGCGCAACCGGCAGATCCGCGAGCTCGTCATTCCGATCGCGCTGATGCTGCTCGTGCTGCACGTCGCCGAGATCGGCGGCCGGCGACTGCTGTTGTTCGCCGCCGCCCAGGGATGGCTCCGCACGGTCTCGCTGCCGAGGCTGCGCTGGCCGTTCCGATCGCCCAGGCCGGCGACGGTGCCGGCGACGGTGCCGGCGACTGGCGCTGCGGTGCCGCAGCCGGCAATGGCCCAGTCGTCCGCGTCGACCGACGCAGTACCCGCGCCGCCGCCGCCGCGCGCAGCCACGCCGAAACCGACGACGTCGGCGTTCGAGCGCGCGAAGGGCAAGGCGCGCGATCGGATGGGGCGGTAGGGGAACTGCCCGGCGCGCCCCGAACTTTGTCGGGGGCCGGAGCCGCACTCCTGTCGGCGACCACCATGGGTCAGCGGACCACCGTGTGGGCCAGCGGCCCACCCCGTGGTTCAGCGGACCAACACCACTGACTTCCGGGATTGACGTCGAAGTCTACCGTCGCAGGAATCGAATATCGCGCACGCGGCCCGCGTCGACGCCGAGCGCGTCGATCTTCCCGCCGGTGCCGCGCGCGAACCGTACCGTCATGCTGGCGAAGCGAAACTCGTCAGCGGCGGCAGGCTGCAGCGCAGACGGCGCGGCGTCGGTGTCGCGCTGCACCATGAGCTGGCCGTCCTTCACGGTCACCGTGAGCGTCGCGTCGATCTCGTCGCTGTGGTACACGCCTGCGTACGCAGCGGGATTCGACAGCGCCGGCGCGGCCGGCCCGGTGTCCCGGCCGCCGCGACCGCCAGCACGCCCGGCTCCGGCTCCAGCTCCACCACCGGCTTGACCGGCCGCAGCCGCGGGCTCCGTGAATCGATCGCCAATCGCAGCATCCGCGACCTGTCGCGCCAGCGAGCCCGGTGTGATCGCACCGAGGTTGCACAGACTCGCCACGCTGAAGTGCTGATCGGGAAACCGAATCAAATGCGCGCGATAGCCGCCGAGCGAGCCGCCGTGCTCGACGATCCGCTGTCCGCGATACCGGCCAATCTGCAAACCCCAGGCGTAGGTGAGCGGTTGGCCGTCGTTCAAGGCGCCCGGCGTCTGGACCTGGTCGATAATCGCGCGACCGCCGACGCGCGCGGTGTAGAAGTTCTCGTCCCAGTGCAGCAGATCGCGGACGGTGCTGAACACGCCGCCGGCGCCAACCCGTTCGCCCGCCGGCGTGCTGAGACGGAATCCGCTGCCGCCGCTGCCGCGCACGTAGCCGTACGCGCGGCCCTTTACAATCCGCGCGTCATCGTCGTGCACGTGTGACGAGGTCATGCGGAGCGGCTGGAACATGTGCGTATCGACGAAGCCGCCGAAGGTCGTGCCGGTCGCGCGTCCGACGAGCGTCGCGAGGAGCGCGTAGCCGGTGTTCGAGTACAGGTAATCGGTGCCCGGCGCGAAGTTCAGCGCCTTCTGCCGCGCGGCCAGCCGAATCACCGCGGCGTTGTCGAATAACGAGTCCTGACGCCGACCGGCAATCGAGAGCAGCGTGTAGAAGTCGCGCAGGCCGCTCGTGTGGTGCACGAGTTGCCGCACGGTAATCGGGCCGGCCAGGTCCGGCAACTCGGGCACGTACGTGCGGATCGGCTCGTCGAGGCGGACTTTGCCTTGCTGAATCGCCAGCGCGGCCGCGAACGCCGTGAATTGCTTGGACACCGATCCGACGTAGAAGACCGTCTCGGGCGTGATGGGGATGTCGTGCTCGAGATCCGCCATGCCGTACCCGCGCTCGTAAAGGATCCGGCCGTCCTTATAGAGCGCGACCGCGCAACCCGGCGACTCGCGCGTGGCCCACGGCGCGAAGATCTTGTCGATGTCGGGACGCGCCGTCGTGCTCTGCGACGGAAGGTGCGCGAATGATGGAACCGCGCGCGGCACGGCCGATACCGCCACCACGGCTGCCGCGATCCACAGAAGCAGGCTGCGCGGAGTCGTGGTGTTCATGATGGGCGGATTATACGCAGCCGCTCCCGCGCCCGCCTAAAGCTCGCGCCCTTTGATGAATTCAGGGCGCCCGGGGCTTTGTCGGGGGGCGGGGCGGCATTCCTGCCCCGACCACCATGGGTCAGCGGACCACGGCGTGGGCCAGCGGCCCACCCCGTGGTTCACCGGACCAGCCCTTCTGGAATAGGAGACGTTGTCCTCGGCCCGACGTGCCGGCCCTCGCATCCTTCGCGCACCGCCCGACGCCGAACTACAGCCTCCGCCCAATCGTGAAAAACAACCCACCTTCGCGCCCGAGCGTGCGCATCCACGCGACTTGCGTCAGCCAGCTTTCGAGGCCCCAGTTGTCGGCCGCGCGTGAGAACAAGTCTTCCGGTGTGTCGCCGAACACCGTGCTCGGATACGTCCGTAGGTACTCGACGCGATGATCGGCGAACCAGCGCTGCACCTCGGCGATCGTGTGACGGTGCTCCTCCGGATGCCGGTACTGGTCGCGCAGCCACGCCTCCCGGCGCTCCGGATCGTGGCGCCGATCGCGCAGGACGGGATCGAACGGGACGAGTCTGTAGCCCGAGAGTCGCGCCGCCACGCGGCGCAGCCGTGTCGGGATCCGCGCGATCGCGTTGTAGACGCCGAGGACGACGAGCCCGCCCGGACGAGCGAGCTCGGCGATGCGCGCGAATGACGCGCGCGGATCGCGCGTGTGGTGCACGACTCCCGACGAGTAGACGACGTCGAACGCGCCACGCTTCAGGCCGGGCCGGCCGATGTCCGTTTCCACGAATTGCACGCGATCGAGTCGAAAGCGCGCCGCGGCGGCGGCGCCGAGCTCGAGCGACGCGCGCGTGAGGTCCGCGCCGACCACCACGCGATCGGCGCGCGCGAGATACAGACACATCTGTCCCGTGCCGCATCCGACGTCGACGAAGCGCGCATCGCCGGGAATCGCGCGATCGAGGAGGCTCGCGAACGCATTGCGCTCGGCGCGAGCGCGGAGGCTCTGGAGATCCTCGCGCGGCGGGTACCCGGGAAACGGCGCCGCCTCGTAGAATCGCCGCACCGTCTCGGTCGGACCATCAACGGGAAGCCGAAGGTTGGGAACGCCGCCGGCCGCGTCGTACTGTGCCGCGCAGCCGCCGCAGGACCATTCCGCCGAGAGCGTCCCGCCGCACGCCGGGCAGGCGAGAAGTTCGCGCGGCTCGGTCGCCCGGCTCGCTCGCGCCACCATTGACTCACTCAGAAGATCGCGTAGATGAACGGCGCGAGGCCCTCGACCGACGCGGCCAGAATCAGGATGAGGCCGAACACGCAAAGAAAGATCGCGATCGGCGCCAGCCAGCGCGCGTTCGAGTCGCGCCGCCAGAGCCCGCGCGCGAGGTCCGCGATCGAGCTCCCCGTGCTGCCGAGAATCGTCATGCGGCGCCGGAAGCCTCCACGCTTCTTGATCATGCCGGTACGCCGGGTCTCACGACCCGGCCTCCATCGTGAAGCGCGCTCTCGGCAGACTTCGCGGATGCGGCCCGCTTCGTGACGACCGTCGAGCCCGCGACGAGCGCGTCGATGCCGCAGCGGCGGAAGGTCGAATAGCCCTCGAGCGCCGCGTTGACGATCGGCTCACCCGCGACGTTGAACGAGGTGTTGAGCAGGACCGGAATCCCGGTGCGGCGCCCGTACGCTTCGAGCAGCGCGTGCAACCGCGGCGCCATGGCGCGCTCGAGCACCTGCACGCGCGCGGATCCATCGACGTGCGTGATCGCCGCGAGCTCAGCACGAAACTCCGGCCGGACGGGAAACACGCCCGACATGAAGCGTGCCAGCCTCGCGCCGCCGGCGGGCAGATCGAAAAACCGGTCCGCGCTCTCGGCCGGCACCACGGGGGCGAACGGCCGGAACGCTTCGCGGTGCTTGATGTCGCGATTGAGGCGGTCGCGCATCTCGATCGAATGCGGCGCGGCCAGCAGGCTGCGATGACCGAGCGCGCGTGGGCCAAACTCCGACGCGCCCTCCATCCAGCCGATGACGCGGCCCGCCGCGAGATCGCCGGCGATGCGCTCGACGAGCGCGCCCTCCTCGAGCTCGTCCACGTGCTGGTCGTCCTCGCGCGCGGCGCGGGCCAGGTGGGCCCCGTCGACGACCGGACCCCAGAACGGATGATCGGGCGCATCGCGATCCGGCTGGCGGAAGTAGATGCGGTCCGCGTACAGCGCGGCGCCGAGCGCGCAGCCCGCGTCCCCGGGCGCCGGCGGCACGAACACGCGCTCGAACCCGGACTCAGCCAGGATTCGCGCGTTCGCGAGGCCGTTGAGCGCGACGCCGCCGCCAAAACACAGATCCGGCAGCCCGGTTTCCAAGTGGAGCGCGCGCGCGATGTCCACCAGCGTGTCCTCGAGCACACGCTGCACGCTCGCGGCGCAATCGGCAAATCGCCGGCCCTCGGCCGTCTCGACGTCGATCGGCTCGTAGGACGGACGCGGCGGTCCGAACAGGTCAACAAACTTCGACGAATACGACCGCGCCGCCGTCGTCTGGAACTCGAAGTACTCGGGCGCGAGCGCGAACGCGCCGTCCGGCGTGCGCTGGATGACCTTACGCACGCGGTCGACCATCGTGGGCCGGCCGTACGCGGCCAGGCCCATCACTTTGTACTCGTCCTCGTTCACGGCGAATCCGAGGTACGCGGTAAACGTCGAGTAGAGCATGCCGAGCGAATGCGGGAACCTGATCTCGCGGAGCAACGAGATGTTCGTCGCGTCGGCGCGCCGTTCACCGTGACCCGCCGTGAGCGTCGCCCACTCGCCGACGCCGTCGGCGGTGAGGACGGCCGCGCGACGGACGGGCGCCGTGAGAAACGCCGCCGCGGCGTGCGCCTGATGGTGTCCGGTGAACAGGATCTTCTCGCGCCCGATGCCGAGGTGCGACGCGATGATGCCGCGGGCCCAGACTTTCTCGCCGAGCGAGTTCTTCATCGCGTGCGGAAACGATCGCCACGAACGGGGGAACGCGCGAAGCGAGCACGTGAGGATCCGCGCGAACTTCAGCATGCTGCGCTCGTAGAACACGACGGCGTCGAGATCGCCCGGGTCAACCTTTGCCTGGTCCAGGCACCACTCGATCGCGCTCAACGGAAAGCTCGCGTCGTTCTTCTTGCGCGAGAGGCGTTCTTCCTGAACGGCACACACCGGCACCCCGTCGATGACGAGCGCGGCGGCCGAATCGTGATAGTGCGCGGAGATGCCGAGGATCTTCATGTCAGTACAGGCTCGTCGGCGACTCGGCGCGGTCCTGAGGGATCGGTTGCCAGCCGGGCGCCTCGCGCCGTTCGGCGCGACGGGCCGCCCACGCGAACGGCGGCAACAGCACGAAGTACATCAGCGTCATGACGATGCCGCCGAAGAGGCCCGCCACGCCGGCTGCGATGCGCAGGTAGCGATTCCACATGCGGCTGGCGCGCGCCCGCCACACGTGCCGGCGTTGGAGCTCCGGCGTGAGGCGGCCGAGCTGCTGGTAGCTGTAGTTCATGTGAAACACTTCATCGCGCAGGATGTGTTCGAAGATCTCGCGCGTCTTGGGGTCGTCGTTGACGCATTCCTTGTAGATGGCAAAGCGGCCCGCCGCCGTTTTCTCGGCGATGTGCAGAAACGCGAGCAGCTTCGGGTCGCTCTGGTCCTCGACGCGCAGGTCGTCAAGGCCGTGGCCGCCGGGCATCGGGCTCCCGCTGAAGAACGTGGCCGCGGTGAATGGCCGCGCGCGCAGGAGTTCCTCGCCGCGCTGCTTGAACATCACGCCGTGGTGCAGCTCGTCGATCGCGTGCTCCAGATAGAGCCGCCGCAGCAGCGGGTCGGGCGTGACTTCGGAAGCGCGCAGGATGTCGCGGCCGCCGTCGGTCTCGACCTCGCCGAAAATCAGCAGCTTCCGCACGCGGCGGTCGTGATCGCTCCAGACCCACTTGTGAATGGGCCGGAGCAGGCGATCGATCGGCGCCGATCCTTTGCTCGCAAACATGGGGATGTATATCTAGCATATTCTCGGGCCGTGACCACGCGACGCGTGCTGGCGGAAATGACGGTCGCGTTGGCCGGTATCGGACTGATCGTCCTGGCCATCGTCGCGAATCAGGAATGGCTGGACCGGCACATCCTGCCGTCGTTTTTCATGACGCGTCGTTGGTACGTGTTCCTGGAGTCGTCGGCGCGCATTGCCATGGCGGTCTGCGGCCTCGGGCTGGTGTTGGTCGCACGTCCGCGCCTCGGGCGTTGGACGGCCGAACGGCCGGCGAGCGTGCTGACCACGATCGTCGCGGTGGTGCTGGCCGTCGTGGCCGCGCATCTCGTCCTCACGTGGACGCGTCCCTCACAGAGCTGGCTGCTCGCGGGAATCGAGCCGCTGCGGCGCCACGACGCGCGGCTGGGGTGGACGTTCGTGCGAGGCCGCACCGGACACAAGACCGTCGGTGGGCGCGCGATCGACTTCACGTTCGACCGGGCGGGGTACCGCGTCCGCACTCCCGAAGAGCCGGTGGACGAATCGCGTCCGACGATCGTGTTCGCGGGCGAGTCGGTGATGGCCGGCGAAGGCCTGCACTGGGACGAGACGATTCCCGCGCAGGCCGGTGCGTTGCTGGGAGTGCAAACGGCCAACCTCGCCGTCCACGGCTACGGTACGGATCAGTCGTACCTGCGCCTCGAGGCGGAGCTGCCGCGGTTCCAAAAACCTGCTGCGGTCGTGATGATCTTCATGACTGCGCTCTTCGGTCGCAATCTCGACGACAACCGCCCGCGTCTCGGGCCTGGATTGGTCTGGCTGCCGGCCGTCGAGCACGGGCGGCTCGCGTCGCTCGGCAGAGTCATCGTGCCGTTTCGCCGCGATGCCACCGTCGAGCGTGGCGTGGTGGTGACGCGCGACGTGCTCGGCGCGACGCTGGCGCTCGCGAAATCGCGTGGCGCCACACCGCTGATCGTCGTGCCGCAGTTCAACCGTGAGGACGCCTTCGAACGGGCGCTACGGCGCCGGGTGCTGGACGACGCGAACCTGCCGTACGTGTTCGTAGAAGTCGAGGACGATTGGCGCCTGCCGGGCGATGTGCACCCGAACGCGACGACGGCTCGGCAAATTGCAATCGCGATTGCCGATCGGCTGCGGGGAACGTGGCCCGCTACTTCAGCGTCTCGAGCACCTGGCGCCAGCTGAATTTCTCGCCCTTGCCGCGCACGTAGTAATCCATCCACGCCATCTCGCTCACGGCTTTCACAAGCTGGTTACGCGGATCGGGAATCCCGTGCGTGCTGCCGGGGTACATGAAGAGCTCCGTCGCGACGCCGACTTGCTTCAGCGCCATGTGCAGCTCGACCGACTGCGGACTCGGCACCCGCGGGTCGCCCTCCACGACGTGAATCATCGTCGGCGTCTTCGCCGCGCGGATGTACTTGAGCGGCGACTGATTCCAGTACGCCTCGTGATCGTCGTACGGCAGTTTGTCGCCGAGATAGAACTGCCGGTTGCGCTGGACGTCGCTCTGCGCGTACATCGAGATCCAGTTCGACGTGCCGGCGCCCGAGCTGATGGCCTTGAAGCGATCGGTGTGCGTGAGGATCCAGTTGGACCAGTGACCGCCGGCGCTCCAGCCGAGCGCGCCCATCTGGCTGCCGTCGACGAGTCCCTGTGCGATGAGATGGTCGACGCCCGTCATGATGTCGTCGAAGCCCTTCTCGAAGTAGTTGCCGACGATGTCGGTCTTGTGCTTGACGCCGTAGTTGGTGGAGCCGCGGTAGTTGGGGCGCAGCACGATGTAGCCGGCGCCGGCGTACACCTGCGAACCGTAGCCGCCGTTGAAGCTGAGCAGATCGGCCGACGCGGGCCCGCCATGGATCGCCACGATGAGCGGGTAGCGCCGCCCGGCCTGATAGCCGACGGGCTTCACGAGCACGCCGCCGACTTTGCTGCCGTCCTTCGACGTCCACGTGATCTCTTCCTGCGTCCCCAGCGCGAACCCGCGGACCTGCGGGTTGGCCTCGGTCAGCCGGACCCAGGCGGCCTTGTTCGCGACCTGCTCGATCGACGCCACCGAGAACAGCGTGGGCGGCGTCTGGCCGTCGGTGTAGTTGATCAGAATCCGCCCGCTCTCGTCGTCGCGATTCACCGAGAGCGACGCCGGCTCGCGCGTGAGCTGCCGAAACTCGTTCTGTTCGCAGTCGATCGCGAAGAGTTGCTGCGTCGCACGGAGTCCTTCGTTGAAGTAGATCGTCTTGCCGTCCCTGGACCAGAAGCCGATCGACAGGTCGCCGTCGAAGCCGCCGTCGAGCTTGCGGAACGGTTTGCCGCGATCGGCCACGGCGCGGACGTAGATGCGTCCGTTGGTCATGCTGTAGCGCTGCATGTTGTCCGGCGCGCTGTAGGCAATCCAGCGGCCGTCCGGCGAAAACGACGGCACGCTTTCGCCCACCTCGACGTTGTCGGTCAGCCGTTCCACCTGACCGGACGCGACTTCAACGAGGTACAGATCCGAGTAAAGCCCTTCCTGCGTGATGTTGCGCTCGTAACGCTTCGTCGACCCGCCGCGCACGCCGATCCACCGGCCGTCGTCGCTCACGCTGAAGCCGGCGACCGAGTAGGAGCTTTCCTGGCTCAGCCGCGCCGCTTTGATGGGGTCGAGATCGACAGCCCACAAACTCGACGTGGGCGTTTCGGCATTGCGGATGTTGACGGTGAACCTCTTGTCGCGCCGCAGCTTTTCATCTTCATCGAACCGGTCGGGCGCGGCAAAGTAGATCCGGCGGCTATCCGGCGCCCAGTCCCACGTGTCCACGCCGGCGGGCTGCTTGGTCAACGGTTCGGGCTTCGCTGTCTCCGCCATCAGCGTGGCGACCGGCACGCGGAAGAGCTGCCGCGTCTCGGCACGGCCGCTGCGATAGGCGAGCGTTTTGCCGTCCGGGCTGATCGCGTAGTCCACGACCCCGTCCTTGGCGTCGGTCACGCGGCGGGCTTCACCGCCGTCCGGACGCATCATGTAGATCTGGTTCTGCGTCGCCGCGTTCGCCGGCGCCTCGCGATTGGACAGGAAGAAGAAGGTGCGGTTGTCGTTGGCCCAGGCCGGCGCCGTCTCGTTCTTCGACGTCGTGAAGGTCATCTGCCGCGTGGATGGCAGGCCGTCGGCGAGCGACACGAGGAAGAGGTCCGTCTGCCGTTCGGCCGCCTGCCAGTCGGGCGTCGAGAGGGTGTAGAGCATCCAGCGTCCGTCCGCACTCGGCGTCGGCGCGCCGACCTGCTTCATCTGCTGCATGTCGAGGAAGGTCATCGGCCGAGGCGACGGTGTCTGGGCGCGGATCGGAGATTCAGACGCGATCCCGGCGATCGCGATCACGACGAACGCACTGACGGCAGCGACGGCACTGACACGCTTCATGGCACCCTCCGGCGAGGGACAGAATAGCGCGGCACTGGGTCGATTTGGGAGAGTAGGGCGCGCCTCCGGAAGCTCGCGCTCGAAACCGATCGCTCCATCCGCTCAGGTTTCGAGAATTCCAATCGCGCGCCTCCTATGCGGCCAGCCTCCGCTGGCCTACGGAGGTCGCGCTCGAAACCTGAGCTCCTTACGCGTCGGTTTCATACTGCGCGTATCGCGCGACTTCAAGTCGGCGTGCCCCACTCTCCCAAACCGACCCAGTGCCGGTCGCCGGACGAACACCACGCCGACGCGAACGCGTTACCCGATGCCTGCGGACGCGGGTCAGGTTGGGCGTGTGCAGCGCGCCGACGTGAAGCGGCGCGATGGGCGAAGGACGAAACCGACGCGCAGGGAGCGAAGGTTTCGAGGGCGCCGTGCGTAGGCGTGCGAAGTGGGGCCGTATAGCACGCGCCCGACCTACGAAGCATGAAACCTGAGCGGACGGAGCGATCGGTTTCGAGCGCCAGCTTCCAGGAGGCGCGCTGCACACGCCCAACCTGACCCGCGTCCGGATAGCGCAGGCCGCGATGGAGCGGCGCGATCTCAGATAGGATCTCCCCAGCGCCTGCGACCCGTGTTGAAAGTCGAGCTGCACGCCCACACCAATCTCGATCCCGTCGATCGCATTGCCCATTCCACGGAGCAATTGATCGATCGCGCCTGCGCGCTGGGGTACGGCGCGCTCGCGGTGACGTTGCACGACAAGTACTTCGACCCGGCGCCGTTCCTCGAGTACGCGAAGGCGCGCGGTCTGGTCCTCATGTCAGGCGTCGAGCGGACGGTCGGCGGCAAGCACCTCTTGCTCGTGAACTTCCCGCCCGAGGCGGCCGCCGTGCGGACGGTCGAGGACGTCGCGGCGCTCAAGGTCCGCTCGGAGGGTCTGGTGATTGCGCCGCACCCGTTCTTCCCGGCGCCCACCGCACTCGGCCAGGCGATCAACGCATGGAAGGACGTGATCGACGCGGTGGAAATCAACGCGATGTACACGCGTCACGTCGACTTCAATCGCAAAGCCGTCGCCTGGGCGCTGCAGCACCGGCGTCCGCTCGTCGGCAATTCGGACGTGCACGTGCTCGAGCAGTTGGGGACCACTTACTCGCTCGTCGATGCGGAGCCTCGCGCGGATGCGATCTGCGAGGCCATCCGCGCCGGCCGCGTTCGGGTCCGCACCGAGCCGCTGTCGTGGGTGCGGACGGGCACGACCTTCGTGCAGATGGCGGTACGCGGCCTAATCGGCCGCCTGGGCTGGGCCGGCGAAAAAGCGAACCATGGAGGTCATGGAGGAAAGCCGCCTAGCTCATAGAGGACATGGAGACGGACGGCTTTTCGAAACCCTTCTGGCCTTCGATCCTTGTCCGTCGGCAGTGGGTCAGGTTGGACGTGCACAGCGCGCCTCCTGGAAGCTGGCGCTCGAAACCGATCGCTTCGTCCGCTCAGGTTTCATGCTTCGCACGTCGGGCGCGTGCTACACGGCCCTACTTCGCACGCCTACGCACGGCGCCCTCGAAACCTTCGCTGCCTCCGCGTCGGTTTCATCCTTCGCTCATCGCGCCGCTTCACGTCGGCGCACTGCACACGCCCAACCTGACCCCGTGCCCGCGCGCACCGGGTCACCCGTCCGCGTCGGCGTGGTGTTCGTCCGGGACCGGCACTGGGTCGGTTTGGGAGAGTGGGGCACGCCGACTTGAAGCCGCGCGATACGCGAAGCATGAAACCGACGCGGAAGGAGCTCAGGCTTCGAGCGCGACCTCCGTAGGCCAGCGGAGGCTGGCCGGGTAGGAGTCGCGCGATTGGAATTCTCGAAGCCTGAGCGGATGGAGCGATCGGTTTCGAGCGCGAGCTTCGTGAGGCGGGCCTCACTCTTCCAAACCGACCCAGTGCAGGACCTTCGCCCATCGATGACGCGTCAGTCCCGTGACGGGATCAGCTGCTTGCTCGCTGGCGTCCGGTACTTCTCGAACCACGCCATCAGATACAGCTGCTGGAGCAATTGGTGCGACGGCCGGCGCCAGCCGTGGAATTCCTCCGGCATGCGGACCATGAGCGTGTCGGCCTTGCGCAGGACCTTCAGCGCCCGGTAGTACTCCTCGGTCTGCGTGATCGGTGTCCGCAAATCCGCTTCGCCGGTCATCAGCATCGTCGGCGTCCGCACGTTCGCGACGTAGTGCAATGGCGAGCGCACGGCGTACTCCATGGGATCCTCCCACGGGTACTTCTGGAACTGGTTGTACCAGTTGATGCCGTCGGTGGTGCCGACGAATGAATGCCAGTCGATGACGGGCCGCATCGACACCGCGGCGCGGAATCGATTCGTGTGGCCGACGGCCCATGCGGTCAGCACGCCGCCGCCGGATCCGCCGCACACGAAGAGATTGTCCGGATCGATCCAGCCCTTGGCGATCGCGGCGTCGACGCCGGCCATCAGGTCGTCGTAGTCCTTGTCCGGGTAGCTGTACTGAATGCCGTTGACGAAGTCCTGGCCGTAGCCGGTGGAGCCGCGCGGATTCGTCCACAGCACGGCGTAGCCGTTCGCGGCGAAGTTCTGGAAGCTCCAGCTCCAGCCGACGTTGTACATGCTCCACGGCCCGCCGTGGATCCACAGCACCATCGGATACTTCTTGGTCGCGTCGAATCCGGCGGGCTTCATGAGCCAGCCCTGCACCTTCAGACCGTCCTTCGATGTGAACTTCAGCTCCTCGGCATCAGCCAGCGTCGCGCTGGCGAGGACGTCGGTGTTGACGTCGACGAGCACGCGCACGTCGCCAGGGCGGGCCATCGCAAACGTCACGATCTGTCCGGGCTGCTTCGTGCTCGAACGCACCGCGGCCGTCTGGCCGTTCTTCGCGACCGAGAGGTTGGTCAACATGTGGTTGCCGGAGGTGACCTTCTTCGGCGGCAGCCCGACATCAGCCGGTGCGAAGTACTTGTTCCCCTCGCCCGCTTCCTACATCGAGTAGTAGACGCCCGATCCATCGGGTGCCCACGCGACGTTCGACGGCGAGCTCGGCAGACCGCCGACCCACAGGCGCTTGCGCGCGCCGGTCGCATCCATGAGATAGAGGCTGCTCAAGTGGCTCGTGAACTTCTTCTGGTCGTAGCCGCTGTAGGCGATCCATCTGCCGTCGGGCGAGACCTCAGGGTTGCCGTCAGGCCCATCGCGATCGGTCAACGGTGTGACGGCCTCGGTGGCCAGGTTGACGACGTAGATCTCGCTGTCGCCGCGCAGGTACTCGGCGTCCGGCTTGCGGATTCCGGACATGTAGAGCGACTTGCCGTCGGCCGACCACGACGGCGCACTGTGGTTGAAGTTGCCGGTGGTGATCTGCCGCGGCGTGCCGCCGACCGCGGCATCGATCGAAAAGACCTGCGTGTACCCCTTCGTCGTCGGCCCCGATCCGTCAGCGCCCCACGACGGACGATCGACGATGACGGCGCCGCGCGCGAGCTGCGCGCCGCGCGGCACCGGCGGCAAGCGGACCGAGAGAATCGGCGTCTCGTCCGCGACGAAGCCCGTGAACGCAATCTGCTTTCCGTCAGGCGACCACACCACGCCGCCGGGCGCGCGCTCGAGGCGCGTGAGCTGCAGCGTTTCGCGTGTGTCCGTCCACATGACGTGGAGCTGCGTCGTGCCCGAGCGGTTTGAGAGGAACGCGATGCGCTTGCCGTCGGGTGACCAGACCGGCGCGGAGTCGTTCCACGCGCCGTCGGTGAGCTGGCGAAGCCGCTGCCCAGCGACGTCGGTCACCCACAGGTTGCTCTGGTTCTGATCGCGCGTCATGTCGACGTACCCGCGCGAGAAGAGCACCGTCGCTCCATCGGGCGAGATGGCCGGATTGGACGCGGATTCCATGTCGTAGAAGGTCGCCTTGTCGAGGTACTTGGCCTTCTGCGCGGTTGGACTGGCCCCGAACGCGACGAGCGCAAGGGCGAAGGCGAGCGATGCAGTAGCGGCTCGGCTCAACATAGGATCCTCCTCGGGATGGCAGGCGGAAAGTCTAACAGAGGGCTCGCGGCCGCGATGCTCGTCGCGCTCGTGGTCATCGTCTTCGTCTTCGCGCCCGTGCGACACCACGGCTTCGTCGCCTACGACGATCTGGATTTCCTCGTCAACGATCCACATGTGAGCGGGGGAGTGACCGCCGCCGGGCTGCAGTGGGCCTTTGCACCGTCGACCGCGTATGCCTTCACCGGCGGGCCGCTGACCTGGCTCTCGCACATGGTGGACTTCCAGTTCTTTGGCGCGGCGCCCGGTCCTCACCACATCGTCAACGTCGTGCTGCACGCGCTAAACACGGTGCTGCTCTTCCTCCTGCTGTGGCGCATGACGGGCGGCGTTGGCAAGAGCGCCGTGGTCGCGGCGCTCTTCGCGGCTCACCCGCTCCACGTCGAATCGGTCGCGTGGATCTCCGAGCGGAAGGACGTCTTGAGCACGACGTTCTGGTTGCTGACCACCATCGCGTACGTGGGCTACACGCGCCGGGTGGGACTGATGCGATACGCCCTCGTCTTCGTCCTGCTGACGCTGGGCCTCATGGCGAAGCCCGTCCTCGCGACGCTGCCGTTCACGCTGCTGTTGCTCGACGCCTGGCCGCTCGCGCGTGCACCGCTCGTGTGGGCGGATCGACGACGATGGATCCCACTCGTCCTCGAGAAGCTGCCGCTGCTCGTGCCTGCGGCCGGCGCGATGTGGCTGACCGTCGCCGCGCAACAACAACTCGGCGCGGTGTCGAGCGCGATCGCGCTGCCGTGGTCATTGCGCCTCGAGAACGCGGTTGTGTCGTACGCGACGTATCTCTGGAAGATGCTGTGGCCGGTCGATCTCGCCGTCTTCTATCCATATCCGCCGGACAGACCGGTGTGGACTGGTGGCGTGAGCGTCGCCGTGCTCGTTGCGCTCTCAATCGTCGCGTGGCGGGCGGCCCGGACTCGCCCGTATATCACCGTCGGATGGCTGTGGTACGTCGCGACGTTGATTCCGATGATCGGCCTCGTGCAGGTCGGCAGCCATGCCATGGCGGATCGGTACACGTACGTGCCACTCATCGGGCTCTTCATCGCGGTCGTTTGGGGCGTTGCGGAGATCGCCGCGTCCGGGCGTCTCGCGCGAAGGCTCGCCACTGGCCTTGCGTGCGCGGCGATTGTCGCGTCAGCCGTGACCGCACGCGCGCAGGTCCATACCTGGCGCGACAGCGAAGCCCTGTGGCGCCAGGCGCTGACGGTGACCACGGGCAATTTCCGCGGGCACGCCGGCATGGCGGAAGTTCTCGCGAGCCGCGGCGAGACCGACGCCGCGATCGCGCAGTACAAAGAGGCGCTCCGGCTGGCACCGGATGCCGCCGAGTGGCACGTGAATCTGGGCCTGCTGCTCGCCGGGAAGGGTGAGGTCGTGGACGCGGCCTTCGCATTTCGCCGGGCGGTTGCGCTCAAGCCGGACGATGCGGAGTCGCACAACAATCTGGGTGCGATGCTCGCGCGGCAGGGTCGCACGCAAGAGGCTGTCGCGCACTATCGTCGCTCGCTCGACCTGAATCCGGCGTATGCGCTCGCGCGCCGGAACCTCGGTCTGGCGTTTGCGAGCGAGGGCGCGGTCACGGCCGGCCTGCGCGAATGCCTCGAAGCGCTGCGCCTGTCCCCGGCGGAAGGCCAATGGCACTACGAAGTGGCGGTGATGCTGTTGAGCGTGGAGAGAACGGCCGAGGCGATCGGCCACTTGCAGGACGCGGTAAAGTTTTCGCCGCAGCATCAGGCCGCTCGTGAAATGCTGACGAAACTGGGAAGGGAATGATGCACACGATCCTGCGCGTTGCTGCCGTTCTGATCGTCGTCGCCGTCGCTGCCGCGCAAACGCCGGCGCCTGGTCTGGAAGGCACGTGGCGCGGCACGCTCGGGCCACTGCGACTCGTTCTTCGCATCGAAAAAGCGCCGGACGGCTTGTACATCGGCATGCTCGACAGCGTCGATCAAGGCAGCCGGATTCCCATCACGTCGGTGACGATGGCCGGCGACACGGTGAAGCTCGACGTCAAGGCCGTGAACGGAACGTTCGAGGGCACGTTGAACGCGGCCCGCACGGAACTGAAAGGCACCTGGAATCAAGGCGTGCCCCAGCCGTTGGTGTTCACACGCGACTCCAGCGCCCCGGCCGCGCCCGCGCCGGGCGCGACGGCGACTGACGCGACGGCGCCCGTCACCGCGGCGGCGTTTCCGATGGGATTGCCGCTCGATCTGCACGTGCCGATCGCGCCGACGCTGTTCGTGGGCAGCGATGGCAAGACCTATCTGGTCCACGAGCTGCACGTCACGAACATGAGCAACCGTGACTTCCTCATCGCGCGGGTCGAAGTGCTCGGCGGCGAGACGACGTTGGCCAGCTACGAAGGGGGTGACCTGAACAGCGTGCTGTCCGCGCGGCCGGGCGCGCAGGATCGACGCGTCGTTCCTGCCGGCCGCCGCGTCGTCGTCTTTGTGTGGATCGCCAGCGCGCCAGCCACGGCGCAAGGATCGCTGCGCCATCGCGTCACGGTTGGGGAGTTGACTGTCACCGGCGCGCCGATCGTCGTGTCCACGCAGAAGCCCATCACGATCGCGCCGCCGCTCAAGGGCGACGGCTGGCGCGCGGGCAACGGACCCGGCCGCGACTCGGGACACCGCCGGGCCTTGATCGCCGTCGAGGGAGGCGCGCGGATCGCGCAGCGGTTCGCGATCGACTGGGTCAAGCTCGGCCCGGATGGGCGAACGTTCACCGGCAACGCGCAAGAGAATCGCAGCTACCACGCGTACGGCGTGGACGCGCTCGCCGTCGCCGATGGGACGGTCGCGGCGCTCAAAGACGGAATTCCGGAGAACGTGCCGGGCCTGACCTCGCGGGCGGTGCCGATCACTCTGGACACGATCGGCGGAAACCACGTCGTGCTCGACCTCGGCAGTGGGCGGTTCGTGTTCTACGCGCACTTGCAGCCCGGAAGCCTGCGCGTGAAGGTGGGCGATCGCGTCAAGACCGGACTCGTCCTCGGGCTTGTCGGCAACTCCGGCAACAGCACCGAGCCGCATCTGCACTTTCACATCACCAACGGCCCGTCACCGCTGGGATCCGAAGGTTTGCCGTACTCGATCCTCGGCAAGACGGGGATACCGCTGCAGAACGATCGGGTCGACTTCGGGAAGTGAGGCCCCGAGCACCCGCGTGACCGAAGTCGCGCTACAATCCGCGGCCACGGCTCTCAGCTCCGGTACCCGGATCGGCGCCTTCGAAGTCCTGTCGTTGCTCGGCACCGGCGGGATGGGTGAGGTCTATCGCGCGCGCGACACGCGGCTGAACCGTGACGTCGCGATCAAAACGCTGCCCGGTCTGTTTGCGCACGATGCCGACCGGCTCACGCGATTCGAGCGCGAGGCGCAGGTCCTGGCGTCGCTCAACCATCCCAACATCGCGTCGCTCTACGGCGTGGAAGACTCCGGCGAGCTCCGTGGCCTCGTGATGGAGCTGGTCGAAGGCCCGACGCTCACGGAAGTCATCGAGCGAGCGCCCCACGGGATGCCGATCTCCGAGGTGGTCTCGATCGGCCGGCAAATCATCGACGCGCTCGACGCCGCGCACGAGCACTCGGTGGTGCATCGCGATCTGAAGCCCGGCAACGTGAAGATCACCAACGGGGGCATCGTCAAGGTTCTGGACTTCGGGCTCGCGAAGGCGTTCGGCACAGAGTCCATCAGCGGCGGCTCGGAGAATTCCCCGACCATCACGAGCGTCGGCACGCGCGCCGGCGTGATCCTCGGCACGGCCGCCTATATGAGCCCCGAGCAGGCGCGCGGGCAGCCGGTGGACAAGCGCGCGGATATCTGGGCCCTCGGGTGCGTGCTCTTCGAGATGCTGACGGGCCGGCGGCCCTTTGAAGGTGACAACGTCACCGACCTGCTCGCGGGCATCGTCGGGCGCGATCCGGATTTCAGTCTGCTGCCGGCGGCGACACCGCCGGCCATCCGTCGATTGCTGCGCCGCTGTCTCGAGAAGGATCGGCGGCGACGTCTCTCGGATGTCGCCGATGCGCGCCTCGAGATCGACGAGGCGCTTTCCGAGCCAGCGTCCGGCGCGGGGCGTTCGACGCCCGCTCGCGCCATCGGGTCGCGACTGGGATGGCTCGTCGCGATCGCATTCGTCGCCACCGGTGCGGCCGCAGGCATTGGCGGGTCTCTCTGGCTTCGACCGATGCCGCCCGTGCCGGTTCCAATGCGATTCGTCATCGTGCCGCCGGCCACCGATCCGCTGTACACGGAGCCGACCGGAACGCCGATCGCCATCTCGCCGGATGGACAGAGCATCGTCTATGCGGGGGTTCGCGGTTCGTGGCAGCTCTACCTGCGCCGGATCGGCAACCTCGAGGCCCAGCCGATTCCGGGGACGAACGGTGGCCGACAGCCGTTCTTCTCACCCGACGGTAAGTCCGTGGGGTTCTGGTCACCCGCAGAAGCCGAGCTCCGCAAAGTGTCCCTGAGCGGTGGGACGTTCGCGACGATCTGCAAGATGCCGAGAACCAACCTGCTGCTCGGCGCCTCGTGGGGCCCTGACGACACGATCGTGTTTGCGGCGTCGGGTCTCTATCGCGTCTCGGCCGCCGGTGGGACGCCGGTTGTCGTGACCACGCCGGCCTTTGAGCTCGGCGAGTTCGAACATCGATGGCCGGAGATCCTGCCCGACGGCCGCGCCGTGCTCTTTACGGCGTGGAGCGGCAGCATCGATCGGGCGCGGATCGCCGTGCAGTCGCTGGTCGGCGATGCACGTAAGACGCTGGTCGAAGGCGGCTCGTACGCACGCTACAGCACGACCGGACACCTCGTGTACTACCAGGCTGGCGCGTTGACGACGTCGAGCTTCGATCCGGTCCGCCTCGAGGTCCTGGGCGATCGCGTCCAGCACCAGGAAACGGTGATGACGACGGCTGCGGGTGCCGCCAATTTCGCGTTGTCGCGCAACGGCACACTCGTGACGGTTCCGAGCTCGACCCGGCCCGAGCGCCGGCTCGTGTGGGTGGACCGCACCAACAAGACCTCACCCGTGCTCGATCTTGCGGACGACTACTGGCTCCCGCGTGTGTCGCCCGACGGCACGCGAATCGCCCTCGGGATTGGCTCGGATATCTGGGTCATCGAGATCAAGCGCGGAACGCGCACCCGAGTGACGCATGGCACGACCAGCGTGCTCTTCCCGTTCACCTGGTCGCACGACAGCAGCCAGATCATCTACAGCAAGGTCGAGAACTCGGTGGGTCTGGACCTGTACGCCGTCAACGCCGACGGCAGCGGTCAGCCTCAGCTGGTGCTCAAGGGGGAATATCGCCAATGGGCAACCTCCACATCGTCGAGCGGTGCCATTGCCACCTACGAGCAGCACCCGACGACGCTCCGCGACATCTGGCTGGTCGCGCCCGATCGCACGCGCAGCAAGTTCCTGGTCACGCAGTATCAGGAGCGCGCGGCCCGGTTTTCCCCCGACGGCAAGTGGCTGGTGTACGCCTCGAACGACTCGGGCCATGACGAGATCTTCGTCCGGGCGTCGTCGGGCGCCGGCTCGAAGACCACGGTCTCCACCAACGGCGGCATCGAGCCGGTGTGGGCGGCGAGCGGGCGCGAGTTGTTCTACCGGGAGGAGGACAAGCTCATGGTCGCGGCCGTGGAGACTGCCCCGGTGCTGAGCGTCGGCCGTGCCCGCGCGCTCTTCGAGGCCAGCTACGAACGGGATCGGGGCGCGGGCTTTGCGAATCCGAACTACGACGTCGCGCGCGACGGACAGCGATTCGTGATGATCCAGGCGCCCACGTCGTCGTCGCAAATCGTCGTGGTTCCGAATTGGTCCGAGGAGCTCAAGGCACGCGCGCGCGCGGGCGGGTAGGGAACCGCTCGGCCGAATTCGCCGTTGCGGCGTCCAATGCTTCGGCGTAGGGTCACCCCATGCGACTCAAGCTGATCGCCGGCGTCTGGACGTTGCTCGTCATGCCCGCCCTGGTCGCGAGTGTTGGCGCCCGGCAGGGTACGTCCCAGGGCTCGACCCAAGCGGGACAGGGATCGGCACAGGGCCAGGGAGGCGCGATCCGCATCATCGTCAGGCCCGGCCCCGGTGAAGTCGTCTTCGGTCCCGGTCAGCGCCTGCCGCGACGCCTGGCCGACGTGGTGATGCCGGTCCCAGCCGACAATCCGGCGACCGACGCGAAGATCGCGCTGGGTCGCCGGCTGTTCTTCGACAAGCAGATCTCGCTTGATGGCACCGTCGCGTGCGCCAGCTGCCACGATCCCGAGCGTGCCTTTGCCGACGCACGGCCGGTGGCGGTCGGTATCCAGGGCAAGGCCGGCAACCGGAACTCACAAACGCTCGTCAACCGCGGATTCGGCCGCATCCACTTCTGGGATGGCCGGGCCGCGACGCTCGAAGCCCAGGTGCTGCAACCGATCGCGGATCCCAACGAGATGGCGATGCCGATCGCGGACCTCGTCGCCAGGCTCTCCGGCGATGTGTCGTACGGCGCCGCGTTTCAGGCCGTCTTCGCCCGGCCGGTCAGCACCGCCGATCTCGGCCGCGCGCTGGCCGCGTACCTTCGCACCATCCGATCCGGTGACGCGCCGTACGACAAGTTCATCGACGGCGCGACCGACGCGCTCTCAAAGGAAGCGCAGCTCGGCCTGACGGTGTTTCGCGGCAAGGCGCGATGCGCGGTGTGCCATCGCGAGCCGATCTTCACCGACGAAGCGTTCTACAACACCGGCGTCGCCGTCCGAGCGGACGTGTTCCAGGACAACGGGCGATTTGGCGTGACCGGCATCGAGCGCGAGCGGGGCGCCTTCAAGGTGCCGACGCTGCGGGAGGTCGCGCGCACGGCGCCGTACATGCACGACGGCAGCTTCGCGACCCTCCAGGACGTGGTCGAGTTCTACGACCAGGGCGGCCGGCCGAATCGGAATCTCATGTCGTTCGTCAAGCCGTTGAACCTGACCCCCGAAGAGAAGACCGGCCTCGTGGCCTTCCTCGAATCGCTCTCCGGAGTCGTCAGCGGCAAGCCCACGGCGCAGGAGCTCGCCACGATCGCCAATCCCACGACGGAAATCCTCGCGGTGGATGGAGACCGGAAGACAGCGATGCCCAGCGAGACACCTGTACCGCGATCGCGAAACTTCCGGTTCGTCTTCATCGGGATCTCGAAGGACCTGATGACGATCGACGGCACGAAGTCCAAGCTCCGCGTGACGGACAAGTCGCCGTCGTTCCAACTGGCGCTGCCGGCCGGCGTGAGTCCCGATCGCGCCGTGGTGCTGGTGCGCTTGAAAGCAAAAGACGGGCGGCGGGAAGTCGGCCGCTCGCGCGACACGTCGTCCGGTCTCAACCAGGACGACGTCGTGTCAGTGAAATTCGAGCTCGCCGGCGCGGGCTTGGCGACGTCACAGCGTTATCGCGTGGTGCCGAGTTCTCCACTGAAGGCCGGCGAGTACGCCATCGTCGTGGACAAGCGCTTCTACGACTTCGGCGTGAATTAGCGGCCGGTTGAGGCCGTCACGACCGTCCGCGTGCAGCGGAACTCGATCTCCAGATGGATCTCTTCTTTCACGCTCACCAAGCGCGCGAGCGACGGCTTGGTCATGTTGAAGGTCGCGAAATCGATGGTCGTCTTGGCGGTGCCGCCAACCGCCGCGCCGCCCATCACGGCGACGACGGTCCACGTGGTTTCCTTCGTCACGCCGTGCAGCGTCGTGTCCGCGATGAGCTGAAAACCAACTTGCGCCTGATTCCCCGCGGGCAGTGGTGAGGCCAGGCCGATCAGTTTCTTGGGGACGATCTCCATGTTCGGGAACTGGTCGGTCTGCAGCGTATTGCGCAGGACGTAGCCATCCCGCATCGACTGGTCGCTCGTGAGCGTCTTGAGGTCGACCGTGATCTTCGAGCCCGGCGCGATCGTCGCGTCGGGATTGATGATGATGGCGCCCGTGATGGCCTCGGTGGTTCCAACCGCCTCGGTCGGAAAGCTGACACCCAACAACTGCTCGGTCACGCGGTACCGGGCTTTCGTGCCCTGTGTGATCTCGAGCTTGTGCGGCTTGGTCGGGTCCGGCGGGGGCGCGCCCTGGCGTCCGCCTTGGGCAAGTCCCAGGCTCTGTCCGGCGCAGATCGCGAAGGCGGCGGCAATGGCGGCAACACGGTGTCTCGTCGTAATCATGGGTTCCTCAGTGGCTCAGTGGCGGCTCAGGCCGCAGTCTCTCATTCTACATATGCCGGACGTTCTCTTTCACGCGGAGACGCGGAGACAGGGCGAGCCGGCCGTCCCGGCCGCCGGACCCGCAGGGTCCGCCGGTCACGCCTGACCCTTGAGACGCGGAGACGACGCCCTCCACACTTGTCCTGATCGTGCTCCGCGGCGCGAATTGCGGTCGGGACTCCGCGTCTCCGCGTGAAGAATCGGCTCCGCGTCTCCGCGTGAAAAACCGCTCCGCGTCTCCGCGTGAAAAATCACCGTGGACAGTAGTCGCCGGTCCAGTCGCGACAGCGCTCGAGCTTGAAGGCGGGATCGACCGCCGGACGCTTGTCGGCCTCGGCGACGGCGCGGCCGGTCGCATACATCCAACGCGTCATGCGGGTGAGCTTCGCCAGATCGATGCGATCGGGATTGTCGAACGGCGTGTGATAGTCGGCGTGCAGCAGCGTGGTGAAGAACAGCGCAGGCACGCCCACGCGCGCGTAGGGAAGATGATCGCTGCGGTAGTACCACCCTTCGCGGTGGTTCGGATCGTCCCATGACGAATCCACCGTGAACTTCGTCACCGCGGTGTTGGCCGCGAGCGCGATGTCGACGAGCTCGGGCGAGTTGCGATGCGGCGGGAGCACACCGAGCAGGGCGGCCGTGTTGGAATCGTTCCGTCCGATCATGTCGCCGTTGAGACAGGCCACGATCGAGGCGAGCGGCACCGTCGGATGCTTGACGAACCAGCGTGAGCCCATCAAGCCTCGCTCTTCGGCCCCGTGCCAGACGAACAGCGCCGACCGGCGGCCCGGTGACGCCGCGACCGCGCGGCCGATCGCCAGCAGCGCGACCGACGTCGTCGCATTGTCGTCGGCGCCGTTCCAGATGTCGTCGCCGTTCACGGGATAACGGACGCCGTCGTGATCCTGGTGCGCGCTGAAGAGCACGTACTCGGCGGCGAGGTCGGCATCGCGACCCGGCACCTTGGCGACGATGTTGACCGAGGGGTACTGGAAACTCTCGATGACGATGGATGCGACGAGCCGCGCGTCGGTGGCGAGTGGGCCGGCGAGGGCGGATTCGCGAACGTACAGCAGCGGTGTGCCGCGCGCCGGGGTGCGTGGCTCGGCCGTGCCATCCGGATCGAGTCCGTAGCTGCCGCGCGGAAACGGCACCGCCGCGCGCGCCCATTGGTCGGCGGCCTCGTCCGGCACGATCGCGACGACCGCGGCCGGATTCTGCCCGGCGACTGTTCGCTGGATGCCGCGAAGCCAGGTGCGGAGCGCCGGCAACGGCGCGAGGGCAGACGCCGCGGGCGCATAGCGCACGACCAGCGTCTTCGCCGTGACGGTGACACCGGCGAGCGCGTCGGCCGATGCGATGACGACCGGCGCGTCAACTTCAGCGCGCACGGGCCCATCGGGCAGCACGTCGCGGCCCATGCGCAGCGTCTTGCCGCCGAGCGTGACCTCGCTGGCCGCAGAGACGCGCGTGCGCTCGAGCGGGAAGAACTGGAAGTAGGTCCCGTTGTCGCCGGCCGGCTGTAGTCCCGCCTGGCGCGCGCGTTCCGCGACCCACATCGACGCCGTCATCTCATCCTGCGTGCCGCCCTCGCGACCGCGCATCTGGTCGCCGGCGAGCGTGAACAAATCGGCTTTGAGGTCCGCTTCGCGAATCCGCTCGAGGGGATCCTGGGTTCGCGCGCCGCTGGCGCCGGCGGCCGCGATGACGATCGCGAGAATGAGAGCACGTCGAACGAAGCGCATTGGCATGGCCCCCCGTTTTTTACATCAACTGCGTAGACAGATGGTACGCTCCGGCCTTCGGGCCTCGACGGCAGCGCCGGTGCGGCCTTCCATGAACGAAGACATTGTTGTCCAGATCGTGCGTTCGTACATCGAAGGACTGTTTCCGCGCGTGTGTCCCAATTGTGGCCGGCGTTTCGAATCGCTGCGCGACTACCTCGTGACCACCACCCATCTCGAAAGCCCGATCCTCTACGACAAGATCCATGGGGAGATGCCGGATGAGCCGCTCGGACCGATGTCCCACGCGAACTGTCCGTGTGGGACGACATTGACGGTGAGCTCCGCCGGAATTCCCACCGATCAATTGATCGAGCTCCTGACGTGGGCGCGTGACGAATCCCACAACCGGTCGGTTCCCGTGCGGGAGTTGCTGCACCAGATTCGCGACCGCATCGACGAGCAAGTCCTCTCCAGCCCGTCGAGCTGACCCAAATCCCCTAAATCCCGATGACGCCGTTATCGCGCTCAACACTCTGTCTCGTCGCCGCGTTGCTCGCGCTGCCACTCGCTCCCGATGCGCGGCAGCCGGCGCCAACACCCGAACAACGTACGGCGCGCGAGATGGAAGCGATTCGCGCGCAGCCACCCCGCCTGCTCGCGTTCCTGCAGCAGATGCCCAAGGGCGGCGACCTCCACAACCATCTGGTGGGCTCGGTCTACGCGGAGAGCATGATCGGCTATGCAGCCGCCAACGGGCAGTGCGTGGACCGCGCGTCTGCGCACGTGCTGGCCGGCCCGTGCGATCCGTGCGAAGGATCGTCCCCCAAGCCCGGCGCCCGCTGCGCCTATCAAGACCCGGGTCTTTACAACTCGCTGGTCGACGCGTGGTCCATGCGGAACTGGCGTCCCGAGCGTGTGTCCGGCCACGATCATTTCTTTGCGACGTTCGGCAAGTTCTCTCCCGCGACCATCGGCCACGTCGGCGACATCCTCGCCGAAGTCGCGTCGCGGTCCGCCCGAGACCGCCTGCAGTACCTGGAGTTGATGCACACGGCGGACGGCGGCCAGGCGGGAACCCTCGCCGCCACGGTGCCGTGGGACGACGACTTCGCCACGCTCCGGAACCGCCTGTTGCCGGGCATCAAGACCGCCGTCGCGAGCTCGCGCAAGCAGCTCGACGACGACGAGGCGAAGATGCGAGCGGTGCTCGGCTGCGGGACCGCGCAGGCGGATCCCGGCTGCGGCGTGACCGTGCGGTATCTCTACCAGGTGCTGCGCGGTCTGCCGCGCGAGCAGGTCTTTGCCCAGATCCTCTTCGGCTACGAGATCGCGTCCACGGACCCGCGCGTGGTCGGCGTGAATCTGGTGATGCCGGAGGACTGGGCCGTGCCCATGCGCGACTTCCGCCTCCACATGCGGATGCTCGAGTTCATGCACGGCGCCTATCCGCGCGTGCACCTGACGCTGCACGCCGGCGAGCTGGCGATGGGTCTCGTGCCGCCGGAAGGTCTCCGGTTTCACATCCGCGAATCGATCGAGCGCGCGCACGCCGATCGCATCGGACACGGCGTGAGCATCATGAGCGAGACGGATCCGGCCGGGCTGCTCGGCGAGATGGCTCGGCGCCGCATTCTCGTGGAGATCAACCTCACATCGAACCACGTCATCCTGGGCGTCTCCGGCCGCGATCATCCGCTGTCGATCTACATGAAGGCCGGTGTGGCGGTGGCGCTCTCGACCGACGACGCCGGGGTGGCGCGGTCGGACATGACGCACGAGTATCTGCGCGCGGTGCTGGACCAGGGATTGTCGTACACGGATCTCAAACGGATGTCGCGCTCGAGCCTGGAGCACAGCTTTCTGCCCGGGGCGAGTCTGTGGGCGGCCACCACGCCGTTTGCGCTGACCCGCGCGTGTGCCGCCGATCAGCCCGACGCCGCCCGGCCGTCAGCGCCGTGTGCGGCGGTGCTCGATGCGAGCGAGAAGGCGCGCGTCCAGTGGGACCACGAGCGCGCGATCGCGCTGTTCGAGCGAGCGCGCTGACGCTCGTGAGGCATGCGAAGGTAATGGGTCAGCGTGACGACCGGCACTGGGTCGGGTTGGAAGAGTGGGGCACGCCTCACGAAGCTCGCGCTCGAAACCGATCGCTCCATCCGCTCAGGTTTCGAGAATTCCCATCGCGCGAATCCTATTCGGCCAGCCTTCGCTGGCCTACGGATGTCGCGCTCGAAACCTGAGCTCCTTGCGCGTCGGTTTCATACTGCGCGTATCGCGCGACTTCAAGTCGGCGTGCCCCACTCTTCCAAACCGACCCAGTGCCGGTCGCCGGACGAACATCACGCCGACGCGAACGCGTGACCGGTGCCCGCGGGCACGGGGTCAGGTTGGGCGTGTGCAGTGCGCCGACGTGAAGCGGCGCGATGGGCGAAGGATGAAACCGACGCGGAGGCAGCGAAGGTTTCGAGGGCGCCGTGCGTAGGCGTGCGAAGCGGGGCCGGATAGCACGCGCCCGAAACGCGAAGCATGAAACCTGAGCGGACGGAGCGATCGGTTTCGAGCGCCAGCTTCCAGGAGGCGCGCTGTACACGTCCAACCTGACCCACGACCCTACGGTCGCCGCCGGCGCGGACGGAAGCGCCAGCGCCGCGGGGGTGCCGCGGCGCCGCTGTCGCCCGATGAGTCCGTTCGAGGCCGCTGATCGCGTCCCGGTTCCTGCCGGCCGGGTGGCCGGTGCGATTTCGCGTGGTGATGCCCTCGCCCCTGCGCCTTGTGTGCGCGAATCGCGGCGATGCGCTGCGCGAGTGGAATCTCCAGTTGCCCGGCAGGGCGCTGTTGGTAATCGAAGTCCGGCACGGTCACGCGCGGCAACGGCCGGCCGAGCGTCCGCTCAATCGCCTGGAGCTCGTTCCGCTCTTCGGGCGCGGCAAACGTCACCGCCGCGCCCGTCGCCTCCGCGCGTCCCGTGCGGCCGATCCGGTGGATGTAGTCCTCGGGGACGAGCGGCACGTCGAAGTTCACAACGTGCCCGAGCGCTTCGACGTCGATGCCGCGCGCGGCGATGTCGGTGGCGACGAGGACGGGACACCGGCCGGCCTTGAAGTCGGCGAGCGCCTTCGTCCGCTGCGCCTGCGACCGGTTGCCGTGAATACGATCGGCGCGCACACCAGCGCGCACCAGTGTTTCGGTCAGCCGATTCGCGCGATGCTTCGTCCGCGTGAACACGAGCGCCTGACCGACGTCACCGCGCCGCAAGAGCGCGATCAGGAGCGGCGACTTCAACTCCTGTGCGACCGGGTAGACCGCCTGCGTGATGCCGGTGGGCGGGGCCGACGTCCGCTCGCGCTGAATCATCTCCGGGTGGTGCAGCATTTCGCTCGCCAGCGTCCGGATCTGCGGCGGCATGGTCGCGCTGAAGAACAACGTCTGCCGCCGCGGCGGCACGTGGCGAAGAATCTTCCGGATCTCCGGAAGGAAGCCCATGTCGAGCATGCGGTCGGCTTCATCGAGCACGAGGTACTCGAGCCGGTTGAACTTCACGTACGGCTGGCGCAGATGGTCGAGCAGACGCCCCGGCGTCGCCACGATCACGTCGACGCCGCTGCGCAGCGCGTGTTCCTGTGGACCGTGCCCGACGCCGCCGAACACCGCGGCGCCCGTCACCGGGGTGTGCACCGCGAGGGCCTCGAGGTCGTCGAGGATCTGGGCGGCCAGCTCGCGCGTTGGCGCGAGCACCAGCGCCCGGGTCGTTCCGCGCGGCTTCTCGATGAGGCCCTGCAGGATCGGCAGCAGGAACGCCGCAGTCTTGCCGCTGCCGGTCTGCGCGCACGCGAGGATGTCCTTTCCCGCGAGCGCCGGCGGGATCGCGTCGCTCTGAATCGGGGTGGGACGAACGAAGCCCAGTTCCTTGACGGCGCGGACGAGGCTCGGATGGAGGGCGAGTGACGCGAAAGGCAAGCCCCGATCTTACCCCGGGATGATCGCGGGACTGGCGGGAGGTATGTGCCGCCCGCGGATCGGAGATCCCGCCTAGAAAAAACTCAGGAAAAACCTGACTGTTCTTTCGCCGGGTACGCGTCTAACATCGCGAGTCCAGATGAGTCTCCTCAGCGGCCGCGGCTGGCGGCCAGTGCTCCTGACCGCCGCGATGCTCGCGGCGGTTTCCGGAGCCGGCGCCGTTTCGGAACCCACCCTCGAGAGCATCTACGCAGGCTACGCCGCCGGTGACTTTGCCATCGTCGCGCGCGACGTGAGGAGTCCGCAGGACTTCAGGGCCATGCGGCTGGACTCGCCCAAGGCCCTGGACGAATGGCTCGGCCCGTGGCAGCCGCGCAAGGCGACATTCATGATCGAGCTGGCGGCGACGGCCAACCAGATCGCACCAGCCCGGACGTGGCCGATTGTCTCCGCCGGCCGGCGATACGTCACAGGCCGCCGCGCGCGCCCGGGCGCTTCGGCTGAACCGGGCACTTCAGCTGAAGAAGATGAGTTCGAACGAGTCTTTCACCGGACGGCGATCGCGCTCCTGGAGCGTCACGGGTTCGTCACGTACCTCGAGCAATACCTCGAGGCGATCCGTGCACGAACGAGTGCGTCGCCGGCGGTCGCGCTCGCCGACGAGCGCCACACCCTCGCCTGGGCGATCGCGCAGGAGCAACGGTGCTGGAACGATCGTCCGGATCTCGACCGGGCCGGTGCGGCCGCCGATGCCGTGCCGCGCGCGGCCGGCCAATCCGTGACGAGCGGAGCGGAGACGTCGAAGTCGATGCAGGCCAAGGAGCGCGAGCAACGGCAGGCCTGTTTGGCCGAGGCGGTGACGCGATTCGACGCCGCGGCGGAAAGCGTGGATGCCGCTGAGGCGCGCGTTCGTGGCGCCTGGATGAGATTCCAACTCGGCAAGTACGAGGACGCGTTGCGCACGATTGACGGCGTTGACTGCGGTGACGACCGCGAGCTCGCCCACTGGGCCGCGCTGTTTCGCGGGCGGATCCTCGATGCCCTCGGGAAATACGCCGATGCCGAACGCGCGTACCGCGCGGCGCTGGCGGCGGCGCCGAACGCGCAGTCGGCGGGCGTGGGGCTGGCGCTGGCGCTCTTCAAGATGGACCGCGTGGCCGACGCCGACAAAGCTGCCGTCGCCGTACGCACCGGGCCCGCGGTCGCGGATCCCTGGTGGACATACGCGGCCGCCGACAGCCGGTTTGTCGAGCGATGGATCGCGACCCTCCGGAGGATGAGCCGATGAAGGCCATCACCGTCGGACTCGTGGCCACGCTGGCAGCCCTCGGGCCGCAGGACGTTCCCCCGGTGTTTCGGTCGGCGGCGCACGCCGTGGCCGTGGACGTCGCCGTCTTCGACGGGGACCACGTCGTGTCGTCGCTCAGCGCGGCTGACTTCGAGGTGCTCGACAACGGCGTGCGGCAGACCGTCTCGTCGGTCGACCAGCATCGTCTGCCGATCGATTTGCGGCTCGTGTTCGACACGAGCGGCAGCATCTCGCCGGGGGATCTCGACAAGTACCGGAGCGCCATGCGCCGGGTGGCTGACACGCTGCAGCCCGACGATCGCTGCGAGATCGTGGCGTTCACGACGCGCATCACGGACGCGGCGACGCGGCAGTCCCCGCCGGTCGCGATCAACCTCCAGCGCACGGTGCCGGACGGCACGGCGTTCTTCGATGCGGTGAGCCTCGCGCTCGTCACCGTGCCGTCGGTCGTCCGGCGCCAGATCGTCATCATCCTGAGTGACGCGCAGGACAACAGCAGCTTTTTCGATGAAGCGGCGCTCGTCGACGCGGCGAAGCGGACCGACGCCGTCGTCTACGCCGTGCTGCCGGTGACCACCGGCGCCAGCGACCACGCGTTGTTCGCGTCGCGGCTCCAGTCGCTCGTCCTGCTCACCGGAGGCCGGCTCGTGCCCGCGCAGCGTGACGCTCAGATCGGGTCGGTGCTGATCGACGCGATCAACGAGTTCCGGAACAGCTACGTGCTGCGCTACACGATCCAAGGCGCCCGGCGGAGCGGCTGGCACGCGCTCAGCGTCAAGGTGAAGGGATACCGGTACTCGGTGCGCGCGCGTGCCGGATACTTCCTCGGGTAGCTACGATGGCGTATTGGCGATTCCCGAGCACACGCCACCGGATGGGATCGGCGAACGTTGGCGCATGTTCGCGCATCAGGCGCGCAGCATCGGGCCGGCGCACGCGGTCAGGCGCAAGATGCAACAGGCCTGGCATCGCGTCGCTGCGCCACGGCAGCCCTTCACGCTGACGACCAAGGCCGCGGCGTTTCCGCTGTGGTGCCGTCCCGGTACGAGCGACGAGATGGTCTTCTGGCAGGTGTTCATCGATCTCCAGTACGCGCCGCACGCTCCTATTGAAGCGCCGCGCTTCATCCTCGATTGCGGCGCGAACGTGGGGTACACGGCGTCGTACTTTCTGACGCGGTTTCCTGCCGCGCGGGTGTTCGCTGTGGAACCGGATCCCGGGAATGCCGCGATGCTACGCCGCAACCTCACGCCGTACGGCGGACGGGCCGCCGTGTTCGAGACCGCCGTGTGGTCGCGCCCGGTCGGGCTGGTGCTGTCCACCACGCCGTTCCGGGACGGCCGCGAGTGGGCCCGGCAGGTGCGTGAGGCGCGCCCGGACGAAACGCCCGCCATGCTCGCGACCGACATTCCGAAGCTCATCGCGGAATCGCGCGAGGATCGCGTCGGGATCCTCAAGATGGACATCGAAGGCGCCGAGACCGAAGTGTTCTCGGCGGATTGCTCGTCGTGGCTGCCGCGCGTAGACGCGATGATGGTCGAACTACACGACGACGCCGGGGCGGGTGCGTTTGAACGAGCGGTTCGCCGTCATGGGTTCGACATCAGCCGCCATGGAGAGTTGGCTATTGCAGTACGTCCTCGTGGGCAGACCTGAAGGTCTGCCCTACGAACTGTCTAAACGTTCGCGACCGGTCTATCGTCCAACCCTGAACCATGCGAGGCACATTCGACAACTGGGTCCGCGACCTGCGCCACGCGGTGCGCACGCTCCGCCGCTCACCGGGCTTCACCGCGATGGCTGTCGGCACGCTGGCGCTGGCAATCGGCGCGAACGCCGGGATGTTCAGCGTCGTGAGCAAAGTGCTCCTGGACCCGTTCCCGTACGCACACGCCGGCCGGCTCGTCCACATCGCGGCGTCCGCGCCGGGCTCCGATTTCCCGCCGGAATTCGGCGTGTCCGCGGAATTCTGGATCCAATACAAAGAGCAGTCGCGCCTGCTCGAAGACGTCTCCACCTACAACTCGTTCACCTCGACGATGCGAGCGGGGGATCGTGTGGAGCGCATCCGCATGTCGCAGCCCACGAGCAACCTCTTCGCGACCCTGGGCGCCACGCCGATCCTCGGGCGACTGCCGACGCCCGAGGACGAAGATCGCGTCGCGGTCATCAGCCACAGGCTGTGGATGTCGTGGTTCGGCGGCGACGAGGGTGTGCTCAACCGCTCCTTCTATATCTCCGGCACCAACCGCACCGTGATCGGCGTGATGGGCCCGGAGTTCGGATTCCCCAGCGACGACACGCTGTTGTGGATCTCGAGCCGCATCCGTGCCGAGGGCCTCACGCCCGGCCGGTTCGGCTTTCCGCTAGTGGCGCGGATGGCGCCGGGCGCCACGCCCGAGGCGGTTGCGAACGAGCTGACCGCGCTGGCCCGGCGATTGCCGGAGCGATTCGGCGGGACGCCACGGTACGCGGAGTTGATGACGAAGCATCGCGCCATCGTGCGGCCGCTCGAAGATCAGCTGCTGGGCGCGGTGGCGCGCCCGCTGTGGGTGCTGCTCGGGGCCGTCGGCATCGTGCTGCTTATCGCGTGCGCGAATGTCGCCAATCTGTTCTTGGTGCGGGCCGAAGGGCGCCAGCGGGAGCTGGCGGTCCGTCGCGCGATCGGCGCTGCGCGAGGCCAGCTCGTCAGGCTGCAGATGTCGGAAGCGCTGGTCGTCGCGATGCTCGCCGGCGCCGTGGCCATCGGGCTCGCGTATCTCTCGTTGCCCGCATTCCTCCGCGCGGCGCCCGCGGGCATCCCGCGTCTCGCCGCCGTCGGCATCACGCCGATCACGCTGCTGTTCACGCTTGCTGCGGCGATCCTCTCGGCGATTGCGTGCGGTGCGGTCCCGGCGCTCCGGGCTTCTGCGCCCGACTTCACGCGGCTACGTGAAGGCGGCCGCGGCGCGACCCGCAAACGCCACTGGGCGCGCGACGGGCTCGTCGGCGGCCAGACGGCGCTGGCGCTCGTGCTGCTCATCGGCTCGGGACTGCTCGTGCGCAGCTTCTGGGCGCTGCGCAACGTGGATCCGGGATACGACACGAAGGACGTCTTCACGTTTCAAATAGCGCCCGAGGGTCCACATCTGCCCGACGGTCCGGCCTTCGCGCGCTTCAGTCTCGACTTCATGGACCGGCTCAGAAAACTGCCGGGGGTTGACTCGGTCGGGCTGGTCGAGAACGTGCCGCTCAACGAAGGCACGGGCAGCGCGCGATTCCGCCGGGAGGGCGCGCCGGACGCGGACGCCGGGCCACTGCTGCGGGTGACGTTCGCCGCCGGCGACTACTTCAAGACGATGGGCATCGACGTCGTCGCCGGCCGGCCGTTCGAGACGAACGATCACCTGTCGGCGCTGCGCCATGTGGTCGTCAGCCGATCGGCCGCCGAGCGGCTCTGGCCGAACGAGAACGCGATCGGCAAGCGAGTCCAGCGTCAGGGTCTGCAGACGTGGGAGACCGTCGTCGGCGTCGTGGACGACGTGATGCAGAGCAACTTCCGCGATCGGCCGGACCCGCTCGTGTATTTTCCGCTCGTCGGCCCGGCGCCGATGGCGTGGGTGATTTCGTCGCCCGCGTACGTCATCAAGACGCCGCGCGCCGAGAACATCGCACCGGACGTGCGCGCGATCGTCCGCGAGATGGCGCCGGAAGCACCGATGTACCGCGTCTTCACCATGGCGGGGCTCGCCGGCGACTCGATGGTGGACGTGTCGTTCACGATGCTCACGCTCGGGATTGCGTCGGCGTTGGCGCTGCTCCTCGGCGCGGTCGGTCTCTACGGTGTGCTGTCCTACGTCGTGGCCGAGCGCACGCGCGAGATCGGCCTCCGCATGGCGCTTGGCGCGAGAGCGGAGCAGGTCCGCCGGATGGTCGTCGTGCAGGGCACACGCGTCGTGGCCGTCGGGGTGATCATCGGGGTCGCGGTGGCGTTCGGGGCGACGCGGGCGCTCGGCAGCCTGCTATTCGGTGTCGCTGCCGCGGATGCGCCGACGTTTGCCGCCATGTCCGCCGCCATGATCGCCATCGCTGTCCTGGCGAGCTATCTGCCCGCACGACGAGCGTCGAGGATCGATCCGATCGTGTCCCTGCGAGGGGACTGAGCCGGAATTGCTCCGGTCTGCGCATTCCTCCGATGGAGGCATGCGCATATGGAGACCTTGCGGGCTGTCGTCACGACCCTCTTCTTGACCGCATTCGCCGGCGCTACGCCGGCGTTCGCACAAGATGCATCGGACCCCGGCCGCCTCCGCGTCGAAGCGCAGACCGGCATGATCACGTTCGTCGAAGACGACATCGACCATCTCTTCGCCGGCGGCGCCGGCCGGTTCGCGCTCACGCGCCGGCTCGCCGTCGGCCCGGATGTGACGTACCTCCAGGGGCCGGGGGCCGACCGTCACGTCGTCATGCTCGGGATCCTGAACGTCGATCTCGGACCGGTCAGCTCGCGCCGGCGTGTGCAGCCGTACTTCCTGGCGGGCGGCGGCTTCGGGACTGACAGGATGCCCACGGGACGCCTGCGCTACGGATGGCTCATCGACGTGGGCGGCGGCGCGCGGATCGCCGCCGGCGATCGGTGGTACATCGCGCCTGAATTTCGACTGGGGTGGGGCGCGCACTGGCGATTTGGCGTCGCCGTGGGGTGGCAGTAGCGGGCTAGAGATTTTCACGCGGAGGCGCGGAGGCGGAACAGAGACGCGAGAACGATCCGCTCCGCGTCTCCGCGTGAGCCAAGCTGGCTCACTACTGACTGCGGTCGGACGTCCTTACCTGATCTCGATTGCGAGCACCGTCTGGTCGTCGTCTGGCTCCATGTCCCCGCCGAACGCGTCGAGCTCGCGGACAAGGTGATCGACCATCGCGCCGACCGGGAGCCGGCCTCCATCGGTGAGAGCGGTCATGAACCGCGGCAGCTCGAACCGCGAATCGTCCGCGGCCTGCCGGTCGGTGATGCCGTCCGTGTAGAGCACCACGCGATCCCCCGGGTGCAGCGGCAGCTCGAGGCACGGAATGTGATCCAGCTCCTCCCAGAAGAGCAGCGGCGCGTTCGTCACGGGCAACTCGGTGACGTGTCCGTCGCGGACGAGCAGCGGCGGGGGATGACCCGAGCTCGAGAGGCGGAGCGTTCGATGCTCGACGTCGAGCACGGCGACCACCGACGTGGCAAACATCGGAGTGCTCCAGAGATACCGGAAGTGGCGATTGAGATGGTGGAGCACCGTGGGCGGGTCGTCCGGTGAGTCGTCCGGCGCATCGTAGGTGTGCAGCACGGCGCGGATCATGGCCATGACGATCGCCGCGCTGGCGCCGTGTCCGGAGACGTCGGCGACGACGAGCATGAAGCGATGGGGACCGAGCGGCACCACGTCGTAGTAATCGCCGCCGGCATGCCGGCTCGTGCGGTAGTACGCCACGAAGTCGACCTGCGGGTGGGTGGGGAGCGACACGGGCAGAATGAGCTGCTGCATCCGTCCGGCGCTCGCCAGCTCGCGATCGAGGCGCCCGAGACTGCGTTCCGCGGAATCCTTGGCGCGCTGGAGCTGGTCGTCGTGTTCCTTGCGATCGGAGATGTCGCGGAGGAACGCGCCGAAGAAGAATCCGTTCTCGCCCTGCATGGGCGACGTGATCGTGAGCTCGATCGGGAATTCCCGTCCGGACCGGTGCAGGGCCGTCAGCTCGAGCCGGCGGTTGACGACGGGCGCCTCGCCCGTGGCATGAAAGCGCCGCATGCCTTCGAGGTGCGCGGCGCGAAAGCTCGGCGGGATGATCGTGTCCGTCAGGTTGCGCCCCAGCGCCTCGGCGCGCGTCCATCCGAACGTGGCGGCGGCCTGCGCGTTCCAGTCGATGATTTTTCCGCGGACGTCGATGCCGACGAACGCGTCGTGTGCCGTGTCCACGATCAAGTTGGCGCGCGCTTCGCTCTCGGCCAGGCGCGCCAGCGCTTCACGGCGCTCGTCGTGCGCGACCGCGAGGGCGATCAGGTTGGCGACCGACAGCGCGAAATGCTGTTCGTCGACGCTCCACAGTCTGGCGCCGCCCACGTGCTCGGCGCACAAGACGCCGAGTGTGCCGCGGTTCTGCCGCACGGGCACGTCCAGCATCGCCCCGATGCCGTTCGGAATGAGGTAGCCGTCGAGAAATCCCAAGGTGCGCGGATCGCGATGCGCGTCGTGCGCGGCGATCACACGCTCGGTCTCGAGCGCTTCGAAGTACGGCGGACACTGCTCGCGACGGATGCGCGCGCCGCGTTCGTGACGCGATGTGGCGCGCTGGAAGAGGCTGACGCAGTGGATTTCCTGGCGACGATCGTCGAACCGCCACACACTCAAGCGCTCGACCTGCAGCGTGTCCGCGGCCACGCGGAGGATCTCTTCGAGGCGCTGGTCGAACCGGTCCGTGCTTTCTGCCGACCGCTCGGTGAGTGCCGTGAGGGCCGCGCTTTGCGCCGCGAGCCGGTGCTCGCTCGCCGACAGTGCCTGCTCGGCGGCGGTCTGGCGCGTGACATCGACGAAGGCCGAGAGGATCGCCGCCTCTCCCTGCCATGACACCGTCCGTCCGGATATCAGCACCTGCACGGGCGTGCCGTCACGCCGCCGGAGCCGTAGCGGCACATCATCCAGGCGGCCGGCGCGCTGCATCGCCGCGACGACCTGACCGCGATCGGCCGGCTCGAAGTAGTAGTCGGTGACTCGCCCGCCGAGCGCCTCTGCCTTCGTCACCCCGAAGACTTCCAGCGCGCGCGCATTCACGGCCAGCACCGCGTCGCGCTGGAGGGCCGTGATGACCATCGGGACGGGGCAGGTGTCGAACAACGACTCGATGAGGGGTGCGTCTGTCACTACGTCAGGGAGTAGGGCGTCTCGAGCTTCCATATTGGACTATACGACTGGGGAGCGTGCAGCGGTCGTGGTTCGGGGTTATCCCCCGGTTCGCTTGCACGGCGTCGGCCAGGACTCGCACGGACCGACGCTCCGCAGCCGCGTGTAGCGGAGCGTGCTGGTCTTGTCGCCTGACACGATCGCGACGACGAGCGCATCGCCGTCACGCGAGAAGGTTTCCTTTACGGCGACGGTCGCGCCGCTGGTCGCGACCGTACGTCCTTCGGCCACGAGCGTCTTGCCGACCCACGCCGTGCTCATCGTGATCGTGCCATTCGCGATGTCGGTCGTCGTCGATCGGCCCGGGCGGTAGAAGCGCGTGTGGCCGGTGTTGACGGGGCTTTCGAGGATCAGCGTGCCGTTGTCGGGTTGCGTCACGAACAACCACTTTGGCGCGCCGGCCGCCGTGAGTCCCGCGAAGGTCGCGCCGTCGGCCACGCTGCTCGCGGCGGTGTCGAGCTGCCATGAACCGGCGAAGGAGACGTCAGGACGGGGGGCAGTACGTAGGGCGGACCGGTCTATGGTCCGCCCGGCGGCTTCGCGGACCGAAGGTCGGTCCGCGCTACGTACATCCCCGCCGAGATTCAGCGCGACGATCTTCTCGCGATCGCGCGCGTAGAGCGTCGTGCCCACGAGCGTCGGCGCCGTCCACGACGTCGTGTCGAAGATCTTCGCCCGTGCGAGCACATCGGCGCCTGTCGACGTGAACCGGGCGATCGCGAGGTCGCCGTCCTCGTTCATGATGATGACTTTGCCGTCGGCTTAGAGCAGGCTCGCCCGCGCGAAGCCGCGGACCTGCCACGCCGACTGGCCGGTCTTGATGTCCAGCGCGGTGAGGAACGCCGCGCCGAAGTCTCCGCTCGTGCCGTAGACGAAGTCGCCGACGCGAATGGAGCTCAGGAACATGAACCGCACGCGATTCGTGAACCAGAGCTCGTCGACCTCGGTGACGTTGCCGGTCTGTGTGAGTTGAATGGCGCGGCTGCCGGCCTGATACGCCGACGAGGTGAAGAGCACGTTGTCGGGGCCGAAGAGCGGCGTGCCGCAATTCAGATCGTTGCCGGGGTCGTGCGGGTGCGACCAGAGGATCGCGCCGGTCGCCGGGTCGAGGCCGGTGATCGTGCCGCCGGCGAAGAACACCACCTGCGGCCGTCCGCCCATCTGGATCAGGATCGGCGCGGCGCCCGCCGTGAGAAAGTCACCGCTCTTCCACACCACCGCGCCATCTGACTGCCTGAACGCCATCACGGACTGGCCCGGTCCGCCGACGCTGCAGATGATCGTGTCGCCGAACGCGATCGGGCTGCAGCCGTAGCCGACTTTTACGACCGGACGAATCAGGAGCTCAGGCGAATTGAACTCCTTGATGAAGTCATGTGACCAGAGAATCCGGCCCGTGCGCTTGTCGAATGCGAACAGCTGCTGATTCGTGCCGGTCGTGAACACGCGATCGCCCACGACGAGCGGCGTGGCGTGCGGACCGGCGCCGAAGCTGAAGTCTTCCTGCCGTGCGGCGTAGGTGTGCTCCCAGATCGTCGCGCCGGTCTTCGCGTCGAGCGCAGCGACGACCTCTTCAGCTTTCCACGGTCCCTGACGCGCGCGTCCGTTGCCGGTGCGGTACATCGTGAACAGTCGGCCCTCGTCGACGACGATCGCGGAGTGGCCGGTGCCGAGTGGGCGAGTCCAGAGAACCGGCGGGCCACCCGCCGGCCACGTGTCGGCGAGGTCGGTCGAGGCCGCGTGGAAATCGCGCGTCGGTCCGCCCCATTGTGTCCAGGCGGGCGTGGGCGATGCGGGTGCTTGAGCGGCGGGCCGCGTTCGCGGCGTCAATGACAGCGCGCAGAACAACGCAATCAGGAGGGCAGCCAGGCGGCGAAGCATCGGGCGGATCTTACGCTGTCGCAGAGTTGATGGAGGGCGGGACTTTAGTCCCGCCCAAACGCCGGGTCTGAAGACCCGGCCTCCAATCGAGCGCGAACGCACGCCTAAGGAGCGCGGTTACCGCCGCTCGTACGTCGGATACAGATCCCGCGTGACGACGGCGACGAGCCGATCGACGAGCCGGCCGTACGCGGCGTTGGGATCCTTCGCGGAGAACGACGGCTCACCGCCGACGACGGCGAGGGATCCGACCTTCTCGCTTGCGTTGGCGCCGGAGCGCCAGAGCGTGCCGCCGCTCTTCGTGGAGTAGAGCGCCACCGTCAAGTCCACCGACACGGTCGCTTCGAGATGCGGAATCCCGAACCCGGTGATGCCGCCGCTGGGCTTGACGTTCGACACCTTGAGGTGCCCGGCAAAGACGACCGGGACGTTGCGCGTGGTGCCCACGAGCATCGCCGTCGCCGGGCCGAACGTGGTCTCGCCGGACGCTTTGAGAAGCGGCGCCGCATCGCCGAGCTCCAGGATCTCGACGGCGCGCGAGGCGCCCAGCACCCGCTCGGAGAAGCGCCGCGTGGCCATCTCGTGCAGCGTGCCCTTGGCGTTCTCCGCCGTGAATCCGGTGAGCGCCGCTGCCGCCCCGTACTGCTGCAGGTCGAGTACCGGCGGAATCATCACGGTGGTGGGGCGATGTCCGCCTCCGCATGCGGCGACCGTCGCGACCACGACCACAGCACTTGCGAGATACAGACTTCTCATGGCGATCCGCCCTCGTCCGATGCAATCGGCCGATCACCACGATTCTTGAAGCCTGGGCCGTGCGGCCCGGCTCAGTGCGCGTCGTCGCCGCCGTCCGCCTTGATGACCGCGATCAAATCCAACGCCGCGGCCCGGATGTGCTCGTGAGCCTTGGCGCGAGCGCCGCCGAGATCGCCGCCGGGCGCAGCCGTGACAGCGTCGAATGCCGAGGCGAGACTGTTCACAGCCAGGTGCAACATCATGTTGGACAGCGGCTTGTCGGTCGGGCGCGGTGGCTCCGCGAAATCGCGCGCCATGCCCGACGGTGCCGGACCGATCGTGGGATTCCGATCCGCGAAGATGATGCCGGCGCGCACATCGTCCATCGCGACCTTGATGAGGTCCATCGCCTTCTGAACGTCCTTCCGGCGATCGGCGGTTCGTTGCAGCCGATCGAGCGAGCGTTCGAGGAAGTCACGTGCCGTGACGAGGGCATTCGCGCCACCGCGGCCGCGCGTGCCGCCGCGACCGCGCTCACCGCCACGCCCGCGCTCACCGGTGCCACGCGCGCCCGCGACTCCTGGTGCGCCAGGTGGCCCGGGAGGTCCCGCCGGTCCGACTGGTCCGGCAGGTCCAGGCGGTCCGGCCGGTCCCGCAGGTCCCCCGATCCCAATCCCGCCGGGGCCGCCGGTCGAGCCGCCGCCGCTGGGATTCTCAGGTCCGGCCTTCAACGTCGACGGTGTCGCGCGGTAGCCGTGCGTGCGTCCATCGGTGTCTGCGAACGTGCCGACGATCGTCCCAAGATCATTGATGCCGCGTCCGTCCCAGGACGCCGCGAGCTGGCTCAGATCGATCGCCTCGAATTTTCCGGCGGCGCGACGGAATCCGCGGAAAGGCGCCTGGGCGCCGTCGATTTGTCCCACGACGTCGCCGTGGTTGTTGATGCCGCCGGCTTCGGTATACGCGCTGCTCGGGAATTGAATGAGCGAGTAGGTGCCCGCGCTCAGGAAAAACCCATGCGCGCCCGCGCCAGTACCGACGAGACCGACGATGCTCCCCGTGTCGTTGATGCCGGTCGCGCTGCCACCCGCGCTCTTCGGGTACTCAATCGTCGAGTACGTGCCGCTGCTCATCAGGAAGCCATGTCGCGCGCCATCGGGACCGAGGTAGTCGCCCACGATCTGACCGACGTTGTTCAAGCCGCGGCCGACGGTGTCACTTGCGGCGGGCACGTCGAACGTCGAGAACTGGCCCGCGCTCAACAAGAAGCCATGCCGGCCGCTGTTCGCATCGGGCCCGAACGCGCCGACGACTTGTCCCGCGGTGTTCACGCCGTAGGCCGCCGTCCACGCCGCGCCGGGATACGAGATCGTCGAAAACGATCCGCTGTTGAGCAGGAAGCCGTGCGTGCCGGTCCCGTCCACGAAGTAACCAACGACGCGGCCGAGAATGTCGATGCCGGTGGCGGCGGTCAGGCTGCTGCCCGGAACGTCGATGACGGCAATCGTGAAGCCGGTCGCCGCGCGAGCGGCCTTGCTGGGGTTCGGAACGTAGAAACAGATCGCCGCCAACAGGCAGGCGGCAGTGGCAATTCGCTTGGACATGATTCGGGGCCTCTGGTCAGTTCGGACGATATTCCGACGAAACCGGTTGGGATTGAGTCTACTGCGTCGTGTGATCGCCGTCCGATCCGCGTGGGCATGGTTCCCGGCTGAGGTCGGTGGGCCACCGGACCCCGCTCTGGGCCAGCGGCCCAGGGCTCTCACGCTCTGCGGGCTGGGCTAGTGACCTGAGGATCGCTCTCTCTGCGGTCAGCGCTCGCTCACCAAATCTAGGGCTGGGCCAGCGGCCCACGGTGGGGTTCAGTGGCCCAGGCCTGTCGGCGTCGAGATGCCACGTCAAGGCTCGGACGCATCGCGCTCGTACTCGGCGCGCTCCGGGTCTCCGCTACCCGCGCTGCGTTCTCAACTTCCGTCGGTCGGATCGCAAGTCCGATGCCGCCGCGGCCGCCCGCGGCCGTCTGTGTTACCGTCCACCGCCAATGTCCCATCGTTGGCTCGTCGTCGCCGCCGCTCTAACGGCGATCGCCTGCGGCGGGACGCCCGGCAACCCGCCCGTACCGCCCACTCGCCCCAACATCCTCGTCATCCTCGTCGACGACGCGCGATGGGACGACTTCGGGTTCGCCGGCCATCCGTTCGTCCAGACCCCGGCCGTGGACCGCCTCGCGCGTGAAGGTGTGCGATTCCTCAACGCGTTTGCGACGACGCCGCTGTGTTCGCCGAGCCGCGCGGCGTTGCTCACGGGCCAGTACGCGCACACGAACGGCATCATCGACAACACGGCGCGCGACGCGGCCAGCCACCGCCTGCCGACGTTTGCGGCGCCGCTCGCGGCCGCCGGCTATCGGACCGGGTTCTTCGGCAAGTGGCACATGGGCAATGACGACGGCCCGCGTCCGGGCTGGACGCACTGGGTCGCGATGAAAGGGCAGGGCGAGGCGATCGACCCACAGTTGAACATCAACGGCGAGCGCACGACGGTGCCGGGGTACGTCACCGACGTACTCACCGACCAGGTGGTGAGCTTCATGGAGCGTGATCGGGCCACGCCGTTCATGGCGCTCGTCGCGCACAAGGCGCTGCATCCGAACGTGGCGCAGCGCGACGACGGATCGGTGGCGGCGCTGCAGGGTCAGCGCGCCGGGTTCGTTCCGGCCGAGCGCCATCGCGGCCGCTACGCGCAGTCGGCTGTGCCACGGCGTTTGAACGCGACGGTGGCGCCGCGGCTCAAGCCGGCGCTCCAGCGCGCCATTCCGGGTCTCGCGAAGCTCGGGCCTGCGACCGGCACGCCGGACGCGGACGTGCGCGATCGGCTCGAGATGCTGATCGGCGTCGACGAGAGCCTCGCGCGCATCGTGGACACACTTCAGAAGATGGACGCGCTCGACAACACCTTGCTGATCTTCACGAGCGATCACGGCTACTTCTACGGCGAGCACGGGCTGAACGAGGAGCGGCGGCTCGCCTACGAAGAAACCGCCCGCATTCCGCTCATCGTCCGGTATCCGCGGGCTGCCAGGGCCGGAGTCACGGCGTCGCAGTTGGTGCAGATCATCGACATCGCGCCGACGATTCTCGAATTCGCGGGAGCGGCTGATTCCACGCCGCGGCACGGCCGGTCGCTCGTGCCGCTGCTCGGCGGCGCCAGTCCGGCGTGGCGCTCGTCGATCCTGCTCGAGTACTACACCGACACCGTGTTTCCGCGGACGCTCACGATGGAGTACCAGGCCGTGCGCACCGATCGCTACAAGTACATCGAGTATCTCGAGCTCGCGGGCATGAACGAGCTCTACGATCTCGAGGCCGACCCGTTCGAGATGAACAATCTTGTGGGCACCGATGCCGGCCGCCGGCTGTTGCCGACGCTGAAGGCCGACCTCACGCGCCTTCAGCGCGAGACGGGATACCGGAAGGACTTTCGCGGGTACCGCTAGCTCACGGTTGCGGCGCGGCGCTGCCCGGTGAGGAAGGGGCACTCGTTCGGGCCCGCGCGAGCAACGCCGCGATCGGCGCCGCGACGAAGATCGTCGAGTAGGTTCCCGCCGCTATCCCCACGAGCATCGCAAACGAGAATCCGCGCAGGACGTCGCCGCCAAACAAGAACAGCGCCAGCACCGCGAGGAACGTCGACCCGGCCGTGATGATCGTGCGGCCCAGCGTCTGATTGACCGCCAGATTCACCGCGTCCACGATGGAGAGCCGACCCGCGGCCCGGACATTCTCACGCACGCGATCGAAGACGACGATGGTGTCGTTGACCGAGTAGCCGGCAATCGTCAGGATGGCCGCGACCGTGTTCAGCGTGAGGTCGTAGCCGCCGAGACCGAGCATGACGATCGTTACCGCGATGTCGTGCGCCGTCGCGACGATGGCGCCGGCCGCGAAGCTCGGGCGGAAGCGCAGGGCGATGTACGCCGCAATGCCCGCGAGCGACGCGATCGTCGCGAGCACGCCCTTCTTCTGCAGATCCCTGCCGATGGCCGGACCAACCATTTCACTGCCGATGATCTCGAACGCGGGCATGCGCGCGTCCGCAAGCGCGGCCCTGACGCTGTTCACACCGGCTTCGATCTCGGCCTCAGCGGTGGTGGCACCCGTCGCAGCGGGCTGCGGCAGGCGAATCAGCAGCGTGTGATCGGACGCGGCGCCGGAGCGCTGCACGGTCTCGTCGCCCGGAATCGCGCGCCGCACATCATCCTCGGAGACGGGCGACTCGAACTTGACCACCACGGCGGTACCGCCGGTGAAATCGAGGCCGAGTGGGAGACCGCCGCGAGCGGCGAGGAGCGCGACGCCCGAGACGATGACGGCCGTCGAGAAGGCAAACGCGTACCGCCGGAACGACATGAAGTCGACCGTCCGCCGCGCGGCCGTCTGCGCGAACGTCCAGAGCCTGAGCCCAGCCTTGGGCGCGCGCGCGAGCGTCACTTCGAACAGCGTGCGCGAGACCACCACCGCGGTGAACACGTTGGCGAGCAGGCCAATCGTCAGCGTCGTCGCAAATCCGCGGATGGGACCCGTGCCGAACTGGAACAGAAACGTCGCCGCGATGAGCGACGCCACGTGGGTGTCGAGGATGGTCAGAAACACGCGGTCGAACCCCAGGCGGACCGCGCGGGCCGCGGGTCGTCCGGCCTTCAGCTCCTCTTTAATGCGCTCGAAGATCAGCACGTTCGAATCCACGCCCATGCCGATCGTGAGGATCAGTCCGGCGATGCCCGGCAACGTCAGCGCGGCGCCCAGCAACGCCATGGCGCCGAGCAGCACGGCCAGGTTGGCGACGACCGACAGCACGGCATTGATGCCAGCGCGGTTGTAGTAGACGAGCATGAAGATCGCGACGAGTGCCAGGCCCGCCACCGACGCGCCGACGCCGGCCTGAATCGACCGCTGCCCCAGCGTCGGACCGACGTATTGACCGCCGAGATAGGTCATCGAAACGGGCAGCGCACCGGATCGCAGCACGAGCGCGAGGTCGGTCGCTTCAGCGAGCGAGAAGCTGCCTCGAATCGTGCCTTCGCCGCCGGTGATGGGGTCTTCGATCACCGGCGCCGACTGAATGCGGCCGTCAAGGACGATCGCCAGCTGGCGCCCGACGTTGGCGGTGGTCAGCGTCGCGAATCGGCGTCCGCCGTCCGGAGTGAGCGAGAACGCCACGATGGCCTGGTTGTTGTCGTCGAGCAGGGTACGCGCGTGCCGGATGTCACGGCCACTCACGTCGGCGACGCGTTTCACGCGGTAGTAGCGCACCGGCGCGCCGGCCTCCGGACTCGCTGTGCCGCGCTGCTCAGTGAGAATCTCCGTGCCGTCGGGCTCGACGCCGTTCACGAGGAGCGAGTCGCGCTGTATCTCCGGGCCGGCCTCGACGAGTTTCCAGTCGAGGCGTGCGGTGGTCCCGAGCACTGTGCGCGCGCGGGTGACGTCGGTGAAGCCGGGGAGTTGGATCAGCAGTTCATTCCGGTTCGTGCCTTGAACGGCGATCAACGGCTCGACCACGCCGAGCTCGTTGATGCGGCGGTCGACTGCATACCGGGCCTGCGCCACGATCTCGTCGCGCGTGACTTGCGCGCCCGTCCCGAGCGCGTCATTTTCCTCCACGTTCACGCGCAGCACGAACTGCACGCCGCCTTTCAAGTCCAGGCCCAGCGTCAGCCCTTTGTGGAAGACACAAATCGAGCTCGCGAGCACGATCGCCGACACGACGACGACTTTCCAACGCAGTCTGAGATTCATAGACGCCTCCCCTCACGGCAAACACAGACACACCACGACCGAGACAACGGCGTGCCGAGGGGCGGATCAGATCAGGAGTGGGATCGCGCGAAGATGGGCGGGCGGAATTGCGGCGGCCGGCGAGTGAGATGATGCACGGCCGCCTCGAGTGGGAGCACGGCGGCTCGTGGATGCTTTGGACGTTGGGTGCGCTTTGGCGAGCGTTGTTGAGAACGTGCCGGCGGGCGCGCTGAGTACCAACCACGGCTCTGGCGGCGACGGTCGTGCGTCCATTCCGCTCGAAGTGTCATCACCCGCGTCTGCCGAAGGCGACCCGATGGCGCCGGCGACGAAGGCAATGTCGTCGTTGGCCTCACGCGGCGCTGCGGCAAAAACCGCCGCGCAACAGAGCGCCAACGCGACACACCAGAGGGCAACCGCACGCACGAGATCCATCCTATACCAGCGCGTTTACATCCAGCGCGTATCATCAGGCGCGTGAAGTCGATCTCCACCGTCGCATTGGCACTGGCCGTGGTCTGGGCGCAACCGGCAACGCTCACACGGCAGACTCTTCTGGAACAGGTCGCGCGGGCGTACTACCCCGGCCGTTCAGGGCAGATCGTCGTCGTGCCCAAGGAAGGGCAATTCATCACGCGGCGCGAGGCGGCCGTGCGGTACATGCACGGCAGCCCGTGGGCCTACGACACGCGCATTCCGTTTCTGCTCTACGGTCCGGCCTTCATCACTGGAGGCGCGTACATGCAGCCGGTCACGCAGCAGGACATGGCGCCGACGTTGGCGTCACTGCTCGGCATCTCGATGCCCGCGACGAGCAGCGGCCGCTCGCTCACGGCTGTGCTCAGGCCCGCGGCCGGCCGCCCGCGCCTGATCGTTCTGCTCGTACTCGACGGGATGCGGCAGGACTACTTCGATCGTCACGCGGACGCGATGCCGACGCTCAATCGGCTGCGCCGTCAGGGCGCGTGGTTCAGCGGCGCACGGATCAATTACGTGCCGTCCATCACCAGCGCCGGTCATGCGACCATCGCGACGGGCGCGCTGCCCGCCGTGCACGGCATCGTGGCGAACGCGTTCTTCGACAAGGTCGCTGGCAAGGCCGCCGATATCTACCCAGGTCTGTCGCCGCGATACCTGATGGCGCCAACCGTGTCGGACGTGTGGAACGTGCGCACCGACGGGCGCGCCATCATCATCGGACAAGGCACGGTCGGCCGCGCGGCGGTCCCGCTCGCGGGACACGGCGCCTGCCAAGTGAACGGCCGGCCGGTGTTTGCCGTGAGCTACAACGCCGAGAGCGGTAGCTGGGAATCCAATCCGGAGTGTTACCGCCTGCCGGACTATTTGAAATCGGTGAATGTGCGGCCGTACTGGGAAGAGAGCGGCGGCCAGTGGCTGACACACCCGATTGCCAGTGCCAGCGATGTGCGGGGCTCGGCGATCTTTTCCAAGTTCGAAACAGACGCGCTGACGCTCATGATCGACCGCGAGCCGCTCGGCGCCGACGACGTCACCGATTTGGTCTTCGTGAATCTCAAGACACCCGACTACGTCGGGCATCGCTATGGTCCCGAATCGCCCGAGATGCGCCAGGCGCTCACCGCGCTGGACCGCGATCTGACGCGCGTGATCGCGGCGCTCGATGCCAAGGCCGGGCGCGATCGGTACGTCGTGGCCATCACCGCCGACCATGGGATGCCGGTCGAGCCGCGCCAGTCCGGAGGCCGCCAGTACAACGATGATGTCGTGAAGATGATCCACGACAAGTTCGATCCACAGAAGGGCGCGCTCGTCCTTCAGTACGAGCCGGAGAATGGACAGCTCGCGATCGATCGCGGACGACTGCGCGAGCTGGGCTTGGATCTTCCTGCGATTGCGCGGTTTCTGCAGGCGCAACCGTTCATGTTCCAGGTGTTCACCGAAGACGAAGTGGCCGCCGCGGCCGCGCGGAGTCGTTGATGCCCGGGATGGTGCGAGCTACCGCCGCCGCGCCGCGATGAACGACCGGACGCCCAACACGAGCAGGAGCAGAAGCAGCACCGCCGTGATCGATTGCGAGTAGACGGCCGCCGGTCGCGCGACGTCGCCGCCGCTGAGCAGCGTGGGCAGTTGCAGCAGTCCGCGCGCCGATCCCGCGATGCCGATCAGGGCCAACAGCATCACGCCGTGCATCGCGTGTTTTCGAGCCCCGGGCCGCTGGCCCAACATCGCGAGCAGCAGGAGCACAGCGCCAATGGCTGCGGGGATGAGCGCGGTCATGCTGACGCGGTCCGTCAAGAGATAGCCAGCGACACCGACGACGATCAGCAGGGCACCGACGATTCCGGTCAGTTGTGTCACGCGATTGCTCCGCAGGAAGTCTACCGCGAGTACGTCGTCCCGCCCGGCCGCCGGCGCTACCGCCGCGGAATGGCGTGCAAGGTCACGCCATGTCCCGTCGCGACGACGGGCAACTGCAGCGTCCAGCCGGCCGGACTCAACACTTCCGTCACGCCATGGGTCAGCGCGATCTCACTCCATCGCGCGGCCGAGTAGCCTTCCCACACGAGACGGTTCGGCTCACTCGGAATGCGGCCCTGGCCGCGCCCTTCCCGGGGTGGATTGAAGAAGTCGATGCCGTAGACGTCGCGCAGGATCGCGGCGGTCGCCGGCGCGGCGGCGAGGACGTACGGCAGCGCGTCCATGCCGCCGCCGTCGAGCAGCACGGGCCGCCGCGTGCGCAGTTGGATCAGGTGCAGGTCGCCGCCGGTCACCAGGACGCCAGATCCACGCGACGCGCGCTCGAAGACGGGCTCGTTCGTGCGATCCCGGAGCAGCGCATGCCCGTGCGTCAACAGGCGGTCGGCCGCGAGGTAAGACGCGAGGCCGAACGCCGCGGCCATGAGCGTCATCGTGATCGCGCGCGCCACGTCAATCCCTCGGTGCCGGGCCACCAGCGCCACCGCCAGCGCGGCCGCAACGGACACGGCCGCCAGCCCGCGGGTGACGTCCGGATCGAAGACCAGCCACACCATGCTGCGGCTGCGGAACACCAGCAGTGCGGTCAGCGCCACCATCATCGTTTGCGCCAGCCGCGACCGCCTGTGGCAGAGACCGAGGAGCAGCGCCGCGGCGATGAAAATGTCCACGTTGAGTACGCGCGCCGGCATGAGCACCAGCAAGGCCGGAGGAGTGGAAGCAGCGGGCAAGTGCGTGAGCCACGCCAGGCCGAGACTCGCCACGGCGGTGACGAGCACGAAGCGCAGCAAGAAGCGCTGGCCGGGCGTGAGGCGCGCCGATCGCGTGAGCGCCACCAGGGCGACGAGCATGATCCCGGCGACGACCGCGATGCCCGTGCTACGAAAATTGACGGCCCCGCGGTGCGGATCCCACAGCGCGACGAACGCGGTCAGGAAACGCGCGGCTGACGCTGAATCGAGCTCGGGCGAGGCGGGCATCATGGCGGCGTGAATCGCCAGACTCGCGAGCGTGACCGCGCAGCCCGCCAGAAACGGCCACCGGCCGGATCGAATCGCGGCGCGCGCCATCTGCCGATCCCAGACGGCCGTGATCGCGATCAGCAGTCCGAGAAACAGGCCGAGCGACGGATGGATGGCGGGCGCGACGCCGAGCAGGAAGCCGGCGAGCTTCGCGCGTCCCGCGGCGAAGAGTCCGGCGACGAGCACGACCCATCCGAGTCCGATCACGCCGTACGTGTGCTCCGTCGCCAGCAGCCAGACGGGATAGACCACCCCGAAGTTCGTCGCCCGGCTGAGGAACACGACGAAGGGCACGCCGATCGCAAGCCGTGCATCGCGATTGAACGTGTACGCGACGATCGACAGAGCTTGGAACGACACGAGCCCCAGCAGACCGCTCACGATGACCGACGAGGCGATCTCGGACGCGCCCGCGCGCAGCATCACCGCGGCGCCCTGGTTCAGGAGACTCCACACCGTGGCGTGGTAGAGAAAAAACGGATTGTCGGGCGGGTAGCTGACGAGGCCGGCCAGCACCTGGCCTGTCTCGACGACGACCTGCCAGTCGGCAAACAACGCGCCCAGGACGAATCCGAGCGAACCGCTCCAGCGCAGGACGACACGCGACTGGTCTGGGAGTTCGGCCATCTCCTGTTCAGCGGCGCGACTTCGGGGGACGCACGCGCTTCGTCGGCGCGTGCGCGTCCTGCCAGGCACGAAAGACCAGCGTCGCGCCGCCGACCTTGATGCGGTCGCCGTTCTCCAGTGGTTGACGCTTCGTCACCCGCCGTCCGTCGACGTACGTACCGTTGGTGCTGTTCAGATCGTCAATGGTGGCGCCACGAGGCTCGCCATCTGCGGGCACCCGAATGCATGCGTGCCGTCGCGACACGCCGCTCGCATCAATCCAGACCGCGCACGCGGCGTCGCGGCCGATGATGCTTTCACCGGCCGCGAGCACGATCGGCCGGTCTTTCCATACGAGCCAGAAGGGCGTGGCGCGCGTGGGCTCCGCCGCGCGAGGCGCGCCGGCGTCGACGGCGTCACCACCGAAGGCGTAGCCCTTGCCGTGCACCGTTCGCACGAGTGCGGCGTCGCCCTCGTGTTCGGCCAGTACGCCGCGAATCTCGGCAACGAGGTTGGTGAGGCCGGTCTCGACCACGTGCACGTCCGGCCAGAGGCGTTGGCGGATCGCCCCCTTGTCCACCACGGCCGGCCGGCGTTCGATGAGCAGCGCGAGGAGGTCGAAGGCCTTGGGCGACAGATGCAGCGGCTCGCTCGTGGCCGCGAGCTGCCGCGATGCGGTGTCGAGCACGAACACTCCGAATCGGACCCTCACAGCGGTCCCCGGCGGGTGTCAAAAACCTTTGGAATTCCGTCTAATTGAGGACTCATCCCCAGGTGATATTAGGCCCTCGGTAATCACGATGACCAGAACCCGCCGGCCGGCTGCCGATCTCATCGAAGCGATCGTGCAGAACATGCGCTCCAATCTCGAGGAACTTCGCTATACGACCATCGCGCCCAGCCGGTACACGGTCTACGTCTCGCCGGCCGAACATGCTCGGCTCGAAGGCATCATCCCGCGGCTGCAGTCGGAGACCCTGCGCGCCCTGAACGAAGAGCTGGCGCGGCAGAATCGCCGCGGCCGGCTGCGGAAGGCGATCGGACAGTGGCTGGGGCGGACGAAGCCGCCGCTCGAGAACGGCGACGCCCGCTGGCACGTGGAGTTCCTGCCCGACCTCGACGGCGAGCTCCAGCACGAGCAGGACGTCGTGGTGCACTCGGAGCTCGTGTTGCCCGGCGAGCCGGACCTGGGCATGGGCGAGCGCACGCGCCGCCTCACGACCGTGTACTCGGAGCGGAAGACGACCACACGCGAGCCGCAGGTCGTGACGACCGGCGCGCGGGCGGCGACGTACGGACGCCTCGCGTATCAGGATCAGAAGGGCCAGCATCAATTCGAGATCGCCCGCGAGTCGACCAGCATCGGACGCGGCGGCACCATGTATCCGGTCGATGTGCGCATCGCGACGAGCGATGACGTGTCGCGCGAGCACGCGCGAATCCGGCGCGCGGCGGACACCGGCGAGTTCTTCCTGATCGACCTCAGCACGCTGGGCACGACGATCGACGGACGGCCGGTGCCCAAGGGCTACGACAACGGCAACGGCGCCAAGCGCGAGAACGGCGTCGAGGCGGCGCTGCCGCCCAAAGCTCGCATCGGCCTGGCCGAGACCGTGTTCATCGACTTCGAGAGGCTCGCATGAACACCGCACGCACGTACCGGGCGGCTGGCGCCACCGACGTCGGCCGGCAGCGAGATGCCAACGAGGATCGCTTCCTGCTCGACAGCGATCGCGGCGTGTTCATCGTGATCGACGGCATTGGGGGACATGCGGCAGGGGAGACGGCCGCCGAGACCGCGATGGCCGCGATGCGCGAGCGGCTGAGCCGGCGGACCGGCACGCTGCCGGATCGCATGCGCGAGGCCATCACGATCGCCAACAACGAGATTCACCGCGCCGCCTCGACGCGGCCGGAGTGGCAGGGCATGGCGTGCGTGCTGACCGCCGCCATCGTCGACGGTCATCGCGCCGTGATTGGGCACGTCGGCGATTCGCGCCTGTACAAGCTGCAAAGCGATCGCATCGAGAAGATCACGCCGGACCATTCGCCGGTGGGTGAGCGCGAGGACGCCCAGGAGCTGTCGGAAGCCGAGGCGATGCAGCATCCGCGGCGCAACGAGGTCTATCGCGACGTCGGCTCGGAGTTGCGCGAGATCACCGATCCCGGCTTCGTCTTCGTCACCGAGATCGATCTGCCGCCGGATGCGGCGCTGCTGATCTGCAGCGACGGCCTCACCGATCTCGTGCCGTCGGAGACGATTCGCCAGATCGCCGGCTCGCGCGCGGGATCACCCGACGATGTCGTCCGTGGGCTCGTGGCGGCGGCGAACGATGCCGGCGGCAAGGACAACATCACCGTCATCTTCGTCGAGGGACTGCAGTTCGGCGGGCGAGGCGCGCCGGCCGGCGGCGATGCGGCGGCCGCGAACGATCGACATGCACGCCCGCGCTGGGTGCTGGCTTCCGTCGTCGCTGGCGCCGCGTTGATGGGGATGGCCCTCGGCGCGAACTGGGATCTCGTGAGCCAGAAGAGCGGAGGCGTCGTCCCCGTCCTGGGGTTCTCGAGCATTGCCGTCGTGCGATCGGGCGAGTCGATCATGACGGCGATCGATCGCGCGTCGTCGGGCGCGACGATTGTCGTCGAGCCCGGGGAGTACCGCGAGAAGTTGACGTTGAAGGACAACGTCCGGATCGTCAGCCGCGTACCGCGCGGGGCCACGATCCGGCTGCCCGGCATCGCGGCCGAGGTCGACGCCGCGGTCGTCGCGACCGGTGTGTCCAACGCCGAGTTGGCGGGATTTCGCATTCTCGGCGACGCCGCGACGCCGTTGGGCGTCGGCGTCATCGTGCGTGACGGCCGCGACGGTACGGTGCGCCTCGTCGATCTCGACATCAGTGGCGCGACGACGGCGGCGCTCGATCTGGGTCCGGGCAGCACCGGCAGCACCGTGGTCGTGATCGGGAACGAGATCCACAACAACCCGGGCGCGGCCGCCATTGTCAGGACGGGCGCCTCGGTCCGGCTGACGCACAACAGCTTCGAGAAGAACGCGTTTTCGGACCGTGCCCTCGCGCCGGTGGTGATCGAGCGCGGCGCGAAAGCCGAGTGGTCCCGGAATCTGTTCTACAACATCGGCCCCGAGGCATTTGCGGGAACCGACCCGGCGTTCCGGTCGTTGCTGGTTCAGGCGAACGTGTTCATCGGTGCCCGGCCCGCGACGTCCGCGCGGCCGCCCGCCGGACGCAGCGGACGTCAACAATGAAGCCGGCACTCTTTCGACAAATCGGCCCCTACGAGATCCAGGAGCAAATCGGCCACGGTGGCTTCGCGATGGTGTTCCTCGCGTGCGACACCCGGCCCGATGGCGGGGTCGTCGCGCTGAAGGTGGTGCCCGACGGTCCCGACGCGGACGCGAAGGACGCGGCGGCCTGCGAGCAGCGCGGCGCGGAGCTCCAGCGGATGTTTCTGGGCGAGAGCCCGTTCGTGCCTCGCGTGTACGACATCGGCGCGTCGTCCGGGTACGCCTACATTGCGATGGAGTACCTCGAGGGCGCGGATCTGTCCACGCTGATCCGGACCGGCCCGCTCGAGCCGGCCCGGGCCGCCGCCATCGCCCTGCAGCTCTGCCAGTTCCTCGAAGAGATCGATCGCATGCAGAGCGAGGTCGAAGGCGCGTCGCCGCTCACGCTGCTGCACAACGATCTGAAGCCGACGAACATCCGGATCGTCGCCGGCGATCGCGTCAAAGTGCTCGACTTCGGCGCGGCGAAAACGCTCTCGATGAGCCGCCGCGTGACGCGGAACGATTTCTACAGCACGCCCTATCTCTCGCCGGAATGTCTCGACACGGGAGAGCGCGATCGGCAGACCGATGTGTGGGCGTTGGGCGTCATCCTGTACGAAATGGTCGCGGGACGGCCGCCGTTCCGCGGCGACGGCACGCGCCGGCTCGAGGAGCGGATTCGATCACGCACACCGCCCGACACGCTCCTGCAGTGTCCGCGATCGCTGCAGGCCGTCATCGCGAAGCTGCTCGCGCCGTTACCCGAGCTGCGCTATGACGGGCCGGAGACCATCCGTCAGGAGCTCGAGCGCTTTCTCGCACGGATGCCGACCGTCGCCGAGCGCGAGGGGTGGCCCGATCGGGTGCCGGACGAATCGCCCACGCGTCCGGCGCGCCGCGATCACGAGCCCGTCACGCGAGCCGCCATGGACATTGAGATTGAGGATGAACCGCCGACGCGGCAAGTACAGCGCGCGAGCGTACAGAGCAGCGCCGCCGTGGTGGCGGCGCCGCCGAAACCGGTCACGCGGCGCCGTTGGCTGCGGGCGGCGATCGTGATCCTCGTGCTGGCGGTCGGTACCAACGAAGGATGCGTGGCCGCCGAAGCGCGCCGGTTGGCCGCCACTGCCCCGATGCAGGAGTTCGCCGGATTCACGACGCTCTGGTCCGGATACGAGGCGCTGTCGGGACGGAGCTGGCTCGGCGGCCTTGGCGCCCGGCATCTCGGCAGTGCGCTCGCGCGCCAGGCGCTCATCCTCTCCGAGCGTGTCAGTGCCGACTACCGCACGCCGTCCCCGACGGTTCGCGAGGCGCAATGGCAGGCCGCGGCCGTCGTGCTGGAACACGCGCTGACGGTCGCGCCGGACGACCGCATCCTGCGCGGCGCGCTGCGCTATTGCCAGGGTCAGTTGCACCGGATCAACGGCGAGGCGCGCAAATCGCGCCGGCAGATCGTCCAGGCGCAGCGCGACTTCGCGAACGCGGTCACCGCCTTTCGCGAGGCGGCGTCGCTACGGCCGAACTGGCCCGATCCGTTCCTCGGGCTCGCGCGCACGTTCATCTACGGCGTCGAGGACATCGACCGCGGCGCTGAGGCGATGACTGAAGCCCAGCGGCTCGGCCATCCGATCGGCGATCGCGAGACGTCGCAGCTCGCCGACGGCTATCGCGCGCGCGGTGACGCGCTCGATCGTTCGGCGGCGGCCCTCCAGGGCATGCCGCAGCGTCGTGAGTTTCTCGTGCGCTCACGCGACGCGTACCGCGAGGCGCTGGACCTCTACACGAAGATTGCCGGCTACGCCGACGCGCCGGCGAACATCCGGCTGACCCAGAAGCGGCTCGACACCGCCGAGAGGAAAGTGCTGGTGATCGACCTCACGGAGCGCATCCCGTGGGAGTGACGTACACCACGCGGCGCGACCGCGATCGGCGTCACGACAGCGCGGGCCCGGCCGCCGTCCGTGACCAGATCGTCCTGCTCGCCATCGGCGCGATCTCGCTGCTGCTCATCGCGCTCTGTTACTCCGGGCGAATGCGCGCGTTGGCCGCGGCCGAGCGGCAATACGCGGATCGGGTGCCCGTCAATCTCGCGACCGTCCCGAGTGCGGATCGGCTCGAGGAGGCCATGGGCCTCGCGTTCACCGACGACGCAGACCAGACGTTTGCGGCGCAAGAGGTATTCCGTTCGATTGGCAAGGACGATCCCCGCGTACCGCCGTCGAATGTGGGCGCGCTGGCCCGGATCGCGGTGCCGGCCAAAACGATCGACAGCCATCGCAGCCTCGTCGTCTTCGCGGATCGCCTGCGCGCGGCTCGCGAGCGTGCCGCCGCCGCGAAGGCCGAGCCGCCCGCGTCGATTCCGCTCTTCACCGTGGGTGAGGTTGCCGCGATCAAACCAGCGCTCGTCGTGCGCGGACGCACCGCCTATCGAAGCGCTGTGTTCTGGTGCGCCTTCATCTTCCTCGTTAACTTCCAGGTGGTCTCGCTGGTCTGGCGGCTGCGCGGCGTCGCCGCCGATCGCCTGCTGCTCGCGGCCGCCCACGTGTTGACGACGCTCGGGTTCCTGGTGATGTTGAGCCGGCCCGATCCGCTTCGCGACACGCTGTTGCTGGGTCGCTTCACCACGGGCGTTGCGATCGGACTCGGCGTCTGCCTCGCGTGCTCGCTCCTGCGAATTCGTACGGTCCTCTTCCTGCGCTTGAGCTATCTCTCGCTGTTGGCCGCGATGATCCTGTCGCTCGCGGTGATTGTGTTCGGATCCGGCCCGGGCGGGAGCGGCGCCAAGGTCAACCTCGGGCCGGTGCAGCCGATTGAAGCCATCCGGCTGCTGATTGCGTTCTTCCTGGCCGGCTATCTCGGGCGGCGCTGGGAGATCGTGCGGCAGCTTCGCGAAACCGAAGTGCGAGGCCGGGCAGTACCCGGCTGGCTGAACCTCCCGCGCGTCGATCAGATGCTTCCGCTCTTCGGCGGCGTCGGCATGTCCCTCGTGCTGTTCTTCGCACTCCGCGATTTGGGGCCGGCGCTGCTGCTCGCGCTCATCTTCATGGCGATGCTGGCGGTCGCCCGCGCGCGGATCGGCATGGTCGTGGCTGGGCTCGCGGTGCTGGCCGCGGGCTTCTACGGCGGCTACTGGATCGGCCTCTCGAGGACGCTCACCGCGCGCGTCGCCATGTGGATGTCGCCGTGGGAGAACGGCGTGCGCGGCGGGGACCAGATCGCGCAGGCGGCGTGGGCGATGGCCACCGGCGGTATTGGCGGGACGGGACTCGGCCTCGGCGACACGCGCTTCTTGCCTGCCGGCCACACGGATCTCGTGCTCGCGGCGATCGGCGAAGAGCTCGGCGCCATCGGCATCGTGTTGGTCGTGGCGGCGTGCGCGACGATCGGCTGGCGCGGTCTTCGCGCGGCTCGCGCGGCCGCGACGGACACCGGCGTCTTTCTCGCGGTCGCCATGGCGCTCGCGATCGTGGCGCCGATGCTCGTCATGGCGGGCGGCATTCTCGGCCTCATGCCACTCACGGGCGTCGTGACGCCGTTCGTGAGCTACGGCGGGTCGGCGATGCTGATCAACTTCGCCGCGCTGGGCCTGCTCATCGCGGTCGGCGCGGACGGCGCCGTTCCCGGATCGGCCACGCGCGACGTGACGCCGTTCGCGGTGCCGTTGCGCTGGCTCGCCGGCGGGCTGGCGGCTGCCGGCGTCGTGCTCGTCGTGATGTGGGCTCGCGTGCAGGTCGTCGGTGCCGATGCGTACCTGATCAAGCCGCAGCTCGGCGTCCAGGCGGACGGCGGCCTTCGATATCAGTACAACCCGCGCGTGCTCGAAGCCGCGCGCCGGCTCCCGCGCGGCACCGTGTTCGATCGCCGCGACCTTCCGCTGGCGGCTGCGAACGCCGCTGTTCAGAGTGCGACGCGCGAGTACGCGCGGATGAATGTGTCGCTGCGCGACGCCTGCCCGCGCGAGGACGAGCGCTGCTACCCATTTGGCGGCCCGATGTTCCACCTGCTCGGTGACTCGACCACGCGGATCAACTGGTCCGCGTCCAACACCTCGTACATCGAGCGGGATGAGGAAGACAGCCTGCGCGGCTTCGATGACCGCGCGACGGCGATCAGAACGGCGGATGAGGATGGCCCCGGCACCGTCGCGCTGCGGCGCGACTATCGAGATCTGATCCCGCTCGTTCGGCATCGGTGGGAGCCGAATCATCCCGACGTCAAGAAGCTCCTGGCGACGCCGCGCAATCTGCGTTTGACGATCGACGCGCGCCTCCAGATGCAGATCGCGTCCATCGTCTCTCGATCCGTCCTGGCGGCCGGGTTGCAGCGCGCCGCCGTGGTCGTGCTCGATGCCGGGACGGGTCAGGTGCTGGCCAGCGTCAGCTATCCGTGGCCTGAGGACGAAGTGGCCGGCGATGCGGACAACACGGATGCGATGCTCGATCGCGCCCGGTACGGTCTGTATCCACCGGGCTCGACGTTCAAGCTCGTCACGGCCGCGGCGGCGCTGCGCCTGGATCCGTCGCTGACCGCGGTGCCATTCGCGTGCTCGGCGCTCTCCGATGGCCGGGTGGGTGCGAAGATTCCCAACTACAACCGTCCCATTCGCGATGACGTGAAAGACCATCGCGCGCACGGCAAGCTCACGATGCACGACGGCATGGTCCATTCGTGCAACGCGTACTTCGCGCAGCTGGCGGTGCGCGTCGGCGCGCCGGCGCTGGCCAATACCGCCGCGCTCGCCGGCATCACGTACGCGAACACGGCGTCGTCGGAGCGGCTGCGCGTCCATCTGCCGTACGCCGGTTACGGCCAGGGCGAGGTGTTGACCACGCCACTGCGGATGGCGCGCGTCGTCGCGGCCATCGGTTCGGGCGGGAGGTTGCACGAGGCGTCGCTCCTGCTGGACGAATCGTCCGGCGCGCCCACGCCATTCCTGAGCGAATCTGCCGCGCGGACGCTCGCAAGCTACATGCGCGACGCCGTCACATCCGGCACGGGACAGCTGCTGCGCAGCCACGCCGTGCCCATCGCGGGGAAGACAGGCACCGCGGAAGTCGAAGGCGAAAAATCGCACGCCTGGTTCGTGGGCTTCGCGCCGGCTGGGCCCGCGACGAAGCGGATCGCCTTTGCCGTGATCATCGAGAACGCTGGCTATGGCGGCGCCAGCGCGGCCTCGGTCGCCGGCCAGATTGTGACCGCCGCCGCATCATTGGGATTCGTGGGATTCGTGAAATGAAAAAGCTCACCGACCTCATCAGCAAGGCACGGACGTGGGAGTCCACACTCGCGGCGAGCGTCGACGGCGCCGCACGCCACCTCAGCGGATCGGCGGCCCGGCAGCCGCTCGAGCTCGTGCATGCGGTGGTCGACTGCGTGGAGCAGGCCGTTCAGCCGGCGGGCCGCGGAAAGGTCGCGTTTCCGTTCAACCAGATCCGCGTCACGATGGCCGCGGCATCCCCGGAAGCGAAGGCGTACCTCGAGGTGGCGTGCGACGGCCCACCGTCACTCCAGCAACGCATCCTCGAACGATTCGAAAGTGTCGGCGCGGCGGCGCCACCGCTCGACGTCACGGTGGCGTTCGCGATCAAGGCGAAACCGCAGTGGCGCCAGCCGGAGTTCAACGTCGAGTTCTCACGACGGCCCGTCGTCGTCCCGGCGCCGGCGACGCCCTCGCCCCTGGAGCTCACCGTCACGCACGGCACGGCCGAACGATCGGTGTACGTCTTCACGACCGCGCCCATCACGCTCGGCCGCGGCGGAGAAGTGCGCGACAGCCGGCACCGTGTCATTCGCATGAATCAGGTGGCGTTCGTCGAAGGCGGCGGCGACGTCAATCACAGCGTCTCGCGCCGCCACGCGCGCATCGAGCGCGAGCCGGCGGGTCATGCGTTTCGTCTCTTCGACGATGGCAGCGCCCAGGGAACGACGGTGGTGCGTCACGGTCGCGGATTGCCGGTGCCGCGCGGCGCCAAGGGGTTGCGCCTGCAGCCGGGCGACGAGATCGTGCTGGGGCAGGCACGGGTGCGGGTGAGCGTGGCCGCCGAGCCTACCACTCACACGCGCGCGTGAGCTCCGACGACGGTTCGCACAACTTCAGCTTGCTCGGGGAGTCGCCGCGGAGTCCGCTGCCTCCGCCGGCGTAGACCGCACGGTCCGAAATCAGATCGAACACCGCCACGTGCTCGTGGACCCCGATGCCGCTGTGCACGTACTGGATGAACCAGCGCGTGCCCCAGACACCCGCCGATACGATCTGACGTTGCGGCAGGCTCGGGTCTGCCGGCTTATCACCGGAGTTCCACGGCATGCCGGGTTCCGCGAAGGTGCAATCGGCGCAGAGTGTCGTCATGACGTCCCGGACCTCGCGGGGGATCTCCACGAGCTTCGACACGCTGGCATAGGTCCGTTTCACGAAGTCGGGAGGCAGCGACAGTTCCGCCATCTTCCCGGGCGCGACCAGGGGCGGATCGGCGGGAGAGCCGCACGACAGCGAGGCTCCCGCGAGCGCACAGCACACCAACGCAACGAACCGTGGACCCATCTCGATGAGAAGCCTACCAGATCACGCTCACCTCACGACCACGCCGGCTTGTCTTCGTGCGGGCTCCGGATGGAGAGCACCCAGATCGCCAGGACGGCCGTCGCGATTCCTGAGGCGAGGAAGTTCGATCTGGTCGTCAGATGGAAGGCGATCGGACTGCAGAACAGCCACAGCCCGATCATGCCGATCGTGAAGGCCTGCCAGCAGTGCCGCACGGCGGCGACGTAGAACCCGAGGCCGACCGCGACGGTCCCCGCACAGATGAGCACGCCCGGAGACTCCGGATGCCGGAGGCCGGTTGCGATCAGCCAGACCGCGATGAC
>Ga0137427_10000020_pt1 | contig 80216 bp, 54 predicted proteins | sample EasRivERMZT700_2_FD_102309 | JGI IMG/M metagenome (GOLD analysis project Ga0137427, IMG submission 102309) | Soil microbial communities from meander-bound floodplain in the East River, Colorado, USA - East River MetaG ERMZT700_2 | ecosystem: Environmental > Terrestrial > Soil > Floodplain ...
CACCCAAGCGCAACTTGATCGCATCGCGCGACGGCTGAACACGCGGCCGCGCAAGACCCTCGGTTACAAAACACCGGCTGCTATACTCGCGGCTTCCGTTGCATCGACCGCGTGAATGGAAGCATGAAGGCATGAAGCTTGGTTTGCGAAAAGCCACTTCATCCCGTCATGTTCTTCATGTCAGATTTTGTGGCGTGTGTATCAAGACGCCTGCAGGTGCTTCAACGCCCTCTTCGCCGCGTGGTACCCGCACATGCCGTGCACGCCGACCCCAGGCGGCGTAGACGCCGAACACAGAAACAGTCCCGGCACCGGCGTGCGGTAGGTCAGGCGCGTGGGGCGCGTGAAGAGCTGCCAGATGTCGCTCGCGCCGGCGCCGATGTCACCGCCGGCGTAGTTCTCGTTGCCGTACTCGAAGTCCGACGGCGTGATGACCGAACGCGCGATCACGCGCTTCGTGAAGCCCGGCGCGAAGCGCTCGATCTGCGCCTCGATGCGGCCGAGCATGTCGGCGCGCGACCCGTTCGGCACGTGACAGTACGCCCACGCGATGTGCCGTCCGGCCGGGGCTCTCGTCGAATCGAACAACGTCGGCTGCACGAGCAGCACGAACGGCCGCTCCGGCGCACGGCCGTTCCATGACTCGCGTTCCGACTGCGCGATCTCCTCGAACGTCCCCCCAAGATGCACCGTGCCGGCGCGCGTGCAGGCCTCGGCGCGCCACGGAATCGGCGCGTCGAGGGCCCAGTCGACCTTGTACGCAGCCGTGACGTATCGATAGCGCTCCAGCTTCTGCCGGTACCACGCCGGCAGCCGATGACCGGCGATGCGCAGAAACGGCCGCGGCGAGAGGTCGCACAAGGTCACTCGCGCACGCGGCAATTCATCAATCGACGCGATGCGCGTGCCCGTGACGATCGTGCCGCCGAGCGATGTGAAGTACGCGGCCATCGCGTCAGGGATCTTCTGCGCGCCGCCTCGCGCCAGCTGCCATCCGGCCACGTGCGCCATCGCCGTCAACACGAGGCCGAACGCCGCCGTCGCCGGTTGCTCGAGTGGCACCATGCCATGGGCCGCGGCGCCGGCGAACAGGCCGCGCCCCGATGCGGTGCGAAATCGACGCGCGACCCAACTCGCCGGCTGCAGGGCCTGAATGCCAAATCGCGCCATCGACAGCGGATGGCGCGGCACCGCAAGCGGCCCGAGCGCGTCGTCTTCGATCGACGGCCACGCCTTCACGACCGCGCCGATCAACGCGCGATACGCCGGGCCGTCCGGGCCGAGTCCCTCCGCGGTCTCCTCCACGGATCGGCCGACCGTCGCCGCCGTGCCATCGTCGAACGGATGCGCGAACATCACCGGCGGCGCGATCCATTCGAGGCCAAACTTCGAGAGCGATCGTCCGCGAAAGAACGGCGACGTCGTGAAGACGTACACGGACGAGCACAGATCGTGCGTGAATCCCGGCAGCGTCAGCTCGGCGGATCGCGTGCCGCCTCCGATCGTCGGTTGGGCTTCGAACACCGTGACGCGGCATCCGGCCTCGGCGAGCACGATGGCGGCCGAGAGCCCGTTCGGTCCGGAACCGACTACAACGGCGTCAACATCGGCGCTCGCGGCACCCTGAGGCTGAGCGGGCATGAAGGTCAGCTTTTCACACGTGGCGCTCGGGTTGGTGTCCATCGCGGCGTCGGCCACCGCGGCCGCCGGCCAAACGCCGGCGGCCACGACGCCGCCCGCTCAGGCCTCTTCCGCGGTCGCGGGCGACGATGACGCCGGCCGGACGGATGTGATGGATCTGTACCGGCGATGGCGCAAATTGCCGCCGAAGACGCCGACCGAGCGTCGCGGCGCGACCTGGACGCTGGTGCCCATCATGAGCTCGAAGCCGAGCACGGGCTTCGCGCTCGGCGCCGGTGCGGATGTGGAATTCAAGATCGGCGATCCCGCGACCACGCGATTCTCCACGCTCACGACGTCGTTCGCCTTTTCGACGCGCAAGCAGGTCAGCGTCGTCGAGAACCTGCGGATCTACGGCCCGAACCAGCGCTGGATGGTGGCAGGACAGAACCACTACACCGGTACGTCGTCGGGCAACGTGACGCTGGGCACGGGCTCGGCGGAGACTGGGGCGCCCGAGATTCGGTACTACTCGCTGCAGTTCAGCGACACGTTCTACTACCGGCTCGGCCCGAATCTGTTTGCAGGCGCGGGGCTGCACTACGCGCGACAGACTCATATCGAACCGTTTCCGTCCGACAGCCCCGACTGGGAGACGTCGCCGTTTCGCGAGTACAGCAGCATCAATGGCTTCGACCCGTCCTCGCAGACCGCCGCCGGACCAGGCGTGTCGGTGCTCTTCGACAATCGCGACAACCAGAACGACGCCGTTCGCGGCTGGCTCGCGCGCGCATCGTACCGGACGTACTTCGCGGGCTTCCTCGGCGGCGACTCGACGTGGCAGGAAGTGCAGCTGGAGCTGCGCACGTATCACCCACTCACGGCCGACAAGCGCCACAAGCTCGCGTTCTGGGGACTGGGCAACTTCGTCACGTCCGGCACGGCGCCGTACCTCTCGCTGCCGGCGAACGGCGGCGATGAGCTCGGCCGGTCGGCGCGTGGCTATGCCGAGGGCCGCTTTCGCGGCGAGCAGTTGGTGTACGGCGAAGCCGAGTATCGCGGGCTCATCACGAGAAACGGCTTCATCGGAGTCGTTGCCTTCGTGAACGTCACGACGATCGGCGGCCAGACGGCCGGAGAAGATCTCTTCGATACCGCCGCGATTGGCCGCGGCTTCGGCATTCGCATCCTCGTGCACAAGCACTCACGATCGAACCTCTGCGTCGATGTCGGGTGGGGCCGGGACGGATCGCGGGGTTTCTACCTCGGGTACCGGGACGCGTTCTAATCCCGGGACTCGCTTGCGCGTCCCGGGATTGGCGCGGGCTAAAGCCCGCGCCTACGGCGGAGGGAGCCGCAGCGTATGCTGACCCCACATGCGAGGCGCCTCGACGTACTGGATCTCGCGGTTTCTTTTTGAACGCGCGCTGGCGATCGTGTATCTCGTCGCGTTCCTGAGCGCCGTCAATCAATTTGTACCGCTGCTCGGGGAGCGCGGCCTGCTGCCCGTGGCGCGATTCACCGACGCCGTGCCGTTTCGTTCATCGCCCAGCCTCTTTTACTTCTGGCAGACGAACGCGGCCTTTCGCACGGCCGCCTGGCTCGGCATCACGATCGCGTGCCTGATCATCCTCGGCGTGCCGCAGCGCTGTGGCGCGGTCACCGCTGCGCTCGCGTGGGGCACGCTGTGGGTGCTCTACCTCTCCTTCGTCAACGTTGGCCAGACGTTCTACGCATTCGGCTGGGAATCGCTCCTCTGCGAAGTCGGCTTCTTCGCGATGTTCCTGGGCGGCGCCGGCACGCCGCCGTCCGTGTGGCTCCGCGTGATCTGGGCGTGGATCCTCTTCCGGCTCATGTTCGGCGCCGGTTTGATCAAGCTGCGCGGCGACGCGTGCTGGAGGAACCTCACGTGCCTCGACTACTACTTCGAGACGCAGCCGATCCCAAACGCGCTGAGCTGGTACTTCCACTGGATGCCGGCGGGCATCCATCGCGCCGGCGTGTTCTTCAATCACGTCGCCGAGCTGGCGGTGCCATGGTTCTACGTCGCGCCGCAGCCGGCCGCGTCCATCGCGGCGGTGCTGACGATCCTGTTTCAACTCACGCTCATCGTGAGCGGCAATCTCTCGTGGCTGAACTGGCTGACGGTCGTCCTCTGCATTCCACTCATCGACGATCGATGGTGGTCGTGGCTGCCGATCACGCCGGTGGCGCTCGAACCAACGTCTGCCGTCTACCGCGGCGTGCTCTACGCGGTGGCCGCGGCGGTGGCGGTGATGAGCGTGCGGCCGGTGCTCAACATGCTGTCGCCGGCGCAGATGATGAACGCGTCGTTCAATCCCCTGCACCTCGTCAACACGTACGGCGCATTCGGCAGCGTGACGCGAACGCGCGAGGAGATCGTCTTCGAAGGCACATCGGACGACGTCGTCAGCGACCGCACGGCATGGCGCGAGTACGAGTTCAAGGGCAAGCCCGGCGATCCCGCGCGACGGCCGGTGCAGATCGCGCCGTACCATCTGCGGCTCGACTGGCTGATGTGGTTCGAGGCGATGTCGCCCTCGCCGCGCAGTGACTGGTTCGCGGCGCTCGTCGAGCGCCTTCTTCAAGGAGACCGCGACACGCTCGCGCTGCTCGCGGCGAATCCATTCCCGAACGGGCCGCCCCGCTTCGTCCGGGCTCGGTACTATCGCTACACCTTCACGACGCCCGCCGAGCATCGCCGCACCGGCCGGTGGTGGAACCGGGTGCTGATTGGAGAGTACTTCCCGCCGATCGGGTCCACCGGGCTCCCGGATCGCAGGCTGCCCAATGTAGGTAGGCCGGGCCGATAGATCCGGCCGCCGGCGGACCTGACGATGCGCCGTGTGAGTCCCACATGGCGAGGCATGCCTTATGCACCTCCGCAGGGCATGGATTCCACAGTGAAACTTGGGCGGTGGTTTGGCGTGCCGGTCGGGCTGCACTACAGCTGGTTCATCGTCGCCGGCCTCATCACGCTGTCTCTGGTCGCCGAGTTCGAGCGACAGAACCCGGGCTGGGGTCCGCTGGGCACCTGGGCGATCGCGATCACCGCGGCTCTGCTGTTCTTCGGCTGCATCGTGCTGCACGAGCTCGCGCACGCGATCGTCGCCCAGCTGGCCGGTCTGTCGGTTCGCGGCATCACGCTGTTTGCGCTCGGCGGCGTGGCGCAGATCTCGCGCAATGCGACGAGCCCCGCTTGGGAGTTCACCATCGCGGTGGTTGGGCCGATCGCGAGCGTCGTCATCGGACTGGTCTGCTACTCACTGGCGGCCGCACTCGGCTGGCAGCTCAACATGCCGGCTCCGTCCGCGATCGCGGCGCTGCTCGGCTGGCTGAGTTACGTCAACATCGCGCTGGCGGTGTTCAATCTGATTCCCGGATTCCCGCTTGACGGCGGCCGGATGCTCCGCGCGGTGATCTGGGGCGTGACGGGCGACGCCGACCGCGCGACGCGGATCGCCTCCGTGATCGGCCAGGCCATCGCCTTCATGCTCATCGCCCTCGGCGTGTCGGGTGTGCTGATGCGTGGAGACTTCGGCGGCCTCTGGCTCGCGTTCGTCGGCTGGTTCCTGCTCGAGGCGGCGCGGGCGAACTACATCGCGGCCGAGATCTCGCGGCGGCTGCGCGGGATTCGCGTCGGCGATCTCATGACCCGCAATCTCGCGCACGTCGCGGCCAATGTGACGGTCGAGGACGTCGCCAACGCCCGGCTCCTCGATCGGATGACCCCGGGACTCGTGGTCGGACACAGCGGGGAGCCGATTGCGGTCGTCACGCTCGAAGAAGTCGAGCGCACGCCTCGCGCGAGCCGCTCGCAACTGACGGTCGATGAGATTGCCCGTCCTCTCGACGAGACTACGGCCGTCGAGCCCGACACACCGGTGACGGCCGCGCTGGAAGTGATGAGCCGCGAGCACGTGACCCAGTTGCCCGTGATGGACCACGGCCACCTCGAGGGCGTCCTCGCGCAATCGCACATCCTGCGGCGGTTGGAGCTGCAGGCGGCGCTGAGGGCGTAGGGCGGGGTCAGGTCTTGTTTCTTAGCGTCGCGACAACTCGAGTTGACAGGCAACTACGGTTGTCGCGATGCTAAGAAACAAGACCTGACCCCATGACTCGCGCGTGACCCGCACAGCGTCGTGGCTGCTTCGGCAGCGCCTTCACAATCAGCATCTCGATCGGGCGCGGTTGCGCTCGGCAGCCGATGTCGTTGCTCATTTCGGCGCCGTCCAGTCGCAGGACTATGCGGGCGCGCGGTGGGCGGTCGGGCAGCGCATGGCGCGCGCCACGGACGCCGACATCGAGCGCGCGTTCGACGCCGGCGAGATCCTGCGCACGCACGTCCTTCGTCCGACCTGGCACTTCGTCGCGCCGGCGGACATTCGCTGGATTCTGGGGCTCAGCGGGCCGCGCGTGCACGCGGGCAACGCGCTTTATTACCGGCGGAACGGGCTTGACCCGCGAACGCTCACGCGCGCGCGGAAGGTCATCGAGCGCGCGCTGGGCGACGGCCACCCACTCACCCGCACGGAGCTGGCATCGGCGCTGGCGCGCGCGCGCATTCCCGCGTCCGGCGAGCGGCTCGCCTACGTGATGATGCACAACGAATTGGACGGCGTGATCTGCAGCGGTCCACGGCGAGGGAAGCAATTCACCTACGCTCTGCTCGATGCGAGGGCGCCGCGCGTCAGGCCGGTCCTGCGCGCAGAGGCCCTCGCGCTGCTCACGCGCCGGTATTTCACCAGCCACGGCCCCGCGACCGTGCGCGACTTCGCGTGGTGGTCTGGATTGCGAATGGCAGACGCGCGCACCGGCGTGGAGATGCTGGGCACGGACCTCACGACGGAAGACATCGGCGGCCTTCAGTACTGCTGTCTGCGCGACCAGGCCGGCGCTGATGGTGCGATCGCAGGCGCCTTGCTCCTGCCGAACTACGACGAGTTCCTGATCGCGTACCGGGACCGAGAGATCTGGTCCGACGGCAGCCGGCGCAAGCCTCGGGGACCGGACCGGTTTCCGTATCACCTGCTCGTCGATGGACGGCTCGCCGGAAGCTGGCGGCCGGTGATCGCGCGATCGTCGGTGAAGATCGAGATCGCGACGTACGACTCGCCCACCGCCAAGACCCGGCGTGCGATCGGCGACGCGGTGGAGCGGTACGGCGCGTTCATCGGACGCCCTTTGGTATTCTTCGTGCGTGGAATGGCCTCAAGAAGGGGTCCAGCCTGCTGAACCGACAGAAGCGGATAGGAAGAGCAGGAACAGCAAGCGTGGGCTCGCAGCGCTCGTCGCACTCGCGCTACTGGTCCTGAGCAAGCTGAAGACGATCGCGGCTGTCGTTCTGCCCGCGCTCAAATTCCTGAAGCTCGGCAAAATCCTGACGACGACGGGCTCGATGTTCGTGAGCGTATGGCTCTACTCGCTCGCATTCGGCTGGAGTTTCGCCGCGGGGTTCGTGCTCCTGATCTTCGTCCACGAAATGGGCCACGTCTTCGTGGCGTGGCGCCAGGGGCTCCCGATCTCCGCGCCGATCTTCATTCCTTTCATGGGGGCGCTCATCATCGCGAAAGCGGAAGACAAGTCGGCGTGGAACGCGGCGGTGATGGGCATCGGCGGCCCGATCGCCGGGTCCATCGGCGCGCTCGCCTGCTGGTGGATCTACGCGAACACGCAGAACGAGCTGTTTCTCGGTCTCGCGTACGTCGGCTTCATGATCAACCTCTTCAACTTGATGCCCCTGTTCCCGCTCGATGGTGGCTGGATCACGGGCGCCGTGTCACCGTATCTCTGGCTCGTGGGAATCATGGGGCTCGTCGCTGGCTTCGTCACCGGCTACTTCCGTAACCCGATGCTCATCGTCCTTCTCCTTTTCTCTCTGCCGCGCCTGTGGCAGGGCATCCGGCACGGCATCGCGCATGGTCCCGGCGTCCAACCCGCCACGTTCGATCAAAGGATCAAGATGGGCCTGGCCTATCTGGCACTGGCCGGCGCGCTCGCGTGGGCGATGGGAGAGACGCACAAGGAATGGACCCCGGAGCGGAAGAGCCAGTATTTCAGGGAGGCGTCATGACGAAGCTCCTCGCGCTCATTGTCCTGTCCGCGCTTCTGGTCGTGTCCGCCGCCGGCGCGGCGACGCAGACCGGACCCGAGGCGACGTCGCTCTCGGGCAAACCGCTCGTCTCGCCGCCGATTGGCGCTGAGGCGCGTGTCCGCATGGAGAGTCAGCTCGCGGAGGCACAGGCCGCGCTCACGCGCGAGCCCAACGGCGCGGACGCGTTGATCTGGGTCGGCCGCCGCACCGCGTATCTCGGCCGGTACCGTGACGCGATTGCCGTCTTCACGCGCGGCATCGCCGCGCACCCGCAGGACGCGCGCTTCTATCGTCATCGCGGCCATCGCTACCTCACCGTGCGCGAGATCGACCGCGCGATTGCCGATCTCGAGCGCGCCACCCAGTTGATTGCCGGCAAACCCGACGAGGTTGAACCGGACGGCCAGCCGAACGCGCGCAACGTGCCGACGAGCTCGCTGCACTCGAACATCTGGTACCACCTCGCGCTCGGGTACTACATCAAGGGCGATTTCACGAAGGCCGCGCCGGCGTGGCAGCGCACGCGCGAGGCCGGCCGCAATCCGGACAATCTCGTCTCCGCCAGCCACTGGCTGTATCTCACCCTTCGCCGCCTCGGCCGCAACGCCGACGCCACGGCGGTGCTCACGCCCATTCGGGCCGACCTCGAGGTGATCGAGAACGGCAGCTATCACTCGCTGCTGCTCCTCTATAAAGGAGAGCGCACGCCCGAGGCCGTGCTGCAAGCGGCCGGCGAAGGCGCGAGCGGCACCGCCGTGCGCTACGGCGTCAGCGCGTGGCATCTCGTGAACGGCCGCCGCGCCGACGCGGACCGCTTGTGGACGACGATCCTCGCGGGCTCGGACTGGCCGTCGTTCGGGTTTCTGGCGGCTGAAGCGGAGACCGTACGCACGCCGCCGCGGACCGGACGTAGGGCGGACCGAATTGCGGTCCGCCAACAATGACAGACGCCAAGCTCCGCATCCCCTCGCTGCAGGTCGTTCGCACCGCCGCGCCCCGCACGGCCATCGGCCGATGGCTCGAGGGCGATCAGCCCGCCGGACACGCTGAGGCGCATCCAACCCAGCCCTGGTACTCCGTGCTCTGGCTCACGGGCGTGGACTACTTCTCCACGCTCGGATACCAGCCCGGCATCGCCCTGCTCGCCGCGGGCGCGTTGTCGCCGATTGCGACGCTCATTCTCGTCGCTGTCACGCTCCTCTGCGCCTTCCCCGTCTACGCCGAAGTCGCCAAGCGCTCGTACGCCGGCCAGGGCTCGATCGCGCTCCTCGAACATCTGCTCACGGGCTGGTGGAGCAAGGCGCTGGTGCTCGTGCTGCTCGGCTTCGCGTTCACGGACTTCGTCATCACGATGACGCTCTCGGCCGCCGACGCGGCCGCGCACGCCGCCGAGAACCCGCTGCTCCACGAGCATCTCGCGGGCAGCCGCCTGTGGATCACGATGGGGATTCTCGTCGGCCTCGCGCTCGTGTTCCTCAGGGGCTTCCGGGAGGCGATCGGGCTGGCCGGTCTCATTGGAATCCCCTACATCTTCCTGAACGTCATCGTCATCGGCCGCGGGCTGTTCGAAATCTCGATGCGGCCGGAGGTTCTGCCGGCGTGGCGATCCGCGCTCGAGCTGCGCGGCGATTGGAGCGCCATCGCGATGGCGTCGCTGCTGATCTTTCCCAAGCTCGCGCTCGGCCTGTCGGGGTTCGAGACCGGCGTGTCCGTGATGCCGCTCGTCGACGGCGGGAAGGGCGACGAAGGGCAGGCGTATCCGGCGGGCCGCGTCCGCGCGACGCGGTCGCTGCTGCTCAGCGCGGCGCTGATCATGAGCATCATGCTCATCGGCTCGAGCTTCGTCACCACGTTGCTCGTGCCGCCGGACGCGTACGCCAGCGGCGGCGAGGCGTCCGGTCGCGCGATCGCGTTTCTGGCGCATCGGCACCTCGGGGCCACATTCGGCACCGTCTACGACGCGGTCACCATCCTCATTCTGGGTTTTGCCGGCGCGTCGGCGATGGCCGCGCTGCTCAGCCTGATTCCGCGATATCTGCCGCGCTTCGGCATGGCGCCGCGCTGGACCGTGCACGCGCGCCCGCTCGTCCTCGTGCTGCTCGCGGTGGCGATTGTCGTGACGCTGATCTTCGATGCCGACGTCGAAGCACAGGCCGGCGCGTACGCGACCGGCGTGCTCGTCCTCATGTTGTCGGCCGCCGTGGCCGCCGCGCTCGCGTTGTGGCGTGAGGCGCGCACGGGCGGTGGGCGCTCTCGTGCCGTGAGCGTGGCGTTCTGGGTCGTGAGCGCGGTCTTTGCGTACACGCTCGTCGAAAACGTCATCGGCCGGCCCGACGGCATCATCATCTCCGCGATCTTCATCCTCGCCGTCATCGTCGTCGGCGCCGCGAGCCGGTACCGGCGCGCCACGGAGCTACGCGCCGCCGACGTCACGCTGGCCGACGAGTCGTCGGCCGCGCTGTGGCCGGAGATCGCCGGCAAGAAGGTCAGCCTCGTGCCGATGAAGACGATGACCGCCGGGCGGCGTGCAGCCAAAGCGCGCGAGATTCGCGCGCACTACACGGTCTCGGGGCCGATCGCCTTCCTGCACGTCGATCTGATTGACGACCGGAGCGAGTTCCTGGCGGCACTCAAGATCTCGGTGGAGCGTGACGGCGCCGATTACTGCATCCACGTCAGCGGCGCGGTCGCGATCGCGAACACGATCGCGTACGTCAGCGAGCTGGTCGATCCCACGCGGATCTTCCTCGGCCTCACGCGGCGAAACCTCATGTCGCAGTCGATGCGGTACGTGATCTGGGGTGAGGGGGAGACGGGGCTGATGGTGTACGCGATTCTCGTCCGCTACTGGGAGTGGACGCCGGAAGAGGATGTAAGGCCGTTGATGTTCTTGATGAGTGAGTAAAGAGGTTCAGGGTTCTCACTTCACGCGTGCGCGGTCGCTCGGCGACAGGCTGCAGGTGCGCTCGCCGACGAGGGAGTACGCGACGATGTCGACGTTGCCCGCGGGCAGCGCACGGAACGCGGCGAGGTCGTAGGTCGAGCTCACACGCTCGCTACCGCGATAGACCGTTCGGGTCGCGGCGAAGATCTGACCCTGCGAGCTGAGGGGATTGAGCGCTTGCACCATTCGGTCGTCGCTCCAGATGCGAACGACGGTGATGAACGGCGTGGTCAGCGCGACGGCCGACGGTGGCGTCGTGCCGCGCGCCCCGGACCCTGGCGCCACCAGCTCGGCGACCAGATGCACGACCGGCGCGCGCATGTCATCGGTCACCCGGGCGGCCGAGAAGGTCTCCCCGCGCGCGGCGGCGTCACTCGCGTACCGCGCGACGTGATCGATCGGGCCCTCGAGCGTCACGCGCGCCGAGACCTGTGATTCTTCCGACGGCCGATTCTTGAACACGCCGCCCGCCATGCACGTGACCGGCGCCGGACGCGCCGCCGTTCCGGCCTCAATCGCACGCCGGACTTCGTCGTCGGTGAGTGGAGCCGGCGGCGCCACGGGTGCCGGGCGCGGAGTGGCCGCAGGTTCGGCCGGCGCATTGGACGCCGCGACGTAGCGCGTCCGGGCCCGCACGGTGATCCCTGGGCGCGTCGACTTCACCGCAACCGCAACCTCAATGCGATGCTCCTTGCCGTCGAGTACCGCCGGCCGGAAGCCGAGCGCGTATTGGTGATGCAGCTCGTCGGCAATACGCGTGAACGCGTCGCGGAGCCGCCGAGTGTTCGAGAGCTGCACGAACTCTCCGCCCGTATCCTGTGCCAGGTCGACAAGCTGCTTCCGCATGTCATCGTGCGTGCGGCCGGCGATGCCCACGGCGTACACGAGGATGCCGTCGCGCGCCGCGCGCCGCGCGACGTCGCCGGCCGACGCACGCAGCTGCGTGGTCAGCGGCTGGCACACGCCCGGCGGCCGTCCGAGGTAGAAGTCCGGCACGCCCAAGGCCGCCGAACCCGTATCCGCACCATCGGAGAAGAGCAGGATGGCGCGCCGTCCGCCTTCGCTCTCGAGCGAGGTCATGGTCCGGCCGAGTGCCGGCCAGATCGGCGAACCGACGTCGTTGACGCGCGCGCTCGCCCGCACCATCCCCGCAAGAACGTTGCGGTCGCCGACGAGCGGCTGGCAGTCCCATTGCAGCGTCGCCACCGAAGCGCGATCGCCGTCGATCAGGCGATCGACGAAGGCGAGCGCGGCGTTCGTGACGTCCGACCGGGCCTCAGTGGTGCTCGGGCTCCGATCGAGCATGAACGAGAGCGTGATGGGCTGCACGTCAGCCGAGAACGTGACGATGTCACGCCGGTCCCCGTTGTCCGTGACGGTGAAGTCGTCGCGCGTGAGATTGCGGACGAGCACCCCATCCTCGCCGCGCACCGTGGCATAGACCACGACGGTGTCCACGTTCGAGGCAAAGCGCGGCGGTTGTTGGAGGGCGAGGGTGGTGGCACAGACGAGGGCGCCGGAAACGATCAGCCGAGGTATCACCTGGTCCAGCCTCCCAGCCGTATCAGCGCGGATTATACCCATCGCGGCGAGAGTTCCGGACGGAAGCGAACATTGCGTCGTGCGATACATTGATTGCCGAGCACACGATGAAGACCGTCTTGCGGGTTCTCGCCGGATCTCTTCGGCCGCCCCACGGCGTCTCTGCTCAGGGACCTGCGTGGCCGTGGCACGCGCCTCACGTTACGCGACGGCGAACGCCGAACCCACGACGTGCAGGACAGACGCGAACCTTGAACCACGCGCGTCACCTAAGTACTTCGCTCGGCTCCACCCGTGTCGCTCGGCGCGCGGCGAAGAGGCTCGCCGCCAGCGTCGCCATGATCATGACGGCCGCCGCCTGAAGATAGCTGACCGGGTCCGTTGGTGAGACTTGCCACACGAGCGCGGTCATGTAGCGCGACAGGCCATACGCCGCCGCAAGGCCGATCGCGCTGCCGAGTGCGGCAAGGATCATCGACTGCCGCAGCATGAGCGCGAGCACGCGGCCGCGGCCGGCGCCGAGCGCCAGCCGTAGTCCAATCTCCGGCGTCCGCTGGCCCACCGCATACGAGACCACGCCGTAGATGCCCACGGTCGTGAGCACCAGGGCGATCGCCCCGAAGAGCGAGAAGAGCCACGTCTGAAAACGCCGCTCGCCGAGCTGCAGCGCGAGCGTCTCGTCGATCGTGCGGACGTTCGTGATCGGCAAGTCCGGATCGATCGCCCACACCGCCGCGCGGATCGCCGGCGTGAGTGCCGGCGCGTCGCCGTGCGTGCTGACGGCGAACTGCGTGAGCTGCAGCGAGTAGAGCTCCGGCTGCGTCGCAGGCAAATACACCTGGGGCACGATGTCCGCGAGCCGCCCGCCGCGCCGGACATCACCGACGACGCCGACGATTCGGATCGGCGGCATGACTGGGCCTCGCCGGATGACGCGGCCAATCGGGTTCGTCCCCGCGAGCAGCGCCCGTCCGAAGGCCCCGTTGACGAGCGCGACGCCTGACTGGCCCGTCCGGTCGCCGGGCTCGATCAGCCGGCCATGCGCGAGCGGAATGCCGAACACATCGAAGTACTCGGCGCTCACGGACTGAAAGCCCGCGGAGGCCTGGACCCGCGCCTCGCCGCCGACGGGCTCGATGATGAAGCCGCTGGTCCAACTGCCGCGGAGCGGCAACTGATTTCCGTACGCGACGGCCCGAACGCCGGGCAGCGACGCGATGCGATCGCGCAGCGTCTCGAAGAACTCGATGCGACTCTGCAGTGTCGGGTAGCGCGCGCGGCCTCCGAGCGCGACGCTGGCGGCGACGACGTTGTCCGGATTGAATCCGAGCGGCACGGCGCTGATCGCCATCGCACTGCGGATCATGAGTCCCGCGCCGACGGCGAGCACGACGCCGAGCGCGAGCTGCAGCACCAGCAACGCCTGCCGTCCGCGCATCGACCCTGGCCCCAGGGTGCCGCGCGCCAGACCACCGAGCGCGAACACCGGCTTGACGCCGCTGAACTGTCGCAGCGGCAACAGGCCGAACAGGAGCGCCGTCGCAATCGCGAGGCCGCCGGCGACGGCCATCGCGCGGATGTCGAGGCCGACTGGCTGAACACTCGTGACCGCCACGGGCGCGATCGATGCGAGCCAACGTGTGAGCACCCAGCCGGCCGCGAGTCCCACCGTCGTGCCGAGCCCGACGAGCACCGCACTCTGAACCAGCAGCTCGACGGCGAGCCGGCCGCGCGTGGCACCCAGCGCCAATCGCACCGCCACCTCCCGTCGTCTCGCCAGGGCACGGACAATGATCAGGCCGGCGACGTTGACGCACGCGATGAGCATGACGGCGCCGGCGGCGCCGAGCAGGAGCAGCAGCAGCGGTCGAAGACTCTCGACCTGCTCGTCGGCGAGTGGCGCCACGTGGGCTCTGGCTTGTGCCGGTTCGGGAGCGTTGCGGGCAATCGCCGCGGAGATGCGCGCGAGATCGAGTTGCGCCTGATCGAGACTGACGCCCGCGCGCACACGGCCGATCGCGGTCCACTCGTGATCGTTGCGGTTCGTGAGCTCGTCCGGCCGGAACGCGGAGGGAAGCCACACGGCCGCCGGGCCTTCCCTGCCAACATCGGACACCGCCCGAAAGCCGCGCGGCATCACGCCAATCACGCGACGCGCGCGCTCATCGAGGACGATGGACTGATCGAGCACGTTGGCCGCCCCGCCCAGACGCGACTGCCAGTACGCGTCGCTGATGATCGCGACCGGTGCGTGGCCGTCGACGTAGTCTTGGGATCCGAACGGGCGTCCCAGGACCGGCAGCGTCTTCAGCGCCGGAAAGTAGCCGACCGAGACGAACTCGAATGCGATGCGCTCCGGCGAGCCGCTGCCGCTGAGGCTGCCCTCGTTGCGCTGGTACACGGCGACGGTGTCGAAGGCCTGGTTCTCGCGCTCGTAATCGATGAAGTTCGCCGCGGCCAGCACGGATCGAGTGGCCTTCCCCTCGTAGGTTTCCCATAATGCGACGAGCCGATCCGGCTCCGGGTACGGCCACGGCCGGAAGAGCGCCGCATCGGCGAGCGTGAACACGGCGACGTTGGCGCCGATGCCGAGCGCGATCGTGGCGGTCGCCGCCACCGTGAAGCCAGGCGCCTTGCGGAGCAGGCGAGCCGCGTATCGAGCATCGCGGCTGATGTACTCGAAGACGCGGAATCCGCGCCGATCCCGCACCGATTCCGCCGTTTGTTCCAGACCACCGAGATCGCGTTGGGCCGCCCGCCGCGCAGCGTCAGGCGACAGACCGCGACGCCGGTGCTCGGCCTCGGCCAGCGCGAGATGCTCGCGCAATTCTTCCTGAAGGTCCTGATTGATCTGGCGCCCGAGGAACAGCTCGCGCAGGCGCGATGCGAACGCACGGAGTCGCCCGGGCCTCATGACGCGCTCGGCTTGAGAAAGCGCCCGACGATGGCCGAGACGCGGGACCAGCGGGCCGTCTCGGCCTGGAGCTGTTTCCGGCCACGCGGGGTCAGCGCGTAGAACTTCGCGCGCCGGTTTTGCTCCGACGCGCCCCACTTCGCCTTGATCCAGCCCTCTTGCTCCAGCTTCACCAGGGCCGGATACAACGTCCCCTGATTCATCTGCAGGACATCGCCGCTCACCTGCTCGATCCGGCGGGCGATGCCGTAGCCGTGCAGAGGGCCGAGCGTGTCGAGCGTCGTGAGAATCATCAGGGCCAGGGTGCCCTGCGCGACATCGGTCTTGTCGGGTGCCATGTTGGTTGCCAACAGCAGGCTAGTGCAGCTTGTGTTGGGTGTCAACAGGAGCCGGCGGGTGGCGCCACGGCACAATGGGGTCTGCAATGACCACCGCGGACTCTGTCTCGCCGTCCTGGCGCACCGTCGCGGTCCTCGGCGTCGCGCTCGCGTTCGGCGCGTCGTCGGGCCCGCTCATCATCCTGGCCGGCGGCATCATCGGTCAGCGGCTGGCGCCGTCGCCGCTCCTGGTGACGCTGCCAATCACGGCGCTGGTCCTTGGCGTCGCGGCGGCGTCAGTGCCGGCGGCGCTCTTCATGAGCCGCATCGGCCGCCGTGGCGGCTTCATGATCGGCGCGGCCATCGGCGCCGTGGGCGCGCTCCTCGCGGCTGCGGCGACGTCGGCGGCGAGCTTCACGGCCTTTACGGCATCAACGTTCGTGATGGGCGCGGCGGGCGCCTTCGCGCAGCAGTACCGCTTCGCCGCCGCCGAGAGCGTCGATGCCAAGCACACCGGTCGCGCCATCTCGCTGGTGATGCTGGGCGGTATCGTCGCCGGCGTGATCGGGCCGGAAATCGGCCGCCTCGGCCGGCACTGGCTCGCCGCCGAGTTCAGCGGCGCTTTCGTCATCGCCGCCATCGTCCAGACGGGCGTCGTCGTGCTGCTGGCACTGATGCGACCGCCGCGAACCGCCGCCGCGGACAGCGACGATGCCCGTGCCCGCGTGTCGATCGGCACGCTGCTGCGGCGTCCCGGGCTGGCGATCGCGATCGTGGCGGCGGCCTCTGCCTTTGCGACGATGAGCTTTCTCATGACGGCGACGCCGATCAGCATGCACGTCCTGGACGGTCACTCGCTCGACGTCACCGCGCGCGTCATCCAGAGCCACGTCATCGCGATGTACGCGCCCTCGCTCGTCACCGGTTGGCTCGTCGATCGTCTGGGCGTCAACCGCATGATGATCGCCGGCGCGGTCGCGCTCCTCGCCTGCACCGCGGTCTCGGCGTCGAGCCATGCCGCCGGCGCCTACTGGCTCGGCCTGGTGCTGCTCGGGGTCGGATGGAATCTGCTGTTCGTCGGCGCGACGGTGCTCCTCACCAGGAGCTACGCCCCGTCGGAGCGCTTCCGCGCGCAGGCGGCCAACGATCTCGCCGTGTTCGGCAGCCAGGCGGCGGCGTCGCTGGCCTCAGGCGCCGTGTTGCACCAGTTCGGTTGGCTGACGATGAACGTCGCGGCGGCGGTGGTGCTGGTCGTGACGCTGGTGCTGGTTGTTGTCGCTAGGGCTCGAGGTGCGCAGTCCGGGCCTACCGCTTCAGCCCCTTCGTCCAGTGCATCAGGATCGTGACGCCCGCCGGCGGGTCAGGGCCCAAGTCGTCCGCGGTCTGTGCGGCCGTGAGGACGGTCTGCAAGATCAGGAACCGCTGTCCGTCAGGCGAGAGGGAGAACGTGTGGTAGTCGCCGCCGCCGTGCGGCACTTCGACGGCGTAGGTGCCGACGACGTCGCGCGGCGGGTCGTGTGTGAACGATCCGCCGGCGGCCTTCCACGACACCGAGTAGAGCGGGCCGACAAAAATAGTCGCCGGAACCGGCGACGTGGAGTTGGGCCCCACGCCGAGCGAATGGTACACGAGCTCGTTTTCTTTTTCTTTTCGGGACCACCGCGGCCAGCCCGCGCCGGCATTCGCGGTTGGCGAGATCTGCCACCGGCCGCCACCCTCGGGAAACGGCTGCACGAAGACCTCGCGGCGGCCGAACAGCGTCGAGCTGTAGGCGATCCATTTGCCGTCGGGAGAGATCTGCCCATGCCGCTCGTCGGCGTTCGTCGCCAGGAACGCGACCGCCTTCTTGTCGCCGTCGAACGGCAGCACCCAGAGATCGCCCGCCGTCTTGGGATCGCGCACCCAGTAGACGAGGCGCAGCCCATCCGGCGACCACGACAGCGGGACTTTCGGAAGATCGGACTCGACGAGCAACTCTTCCTTGCCGGATCCATCCGACGCGGCTTGATAGAGACCCCACTTACCGTTCCGGAGCGAGGCATAGACGAGGCGCTGGCCGTTCGGCGACCACACCGGATTCGAGTTGTCCTGGGTCGCATCGAACGTAATGCGAGTCTCGGTGCCGTTCGGCTCGATCACCGAGACGTCGCCGCCCTTCGTCTCGTGGCGATGCACGGCCACGCGCGTCCCGTCCGGAGAGACCTCTGCGCCACGGAGCACGCCGAACTTCCCCACGATCGCGGGCTCTTGGCCCGTGCGATTCACCCACGCCAATTGCCACTCTCGGGTCTCTGCGAGGCTGCCCATGCCCATCGACGTCGTATCCGTCAGATCGCGATAGAACGCGAGCACGCCGTTCGGCGACAGATCGAACGCCGCACGGCCGGTCGCCCCGTACCTGTTGACGGCGTCCGCAAGACGGGTGGCGTCGCCGCTCACCTTCAGCGTGACCGGGTCGAAGCGTTGAGCGTAAAGACTGGTCTCGCGCCGGAACACCAGGAAGCCCGGCGCGGTGTATGCGACGTTGGACTCGACGGGCATGATCCGGCTCGTCGTCTTGTCGTCGAGCGATCCGGCGACGAGCGCCTGGGCGGATGCTTCCGTAGACCACGAGAGGTATAGGAATCGACGTCCGTCGGGCAAGAAGCGCGGCCAGTAGTGACCGGCCTCCCCCGGGCCGACCGTGGTGACCGGCACGGGCTGACCGCCTTCGGCCGGCACGCGGAACAACCCCGTCTCGGATCCAAAGACGATGGTACCGTCGGCGTTCCAGGTGCCGCCCTTGAAGTCAGCCGCGTCGCAAATCGGTCGTGGCGGCCCGCCCGCCGCCTCGATCTTCTTGAGCTTTCCGGCGGTGACGAACGCGATCTCGCGTCCGTTCGGCGACCAGAATGGCTGGACGGCCTCGTCGGTCCCGGAGAGCGGCCGCGGAGTGAGGAAGTCGAGCGTGCCGACGTGCAGCGAGTAGAGCGAACCCGCTTCGGCCCGCGCGCGCATGACGATCTGACGTCCGTCAGGCGACACGGCAAAGAAGCCTTGGATGGTGGGGACGCCTGAGTAGTTGAGCGGATTCGCCGACATGCGGAGCTCGATTCGATCCGGCTCCGGCTCGCCACGGAAATAGCCGACGGCTGGCACCGATGTCGCGGCCAGGAGCACGACCGCGCCGGCCAGCGCGAATCGTGTCCAACGGCTCGTGCCACGGCTCGCCGCGCCAACCTCGCCAGCGAGGCCGGCATCGGCACCACCGCCGGCGATCCATCGCAATTCCGCGAGCAGATCGCGCGCCGACTGCCACCGCTCGTCGGGATCCTTCGCCAGACAGACCTTCACGACGTGATCGAGCGCGGGAGGCGTCGCGGGTTGGATGCGCGAGATGGGCGGCGGGTCCGCCGTGGCGATGGCGGAGATCAAGAGCACCTGGCTCTTCCCCTCGAAGGCCCGGCGGCCGGTGACCATCTCGTGCAGGACCACGCCGAGCGCAAAGATGTCCGTGCGTCTGTCTGCCTCCAGCCCGTCCAACTGCTCGGGGGCCATGTACTGCAGCGTGCCGACGATGGCGCCGGCCTTCGTGAGCGGCGTCACCGGTGTCGAGCGCGTTGGGCGCGGGCTCGCGGCGGTCCCATCAGGCGCGCCGAGCGGTGCGACGTACTTCGCGAGCCCGAAATCAAGGAGCTTCGGGCCGGCGGGGCTCAGCATGATGTTGCCCGGCTTCAGATCGCGATGGACGACGCCCTGACCGTGCGCGCGATCGAGCGCATCCGCAATCGCGATCGCCACGTTCAGCGCCTCGGACACCGGCAGCGGCCCGCGCGTCAGCCGCTCGGCCAGCGTCTCGCCCTCGAGGTACTCCATGACGAGATAGTCGGGCCCGCGATCGTGCAGCGCGCAAATGTTCGGATGGTTGAGTGACGCAATGGCCTGCGCCTCGCGATCGAACCGCTGCTGCATTTCGGGTGAGCCGGCCCATTCGGGCGGGAGAACCTTGATGGCCACCGTCCGATCGAGTCTCGTATCGCGTGCTCTGTAGACCGCGCCCATTCCGCCTTCGCCGACGAGGGCCTCGATCTCGTACGGGCCGAGCCGTGCACCGGGGAGGAGTGGGGAGGACATCATCTGCTCTTCGCGATCGACGCCGGCCACTGGAGAATCACAGTCAACGCCGGAGAGTTGAGTCCACGGGCGGCGCCGCCGGGCCGTCCGGGGGTCACTGTCCCAGCCGACACCCCGGGCGGCAGGTGCGTATTCCTCGCCCACGGTGTGCTCCCGCGGCCACCGTCAGCGAAGTTCGGAGGCTCACGCACGAGGAAGCTCTGGCCATCGGGCGCGGCCGCCCACTGATGGCGAACGGGATCACCGGCCGAGACGTTGCCGGGACCGAGTGTCGGCGGAGGAAACATCACAACCGGGATGTCGGATGCGATCTTCGGACCAGGCGTAATCGCGACCGACATGTAGGCGCCGGGGGTCCGGTAGAAGAGCTCCTTGCCGTTCTGGCGCCAGCGCGGCTGTCCGCCACCGGCGTTCGACACCTTGATCTTCTGATCGCGCTCCGGGAACTTGATGACGTAGACCTCGAACTTGCCGGGCCCCAATTCATCGGACGTGTAGGCGAGCCATTTGCCGTCGTGCGAGAACTGCGGCTCGTCTTTGCGATACGGACCTTCGACGACGGGAAACGACTTGCCGTCGCCGAAGAGCGGCAGCGCATGGATCGCATCGTGCTGCGCTCCACGGACCACGTACGCGAGATACCGGCCATCGCGCGACCATGCCTCCACGAACTCATCGGCCGGCGTCTGGACGAGCGGCGTCTCTTCGCCGACGCCATTCGCGTTCTTCACGTAGATGTCCGCGTTGCCGTTGCGGTACGACGTGAACGCGATCCGGGTGTTGTCGTGAGACCAGACGGGATTGAGATCGTCGGCCGGATCGAATGTCAGACGCCTGGGGATGCCCTTCGCCCAATCGACGATCCAGATGTCGGAACCGGTCGAGCCCGGGGCGAGCTTGGTGAGCGCGATGAGCTTCTGGTCCGGTGACAGGTCCATGTCGCCGTTGTCGCCGGAGTCGTCGGTGGGCAGGGCGAGAGCCTGGCGGGTCCGGTTCCGAGTCCACCATCCGAACTGCATCCTCCCGGTAAGTCCACGGCCGGATGGTCCGCTCGTGCCCTGGTAGAACACCAACGCACCAGCCTCGGACACATCGAACGCACCTCGTCCACTCGCTGGCGAATGTGCGATTCCGCCGGCGACTTGGACGGCGTCTCCTGTCGTCTTGAGCGTCGTTGCGTCGAACGGCTGCGCGAGCAGCGTGGCGTCACGATGAAAGAGCACGTGGCCTGATGCGTAAGCGACGTTCGACTCGGCCGCCATGAGTTGTGTGCGGTCCTTGGAGCCTAACGCGCCGGTGTACACGATCCGCTTCGCGGCCTCATTCGACCACGCTAGATACAAATAGTGCGTGCCGTCGGGAAGAAACCACGGCCAGAAGTGCCCGGTCTCCGGCGCTTCGACGGTGGTGATGGGTTCGGGCGTGCCGCCGCCCTCCGCGGACACGCGGAACAGGCCCTTGGAAGTACCGAAGACGATGATGCCGGCCGCGTTCCAAGTGCCGCCCGAGAAATCCTGGGCCGGCGCGAGGTCCTTCGGCGCGCCGCCGCTGGTGTCCACACGCTTCAAGCGGCCGTCGGCCACGAATGCGATCGACCGGCTGTCCGGGGACCAGAAGGGCTGGGCCGCGCCGTCGGTGTCGGCGAACGCGCGAAAGGTCGGAGCGGCGAGCGCACGCGTGTAGAGCAAGCTCGGCTCCTGGACGTCCGGGCGCGCCACGAGCGCCACGTCGCGGCCGTTCGGTGAGATGGCGAAGTTCGGCCGCTCCAGGCCGACGACGGGCATGCGAAACGGGAACGCTTCGGCCGCGGCCGGGCCGCGCAGGTACAGGAACGCGGGCGCGGCCAGCGCGGCGATGAGCACTCCCGCACAGATGAGTGCGAGGCGCACGGTACGCTCCTGCGTTCGTCGCGCGGCGGACGCGGCGGCGGGCATCTCGGCGTCGGTCCGGCCGCGCGCGATCCACTGCAGTTGGACGAGCAGGCTGTGCGCGTCCTGCCAGCGATCTTCCGGATCCTTCGCGAGGCACCGCGTCACCACGTGATCGAGGACGCCGCGCGCCGCCGGCTGCACCACCGACAGCGGCTGCGGCTCGCCGGTCATGATCGCAGAGATCAGAATCGCCTGACTCTTGCCCTGAAACGCTTTGCGGCCTGTCACCATCTCGTACAGCAGCGCGCCGAACGCGAAGATGTCGGACCGTGCGTCCGCGTCTTTCCCTTCGACTTGCTCGGGCGCCATGTACTGCAGCGTGCCGAGGATCATGCCCGGCGACGTCACATCGGCGCGCGTCGGCATCGCGCCGAGCACGTCTTGACCGGACGCCGTCCACTTCGCGAGGCCGAAGTCGAGCAGCTTGACGCCGTTCTTCGACAACATCACGTTGGCCGGTTTCAAATCCCGGTGCACGATGCCCTGGCGATGCGCCTTGTCGAGCGCATCGGCGATCGCGATCGCGATGCGCAGCGCCTCGTCGAGGCCCAGGGCGCGCGATCTGGCGACTCGATCGGCCAGCGTCTCACCCTCCAGGTACTCCATGACGAGGAAGCGCACAGCCGGCGCGTTCGGGTCCGGGCCCGGCGCTTCGCCGACGTCATGGAGCGTACAGATGTGCGGGTGGCTCAACCCCGCGATGGTCTGCGCTTCGCGTTCGAAGCGCTGCTTCATGTCGGGATCGTCTGCAAAATGTGGCGGCATCACCTTGATCGCAACGGTGCGATTCAGGCGCGAGTCGGTGGCTTTGTAGACCTCACCCATTCCGCCTTGTCCGATGGCGGACAAGATCTCATATGGGCCGAGTCGGGTGCCGGGGCTCAGGGACATGCGGGCCGGCGTCGCGTCGGCACGGCCGCATTCTTAGGCTTGGCGCGGACAACGTCAAGCGAGCGGGCGCTGCCTCGGTGGGCGGATCGGATGATGGTCCGCCGCCGCAGGTCACTGCGGTGGCCGTCGCCGTTCAATGCTGGTATGGACGTCTCTGATCTGCCAGACGTCCGAAGCCACGCCAGGCGACGGCGCGACCGTGTCAAACACCAATCGAATGTAGATCTTCTGTCCGGCGAAGGACTGGAGATCGACCACCGCGGTGATCCAGGTCGCCGTCGGCGTGAGTTCGGCGACGGCTTGCCACGTCGAGCCGTCCAGACTGACCTCGACCACCGCTCTCGAACCGCGACTCGAGAGGAGCGACTCGAAACTCAATCTCGCGTTCACGGCTACGGTCAGATCGATCGGAGCCGGCCAGCCGAGGACGAACTTCCCGGCCGCCGCAGCGCCCGCGCGCCAGCCTCCGGCCGAGGCTCCGCTGTCAGCAGGGACAAAACCTCTCTCGGGCGAGCCCACCCATCCCGCGACGGGTTCTGACGGCGGCCTCGACGTCCGCGATGGCCGTCGCTCGCTCACCTCCCCCAGAGCCGGCACTGGACCGGCCGACCCAGGTTCAAAGCACTCGGTGCCGAGCGGCGTACTGCCAGGCGTCCGCTGAAAGACGGCGTTGTCGAGGCGCGTCCATTGATCGGCGCCGGTCGTGGCGGCATAGATCGACATCGTCGCGTTCGTCCACGACTTGGTGGCGTACGAGCGAATGGCATAGCTCGACAGTGTGGCTCCCGGCGCGACCCAGAACGTGCAGGCTGAGAGATCGGAGAAATCCGAATCGTGCAGCAGCACCGTCACCCGCTTTCTGACCTGGCTGCTGTTCCCGAACTGAAACGTCGCCGTCATGACCTCACCCGGCGTCATCGGCTGATTCGTGGGCTGCAGAATGCCGCCCGCCGGGACGCCGGGCGTGCCTGGCCGGACGAACTCGAAGACGCCGTTCGAGATTCGGTGCGTCAGGTCGAAGAATGCGCCCCACGGCAACAACGCGCCGGTACTGAAATCGCCGTTCGTGAGCAGGTTCGGCCCCGCCGCCCCGGCTCCGGTCGCCGGCGCCGTCGGATCGACGCACTCCGTTCGCACGGACGACGCCGTTGAATCCACTTTGAGCGACACATCGTCGAGCAGATAGTCGCCGCCGGCGCCGGCCGATGCGACGTAGAAATAGATGGACGCGTTGGCCCAGTTCCTCGTGGGATGCGTCTTCATCTGGTAGGTCGAGAGCGGCGCGTCGGGACCGAGCCAGAAAGTACAGACCGACAGGTCGCTGAAGTCCGCGTCGAGAATCAGCACGCTGATGCGTTTGCGCACCGTGTCGGTGTTGCCGATGTCGAACCGCGCGGTAAGTGGCGTTCCCTCGCCCAGCGCCGCCCCCGTGTTTTGGAAGACGACAGCCTGCCCCGACGGCGTCGACGTCGGATCGGCCTTGTGGTAGCGGAACACGCCGTCAGACGCCGCGTTGTGGACGATGTCCGGCACCTCGAACAGCGACCAGTTCGACGTTCCGCTGCTGAAGTCCCCGTTGCTCACGAGCTCGGAGCCCGACGGCGGACCCACCGCAAACACCAGATCGTCGTGATCGTTCACCGTGAACGGCAGGCACGGATTCGTGTTGGCGATTGTGCTGAAACGAATCAGACCGCGAACCGCATGCAGGCCGCCGGCGGGCAGGACGTAGTGCGCCGACACCGTCTGCAGGCCAGCGGCCGGTGTGAGCGTCGCGACATGCGACCAGACCGGTGTCGCCGCCGATCCCGTGGCAAACAGATCCACACGATCGCCATTCGAGAACGCGTAGACGGTCGCGTCGATGCGAACGGTCTTGCCGGGCGCGAGCTGTGTGCCGTCGAGGGTGGACACCTTGAGCCGGTCGATCGACTCGTTGAAGTGATAGTTCCCGTGCGAACCGTCCGAGCACGAGTCATTGATGGTGTTGGGCTGATGCGTCTCGTTGCCTCCGTTCATCAGCCCTTTGCCGTCGAGCAGGGTGTCCGAGTCACATGAGTTACTCACCACCGTGCACCGCGGGACTTTGAGCGTCGCGTCGTAGGCGGCGCGCCCGGCCTCGACCGTGATCGTGGCGGTCGCGGACACCGCCGTCCCGAGCGCATTCGTCACGCGAACCCAGTACTTCGCCGTCGCAATCAGCGGTGGCGTGACGTAGACGGATCCCGTCGCCCCGGAGACGGGATCGGCGGTACCCGGACTCGTGCCGAAAAACCATTGATAGTTGAACGGGCCCGTCCCGGTCGCTCCGACGCTGAGAGTCACGGGTTGGCCGGAGAACACCGCCTGGCTGAACGGCTGCGTCGAAATCCCGGGTGGCGCCGGAGGCTGGGCGACATCCACAGTGAACATTCCGCGCCCGTGAGTAGCCGCGACGAGCTTCGTCCCCAGCCACATGAGCTCGTCGACCGAAACGTTGGCCGGCCCATCGTGCGGCAGATTCCAGGAGGCGCCGCCGTTCTCGCTCGTGAAGACGCCGACTTCAGTGCCGAGGTAGAGCCAGCCCGAGTTGTTCGGATGCACGACGAGCGTGCGCATCGGCGCGGCCGGCAGTGCGCCCGGCCCGGATCCGGCGATGCCTCGCCACGACGCCCCGCCGTCGGTGCTCTTGAAGATGTTGGGAAATGAATACCCTCCGAAGGTGGCGTACACCACGTTGGGATTCGCCGGATCGATCACGATCCGTTGCACCTGTCGCGCTGGAAGGCCCGTGTTCACCTTCGTCCACGCCGGCGTCGCACTCAGCCCGTTAGTGGTCACGTACACTTCGCCGCTCGTGTGCCCGATCCAGATCACATCCGGATTGCCGGAGACCGTGGCCACGGCGCTGATGTTGGAATTCGGAAATGTGCCGGCGGTCGGTGGCTTGATCGGAGACCACGAGGGCCCCGTGGTCGCCGTCAGCGTCGCCCGTGCGTCATTCGTCCGCCACAACGATCGGCCGCCGGCCAGGATCCTGTTGGGATCGTTCGGATCGAGGATGAAGGGTGCGATGCCCGCGGCGTTGCCCAGACATGCGTCGTCAATCCGGTACGGCGCGGGCTTGCATTCCGCAATGGTCGTCGGACAACACTCGCCGCCGTAGATGTACGAGACGCCCGCTCCGCCGCTCGAGCTCCGCTGGAGCCGAAGCAGGACGTACTCGCTGTAGAAATAGTTCGAGTTCACTGGATCGGCCGCGGACCAGCCGCCGTCGCCCCCAATCGTCATGACCCAGCCCTCGGTCCCGCCAGCCGGCGTGTACAAGAGCGTGCCGTTGTCTTGTGTCCCGCCGATGATTTTGCCGGTGGAGGCGTTGCCGCCGACACCGAAGAACTGCGTGACGCCGAAGTTGTTGTTCAGCTCGACGAAGCCGCCGCCGGACGCGCTGGTGACCGTCAGGACGTCTTCCGTCTTGTACACGCCGCCGTCATTGCCGAAGTACACCCGCCGATTGGTCGTGCCGTTGTAGCCGGGGTCGCTCACGATGGCGTGGTGGTCGGCGTGTGCCGAATTCGGTGCGAGCGGCCAGCTGCTGATTTTCGTGAACGTGAGACCACCGTTCGTGCTGCGATACAGGTCCTGACCGCCGATCACGATGTTCGAGGCGTTCGTCGGGTCCACCCACAGGGCGTTCACGTACCAACCAAAACCCGCCATGTGGGAGGGTGTGCCAACGTGGGTGTAGCTCACCCCGCTGTCTGTGCTCTTCCAGAGCTCGCCGTTGTTCGTGTCGAGCGCCAGGAATACCGTCGTCGGCGCGATCGGTGACACCCCGAGCTCGCCGCGGCCGAGAGGCACGTCCGTGAAGCTCGCGCTCTTCTGCCAGGTGGCGCCCGCGTCCGACGAGTAGTAGACGTTGCGGCGGAAGCCCGACGCGACCGCGTGCGTGCTGCTGCCGGGGAGGAACTTGACGTCAGCGGCGTCGCTTTGCGATGACGGCGTCAGCACCTTGGTCCATGTGGTGCCGGCGTCGACGCTGCGGAACAGGCCGGCCCGTGTTGCCGCCAGCAGAACGGTCCCATCGGCCGACGCTGCCAGGCGATTCACGTACTGAAAGTCAGCGATGGCCGTCGAGGCCAGCTGCGTCCACGTCGTGCCGCCGTTGGTCGACTTGAAGATGCCGGCTCCGCGAATGCCATCGTGCGCGTAATAGCCCTCGCCCGTGCCCGCGTACATCGTGGCCGGGTCCCCGGGCATCATGATGATGGTGCACACGGCTAGGTTCGCCATGAAATCGTCAACCGGCGCCCACGACACGCCGCTGTTGGTCGACTTCCACAAGCCGCCGGAGACGCTTCCGGCAAAGATCGTCGACGGCGTCGTGGGATGAACGACGACCGCCCTCACGCGTCCACCGATGTTGCCCGGACCGATCCACGTCCACGCCCCAGAGGTGATCCCCGCGATGGAAGGCAGCATCCCCCCAGCCGCGCGCTCGGCCGCATCTCGTGCCGCCCGCATGGCCTCCACGTGGGCGTGTGCACTTGACAAGCCGTCGAACGGGATGTTGCCGCGCTCGTCGCGTAACGAGGCGAGACGCCACTCCATGATCTCGGCCGGGGAATCCGGGCGCTCGTGTTCCCGCTCCTCCCCTTCTCGTTCTCGATCGCTGTCGCTGCCGCGCCCGCGGCCGGTTTCATGCGGGAGGGAGACACCCAGCCACCACGCGGCACCGAAGGTGACAGTCCAGGCGAGCCATGAGCGGCGAGGTCGAAGGGAAGCAAGTGGTTGGCGCATGTGTGATCTGGACCGTGAACGTGTAGCGCGCAAAGTTCGGCGCGCACGGCGTCGTCGGGCAGGACGGACGAGAGGTCAGGAGAATGTCAAGGCGTCCCGGTTGCACGGCCTTCCAGATCCAGCCGCGTTCGCCGGGCTTCGTGTCATCCGTCGCGGGACTCAACAGACGAAGCGCGTCGTGGTTGTAGTCCAGCTGCCAGGTCTGATTCTGGAGCGGTGGTTCAATCCGGAAGGTCTTCCCGATGCCGATCTCGATGGGCTTCCCGGGATCGGTCGCGACGACGTCGGCCTCGATGGCCGCACGCGCGATCTGAGACGTTGATACCGGCGTCGAACGCGTCGTGCCGCCTCGAACGGATTCGGCCGGCTGCCGTGGTGGCTCAGCCGGCGGTGAAGGCGGTGCGCTTTGGCCGGTCCCTGGCGCCGGTTGCGGCGCCCTGCCGCACGATGCACTCCCGAAAGTGGCGAGAATCAGAATGACGAATGCGCCGCGCAACCAGGCGGGCGTGATCCATAGACGCTGCGCGCGGAATGTCGAAGGCGACGCCGAGACGACCGGGAGTCGAACGATGCGGGTAGTGTAGTCGACGAAGCCCTCACGAGCGCATGAACGTGTTCAGCGCTTCGGCAAACGCGCGTTCAGCTCGTCCAGCCAGTTGAGCACGACCGTGATCGGCTGCATACCCCCGATACTGGATTGCGGCTCCTTGACCATCACGAACCGGCCGTCGCGCGCGACGTCGTAGTTACGGCCGAGGCCGCCGAAGAAGTACGTGCTGACGTCGAAAAGCGGCACGGGGACGCCCGGCGAAAACCGCGGCAACGCCGCGATCGGCACGGCCATCAGCTTGTTGTCCGGCGAGATGTAGTACAGCTCTTTGCCGTTCAACGACCATGCGGGCTCGCTGCCGCCGGCCGTCGAAATCGTCCACTGGCCGGCCGTCGCGTCCGGGTACGGACTGACGTACACCTCCATGCGAGACGACAAGTCCGATTGATAGGCGACCCACCGGCCATCGGGCGACACGGCGGCGTTGAACTCGTCGTGCTCGGTCCCGAGAAACGTCTTCACCGTGTGGTCACCGTCGAGCGCGACGACGAAGAGATCGTTCTTGCCTTTCGTGGCGCCGGAGGCCGAGCGAAAGATCATCGACTTGCCGTCGGGCGTGACGGCGTTCGGATACGCCGCGGGCCGCTCGGCGATCAACTCGGGCGCGCCCGTCACATCGGCGCGGCTCGAGTACAGTCCGCTCTTTTGGTTGACGGTCGAGAACGAGATCACGCGGCTGCCGTCCGACGACCACACGCCGTACTCGTCGGCGCCCTGGCCGGCCGTGAGCCGCGTGAGCGTGCCGCGGGCGTCCCAAATCCAGACGTCCTGCTGATCGTCGCGCACGTCGAGCGCGATGCGAGACCCGTCGGGCAGCACCCGTGCGTAGTAGTACGTCCGCGGCGGCGCCGCCGTCGGTGTCTCGCGGCCGCTCCGATCGACCCAAGTAACCGTCCGCTCCACGCGAACCCGGCTGCCGCCGCCGACGTAGACCATCCGGCCGCCGGGCGTCACGTCGAAATTCGCGCTAGCGCTCGCTTTCAGGGTGACCCCGTCGAGGATCGGCACGGGATTGCCGTGCACCGTCATCGTGTCGAGGTCGAACAACACCGCGCGCACGGATCCGTCGCCGGCCACGTACACGAGGTGGCCGCTCGACAAGTAGCGAGGACGCGTGCCGTTGATCTTCAGGCGCGCGATCCGGCCGGTCTTGCGGTCCCACGCCGCGAGCTGCGCCGAGTCGATATACGGTGCCTTCGATACGGTCACGAACAAGACCACTGATGATCCCGGTACCGCAAACGCATGGGTGTGTGACGTCTCGCCCAGCGACGCGTCCGGCGTCGTGGCGACCGTGGGCTCGCCGCCTCCGCCGTCCGACACGAGGTGCAAACCCGCGTCGAGGACGCCGAACACGATCGTGTCGGCGCCCGCCCAGGTGGCGCCGGTGATGCTGTTCTTGGCCTTGACGATCGCGACCGCAGGACCGCCGAGGATCGAGACCTTCTTCACCCGCGTCTGATCCGACGGATCGATGAAGCCCACCCACTGGCTGTCGGGCGACATGAACGGGCCGAACCCGAGCTCGCCGCCGCGAAGCGGCGTCGCCTGCAGCGCGTCCAGACGCCGCAACTGGAGCCCGGGGCTCTGACCGACGAGGCCGACATAAACGAGACTCTGGCCGTCCGGTGAGATCGCGAGGTCCCAGTAATTCTGCGTGACCGCCAGCCGTGCCGACGCCTCCGGTACGTGCATGAATCGGACGACACCGCCAACCGGAACGGGCTGAGGTCGCAGGAAGACGGCCGCAGCGATCGTGATGCCGGCCGCGCCAACGACCACACTCGCGATGGGGAGCGCGCGCCGCCAGATCGAAGGACGCGGCGCCGGTTCGGCTGCGGCCTCGGCGGAACGCACGCCGGACATCGCGACGCTCGCCATCGACGCGAGGGACATGTTCTCGTCGAGCTGCAGCATGCCTTCGGCGACATCACGCAGCCGGCGCTTGGGATCTTTTGCCAGACAGCGCCGCAGCAAGCGTCGCACCGGCTCGGGCACGTCGGCCGGCAACGCGCTCCAGTCGGGATCCAGCTTCAAGACCGCCGCCATCACTTCCGAGATGTCGTCGCCGTCGAAGGCCCGGCGACGCGTGAGCATCTCGTAGAGCACCGCACCAAACGCCCAGACGTCTGCGCGGCGATCGACGGCCTTGCCCTTGGCCTGCTCCGGTGCCATATAGGCCGCGGTGCCGAGCACCATGCCCAGCTGCGTGGCGCGAGCCGTGAGCGTCGGCGAATTCGTCGCGCCGCCGCTCGCCTCGCCCGGCGATTCGAGCGCCTTGGCGAGCCCGAAGTCGAGCACCTTCACCGTGCCGTCCTCACGAACCTTGATGTTGGCGGGCTTGAGATCGCGGTGAATGATGCCGGCGTCGTGCGCGGATTCGAGGGCGGCCGCGATCTGTCGAGCGAGCGTCAGCACTTCGGAGACCGGCAGCGCCCGCTGCGCGATGATGTCGGCGATCGTGGCGCCGTCGACCAGCTCCATCGCGATGGCGCGCACGTCCCCCGTGCCCTGCTCGAGGCCATACACATGTGCGATGTTCGGGTGGTTGAGCGACGCGAGCAACCGCGCTTCCCGATCGAACCGCGTGAGCCGGTCCGGATCGTCGGTGAAGAGCGACGGCAGTACCTTGAGGGCGACCTCGCGGCCGAGCTTCAGGTCGCGGGCGCGGTAGACCTCACCCATGCCGCCGGAGCCAATTGCGTCGATGATTTCGTAAGAACCGAGTCGAGTTCCTGCAGAGAGCGGCATGGGCTCGGAGTCTACTTTTCTTCAATGCGCATGGGGCCCCACCCCCATGCGCGGCCTCGCCTCGACTCGCCGCCAGCCTCCGCTGAAGCTTCGGCGGCCCGCCGTAGCCTTGGCGAAGGCGGGACTCGCTCGGCTCGGCGGCCGCGGGCGCTCATGCCACCGGAGCCGATTGCGTCGCTGATTTCGTACGAACCAAGGCGGGTTCCGGTCGCGAGTCCCATCAGGTGGCGGCATCTTATCGCGTTGCGGTCAGGGTGCGGCCGCGTACTTCAGCGTAGCGCCCCGTACTTCTGCGAGGGAGCCCGTACTTCATCGCAGTCCCCCGTACTTCAGCGAAGCCTCCCGTACTTCCCAACTCACTTCCTCGCCCCGCTCAACTGCGTGACGAGCCACCAGAGAAAGTCCTGCCCCTCGTAGAACTCCTTCACGCCCATGCGCTCGTCTCGGCCGTGCGACCGCACGTCGTCCATGTCGCCGAAGAGGCCGGACACGCCGTAGATTGGAACGCCAGCCTGACGGAAGTAGAGCCCGTCGGTCGCGCCCGTGCTCATCACGGGCACCACGGCCACGCCGGGCCACATTTCTTCGGTGATGCGCGTGATGGTCTGCATGATCGCCGGCGTGAGCGGCGACGGCGGGCTGGGCTTCGCGGGTTTGACGGGCGTAATCGAGATCTTCGGATCGCCGATCGCGCGCGCGAGCGTGCGTTGCACTTCGGCGGGATCTTCACCAGGCAGGATGCGGCAGTTGACGTTTGCCGTCACGCGCTGCGGCAGGGCGTTCAGCGCATGGCCGCCGTCGATCATCGTCGCCACGCACGTCGTGCGCAGCATCGCGTTGTAGAGCGGCGTGGCTTCCAGGCGCGCGACGGCGGCGGGATCCGGCGTCGGCTGCGCGGTGGCCTTGAAGTCCGCCGCGGTCTGCCCCTGCTCGATGCCGCTCATCTTGTCGAAGTACCCGCGCGTGACTTCGTTCAGCTTCACGGGAAACCGGAACCGGCCGATCTTCGCGATGGCGTCCGCCATCTGATAGATCGCGTTCTCGGCCTGCGGCTGCGAGCTGTGGCCGCCGCGATTCGTCACCTCGAGCGTGAAGTCCTGGTACACCTTCTCGCTGGCCTGCACACGATTGGCGATCTTCCGGCCGGCCTTCGCCTGCCCGCCGCCGCCCTCGTTCAGGCCGTACTCGGCGTCGACGAGGGCCTTGTGATTCTTGAGCAGCCACTCGACGCCGTTGTGATCGCCGCCTTCTTCGTCGGCCGTCAGCGCCAGCACGATGTCGCGCTCGGGCACCAGGTTCTGCTGCTTCATGCGGATCAGGTTCGCGACGAAGATCGCCGCCATCGCCTTGTCGTCCGAGGTGCCGCGGCCGTAGTAGTAGCCGTCCTTCTCGATGAACTTGAACGGATCGAGATCCGGCGACCAGTCTTCTTTTTTGGCTTCGACGACGTCGATGTGGGCGAGGAGGAGGATGGGCTTCTGGGTCGTCGCGCGTCCACGGAGGCGCGCGACCATGTTGCCTTTGCGCGGTACCGGACCGCCGACGAAGATGTCCGCGGCGGGAATCCCCGCCGCGCGAAGCCGCGCGGCCATGGCTTCGGCCGCGATCGTGTTGTCCCCGACGCTGTCCGTCGTGTTGATCTCGATCAGCTGCTTATAGATGTCGCGCGCGAGCTGCTGATGCGGCGCGAGCGCGGGGGTCTGCGCGTGGAGACCCGACGTGACGAACACGAGACCGAGGGCACCGAGCACGCGAAGGTTCATGAGCGAATGATACGGCGATTCATTCCTCTCTCAGGAGCCTCGCCGGGTCGATGCGCATGGCCTGGAGGGCGGGGCGCCAGGCGGCGGCGAGGGCGGTGGCGGTCATGGTGCCGACAACCGTCGCCCAGGTGACGGGATCCGCGGCACTGACGCCGTACTGAAATGACGCGAGCGCGCGCGCGGTGAGCCATCCGGCCCCGACGCCGAGAGTGACGCCGGCCGCCACGAGCCCGAAACCATCGCGCATGACGATGCGCCACATGTCGCGCGGTGAGGCGCCGAGGGCCGCCCGGATACCGAACTCGCGGCGCCGCCGGCCCACGGCAGACGTCAGCACGCTGAACAGGCCGCCGGCCGCGGTCACGACAGCAACCACCGCGAACACGCCCGCCACCTGCGCGACCGCGCGCGGGAGTCTGAGCGGCACCGCGTAGTCGTTCTCGGGCACGTGCAGCCGTGACGTGAGCGCTGGATGGACCGTGCGGATTCGCTCGTCCATCGACGCGAGGTCTGGGCAACTCGCGCGGCATCGCAGGTTGAGGAACACCGTGCCGACGTCGCGGTGGATGGGCTCGTAGAACTCCGGACGATCCCGCCCGGCCTCGACAGTCGGCAGCGTGATCTCGCCAACCACGCCGATGACTCGCCGCACCACCGGGAGACTCCCGACGCGAAACGTTTGGCCCAGCGCCTCTTGGCCGGGCCAGAGTACGTTGGCGAGGCGTTCGCCAATCACGATGTCGCCGGCGGCGTCGTTCGCGCCGAAGGTACGGCCACGCCGAAGCGGAATGCGGAACAGCTCGAAGAACGACGGGTTTACGCGATAGCCGTCGCTTTCGATGGTCTGATTGCCCGCGATCACGTCGCCGCCGCCGCCACCGATCACCGGAGGAATCTCCTGCGACATCGCGACACTCGCGGTCTCGGGCCAAGCACGGACGCTGTCGTCGAGGGCTTGGATGCCGAGGCTCATGGCTTCGAGCGACGGGAACGCGGTGCGCAATCCGCCAACGCGCACGTGCGATATGCCCTCGAGGTCCAGTCCACGGTCGGCCTGCACCAGATTCACGAACGAGCGTAGCAAGAGCATTGACCCCACCAGCAGCGCGCATCCCAACGCGACCTCGGCGACGATGAGACCGCGCGTGCCCGCCCGCGCGGCACGCGTTTCCGTGCCGGCCTGCCGTGTGGCGCGCATCGACTCGAGCGGCTCAGGCCGCGTCCCCAGCCACACGGGGACCAGCCCGGAGAGTACGATTGCGGCCAGACCGAGCGACGGGGCGGCGACGATCGCGCGCGGATCGAGATCGATCGGATTCAACGTCCGGCCGACGAAGAGATCTGGAATCGTACCGATCAGGGCGTACGCAACGGCGAGCCCGGCCGCGATGCCGACAATCCCCACCAGGGTGTGCTCGATGAGGGCCTCGCGCATCAGTCGCGCGCGCGAGGCGCCGAGTGCGCTGCAGACGCCCAGCTCGCGGCGGCGCGTCGAGATACCGGTCAACACCAGACTGCTGACGTTGCCGCACAGGACGACAAAGACGAGGCCGACGCCGCCGAACAGCAGCCACAACGCCTGCCGGGTCGAGTCCGGTATCGCCGACGTGGCGAGGCTGGTGAGCGGCGGGTCGCTCCGATAGCTGCGCGGGAGCCGATCGAGCGCGCGCGCGATCGCGCCGACGCGGACCTCCGCATCTGCGCGCGGCGCACCAGGCTTCAATCGCCCGAACAGCCACAGCTCGCGAGCGGCGTCGGGCGGCGTGGCCGGATCCATGACGCGCCACGCGACCGTCGTGGGCGCGGGAAACCGAAGCGCCGCCGGCATCACGCCAACGATCACCGCCGGCGATCCGCCGATCGTCACGCGCCGGCCGAGAATGTCGGGATCGCCGCCGAACGTCGACCGCCAGATCGTTTCCGAGAGCAGCAGCGCCTCAGGGTGCCCGCCGCCGACGTCTGACGGCAGAAACGTCCGGCCGCGTGTCGGGTGCACGCCGAGCATCGCGAGCATGCCTGCCGTCACCCACGCGCCAGAAATCGGCTGACCTGGAGTCTCGGACTGAAACGGCGCCGCGGCCGCCGCCTCAACGGCCTCGAACATGTTCGTATCGCGCCAGGCCGCCAGCACCGCGGGCGTCAGCGGCCGCCACTGACCCTGCTGGACGAGTCGCTCGGCGTCGCGAAACGGTGCGGGCCGCAACAGCAACGCGTCGACCACGCTGAACATCGTCGTCGCGAAGCCGATGGCGAGCGCGAGGAGCGTGGCGCAGAGCAACGCCGGCGCAGGGCGCGCCCGGACGCGCCGCCACGCGTGGTGAAGATCAGCGAAGAGCATCCACCCTGAGGCGGGAGCCGATCGCACGTTCGCTGTGGCCGCCGCCCGGTACGCGGTCGTGAGAGAGCGTGTTTCGCGCAGGAGCCAACGACCCGCTGCAATACGACCGGCGCTAGCCCGACGCCGTGCGTAGTCTTCGGCAAGATCGCCGATGGTCGAGGCGCGATGGACCGGCGGCAGCCGGCCTTGCAGACGACGCGCTACGAAGTGCCAGAGGGGATCGCGCATGAGCTTCGGCGGCGCAGGACTCGACGGTCACTTCACCGTCTTGGCGATGCACGGGCCGTCGTCGTCGAGCGCCCGGCGGTCTTCGCTGGAAAATGCGGCTTTGGCCCGGGCCTCGAATGACCGCTGCTTGGCCTCCATCTCGGGCGTGTTGCCGGCCGGCGTGAACGTCTCGGGCACCAGCATCGCGAGGAGCTCCTGAATCAGCGCGCGCTGGTCGGCGTTGAGCCGCGCGTTGTTGGCGTCACGCCAGCGCTCGACCTGGGTCCGCCACAGCGACACCTTCTGTTCGGGTGAGGCCGCCTTGAAGATTTGGTTCTTTTCCGACAGCGACTTGGCGCAGTAGACCTCGTACGGCATCGGCGCCGAAGTCGGCGCACCCTGCTGTGCGGCCGCGACCGTACCAACCAGGGACACAACGACGAGCATGACTCTCACGTGATAACTCCTCTCAGAGGCGACCTAGAACAGTTTCGAGCCCGCGATGCATGCGCGTCACGGTGGCGACCGCGGTCTTCACCGCGCGCACACCGCCGGGCGTCGCCTTGAAGAGACGCTTCGGCCGGTTCTCGCGCGCGGCCGACGTGCCGCCCTCGCGGGACATGAGCAGGCCTTTCTCTTCGAGGCGATCGAGCGTCACGTAGATCGATCCACGCGGAACCGACCGGCCAGTCCGTAGCTCGATCTCGTCTCGAATCGCCGAGCCGTTGGCGTCCTGGCGTTGCTCGGCGAGGTGTAACACCGCGAGAACGATGAGGGTCTCGAACTCGCCGAGCACGTACGCCGGGGTGGTTCCAGTCATATGCTTACAATGTAATCTGATGCGTTTCGGGCGTCAAGGTGCTGTCGAATGGAACGCGCCGGGCGCGTCCATCACCTAAGATGATGGCAACGGTTGCCATGCAGGCCTTCCGCCTCCGGATTCGCTCGGCGATCCTGTGGTTCGCGGTGCTCTGCCTGCTCCTGCCGGCGGTCGCGGCCATTCGGGCGCTCCAAGCGCCCGCTGCGTCTGCGCCCATCGTCCTCTCGGCGGAAGTCGACAGCGCCATTCATCCCGTGTCGGCCGAGTACATGGTGCAGACCCTGGACCGCGCCGACCGCGAGGGCGCGGCGCTCGTCGTGTTCACCCTGCGCACACCAGGCGGGCTCGTCGATTCGACGCGGACGATCGTCACGCACATGATCGCGGCCAAGACGCCGGTCGCCGTCTTCGTCGGTCCCTCGGGCGCTCGTGCGGCGTCGGCCGGATTCTTCATCACGATTGCCGCCGACGTCGCCGCGATGGCGCCCGGCACGCACATCGGCGCCGCGCACCCGGTCACGGGCGGCGGCGAGCGCGTGGACGAGACGATGGCGAAGAAGGCGACGCAGGACGTGGCGGCCTACGCGCGCACGCTGGCGGAAGGACGCCGCCGCAACATCCAGCTCTCTGAACAGGCGGTCCGCGAGAGCCGCGCGTTCACCGAGCGCGAGGCCGCGAGCGCCACGCCGCCGCTCATCGACGTCATCGCGCAGGACGTTCCCGATCTGCTGCGCAAGCTAGACGGCCGCGTCGTCCGCCGATTCGACGGCTCGACGACAACGCTGCGTACCGCCGGCGCGACGGTCACCGACATCTCGATGAGCACGCGGCAACGGTTGCTCAGCGCGATCGCGCACCCCGAGATCGCGTTCCTGCTGCTGAGCCTCGGCGTGCTGGGGCTGACGATCGAGTTTTGGAATCCGGGCTCCTTGCTACCGGGGATCGCGGGCGGCGTCTGCTTGCTGCTGGCCTTCTTCGCGCTGCAGCTGCTGCCGGTGAATTACGCCGGGTTTCTCTTGATCGCGCTCGGACTGTTACTGCTCGGTCTCGAGATCAAGATCACGAGCTACGGCGCCCTGACCATCGGCGGCCTCATCAGCCTCGTCTTCGGCGCGATGATTCTCGTCGACGCGCCCGAGCCCGAACTGCGGCTCAGTCTGCGATTCGTGATTCCGGTGGTCGTCGGCTTTGCCGGGATTGGCGCGTTCCTCGTGCGGCTCGGTGTGAAGGCGCAGCGGCAACGGGCCGTCACTGGCGACGCCGGCATGATCGGCGCGCGCGGCGAGGCGCTATCGGACCTCGAACCTGGCCGCACCGGTCAGGTCAAGGTGCAAGGCGAGATCTGGAAGGCCGTGGCCAGCAAGCCGATTCCGCGCGGCTCGCCGGTCGTCGTGACCGCGATCGACGGCCTGACGTTGACCGTTCACACGAAGTGAGGTGTCCATGTCCACGCTGCTCGACCTTCCGCTCTCCGGCCCGCTCGTGCTGATGGTGATCGTCGGGCTGTATCTCCTGAACTCGATCAAGATCCTCAACGAGTACGAACGCGGCGTGATCTTCCGGCTCGGCAAGCTGTTTGCGCGACCGAAAGGGCCCGGCGTGATCCTCGTCTTCAAGCCGATCGACCGGATGGTGCGCGTCAGCCTGCGCACGGTCGTGCACGACGTACCGCCGCAAGACGTGATCACGCGTGACAACGTGTCGGTGAAAGTCAACGCGGTGATCTACTTCCGCGTGATGGATCCGCGCAAGGCGATCGTCGAAGTCGAGAACTACACGTACGCCACCTCGCAACTCGCACAGACGACGCTCCGCAGCGTGCTCGGCCAGGTCGAGCTCGATGACCTGCTCTCACAACGGGAGCGGTTGAATCAGCAGCTCCAGCACATTCTCGACGACGCCACCGATGTGTGGGGCATCAAGGTCTCGGCCGTCGAGGTGAAACACGTCGACCTGCCGCCCGACATGCAGCGCGCGATGGCCAAGCAGGCCGAAGCCGAGCGCGAGAAGCGCGCCAAGATCATCCACGCCGCCGGCGAGTTCGAAGCCTCGGCGAAGCTCTCCGAAGCCGCGCACGTGATCGCCACCGAGCCCGTGGCCATCACCCTGCGGTATCTGCAGACCCTCACGGAAATCGCCGCCGAGAAGAACTCGACGATCGTGTTCCCGTTGCCGATCGACCTGCTCACCTTGCTGCAGCACTACGCCGGGAAGGCGGTCAAGGACCCGGCCCGCTGAGGCCCGGCGGTTTCCTTCGCGAGACCACTGGCGCCAAGACCGCCGCCGGGAGTATGGTTGTCGGTTGTAGATCAAGGAGACTCCCATGTCAGTACAACTTGGCGCGACCGCGCCGGACTTCGAAGCTGAAACCACGCAGGGCAAGATCAAGTTCCACGACTGGATCGGCGAATCCTGGGCCATCCTGTTCTCGCACCCCAAAGATTTCACGCCGGTGTGCACGACCGAGCTCGGCTACATGGCGAAGCTGAAGCCGGAGTTCGAGAAGCGCAACACGAAGGTGATCGGTTTGAGCGTCGACCCCGTCGACAAGCATTCGAAGTGGTCGGAAGACATCAAGGAGACGCAGGGCTACGCGCCGAACTTCCCGATGATTGGCGACCCGTCGCTCTCGGTGGCGAAGCTCTACGACATGCTGCCCGCCACCGCCGGCGAGACGTGCGAAGGCCGCACCGCCGCCGACAACGCGACCGTCCGCACCGTCTACGTGATCGGTCCCGACAAGAAAGTGAAGCTGCTGATTTCCTATCCGATGACGACGGGCCGGAACTTCGACGAGGTCCTGCGCGTGATCGACTCGCTGCAGCTGACGGCGAAGCACAAGGTCGCGACGCCCGTGAACTGGAAGCTGGGCGAGGACGTGATCATCGCGGGATCGGTGTCAGACGACGACGCGAAGAAGACGTACCCGAACGGGTGGAAGGCGCCGAAGCCGTACATTCGGATCGTGCCGCAGCCGCACTAACTGAACCTGGCAATGGGTTAATGGGTTAGTGGGTTAATGAGTTAATGGGTTCGTAGTGATGTTCGCCCAGTAACCCAATCGCCCATTAACCCATTTACTCATTTCGCTTCGTCAGTGTCCTGAAATGCACTTCCGCGTACGCAACCCCACCCGTCTCGTCGACGTTGACCTCGAAGTCGTAGCCTTCACGCTCGAGCGACGTGCGCACGTGGTGGACCATGCGCATCGCCAGTGACGTCATGTCGTCTTTGGTCTTGTCCGGCTCGGCGAGCAGCGTGACCCACGCATCGCGCTGCCCGCGCGACGGCTTCTTCGCCATCTGAAAGCCGTTGCGGCATTTCTTGAGCAGGTATTCCTTCAGCTCGGGCTCGGGCATGTCTTTCACCCGGTCCCACGACTCGACCCATCCGCGCGTTCTCGCCAGCATCGTTCGACGATCCTCTCTCGATCAGGAGTCCGCCGACACTCGGCAGCAGGCTCATTATCTCCCCGTACTTACCAGTCATGAACTGTCCCGTCTTCCTTGCGATTGACAGGCAGATACGCCGGCTCGTACGGAAACGTCGCCGCGAGCGTTTCGTCGATGTCCACGCCCAGGCCGGGCGCGTCGCCGGGGTGCATCGCGCCGCGCTCGAACGTGTACGCGTGCGGAAAGACGCGGTCGGTGTCGGCGGTGTGACGCATGTACTCCTGGATCCCGAAGTTGTGCACGCTGAGATCGAAGTGCAACGCCGCGGCCATGCAGACCGGGCTCAGGTCGGTCGCGCCGTGCGCGCCGGTCTTGACGTGATGGATCTCGGCGAGGCTCGCGATCTTCTTCATGTGACTGATGCCGCCGGCGTGGACGACGGTCGTCCGGATGTAGTCGATGAGCTGCTCGGCGATGAGCCGCTGGCAGTCGTAGATGGAGTTGAACACTTCCCCGACGGCGAGGGGCGTCGTCGTGTGCTGCCGGATGATTCGAAACCCTTCCTGCAGCTCGGCCGGCACCGCATCCTCCATCCAGAACAGATGATGCGGCTCGAGCGCCTTGCCGAGCCGCGCGGCCTCAATCGGCGTGAGCCGGTGATGCACGTCGTGCAGCAGATGCAGATCCGGGCCGAACGCGCGGCGCAGGGCGTCGAAGAGCTTGGGCACGAACGTCAGGTACTTCTCGGAGCTCCACGTGGCTTCGAGCGGCCTGCCTTTCTCGGCGGGTTCGTAAAACAGTTTGCCGCGGCCGACGCCGTACGCATGCTCGACGCCCGGGACCGCGCATTGCGCGCGCACCGCCGTGTAGCCGGCTCGCACGTACTCGCTGACGGCGGCGACCGTGGCCTCAATCGACTCGCCGTTCGCGTGACCATAGACCAGCACCGACTCGCGCGACGCGCCGCCGAGCAGCTGATAGACAGGCGTGTCGAGCGTCTTGCCGCAAATGTCCCAGAGCGCCGTGTCCACGGCGCCAATCGCCGTCATCGTCACCGGCCCGCGCCGCCAGTACGCGCCTTTGTAGAGGTACTGCCAGGTGTCCTCGATGCGGCGGGCGTCGCGGCCGATGAGCAAGGGCGCGACGTGGTCGCGGAGGTAGCTCGCGACCGCCAGCTCGCGTCCGTTCAAGGTCGCGTCGCCGAGACCGTGGACGCCGTCTTCCGTCACGATTTTCAAGGTGACGAAGTTGCGCCCCGGGCCACACACGATGACTTTGGCGTCGACGATCTTCATGGCGGGGCGATGGTAGCATCGCGTGCCTAAGGACAGGAGCACGTCATGAAACAAGTCGCATGGATCGCGATCGTCGTTGTCTCGCTGGTGGCCGGTGCCGACGCGCAGCGGCGCGGACGCGGACCGCAAGGGCCGCCCAACATCACCGGCGCGTGGGCCGGCACGTGGAGCTCGTACAACCCCGCGCGCGCGACAACGCCGCCGCAGGAGCAGTGCGCCAAGCTGGGCGCGAACATCACGCAGAAGGCCGATGTGTACGAGGCCGTGTTCGAAGGCGACTGCGGCCGTCCCTACAAATACACGATCAAGATGGAGGGCCGGCTTGTCGGCAACGTCGTGATGTTCAAGGGCACCGTCGATCTCGGCGCGCAGGACGGCGGCGTGTACGACTGGATCGGCCGCGCGATCGACAACGAGTTCGTCGGCTTCTACACGAGCGCGACGTACACGGGCGTGTTCAACATGACGCGCCCGAAGTGACGCGCGTCAGTCCTTGTCGTTGGCCGCGATGAACTTCTCGATGTCGGCCATTTTGTCCGACGTCGCGCGGACCGAGATCGCGCGTGAACGGCTGCCGACGAAGGTCGGTTGAATCCCGTCCGTCCTCGCCCGGAAGATGTCGGCGAGCGCGAAGACCAACACTGTCGGATCGGCTTTCGTCAGATAGAAGGTCCGGACGAACTCGGCGAACTTCTGCTGATTCGCTGTCGTGTTCGAGTACACGAAGATGCTCTTCGGGCTCACGACCTTGTAGGCGAGACCCTGGACGCGCAGCACCGTTTCCAGCACGTCGCTGACTCGCACTCTCGCAAAGTTCACCGAAAGCGTCTTCTGCAGCTCCGGTACGATCTGGTCGTACCGGATCGACAGGCCGGATGCCACGCTCACGACGTCGAGGATGTCCTTGATCGGCGCGCCCGTCATGGTCAGCGACGTCACCTGAAGATTCGGATCGAGCTGGCGATCGCCCAGTTGCCGATCGACGCTCGCCTGCTCGGCGGGCGGCAGTGTTGGCGTCTGAGTTGACGGGGATGTGAGCAGCGCGACGACGACGGCGGTTCCGAGCGTTTTGATCACACCTGCCTCCAGTGAACTAGGACGCCTATCTGCCCGTTCCGGTCTTCACCGCCGCCGGCCGGCCCAGAATCTCGTCGGCGATCGCGCTCGCGCCGTAGATCGCGCGCATCGCTTGGATGATGGCCGCGCTGTGCACCGCCACGGCGCGATTCGCGGTGTCGTCGTAGACGTAGTTCCCGACGAGACTCTCGATGTTGCCGTCGAAGATCAGCCCCACCAGCTCACCCGCGCGATTGACGACGGGCGAGCCGGAGTTGCCGCCGATGATGTCGTTCGTCGTGACGAAGTTCAGCGGCGTCGAAAGGGTGAGCTTCGGCCGCGTCGCCGCCATGCGCGCCGTCAGATCGTACGGCGGCTTGCGGCTGAAGCTGTTCGCGCGATCGTACAAACCGTAGAACGTCGTGATGGGCGGCGCGTTCGTGCCGTTCATCGGGTAGCCCTTCACCGTGCCGAATGAGAGCCGCAACGAGAAGTCCGCGTCCGGATACGTCGTGCGGCCGAACGCCGCGAACCGCGCCTGACCCAGGAGCTCGCCGGCCGTCGTCAGCGAGCCGGTGATTTCCTCCTGCGTCCGCGTGATGTCCTTTCGCAGGATCGGATCGATCTTGCGGTACAGCACGATCAGCGGATCGGTCGAGGCCGCGACCGCGGCGGGGCCGCCGTCGAGGAGCGCCTTGCGCACCGCCGGGTCCGCGAGCTTCGTGCCGCGGACGAGCGCCGCGGCGGTCTCGGCCGGCGTGCGGCCCTCGAGCGTGGCCCTCATCACCTCGTCGTTCGGACCCAAGCCCTGCTGCGCGAACGCGAGGTAGTCGGCGAGCGACGCTTCCTCGAACTCCAGGTAGATCGGCGCGGGCGAGAGGATGAACGCCTTGCGCTGCGTGAGCTGCGAGTCGTGGTAGCCGTCGAGCCGCTCGCCGTCGGGCTTCTGGAGCTCGGCCGTGAGTCTGACGATCTGCCGCGCGCGCGACGTCAACGCCTCGCCGCCCCAGACCGTTCTCAGCGAGAGCAACGCGGTGCCGCGCTGCTTGGCGACGATCGCGGCGATATCGTCCCAGACGCGCCCGTACTTCTGCTGCAACTCCGGCTTCGCGGCGATGAGCTGCCGGAACGTCTTCTCGTCCGCGGCCTTCTTCGCCATCGTCGCCGGGCTCTGGAGACCCGCGAGCTCGCCGCTGATCGCTTTGAGGGCATTCTCGATGCCGAAGATCTGGCCGGCGGCCTGGCGCGCCGGCTCCGGCCCGCGCGCGGAGTACGTGCGCAGAAACGTGAGCCGGCGCTTCAGTTGTGCGAGCGTCAGCGGCAACGTCACGTCACGCTCGAGCTCGAGCTGCGCCACCGTGCTTTGCCGGCTCGTCGATCCGGGATGGCCGGAGACGAAGACGAGCTCGCCGTCACGCGCGCCGGCCTCGTTCCATTTCAGGTAGTTCGGAGTTTTCGCCGGGCGGCCGTTCTCGTACGCGCGCACGAGCGCGAAGTCGAGGTCGTAGCGCGGGTACGTGAAGTTGTCCGGGTCGCCGCCGAAGAACGCCGCCTGTTGCTCGGGCGCGAAGACGAGCCGGACGTCCGTGTAGGTCTTGTACCGGTAGAGCCAGTACTCGGCGCCGGCGTAGAGCGACACGATTTCCGATTGGAAGCCGGTACGCTCCTGACTCTCTTTCTCAATCGCGGCTTGCGCGGCCTGGCGCGCGGTCAGCGCTTCGCGCGGCGCCATGCCCGCCGTGACGGCGCCCGTGACGCGTGACGTCACATCCTCGAACGACACGAGCACGTTCAGCTCGAGGTCCGCGCACTTCATCTCCTGCGCGCGCGCCGGCGCGTAGAACCCGTCCTTGAGGTAGTCCTTTTTTGCCGTGGACGCCTTCTCCAACTGGCCCGACGCGACGTGATGATTCGTGAGCGCGAGACCGTTCGCGCTGACAAACGATCCCGACCCGCCGTCGTTGAAGCGAATGCTCGACAGGCGCAGGTGATCCAGCCACGCCTTCGTGGGCTCGAAGCCGTAGCGCTCCTTGAGCTGCTCGAGCGGCAGATTCGCGAAGGTCCACATGCCCTCGTCCGCGGCCGGTCGGCCGCCGGCGAGGAGTGCTGCTACGAAGAAGATGACCGGGATGCTGCCGCGCCGCCGGATGTGAGCTGACATTGGGGTCCTCGCGGCCATTATGCCGCTCGCAGCCGTAAGCCGGGTCGAAAGACCCGGCCGCCATCCCGAACATTACGGGTGCCGTCTGAGTCCGACGGCGACGGCGAGCCAGGCGATCGTGAGGCACCCGCATCCGACGAACAGCGGGACCAGCGCCTCCGCCAGACCGAGGGCGGCCACTCTGCTGAATGAGGGCGCCCCGTCCTGGATGCCCATCCAACGCAGGACGTGGGACACACCGATCGCGCAGCCGGCCAGGGACGCGAAGATGCCGGCGAGCGACAACGGCCGCATCAGCGCGAGCCGCTGTTCGCTGGGCCGAATCGCATACGCGATTCCCATCGCCATCGGCGCGAGGGGTAAGAACAAGCTCAAGAGCGCGACAATCCCGGCTTGCGTGAGCATCTCGATTATTTGCATCGGCTGTCCTCCTCAGGAATCCGATCGGGTATAACGCGTGACACGGTCACTCGTGACCGCTGTCACGATCGTTGCCGGTGCGCGTTACTACGTCGATGGACCGAGAGTCTGAGCTGAAGCTCGTGAGCCGACTGCGCGCCGGGGATGCGGCCGCGTTCGACGTCGTGTACGACGAGTTTCACCCGAAGCTGTTCAGCTTTCTGGCGCGTCTGTCGCGACGCCGGGAGGTAGCCGAGGACCTCGTCGAAGAGACGTGGTTGCGCCTGGTGACCCATGCGCCGCGGCTCCGGCCCGACACGCAACTCGGTCCGTGGCTCTTCACCGTGGCGCGCCATCTGCACGCGAGCTATCGCCGGTCGCGTCTGCTCGAAGATTCACACGCCGCCGGCCTGATCGGCCTCTGGCCGTTTGGCTCGCCTCGGCCGTCGCCGTTTGAGGCAACGGCGGCGAACGAAATCGACCGCCGGGTCGAGAGCGCGCTGACGACGCTGCCCGTCGCGTACCGCGAGGCGCTGCTGCTTGTCGCCGTCGAGGGGTTGCGTCCGTCGGAGGCGGCCGGCATGTGCGGGATCACGCCGGAAGCGATGCGCCAGCGGCTCAGTCGTGCCCGCGCGCTGCTCGCCGCGCGTCTTGCCGACGATGACGGCCCGGCATTCGCGACGCTCAACGAGGTGTTGACATGAGATCGAACGACCGCCGTGATGACATGCTGCGAGCACTCGAGGGCTTGGTAGCGCTGACACCAGATCCTGCCCGCGCCGAGCGCGTCCGCGCGCGTTGCCACGCCGCCCTCGCGCGTGGGCAGCGCCGCGTCGCGCGTTCAACGCCGGCCGCAGGATCGGCCGTTCGTGGCCTGGGCCCGGCCCTCGTGGGCGGACTGTGCGTGATCTACTTCCTGGCGTTGGTCGGCAACGCGCTTCGGTTGCACGGCGTGCTGTGAGACTGGCGATCGATCGTCAGAACAGCACGTAACACAGCAGCGCGCTGAGCACGGCCATCGACAGTCCCCACGCCAGCAGCTGCATGAAGAGCTTGCGGCTGTCGGCGCCCGTCGCGCCGGCCATGCAGAGCGCGCCGATTGTGGAAAGCGGCGAGACGTCCACCAGATGTCCGCCGATGTTCATGGACATCGCGATCGCTGACGCGCTCGCGCCTGGCAGCGCCGCCGCGAGGCCCGGCACCATCGGCAGAAACGCCGGCAGCACGACGCCGGAGGTGCTGCTGTAGACGGATACGACGCCGGTCAAGAGCGCGATCACGCCCGTGATCGTGTCAGGCGTCGAGATGCTGGCGACCGACGAGACGATGAGGTTCAAGCCCTGGAACTTCTCGACCAGCGCGATCAAGACGGTCACGCCACAGACCATGACGATGACCTTCCACGGCATCTGCTTGATGGCCTCGCCATCGTCGGCGGCGCCCGCGAGCACGAGGATGACCGCGCCCACGAACGCGGCCATGCCGACGTGCACGCCGGCGGCCAGCACGCTGACGATGAGCGCGGCGATCACGCCGAGCGTGATCCACTGCCGTCGATCGAACGCGGTGGCGAGGTGATCGCTGGCGGCGCTGACGTCCGACCGGCCCGCGGCGAACAGCCGGAGGCCGCCAAACAGCGCGAAGCCGCCAAACGCGACGAAGGCGTGAGCGGCGAGGTTGTAGAAGTACGCCTGGGCCTCGAGTCCCGGCATCTGGTGCTTTGCCATGAGGCCGTTGACGATGATGCCGGTGGGCGCGAAGGGTGAGAGGGCGCCGGAGTTGGCGCCGTTGCCGACCATGATGGCCATCAGAAACAGCGGGATGCCGGCGCGGGTCGCCGTCGCCATCGCGATGGGCGTGAGGAGCGCGGCCGTCGCGATATTGCCGGGGCCCATGGACGACAGTGCGGCGCCGAGGACGAAGAACATCACGGGAATCGTGCCGGCGTTTCCGCGGCAGATCCGCACGGCATGGTCGGTCAGCCGCGGCAGGGTGCCGTTCGCTTGCGCCATGGCGAAGAGCAGCGTGACGCCGGCCAGCGTCAGGAAGAGCTGGCTGGGAAAGCCACCCATCACGGCGCCGACCGTCTGGCCGCCGAGGTAGACACCGACGATCCAGGCGAGGGCGACGGCGAGGATGCCGACGTTGAGCCGGCTGACGCAGCTGACGAGGACGGCGAGCGCGAGCGCGGCGACGGAGACGAGCGCGAGGTTCATCGCGGGTATTGTGGGGTCAGACCGGGGTCAGACCAGGGTCAGACCAGGGTCAGACCACCTGGACCACTCAAAAAGAAGTTTTTGAGTGGCCTGGGTGGTCTGACCCCCGTCTGACCCCGGTCTGACCCCACAAGATCACTTCAACCGCGTGCAGCGCGCGGACGCCGGTGAAGTCGAGCACCTGCTGGCGGCAGGACGTGCCGCTCGCGACGAGGACAGCGTCGGCGCCGAGCGCGCGCGCCATCGGCAGCAGACGTCGCTCGCCAATCGCGCGCGAGACGTCGAAGTGCTCACGCATGTAGCCGAACGATCCGGCCATCCCACAGCAGCCGGCATCGGGATCGACGATCGTCGCGCCCGGGAGTCGCCCGAGCAGCGCCTTGGCGGGCGCCAGCGCGCCCATCGCCTTCTGGTGACAGTGCCCGTGCAGCACGACCGTCTTCGGTCCGGGCCGCAACGTCAGCTCCGCGCGGCCCCCGGCGCATTCGGCCTCGAGCCACTCCTCAAAGAGGACCGCCCGCTTGGCGACGGCGGCCGCCTTCCGCCGGTCCTCGCCGGCCAGCAGGTCGGGCACATCTTCTTTAATGGCCGACAAGCAGCTCGGCTCGAAGAAGACGAGCGCCTGCCCGGCCTCGGCGAGCGGCGCGAGCCGTTCGGCATTCTCGCGCGCGCGCTGCCGCGCATCGTTAAGGAGGCCCTGCGAAATGAGCGGCCGGCCACAGCAAACGTTCGGCGCGATCGCGACGCCGTACCCAAGACGCTCGATCACCTCGATCCCCGCCATCCCCACAGAAGGATGGAAGTAGTTCGTGAACGTGTCGGCGAACAGCGCGACGGCGGCGGGCCGCTCGGGATGCCGGCGGACGAATTGGCGGCGAAACGTCCGCGGGGCCCACGCCGGCGGTACGCGACGGCGATCGAGGCCCAGCAGCCGCTCATTGACGAGACGCACGACCGCGCTTCGCGCGATCGCATTCGACACCGGCGCCAGCCGGCTGCCCCATCGCGCCAACCGATCCACGTGGCCGAGCACGCGCGCGCGGACAGGCAGCCCGCGGCGGCGCCAGAATGCCGACAGGAACTCGCTCTTCATGCGTCCGACATCGACGCCGACCGGACACTCGCTCTTGCACGCCCGGCACTCCAGACATAGATCGAGCGCCTCGTGCACGGCCTCGTCCGACAGCCCGGCGTCGCCGAGTTGTCCGGACAGCGCCAGCCGCAGCGCGTTGGCGCGCCCGCGCGTCGAATGCGTTTCATCGCGCGTGGCCATGAACGACGGGCACATCGTGCCGGCCATCGTCTTTCGACACGCGCCGAGGCCGCTGCACATCTCGACGGCGCCAGCCAGGCCCCCGTCCTCGCTGTAGTCGAACGTCGTCCTCGGCGACGACGCGCGATACGACGCGCCGTAGCGCAGATTCGAGGTCATCGGCGGCGCATCAACGATCTTGCCGGGGTTGAAAATGCCGTTGGGATCGAAGGTCCGCTTGATCTGCTTGAACGCGCCGTAGAGCGCCGCGCCGTACATGCGCTCCATGAATGGGCTGCGGACGAGCCCGTCCCCGTGCTCGCCGGACAACGCGCCGCCGTACTTCACGACGAGATCGGCGACCTCCGATGCAATGGCCTCGAACTTCGCCACGCCGGCCTCGGTTTTCAGATCGACGACGGGCCGCACGTGCAGACAGCCGACCGATGCGTGGGCGTACACGCCGGCCGTCGTCCCGTGGCGCCGAATCAGCGCGAGAAACTCACGGATGTAGTCGCGGAGTTTCTCCGGGGCGACGGCCGTGTCCTCGACGAACGACAGGGACTTCGCGTCGCCCCTCATCGCCATCGAGAGTCCCAGCGCCGCCTCGCGCACCTGCCACACCGACTGCTGCGCGGCCGCGTCGACGACACGACGGCAGCGGGCGCCGTCGGGCCGCGCGAGCACGTCGCGCTCGAGCGCATCGAGCCGGGGCAGCAGATCCTCCCGTCGATCGCCGTAGAGCTCGACGCACAGAACCGCCGCCGGCTCACCCTCGACGAACGTCTGCCGCCGCCGGTGGAGATCGGCGTTCTGCTTCGTGTGACTGAGGATGAAGCCGTCCATCAGCTCAACGGCCGACGGCCGGTGCGCGAGAATCGCCGGCGTCGCGTCGAGGGCGTCGAGCAGATCTCCAAACTGAATCACCAACACGGCCTTCGCGGCCGGCAACGGGACGAGCTTGATCGTCGCTTCGACGACGATACCGAGCGTGCCCTCGGATCCCACGATGAGCTTCGCGAGGTTGAACGGACGGTCGTCGTCCGTGAACTCGTCGAGGTTGTAGCCGCCGACGCGGCGCAGGACCTTCGGGTAGCGCCGCTCGATTTCGCCAGCGTGCTCTCGCGCAAGCCGCTGGACATCGCGATAGGCGGCCGCCTCGAGGGTCGTTCCGTTGCCGAGCCGGCCGGCCTCGGCGCCCGAGACGGATCGGAATCGCGCACGCGAGCCGTCGGCGAGCAGCATCTCCAGCGCGATCACGTGGTCGATCGTCTTGCCGTACATCACCGACCGCGCGCCGGAGGAGTTGTTCGCGATCATGCCGCCGATGGTCGCGCGGCTGGCGGTCGAGATGTCGGGCGCGAATCGCAGCCGGTGCGGCGCCAGCGCCGCGTTCAACTCGTCGAGCACGATGCCGGCCTCGACGCGCGCCCAGCGTTCGGCCACGTTCACTTCGACGAGCTGGTTGAGGTACTTCGACGTGTCGACGACGAGGCCTGCGCCGACGGCCTGGCCGGCCTGTGACGTGCCGCCGCCGCGCATCGTGATGGGACAGCGATGGCGCGCGCACGCACGCACGACGCGCGCGAGGTCCTCGCGTGATTTCGGAATGACGACGCCCGCCGGCTGAATCTGGTACACGCTGGCGTCGGTCGAGTACAGCGCGCGCGTGAGCGCGTCGAACCGGACCTCGCCGTCGAGTGCGCCCTGGAGTTCGCGACGCAGCGCGTCGACGTCGAGCATTCGAGATTATGGGGTCAGGTCTTGCTTTTTAGCGTCATGACAACTCTGGTTACCAGCGGACCGAATTGCTGAGGAAATCCACTCGCGAGAGCCTGACTCACCGACGTGTCAAAACACGCAGAAAAGCTTGGCCGCGGATGCGGTGTGGTAACTCCAGTTGTCGTCGTGCTAAAAAGCAAGACCTGACCCCATGCCTGGACGTCACTTTCTCCAAATCCCCGGTCCGTCGAATACCCCCGACCGTGTCTTGCGCGCGATGGCGGCGCCGACAATCGACCATCGCAGCGCCGAGTTCGCCGCGCTCGGCCGCGACGTGCTCGACGGCATGAAGACACTCTTTCAGACGTCGTCGCCGGTCGTGATCTATCCGGCGTCGGGCAGCGGCGCCTGGGAGGCGTCGCTCGTCAACACGCTCTCGCCCGGCGACGCGGTGCTCGCATTCGACATCGGCGAGTTTTCGAAGAACTGGGCGGAGGTTGCCCGCCGGCTTGGACTCGACGTCGAGCTCGTGCCCGGGACCTGGCGGCGCGGCGTCGATCCGGATGCGCTGCACGAGCGGCTCGCGCGCGACCGCGAGCATCGCATCCGGGCGATTCTCGTCGTGCACAACGAGACCTCGACCGGCGTCACGAGCCGGCTCGCGGACATCCGGCGTGCCATCGACGCGGCCGCGCATCCGGCGCTCCTGCTCGTCGACGCGGTCTCGGCACTCGGCTCGATCGATCTGCGCCCCGACGAGTGGCGCCTCGACGTGACGCTGGCCGGCTCTCAGAAGGGCCTGATGCTCCCGCCGGGGCTGAGCTTCAACGCCCTCAGCGAGCGCGCACTCGCGGCATCGAAAACGGCGCGACTCCCCCGCTCCTACTGGGCGTGGGAGCCGATGCTCGCCTCAAACGCCAGCGGATTCTTCCCGACGACGCCCGCGACGAACCTGCTGTTCGGTCTACGCCAGGCACTGCGGATGATCGCAGAGGAAGGACTCGCGCAGGTCTTCGCGCGGCACCGGCGGCATGCCGACGCGACCCGCGCGGCCGTGCGGGCGTGGGGCCTCGAGATCCTGTGCGAGCGTGACGACGAACACAGCCCGGTCGTCACGACGGTGATGATGCCGCCGGGCCACGACGCGGACGCGTTCCGCGCGGTCGTGCTCGAGCGTTGCAACATGTCGCTCGGCGCGGGCCTTGGCCGGCTGAAGGGCCGCGTGTTTCGCATCGGCCATCTCGGCGATTTCAATGACGTGATGCTGCTGGGCACGCTCGGCGGCGTCGAGCTCGGTCTGATGGCCGCCGGTGTGCCATTTCGGCGCGGCGGCGCGCAGGCGGCAATCGAGCGACTGGCGGCCGCGGCGGTACCTGCGGCGGTCACCGCCCCTTGAACACCGGCGGACGCTTCTCCAGAAACGCAGCCACGCCCGCGCGAAAGTCCTCGCTCGCGTAGCACGCCGCGATGAGATCGTCGATGGCCTCGCGATCGAGGCTGCGCCGCCGCAGCGAGAGACGCCGCAGCGCTTCCTTCATCGACCGCAACGTCAGCGGCGCGTTCCGGACAATCGTGGCGATGAGCTCGTCCACGACGCGCGCGACGTCCGCGGGCGGGACGAGCCGTGTGACGATGGCGCTCCCCGCCGCTTCGGCGGCGTCCATGAGACGGCCGGTGATGAGCAGGTCCTTCGTGCGCGCGATCCCCAGATGCTCGACGAGCCTCGAGCAGTTCTCGACCGACAGCGCGTTGCCGAGCGTGCGCGCGATCGGCACGCCGAATCGGGCCGCCGTCGAGCAGACGCGGAGATCGCACGCGAGCGCGATCACGCATCCGGCGCCGGCCGCAATGCCCTCGACCTGCGCGATGGTGGGGACCCCAACTTCCTCGAGCCGGGCGACCCCGGCTTCGAGACGCCGCTCGTATGTGAGACCATCCTGGCCGGACGTGAACGAGGTGAACTGGCTGATGTCGGTGCCCGTGCAGAACACACCGCCGGAGGCGCGGATGACGAACGCGCGGAGGCTCGCATCGCGGTCCACGCGCTCGCACGCGTCGGCGAGCGCGTCGTACATCGCCCACGTCATCGCGTTGCCGGCGCCGGGACGATTGATCGTGAAGTACGCGATCGGACCGGCCGACGTGAAGAGTGTGTCTGAAGTATTCACGATATGAGCACCGGACGGACTGCGCTCGAAGGGATTCGCGTGCTCGACGTCACGCAGGTGATGGCCGGCCCCTTCTGCGCGATGCAACTATGTGACATGGGCGCCGACGTGATCAAGGTCGAGCCGCCCGCCGGCGATCCCACGCGGCAGATGGGCGCGCGCGCCGGCTCCGACAGCGCCGGGTTCGCCGCGCTCAATCGCGGCAAGCGCGCCATCGTGCTCGACCTGAAATCCGAGGCCGGCCGCGGCGCGTTTCGCCGCCTCGCGGCCCGCGCCGACATCCTCATCGAGAACTTCCGGCCCGGCGTGATGCGCGCGCTGGGGCTCGACTTTCCGGCGTTGTCGGCCACCAACCCGGGGCTGATCTACGCGTCGATTTCAGGCTACGGCCAGACGGGGCCTGACGCCGCGAAGGGCGGCTTCGATCTCATCGCGCAGGGCGTGTCGGGTCTCATGTCGGTCACCGGAGAGCCCGGCCGTCCGCCGGTGAAGTGCGGCGTGCCGGTAACGGATCTCGCCGCCGGCCTGTTCGCGCTGACGGGGATTCTTGCCGCACTGCATCATCGCAATCGCAGCGGGCGCGGCCAGTACATCGACACGTCGCTCGTCGAAGCCGGCCTGGCGTTGTCGGTCTGGGAAGCCGCCGAGTACTTCGCCGACGGATCGGTGCCGCAGCCGCTCGCGTCCGCCCACCGTTTTCTCGCGCCGTATCAAGCCATTCGTTGCTCCGACGGTCACATCACGATCGGCGCCGGCACGGACCGGCTCTTCAAGGCGCTCTGCAACGTGCTCGGCCAGCCGCAGTGGGCGACGATGCCGGATTTCGCCGACGCTGCCGGACGGGTCGAGAGTCGCTCGGTGCTCATCACGAGGATCGAAGCAGTCACCATGACGAAACCGAAGGCCCATTGGCTCTCGCGATTCGAGGAGCAGGGCATTCCGTGCGGGCCGATCAACACGTACGCCGAGGCCCTCAGGACGCCGCAGGTTGAAGCTCGAGAGATGGTCGTGCCGGTCGAGCATCCGACGCTCGGTCCGCAGCGAACGCTCGGCACCCCAATAAAGATGTCCGACACGCCGCCGCGCGTTGGCCCGCGGGTGCCGCGCCTCGGCGAGCACACCGTCGAAGTGCTGCGCGAGGCGGGATTGAGTGACGAAGAAATCACCAGCGCAGCCCAAGCGCCTTCGTCTGAAACTCGATGAGCGGCGCCGCGCGCGCGCACGCGTCGGCGAACCGCTCCATGAATCCGTCGGCCACGACGTCCGACTCCGTGAACTCCGTCAGCGTGTAGAGGTTCTGCCGCTTCAGATCCTCGACGTGCTCGTGCGACGCCGAGAACCCTGAGGGCGCGCGCTTCAGTTGCTCTCCGTGAATTTCCACACGCTTCGTGACAGCGGCCCATTCGCGTGGCGACTCGACGATCTGCCGGCGAATCTTCGTGAGCTGAGCCAAATCGACGTGGTACACGCCGCCGCCGCCGAAGCATTCCCCGAGGCCGATGTGGACGTAGAACGCCGGCACACCGGCCACCTTCTTTCTGGCCTCATGCGAGAACTTCGCGGCCACCCACGTCTTGAACGGTGACTTGTCGGGCGAAAAGCGCGTGTCGCGGTGGATGCGGAACATCGAGCCGCCCACGCGCCGCCGATCGGCGACAAACGCCGGACTGATCGCGCGCAGGCGCGGCGCGAAGTCGCCGATGAATTGCAGCAGCGGCGCCTCGACATCGCGGACGTACCGGTCGCGATTAGCGGCGAACCATTCGCGATCGTTGTGGCGTTTCAGGTCACGCAGGAAGGCGACGAGGTCGGGCGTGAAGGACCGCATCGCAGCGATTCGTTGGTCAGGTCAGGCGATCCGATCGCTCACGCCCAACGACGCCGGAAGCCGGAAGATCTCGACGAACCGATCGAAGAGCGGCCGATCGCCGGTGATCTGGACTGCTCCGCTAGACAGCGCGGCGCTCGGGCTGAGCTCGCCCATCAACAGCGGCCGCAACGCGGATCCCGCTTCGATCACGAGGTCGGCTGCGGGAAGCGGCGTGGGCGCGGCGTCCAATACGCCATCCACGACGCGCGCGTGCACGACGGCGTCGCCAACGTGAACCTCGAAGCTCGCGTTGACGCCGCGGGCCGCGTCCTTCTGAAACGTCGCCTCGAGCGCCAGCACCACCGAATCAGGATTCAGCACATCGTCAGGATGCGGTGCGCCCAGCGCGCGCGCACCCCATACACCGAGTGAAAGCAGGATCGGCTTCAGCTCCTGACCGTACGGCGTGAGCTCGTACGCGACCGCGGATGGGGACTGCGCCAGCAGCCGCCGCCGGACGATGCCGGCTTTTTCGAATTCTTTTAGCCGCGCCGCGAGGATGTTGGTGGGAATTCGGGGCAGCCCGCGGAGCAAGTCGCCGAAGCGCTTCGGGCTGAGGAGGAGGTCACGAATGACCAGCATCGCCCAGCGCTCCCCGACCAGCTCGAGGGCCCGCGCCAGTCCGCAGAACTGTCCGTATGGTCTACAAGCCACGACTTTGAGCTTGACTATACGAAGTTCGCTTGTTTATAACAAGTGCTTACCGACAGACCCGACCCGCTGGCAGGGCCAGCGTTGCAATGCACGTCCTTGGAACGACCGAGTTTGCCACCCCGTCACAGCCTTGGGAAATGGGCAGTAAAGAATAGAAGGTCGAATGTTCACCGGTATTGCGTCGTCTGTTGAAGCCGAGCGGCCACCCGTCGAGAGCCCAGGCAACCTGCCTGGCACCGGCACCTTAAACATAGAGACCCGAAAGAGCCAGGATCGACTCCGCCTCCTGCTGGAGGTGTCCGAGTCCATCGCCTCGTACCGCGACGTCGGCGAGCTCTTTCGCGTGCTCGGCGCGCGGCTGCCGCGGCTGGTGCCTTTCGACTTCCTCAATCTGGTCCTTCACGATCCGGTGCGCGACGTAATGCGCCTGCACATCCTCACGACCGACGCGCCGTCGACGATCACGCCGGGCCTCGAGCTGCCCGTTGACGAGTCGCCGGCCGGGCTCGTGTGGAAAACGCAGCAGCCTCTGATGATTCGGGACCTGGCGCTCGAGCAGCGCTTCCCTGTGCTCACGCCGCGGCTGCTCGAGAACGACGTCCGCAGCTACTGCGCGGTGCCGCTCACGACGGCCCTGCGCCGGCTGGGCGCACTCGGATTCGGGAGCATGCAACCGAACGCCTACAGCGAGGCGGACCTCGAGTTCATGCAGCACGTGGCGAAGCAGGTCGCCGTCGCGGTAGACAACATCCTGCACGACGAGAGCGCGCGTCTGGCGCAACAGCAGCTCGCGCGCGAGCGTGACCGGCTGCGTGTGAGGCTGGAGATCAACAACGCCGTCGTCGCGCACCTGGACCTGGACGACATGTTCGCCGCCATTGCCGCGAGTCTCGCGTCGGTGATTCAGCACGACGGCTGCGCCCTCGTCGTCTACGACGCGGACATGCGCCGGTATCGGTGCCTCCTGCAGAAGTCGAACGGCGAACACGCGAACGAAGAGGGCACGACCGAGACCGATCAACTCTGCGGGCCGTCGATGATCGCGCTCGACACCCGGAGCCCGGTGGTCTTGAGCCTGCAGGACCTCCAGCGCCTGACGTCGTCGTCGCCGCTCGCGCAACGCCTGCTCGAAAAGGGCGTGCGGTCCTTCTGCTCGGTGCCGCTCTTCTCGCGCGACCGGACGCTCGGCACGCTGAACCTCGGCCGCTTCCAGGAAGCGGCCTTCACGCCGGACGACGTGGACCTGCTCACCGACGTCGGACGGCAGGTCTCGATCGCCGTTGAGAACGGACTCGCGTACCAGCAAATCGCCGAGCTCAAGGAAAAGCTCAACACCGAGAAGCTGTACCTCGAGGACGAAATCCGCACGAACTTCAACTTCGGGGAGATCATCGGTGAGAGTCCGGCGCTGCGGCAGGTGCTGAAGCAGGTCGAGATCGTGGCGCCGACGGACTCGACGGTTCTGATCCAGGGCGAAACCGGCACGGGCAAGGAGCTCATCGCCCGCGCGATTCACACGCTCAGCGGCCGCCGCGCGCGCACGTTCGTCAAGATCAACTGTGCCGCGATTCCGACCGGGCTCCTCGAAAGCGAGCTGTTCGGCCACGAGAAGGGCGCGTTCACCGGCGCGATCGCGCAGAAGGTCGGCCGATTCGAGCTGGCGCAGGGCGGCACGCTGTTCCTCGACGAGGTCGGCGACATCCCGCTGGAGCTGCAGTCGAAGTTCCTCCGCGTGCTCCAGGAACAGGAGTTCGAGCGATTGGGCGGCACGCGCACGATTCGCGTGGACATTCGCCTGGTCGCCGCCACGAACCGGGATCTCCAGACCATGGTGGACGACCGGGCGTTCCGGAGCGATCTCTTCTACCGCCTGAACGTCTTCCCGATCGTCAATCCGCCGTTGCGGAATCGCGCAGACGACATTCCACAGCTGGTCCGCTACTTCACGCGGAAGTTCGCGACGCGCATGAACAAGACCATCTCGTCGATTCCGACGGCGGTCATGGACGCGCTGTCGCGCTATCACTGGCCGGGCAACGTGCGCGAGCTGGAGAATTTCATCGAGCGCGCGGTGATTCTGTCGCGCGCGTCGAGCCTCGACGCGCCGCTCGCCGATTTGAAGGCGCGGACGATCGCGGCCCCGGTGGAGCCGGCGTCGTCCGTCGAGCTGTCAACGCTCGAGGACGCCGAGCGCGATCACATCCGGCGCGTGCTGGAACAGACGAATTGGCTGGTGGGCGGTCCGACGGGCGCCGCGGTCCGGCTCGGCATGAAGCGGACGACGCTGCAGTCGAAGATGGAACGGCTGGGGATCGCGCGGCCGCGCTAGCGCGCCACGTGGCTTGTGGCTTCGACCGAGTCGATCTGGTCAATCCGATCAATCCGATCAATCCGATCAATTCGATCGATCTCTTCCGCACTCAATCGCATCGACGCCACGCCGGCCAGGTCGGCGATCTGCTCGGGCCGCCGCGCGCCGACGACGGCCGCGGTGATGGCCCGGTGACGAAGCGTCCACGCAACGGCCACCGCGCCCGGAATCACGGCGTGGCGATCGCCGACGGCGCGCAAACGCTCGACGATGCCGGGTGCCACCGAGATGGCCGCCGCTCGCAGGAACGCATTGTGCCGGCGCCAATCGTTGTTCGGCAGCCGGCGCAGGCGCTCGGGCGTCATGGACCCCGTCAGCAGCCCTGAGGCCATCGGCGAGTTGGCGATCACACCAACGCCGTGACGCTCACAGAACGGCAGCGTCGTCTCGATATCCCGGCACAGCAGCGAGTACGGCGCCTGCAAGCTCGTGATGGGCGCGATGCGCTCGAGACGCGCCAACATCTCTCGATCGGCATTCGTGACGCCAATAAATCTGACCTTGCCCTCGTCCCGAAGCGTCTCTAACGCTGCCCACGCATCGTCGATCGATCCGCGCTCGCACGGCCACGGCCCGCTCGCTGCACAGATGTCGAGCTGGTAGAGGTCGATGGCGTCGACGCCGAGCCGGCGAAGGCTGTCTTCGGCTTGGCGGCGGATCGATTCGGGCTCCAGCGAGCACGACACATTGCCGAGCTCGTCCCAGGCGAGGCCGACCTTCGTGAAGACGTACGGCCGATCGGCGAGCGGGACGTCGCGTAGCGCACGCGCGATCACCGACTCCGACCGGCCGAGCCCGTACACGGCGGCCGTGTCGATCCAGTTGATGCCGTCATCGACCGCGCGCCTGATCGTGGCCAGCGACAACTCGTCCGACTGCGGACCCCAACCAAACTTCCAGTCGCTGCCGCCAATCGCCCACGCCCCGAGGCCTACGGGCGTGATCTGCAGCGTCGAGTTACCCAACTGTCGTCGTGTCACGGTCGTGCTCCAAGGCAGACCTGAAGGTCTGCCCTACGTACTGTTACTGGCCGCCGCTCCTGAACAGTCCTCTCGGCGTCTGAGTCGGGATCGCAACGATGGCCGAGCCGCGTATGCCGATCGCATCGCCGGGAGCGGCCGGCGATGCCACCTGCACCGCCTCGAACGTGACGAGCGACGACTGGTGATCGAGCATGGCCTGGAGCAGATTGACCTCCGCCTGCAGCAGGTCTCGCTGCGCCTGCGTGACGAGGAACGTCGTCGACAAGCCGGCGTCGAATCGACGCCGCTCGTCCTGCAGGCGCTGCTCCGCGAGGGCTTCGCCGGCGCGCGCGGCATCCACGCGCTGTGACGTGCTCTGCACCTGCCGGCCCGCCTGGCGGATCGCCTCGACGATCTGCAGCCGCAGACTCTCGATGCGATAGGCCACCTGCTGGCGCTCGACTTGCGCCTTCGCCAGATTCGCCTTCTCGTAGCTCTCGCCAATCGGGTAGCTCATCGTCAGGCCGACGCTCCAATTCGAGAAGTCGTTCGTGAACGACTGCCCGATCGTGTCGGCGAAGCCCCGGTCGGCGCGTCCGACGATGGTGCCCGGGAAGGCGCCGGTGCGGAGCAGCTGCGAGCCACCCAAGCCGCCGCCGCGATAGGACGCTTCGAATCGCACGTCGGGCATTTTCTGGTTCGTGTACAGCGCGACGTTGCTGTCGGCGTCGGCGAAGTCCTGACGCGCGCGCGCCAGATCGTACCGGCCTGCGAGCGCGCCCGCGAGCGCGCGATCGACGTCCGGCGGCGGGCCGCCCGCCGGTTCGGCGGTTGGGTCGAGCCGCACGCTCCAGAAGTCGCCGTCGGAGGGATCCATGATGAGGCGGCGGAGATGATCTTCCGCATCCTTCGCCGTGGTCTCGGCCCGGATCAGATTCTCGCGGCGGGTCGCGACCTCGGCTTCGGCCTGCGTCAGATCGACCGGCGGTGCTTGACCGATCTGGACGCGAGCGCGGTTCTCACGCACAAGATCCTGGGCGAGCTCGAGCGAGCGCTGCTGCACCGTCACGTTCGCCACCGCCGCCTTGAGCGTCCAGTACGCCAGCTTCACGGCGGCGACCGTCTGCGCCACCGACTCGCGGAATCGAAGCTCGGAAGTCTGCTGGCCGCGCTGCGCGATCTCGTAGTCGTGGCGGGGCGTGTCGATCTTGCGGTCCCGGAGCAACGGCTGCGAAAACGCGAGCAGCAGGCCCGATCCCAGCGCCGGATCGAAGCTCCGGAGCGGATCGTTGGTCGACGTTCTCGACGCCTCCCAGTTGACGCTCCACGTGCCGCCTCCACGACGCAGCCGCTGCCGCACGCCGGTCAAGGAAAACCACTCTCCCGACGTGACCGGTTCCGTGCCGAGCAGCGTGCTGATCGGGGCCGCCGCCGTGCCCGTGCGGCCAAGCGCCGTCGAGAACAGCGGCGCGAAGGCGCCGCGCGTTCCGCTCAGCCGCGCCGCTTCCACGTCGACGCCGAGCCGGACGATCGCGAGGTCGGGATTGTGCTCGACCGCGCGCCGGACGGCGTCTTCGAGGGTCAACGGCAGTGACGATGCCGGGCGTTCCTGCGCCCACACCGGGGAGGCCAGCGCGATCACGATCGGCAGGAACCCGATCGATGCGATGTTGAACGTGCGATTGCGATTCATGACTCTCAACTCCTCCGAAACGGCGGGTCTAACCACCTTCGCCAAGGCTACGGTGGTCCGCCGAAGCTTTACGCGAAGGCGGAAGACCCGGCCTCCATTTGCCCGGCGGCCATCTGCCCGGCCTCCACTTGATTCGTCACGGGCACGCGCTTGCGCGCGACGAGCATGTAGATCGACGGCACGACGAAGAGCGTGAACGCCGTGCCGATCACCATGCCGCTCACGAGCATGATGCCGATGCTGTTGCGGGCGCCGGCGCCTGGACCCGCCGCGAGGATGAGCGGGAAGTGCCCCGCCACCGTCGCCGCCGTGGTCATCAGGATGGGCCGGAGGCGCGTGCTGGCCGCGTCGATCACGGCCGCGAGCTTGTCCTTGCCGGTCTCCTGCAGGTGATTCGCGAACTGGACGATCAGGATGCCGTTCTTCGCCACGAGACCCACGAGCGTGATCAAGCCCACCTGGCTGTACACGTTGAGCGTCGTGAAGCCGAGGAAGGAAAAGAGCAACGCGCCCGCCACCGCCAGCGGGACGGAGCCCACCAGGATGATGAACGGATCGCGGAAGCTCTCGAACTGCGCCGCGAGCACGAGGTAGATCAGGATCGCGGAGAGCAGGAACATCCCGAGGAACCGGCCGCCTTCCGTGCGCAGCTGGCGCGACTGGCCCGCGTAATCGATCGTGAAGCCCTGCGGCAGAATCGACTTGGCCTCGTCCTCCAGTACCCGCAGCGCCTGGTCGAGCGGCACCGGCGGCGGAATCACGCCCTGAATGCGGACGGCGTTGAGCTGCTGAAACTTCTTCAGCTCACGCGGCTCGGCGCTCGTCTTGATCGTCGCGAACGTCGACAGCGGCACCAGCCGGCCGTCGGCGCCGCTGACGTGCATGTTCGTGAGTTGATCCGGCGTCAGCCGGTGGGCGCGCTCGACTTGCGGAATCACCTTGTAGCTGCGCCCCTGAATGCTGAACCGGTTGACGTAGTCGCCGCCGAGGAGCGTGGACAGGTCCAGCCCCGCGCGGCTCAAGTCCACGCCCTGCGACCGCACCTTGTCGCGGTCGAACACGACTTCCGCCTGCGGCTGATCGAATTTCAGATCCGCGTCCGCGAACATGAACACGCCGCTCGCGAAGGCCTTCTGGACGAGCTTGCCGGCGAACTCGCCGAGCTGCTGTGGCTCGGCCGCCGAGGCAATGACGATGTCGACGGGGAAATCGCCGCCGCCCGGCAACGGCGGCGGAGTGACGGTGATGACACGGATGCCTGGAATCTGAGAGAGCGGCCCGCTCACTTCCATCATGAGCTGCTGCGTGTTCTTCGTTCTCTCGCTCCACGGCTTGGTGACCATGCCGCCGAAGCCGCCCGTGGGATAGGTGAGCTGAAAGATGCTCGCGGCTTCGGGAAACGACCGGTAGACGTCGTGAATCTGGTCGGCGAACAGGCGGGTCTGATCGATGGTCGAGTTCGGAGCTGCCTGGACGATCGAGAACACCACGCCCTGGTCCTCGGCCGGCGCCAGCTCGCGCTGCGAGAACATGTAGAACGGCACGACCAGTAGCGCGACGATCGCCCAGAGGGTGATGACCACCGGCCGATAGCGGAGCGTTCCGCCCAGCAGCCGGAGATAGAAGTGCCGCAGGCTCTCGAAGCGCCGATCGATCCATCCGGCGAAGCCGCGCTCGGTGTCGCCCGGGCGGAGCAGCCGCGCGCCCATCATCGGCGCCAGCGTCAGCGCCACCACGCCGGACACGATCACCGCGCCCGCGAGCGTGAACGCGAACTCCCTGAAGAGCGCGCCGGTCAGACCGCCCTGAATGCCCACCGGAATGTAAACGGCCGCGAGGGTGATCGTCATCGCGATGATCGGACCCACCAGCTCGCGCGCGGCCTCGATCGCCGCCCGCATCGGCGGCTTCCCTGCGTGGACATGCCTCGCGACGTTCTCGACCATCACGATGGCGTCGTCGACGACGAGGCCGACGGACAGCACGATCGCGAGCAGCGTCAGCAGGTTGATCGTGAACCCGGCCGCGAGCATCAGTGCCACCGCGCCGACCAGTGAAATGGGAATGGCGACCACCGGAATGATGACGGACCGCACCGATCCCAGGAACAAGAAGATGACCACGATGACGATCAGGAGCGTCTCGGCGAGCGTGCTGAGCACCTCGTTGATCGCGTCCTCGATGTACGCGGTCGAGTCGTACGGAATCCCGGCCGTCATGCCGGCAGGCAGCTGCGTCTGAATCTCGGCGAGTACGGCCCGCGCGCGATGGATGACATCCAGCGAGTTGGCCGTCGGCAGCACCCACACGCCCATGAAGACGGCGGTTTCACCGTTGAATCGGACTTCTTCCTCGTAGTTCTCGGCGCCGAGCACCACGTCGGCGATCTCGCCAAGCCGGACGACCACGCCGTCCTGTTCCTTCACGACCAGCTGGCGGAATTCCTCCGGCGTTCGCAGGTCCGTGTTGGCAATCATGTTCACCGACACCATCGAGCCCTTGGTGCGGCCGAGCGCCGAGAGGTAGTTGTTGCGCGCGAGCGCTTCGCGCAGCGCGCTCGGCGAGATGCCGTACGCGGCCATCCGATCCGGCTTCAGCCAGATGCGCATCGCGAACGTCCGGTCGCCCAGGATGTCTGCCCGCTGCACGCCGCTCACGGCGCTGAGCTTCGGCTGCACGACGCGCATCAGGTAGTCCGTGATCTGCGTCTGGTCGAGATCCGGCGACGAGAAGCCGAGGTACATCGAGGCAAACTGTGCGTCCGCGGTCTCGAGCTCGATGATGGGCGCTTCGGCCTCGGGCGGCAGGTCGTTGCGAACCTGCGCGACCTTCGCCTGAATCTGCGTCAGCGCGTCGTTCGTGTCGTAGTTGAGCTTCAGGTGCACCGTGATGGTGCTCACCGCTTGCGCGCTCGACGACTCGAGGTAGTCGATGCCGTCCGCGCTCGCGATCACGCGCTCGAGCGGCGTCGTGATGAATCCGCGCACGAGGTCCGCGCTCGCGCCGACGTACACGGTCGAGACCTTGACGACCGCGATGTCGCTCCGCGGGTACTGCCGCACGCTCAGCGCGCGGATCGACTGCAGGCCCGCGATCAGGATGATCAGGTTGACGACGATCGCCAGTACTGGCCGGCGGATGAAAAGATCCGTGAACTTCATTAGCGTTCCTCAGGCTTGGGCGACGGGTTGTTGCCCGGCTGCACCGAGTTGTTCACGAGGATGGCCGCGCCCGTGCGCAGCTTGAACACGCCGGAGCTGACGACTTCGTCGCCGGGCTTCAAGCCAGACACGATGGCCACTTGATCGCCGCGCGAGCCGCCGAGCTTCACGAACTGCTGTCGCACGCCTTTGTACGGCTTGCCGTCCGGGCCCTTCATCTCGGTGACGATGAAGACGGAGTCGCCGAACGGCGCATAACTCACGGACGAGGCCGGCAGCGCCACGATGGGCTGGCTCGTGCCGAGCACGACTTCGGTTTGGACGAACATGCCGGGCCGGAGCTTGCCGTTCGGATTGGCGAGCGTGGCCTGCACCTGCACGTTGCGTGTGGCTTCATCTACGGTCGAGTTGAGCGCGGTGACGCGTCCGGTGAACGTGGTGCCCGCCAGGTCAGTCGTGGTGATGCGGACCTCCCGGCCGGCGTGCACGCGCTGCACGGCTTGCTGCGGCACGCCGAAGTTCACGTAAATCGGATCGAGCGATTGCAGCGCCACGATGGGATCGCCGCCCGACAGGTACTGCCCGAGATTCACCTGCCGGAGGCCGAGGATGCCCGAGAACGGGGCACGAATGGTCTTGCGATCGATGGCGGCGCGGATTTCGCCGACGCCGGCTTCGGTCTGTTTCTGCGAGGCTGTCGCGCGGTCGAACTCCGCGCGGGAAATGACGCGCTCGTTCAGCAGGCCCTGCATGCGGCCGAAGTTGAGCTTGGCAAAGTCACGCTCGGCCTCGGCGGCGGCGAGCTGCGCGCGCTCCTGTCTCGTGTCGAGCGTCACGAGCACTTCGCCTTCCTTGATCCATTGACCGGACTCGAACGCGATGCGGTCGACCGTACCGGGCAAGTCGGCGCTCACGGTCACACCTTGCACCGACGCCGCCGTGCCGATCGCGCTGAGCGTGTCCGGCCACTTCGTTTCGGTCGCGACGACCGTCGTCACCGCCTCCGGCGGCGGCTGGAACGCGGCGCCTTGCGCGATGGCGGTCTGAATCTGCTTGAACTTGAACACGCCAAGACCCGCGACGATCGCGGTCACCACGACCAACATGAGAATCATTCGTTTTGCCATTGCTGCATGCCCTCTAACACTCAGTTGCTCGTGGGGCCCCACCCCCACTCGCTTCGCTCAGCGCGCTCACTACGTTCGCGGCTTCGCGGGGGGCTCAAGGGCAATTTGCGATCCAGCTCCGGCGTGCGCGAAATGCCGCGTCTGCAGGGGCGCGCCGAGCCGTGCCGCCCGCGGCGCGCCGAACTGTCGGCAGCACGCCGGCATGTCGGCGGCACGGGGATGTTGGCGGACCGGAGTTCGGTCCGCCCTACGTACGTCAGACATGGCACGCATGCTGCTGTAGCGGCCTGCGACCGTACGTAGGGCGGACCGAACTTCGGTCCGCCTTACGATTTCTCAGGAGACGACGATGATCGATGTTCTCGGCAGCATTTCTCTCACGGCTCTCTTCGCGTTGTTTGCCGCAGCGTTGATTGAGCTGCCTCTCGCCGAGCCTGTGCCGGCGTTGGCCGATTCGAGGAATCGCGGGCGCCCGGCGTCTCGTCGGACGTACCGAGGTTCGTATTCATGACGGACAACGTCGTCACGCACACCGGCCCCGGCCATTCGCCGAGCACCGGCGAACCGCGGGGGTTCCTGCGAGAGCGGTTGGGATTTCTCGGGAAGGTCTACGCGGCGCTCGGCATGGGCTTCTACGCCGCCGGCAATCTCGCGGCGGCAGCGTTCGGCGACGCCGGGCGGCAGTTGAGCGATCCTGCGACCTGGATCGTTCCGGCCGCCTGCGCGGTGTACCTGGGACAGTGGCTGCTGACTCGCGGGCCTTCGCGCGATCGAGTGACTCTGCTGGCCATCGACGCCACCGCCACCATTCTCGCGGCGGGCCTTCACTCGCTCATGGTCTTCACGTCCATCCCGGGCGAGCTGGCCGGCATGTCCTACACCCGGGCGCTGTTGCTCGTCACCTTCGGCCTGCTGGTGCGCGCGGTAATCGTACCGAGCAGCGCTCAGCGAACGCTCGCGCTCGGCCTCGTCGCCACGGTGATCTCCGCGACGAGCAGCTTCGTGTGGTACGCGTCGCAGCCACCAGGTTCACTGTCCGTGCTGCTGCACACCGTGTTCACGGCGCTGTGGTGTCTTGGCGCCGTCGTAATTTCCACGTTGGCCTCACGCGTGATCTACGGCCTCAGGTGTGAGGTGCGCGAAGCCAAACGGCTCGGCCAGTACACCCTGCTCGAGAAAATCGGCGAGGGCGGGATGGGCGCGGTCTACCGCGCGAGCCACGCGATGTTGCGGCGGCCGACCGCCGTCAAGCTGCTGCCGCTCGAGCGAGCCGGCGCGGAACGTGTGCAGCGATTCGAGCGCGAGGTGCAGCTCACGAGCCAGCTCACGCACCCCAACACGATCTCCATCTTCGATTACGGGCGGACGCCGGAGGGCGTCTTCTACTACGCGATGGAGTACCTCGACGGCGTCACGCTGGAACAACTGGTGCGCATGGACGGCCCTCAGTCGTCCGCGCGCGTGATTCACATCCTGCGTCAGATCGCCGCCTCCTTGTCTGAAGCGCACGGGATCGGCCTCGTGCATCGCGACATCAAGCCCGGCAACGTCATTCTCGTCGCCGAGCGCGGCGGCGCGCGCGACGTCGCCAAGGTCGTGGACTTCGGCCTCGTCAAGGATCTCGACGAGGACAATGGTCTGACGGCGGAGGGCCGCATCACCGGCACGCCGCACTACCTGGCGCCGGAAGTGATCCTGTCGCCAAAGGATGTTGTGCCGCAGAGCGATCTCTACTCGCTCGGCTGTGTCGGGTACTACCTCCTGACCGGCCAGCGCGTGTTCGAGGGGAATTCCGTGATCGAGGTGTGCAGTCACCATCTCTCGACTCCCCCGGTGCCGCCTGAGAAGCGGACCGAGCAGCCCGTCCACGAGGGTCTCTCCGCCATTCTGATGATGTGTCTCGCGAAGGCACCGGCCGATCGGCCGGCCTCGGCGGAGGCACTCGTCGACATGCTGGATGCGTGTCAGGTGGCGTTGCCGTGGACGAGCGCACAAGCGAGAGCCTGGTGGACCCTTCGAGGTCCGGCGCTCGTCGCCAAGGCGCATCGCCACGATCACGCGGAAGACCCGGCGGTGAATGAAGTCGCCGAGATCGTGGCAGCGGCCGCCGTGTGAAGAAGAGCATTACGTTTTCACGCGGAGGCGCGGAGAGAGCTTGGCGCGATCTCACGTGGAGGCGTCTAGTCGAAGTCGATAGACGCCGATGGTGTCGTGTCCCGGCTGAAACGATTCACGTCGAGCGGTGATGTCGCGCCGGCCACGTAGCCGTTGACGATGCGGTGGATGCCTTCCTTCATGGTGGCGCACCGGAAATTGAACAGCAGTCCAACTGGGAGATCCAGGAGCCGGAGATACGTCAGCACCTGCTTGTAGTGGAACGGCGCGAGCTTCTCCACTGACTTGATTTCCACGACGATCCGGTCGTCCACGAAAAGGTCCACCGTAAAAGCGCGCTCGAACCGTTCGCCGTCGAACTAATTCGCGGACGAGTATTGAGGAACAACCTTCAGGCCCCGACGCTCGAGAGCTCTAGCCAGCAGTCTTTCGTAGACCGTTTCGAGGAGGCCTGGCCCCAACTGCCCATGCAGCTTGACCGCGGCGTCGACGATTTCGCCGGTGACGTCGTCGATCGCTCGTGTCATCCCGGTGCCGACTGCAAAGCCGCTGCCGTCATGAGTAGACCACGGCTGCCCAGTCGCCTCGGGGTTCGCAGCCGTCCGGCATTACCGCGGGTACGCGCGTGCCCGTGATCGCCCGGTTTCCGACCTCCAGGGGTCCAACGCGGCTCCGTGTGTGAGTTTGTCCAAGCAGCCTCCGCGTGACGTCCTCGTAGCCTCCGCGTGAGCGCGTCCGCGTGCGGGTTTGTCGAAAAACCTTCCGCGTCTCCGCGTGAAGCCTCCCTAAAGCTCCGCGTCTCCGCGTGAGCGTCTCCGCGTGACTACCGTCCGCTCAGCTGATCGCGCAGCTTCTCGTGGACTTTGATCGCCTCGCCCGATCCGAAGTCCTCGAGCTCGAACACCTGCCGCACCTCGATCTCGCCGTCAGCGAACGGCACGCGCCGCGCCCACTCGACCGCCTCGGCCTTCGACTTCGCCTGGATGATCCAGAAGCCGGCGATGATTTCCTTCGTTTCCGTGAACGGGCCATCGACGACCGTCGGTTTGCCGCCGGAGAACCGGACCTTCGCGCCCTTCGACGTGGCCTGCAGCCCGTCGCCCGCGAGCATCACACCGGCCTTGACCATCTCTTCGTTGAACTTGCCCATATCGGCCAGCTCCTTTTCCGTGGGCAGGATGCCGGCCTCTGAACGCTTGTCGCCTTTGACGATGAGCATGAATCGCATGATTGATCTCCCTCACTGACACGTCGAACGAGACTTCGGCGGATCGACAGGTCAGCCCTGCGGCGGGCCGAACATCTGGCGGATTTCAGACTCGCCCTCCCAGCCCGGCCAGTGCTGCTGGTGAAGCTGCATGAACCGCTCGGTCCAGTAGATGGCGTCCGCCTTGGTCTTCACGTCGTAGACCGCGAAGCCGCCAACGACTTCCCGGGCCTCCGCGAACGGACCATCGGTCACCGTGATCTTGCCGCCGAAGAGACGCACCCGCGCGCCCAGCGACGTCGGCATGAGGCCACCCATTTCAACCATCACGCCGGACTTTCCCGCCTCCTCGCCCAACTTCGCAATGCCATCCATCAACGGCTGGGGCGGCGGTCCGGCATTCTCTTTCGACGTCACCATAACCATGTAGCGCATAAGGGGTCCTTTCCTGAAATGGAGATTGGTGGATTTGGGGATTTGGAGATTACGGCCTACACCGCCGCAGCCAGTCCGATGCTACTGCGGACAAACGCCCGCAATCGTTCGTGTCGAAGATACAAGCCACCCCAGACCAGGGCGGCGACGTAGGTCGGAAACATTACGTGACTGAACAGCGGGTCGCCAACCCGCACGTGCGTGGCAATCGCGCCGCCCAAGTAGCCCGTGAGCACGATCGCGCCGAGGACCGAGGTCCGCGGCCAGATGTACAGGGCGACGCAGATGAGCTCCAGCATGCCGATGGTCAAGGCCAGTTGCGGCGAATAGCCCAGCTTGATGAACGACGCCGTGACCTCGGGAATCGCGAGGAGCTTGATGACGGTGTCAAAGGCGAGAAATGCGATGGCCAGCGAGCTCAGCGCTCGGCCGACCCAGAGATTCGCAAGAACGGAAGCCATGTGTGCCTCGTTGGTTGTCAGAGCCGGTCTATCCGGGCTCTATGGACACGTCGAACGAGGCTGGCCGAAATCGACAGGCGGCTAGCGGCCGCCCAGGCGTTGAGAATAGCCGACGACAATGAGGTGAGGTCCGCGAGCCCGAGCGCTGTGTCCGCCGGCGTAGGCGGCGACGCGGAGAAGCCGATTCGGCCCGAGGCGCACTTCCAGGCCGCCGCCGGCGCGACGCGCCCGATCGTGACCGTAGACAGGTTCCGCCAAGACGCCGACCGAGCCCCCCACAAACGGCGCGATCCGAGCGTCTGCCCCTAGGAAACGGAGCTCGCCGCCGAAATCCACGAGCAGAAAACCCTGGTCAGCGTTGCTGCCCAGAACGCCGGCGTCGAACCGGATGCGATCGCCCTTCCACGCCCGGGCGAAGCGAATCCCGCCGGCGAGGCCCTCCGGCTTGTCGACAAAGCGGTGCACCGCGGCCGATCCGGCCTCGACCCGCACGAGCCAGCGGGGCGTGCCCTGAGCGAGCGCGCTCGCCGGCAAGATGAAACAGAGAACGATCGTGAGAGGGAGTCCGGTGCCTCGCATGCAACCAGTAATGCGCACGCGACGCCGGGTGAGGCTCAGGCGTCCCGCACAGCGCGGGCAAAGCGAAACATGGAGGACATGGAGGAAGACCGCTTTTGTGCACTTCGAGGGTAGGTCGGAGCCGGCGTGCCGTTCTCGACATTCAGCTATTGCGGCGGTTCGGGACCCGGGAGTGGCGGCGTGGTGAACGAGAACCCGCCGAGCTTGGCGAGCGCGTTCTGACCGGTGATCGACCGGACCAGGAAGAAGTAGGTGGTGCCGGGCGTCAGGCCAGAGATCGTGTGGCTGTGCGACGTGACCAGCGCGGGATCGAGCGCGGTGATCTGCCCGTAGGACAACGTCAACCCGTACTCAATCCTCGAGTTCGATGGCAGATCCGTCGTCCACGTCACCACAACCGACGTCGGCGTGAGGTTCGTCGTCGCTACGTTCGTGATCACCGGCGCCGGCGCCGTCGTGAACGTGAAGTTGCCGGACAGGCCGAGTCCCCCGACCGAGTTCCGCGCCCGAATCCGCATCTGATACGTGGTGCCCGGCTGCATCCCGGTGATCGCCTGCCCATGGTCGAGGACCAGCGCCGGGTTGAGGGTCGTCATGCTGCCGTAGTTCGTCGTCAGGCCGAATTCGATCTGCGTGTCGGTCGGCTGGTCCGTGTGCCACGTCACGGCCGCCGTCGCGCCCTGAATGTTCGAGATCACCACGTTCGTGATCACCGGCAATGCGACGGTCGTGAGCGTCGCGTTGCCGGACACCCCGAGCACGCCGCCGGAATTCCGGGATCTGACGCGGTAGTGATAGGTCGTGCCGGGTGCCAGACCCGTCAGTCCGTGACTGTGCGAGGTCACGAGGGCGGGGGCGACCGTGGTGGTGCTGCCGTACGCGGTGGTCAATCCAAACTCGATCTGTGAATCCGACATCAGGTCGGTCGACCACGTCACCGTGGCCGACGACGTCGTGATGGCCGATGACTGCACGTTCGAGATCGCCGGTGGCGGATCGAGCGTCGTGAACGTGGCGTCGCCCGAGATCGTCAGGCCGCCGCTGTGCTGCGACCGGACGCGGTAGTGATAGGTCGTGGACGGCGCGAGGCCGGTGAGTTGTTGCGCGTGCGTGGTCACGAGGGCCGGATCGAGCGCCGTCGTGCTGCCGTACGCGGTCGTCAATCCGTACTCGACCTGCGAATCCGACGCCCGGTCTGTGGTCCAGCCGATCGTCGCCGACGACACGGTGAGCGCCGACGCCGAGAGATTCGAGATGATGGGCGGCGGATCGAGCGTCGTGAGCGTGAAGTCCCCGGACGTCGTCAGGCCGCCGCCGTTCTGCGATTTCACGCGGAAGTGATAGGTCGTGCCGGCGGTGAGTCCGGTCAACTGCTGAACGTGCGTCGTGACGAGCGCCGGGTCGACCGCGGTCGTGCTGCCGTACGCCGTCGTCGGTCCGTATTCGATCCGCGAGTCCGCCGGCTGATTCGTGGTCCAGTTGATCGTCGCGCTCGTGCCCGTCACCGCCGACGAGCCGACGCCGCTAATCGCCGGCGGCAGCATCGTGGTGAACGAGAAGCCACCCAGTTTCGCCAATGCGTTCTGGGCCGTCGTCGAGCGCACGAGGAAGAAGTACGTCGTGCCCGGTGTCAGGCCCGAGACGGTCTGGCTATGCAACGTCACCAGCGTGTTGTCGAGCGGCGTGGCGCTGCCGTAAGACAACGTGAGGCCATATTCAATCTGCGTCTTCGACGGCAGATCCGTGGTCCAGGTCACCAACACCGACGTGCCCGTAAGATTCGACGTCGCGACGTTCGTGATCACCGGCGCTGGGGCCGTCGTGAAGGTGAAGTTCCCGGAGACGCCGAGCACGCCGCCGGTGTTGCGCGCTCGAATCCGCATGTTGTAAGTGGTCCCAGGCTGCAGCCCGCTGATCGCCTGCCCGTGTCCGAGCATCAGCGTGGGATTGAGCGGCGTCATGCTTCCGTATGCCGTCGTGAGCCCGTACTCAATCTGCGTGTCGGCCGGCTGATCGGTCTGCCAGTTCACGGCGGCCGTCGCACCCTGGATGTTCGAGATGACCACGTTCGTGACGACCGGCGCGGCCGAGGTCGTGAACGTACCGTCCGCCGATATCGCGAGGATGTTGCCGGCATTACGCGACAGGACCCGGTAGTGATAGGTCGCGCCAGTCGCGAGCCCAGTCAACTGCTGGCCATGCGACGTGACCAGCGCGGGATCGAGCGTGGTCACGCTGCCGTACGCCGTCGTCAGGCCGTACTCGACCTGCGAATCCGCCGCTTGATCGGTCGTCCAGTTGATCGTCGCGCTCGAGCTGGTGACGCCGGACACCGCGATCGCGGAGATGACCGGGGGCACCTGCTGGGTCGTGAACGTTTGATCCGCGGACACCGACAGGCCGCCAGCGGTCTGGGACTTCACCCGGTAGTGATACGTCGTGCCTGGCACGAGACCCGACAGGGTCTGACTGTGAGACGTCACGAGCGCCACATCGAGGGCCGTCGTGTTCCCGTACGCGGTCGTGAGTCCGTACTCGACCTGCGAATCCGAGACGAAGTCGGTGTTCCAGTGGATTTCCGTGGAATTGGTCGCGATCGAGACCGCCTGGATGGCCGACAGCTGCGGCGGCGGCGGGAGCGTCGTGAACGTGAAGTCGCCGGAGACCGTGAGGCCGCCCGGCCCGGCCGACCGGACCCGATAGTGGAAGGTCGTTGCGGGCGCCAGGCCCGTCAGCCCCTGGGCGTGCGCCGTCACCAACGCGGAATCGAGTGGCGACAGATTGCCGTACGCCGACGTCCCGCCGTACTCGACCTGCGAGTCCGATGCGTGATCCGTCGTCCATGCAATCGTCGCTGACGAGGTCGTCACGCCCGTCGCGCTAACGTTCGTGATGACGGGCGGCAGCATTGCCGTTGTGAAGGTGGCATCGCCGGAGAGCGTCACGCCGCCGTTGGTCGCCGACCGGACGCGGTAGTGATACGTCGTCCCGGGCGTCAGGCCCGCGAGCGCTTGCGCGTGCGCGGTGAGCGGCGTCACGTCGAGGCCAGTCGTGCTGCCGTACGCCGTCGTCAAGCCGTACTCGACCTGCGAGTCCGACGCGCGGTCGGTCGTCCAGCTGATCGTGGCCGCGTCGGTCGTAACGCCGGACGCCAGGACGTTCGAGATCACCGGGGGCAATTGGAGCGTCGTGAACGTCGCGTCAGCCGAGAACGCCGTGCCCCCGCCTGCCAGCGATTGCACACGGTAGTGATACGTCGTCCCCGGCGTGAGTCCGGTGAGGCTGGAGGTGTGATCCGTCACCATGCCGGTCACAACGTCCGATATGCCGTACGCCGTCGTCAGTCCATATTGAACGGCCGTATGGGCCGGTCGATCCGTCGTCCACGTGATGGTCGCCGTCGTCGCCGTGACGTTGGATGCGGTCACATTCGAAATGACCGGCAGCGGCTCCAGTGTCGTGAACGTGAAGTCGCCGGATGTCGCGGATCCGCCGCCGTGCTGCGACTTCACCCGATAGTGATACGTCGTCTCTGGCGTCAGTCCCGTCAGCACCTGGCTGTGCGACGTGACCAGTGCCGGGTCCAGAGTCGACGTGAACCCGTACGCCGTCGTAGGCCCGTACTCGACGAGGGAGTCGGCGGCATGGCTCGTGGTCCAGCCGATCGTCGCGCTCGACGCCGTGACGGCCGATGCGGTCACGTTCGAGATGACCGGCGGCGTCAGCGTCGTGAACGAGAACCCGCCGAGCTTCGCCAGGGCGTTCTGTGCCGTGGTGGAGCGCACGAGGAAGAAGTACGTCGTTCCCGGCGTCAGCCCGGAAATCGTCTGACTGTGCGACGTCACCAGCGTGTGATCGAGCGCCGTCGCACTGCCGTAGGACAGCGTCAGGCCGTACTCGATCTGCGTCTTGGACGGCAGGTCCGTCGTCCAGGTGATGAGCGCAGAGGTGCCGGTCACGTTGCTCGCCGCCACGTTCGTGATCACCGGCGCGGGCGCCGTCGTGAACGTGAAGTTGCCGGACAGCCCGAGCACGCCACCCGCGTTGCGTGCGCGAATCCGGATCTGATACGTCGTGCCCGGCTGCAATCCGCTGAGCGCCTGCCCGTGGCCCAGCATCAACGTGGGATTGAGCGTCGTCGTGCTCCCGTAGTTCGTCGTGATCCCGTACTCAATCTGCGTGTCGGTCGGCTGATCGGTCTGCCAGTTCACGGCAACCGTCGCGCCCTGGATGTTCGAGATGACCACGTTCGTCACCACCGGTGTGGCCGCCGTCGTGAACGTGCCATCAGCCGATGTGGACAGCTGCCCGGCAGCGTTTCGCGACAGCACGCGGAAGTGGTAGGTCGTGGCCGACGTGAGGCCGGCGATCGCCTGGCTGTGCGACGTCACCAGCGTGGCGTCGAGCGCCGTCGTTCCGCCGTACGCGGTCGTGAGCCCGTACTCCACCTGCGAGTCGGCGGGCTGATCCGTCGTCCAGCCTATGGTCGCCGTGCCGCCGCTCACGCCCGAGACGACGATGCCGGAGACGACCGGCGGGTCGAAGACCGTCGTGAACGTCAGATCGCCGGAGACCGACAGGCCCCCGTTCGTCCGTGACTTGACCCGATAGTGATAGATCGTGCCGGGCGTGAGACCCGCGAGCGCCTGCGCGTGCGACGTGACCAGCGCCGCGTCCAGCGAGGTCGCACTGCCGTACGCGGTCGTGAGCCCGTACTCGACCTGTGAATCCGACGCGCGGTCCGTCGTCCAGCCAATCAGCGCGGACGTCGTCGTGATAGCCGATGCCAAGATGCTCGAGAGCACCGGCGGCGGCTCGAGCGTCGTGAACGTGAAGTCCTCCGACACCGTCATGCCGCCGTTCGTCTTCGACTTCACGCGGTAGTGGTAGATCGTGCCGGGCGTGAGCCCAATGAGCGTCTGGGTGTGGGTCGTGACGAGTGCGGCGTCGAGCGCCGTCACGCTCCCGTAGGCCGTGGTCGGGCCGTACTCGACCTGCGAATCCGATCCGCGGTCGGTCGTCCAGCCGATCGTGGCCGACGTCTGCCCGATCGCCGAGGCCGAGACGTTCGTGATGATTGGCGCCGGATCGAGCGTCGCGAACGTCGCATCCGCTGAGAGCGTCGCGCCGCCGTTGGTCGCCGATCGAACGCGGTAGTGATAAATCGTTCCGGGCGTGAGGCCGGTGAGCGTCTGGCTGTGCGCGGTCGCGAGCGACGGGTCGAGCGTCGTCGCGTTGCCGTAGGCCGACGTCAGCCCGTATTCCACTTGCGAATCCGACGTGCGGTCCGTCGTCCAGCCGATCGTCGCCGACGTGGTCGTGATCGCTGATGCCAAGACGTTCGAGATCGCCGGAGGCGGGTCGAGCGTGACGAACGTGAAGTCACCCGAGACCGACGTGCCGCCGGCGGCGCCCGACTGGACGCGGTAGTGATAGGTCGCGCCGGGGGTGAGCCCCGTCAGCAGCACGCTGTGACTCGTGACATACCCGGGCACCGTCGTCTGCGACCCGTACGCGGTCGTCGTCCCGTACTCCACCATGGACCCCGACGGGCGATCGGTCGTCCATGTGATGTTCGCGGTCGACGTCGTCACGGCCGACGATGCGACGTTCGAGATCACCGGCGGCGGCTCGGGCGTCGTGAACGTGAAGTCGGCGGACGTCGTCGAGCCTCCGGCGCTCTGCGATTTGACGCGATAGTGGTACGTCGTCTGCGTCGTGAGTCCAGTCAGCGCCTGGCTGTGCGCGGTCAAGAGCGCCGGGTCGAGCGTCGTGCTGCTCCCGTAGGCGGTCGTCAGACCGAATTCGACCTGCGAGCTCGCGCCGTGGTTCGTCGTCCACGCGATCGTCGCGCCCGTGCTCGTGAGACCGGAGGCGGTCACGTTGGTGATGACCGGCGGCGCCAGCGTCGTGAACGAGAAGCCGCCCAGTTTCGCCAGCGCGTTTTGTGCCGTGGTCGAGCGGACGAGGAAGAAGTACGTCGTTCCCGGCGTGAGGCCTGAAATCGTCTGGCTGTGCAACGTCACCAGCGTGTTGTCGAGCGGCGTCGCGCTGCCGTAGGACAACGTGAGTCCGTATTCGACCTGGGTCTTGGACGGCAGGTCCGTCGTCCACGAGACGACCGCTGACGTTGCCGTCACGGCTGATGTGCCGACGGCGGTGATGACCGGCGCCGGCGCCGTGGTGAACGTCACATCGCCGGAGATGCCGAGATGGCCGAGCGCGTTCCGCGAACGCGCGCGAAGGTGATAGAGCGTCCCCGGCACCAGCCCGGCGCTAATCGCTTGTCCGTGCCCGGTGGACAGCGTCGGGTTCAGCACACTGAGGATGCCGTACGCCGTCGTCAGGCCGTACTCAACCTGCGTGTCCGCCGCATGATCGGTCTGCCAGTTGACTGCGGCGCTCTGGCCCTGAATGTTCGAGATCGTCAGGCCGCTGATGATTGGGATCGGCTGCGTGGCGAACGTCCCGTTCGCCGACGTGCCGAGCACGCCGTCGCTGTTACGCGACCTCAGTCGATAGTGGTAGGTCGTCCCCGGCGCGAGCCCGGCGAGTGCCTGGCTATGCGTCGTCAGGAGGGCCGCATCGAGGATCGTGGTGCTGCCGTACGACGTGGTGACGCCGTACTCGATCTGGGAGTCCGCGGCCTGATCGGTCGTCCAACCGATCGTGGCAGACGCCGTCGAGATCGCCGACACGACAATCCCTGAAATGACCGGCGGCGGAAAGACCGTCGTGAAGGTGACATCGCCGGAGACCGTGAGGCCGGCGCTGTTCCTCGACAACACGCGGTAGTGATACGTCGTGCCGGCCGTGAGACCGGCAAGCGACTGACCGTGCGTGAGAGACAGCGTGGGATCGACGGCCGTCGCGCTGCCGTAGGCCGTCGTCAAGCCGTACTCGACCTGCGAGTCGGCCACCTGATTGGTCGCCCAGTTGATCGTGGCCGATGAGAACGTGATCCCGGAGGCTTGGACGCCGCCGATGAGCGGCGCGGTCGTGCTGCAGATCGCGGTGAGCGCGCAACTCACCGCGGCGTTGAGCGCGCCGATGTCCGCGCCCAGGTCGCGGCCGTCTGTCCCCGCGTTCTTGAACGGCGAGCCGGGGCCGAGCGTGTAGTCACCGGCAGCGACGTCCACGAACCCGACGGCGCCAATCGTGGCTGGAAAGAAGTTTCCCGGGTAACCCGGCAGTTGCGGTGATGCAAAGGCGACGAGCGCATTGACCGAGAACACCGGCGCGTTGAAGTACGCATTGAGCGTGTTCACGCTGTTACCGGTGCCGGACCCGAGCACATCAGGTTTCGCGATGTTGTTCTGGAATACGAAATGCTCTTGGGGTGTCCGGTTGCCATCCGCATCCACGAACATGGATGCGACCTCGGCGAGCATCGTGTTGTGGTCGACGGTGAGGTCGGCCGCGCCGATCCCCGGACCGCTGGACGCGGCAAGAAACACGCCCAGGGCCCAGCCAGGACCCCACGACTCCTTGAGGTCGTAGAACAGATTGTCGCGAACCAGCACGCGCGCGGTCCGCTGGCTGGAAAACTGGTAGTCCGACCCGAGCACACTGAAGCCGGCGCCGCTGTGGCGGACGATGTTCTGCAGAAAGGCCACGTCCTGCACGACCGACCACGGCGCCGAGCCGTCTTCGTTGCGCGGCGTCAGCAGGATCGCGAAGCCGGGCTGGCCCGATGCCCAGTTCTGCTCGAGCACGTTCCCCTGCACGACAACGCGCTGCGCGTTCTTGAGCTCGAGCAGGTTCTTGATCGACCAGAACCGGCCGGCATAACTCGGATCGTTGAGTTTCCAGGTCAGCGACTTCCGGATGTGGTTGCCACGGATTTCGATGTCCGACGGAACCAGACCGAAGATGCTCGGGGACGCGCCACCGAACATCACGTTCTCGCCCGCCGCGGACAGGTAGTTGTTCACGATCTTGAACGGCCCGGTGCCGTTCCAGCTCACGATCGCCTGCGAATCTGCCGACACCTCGTGGAAGTCTTCGAAATAGGAATCGACCACCGCGGTGGCCCCGCTGTTCATCGCAATGCCGCGCCGCACGTTCCCCGACACCGTGCCGTGGATGTAGCAGCGGTCGAACGTGAAGTGATGCGGCAGCTGGTCCACGGAAGACGGGCTGGAGGTGTCGATCTGCACCAGGCCGAAGTTCGATCCGGACGTCGAGGCCCACGTGGTCGTGATCTCGATCCCGACGAAGCGGTAGTGATGCGCGCCCTGGGCGGTCAGGATCGCCGGCATCAGATTGCTGGTGACGATCTTCGGCATGAAGGCGGCAACGGCCGGTGTCACGCGCGTGCCTGGCGCCGGCAAGCTCGCCAGCGCAGACGAGACGATGTAGATCCAGCCCGATCCGGATTGATTGGGAAGCGTGAAGTTGCCGGTGTACGTCACCCCGGCGGTCAGAACGATCACGTCGCCCGGCTGGGCGGCGTTGATCACGACTTGCAGCTCCGGGCCGGTGCCGGGCGTGAACGTGGTGCCGCCGGCGGGCAGCACGTACGTCGTGTCGAGGTACACGCGCGGCGGTTCCGGAAAGATCGGCGCGTCGGGTGGCGTGACCGGCGCGACGGCCGCCGCAGACGCAAGCGGGCCGCGCGATGGCAGCAACGTCGCGATGTCCGTGCAGACGAGCACGAGACAGACGAGCAGTTGCACGAGTACGCCGGATGTCCGGCGCGTGGGGAGCCAAGTCATGAATTCGTTGACGATGCGGTCGTGTCGTCAAAGATCTTAGAGGCGCGGAGCCGATCGCGAGCCCGGGGATCACGCCGACCGGAGAGGTCTTCGCCGTACTCGGGTGTTTCGCGATCGCGAACCCGGGTGATGCACTGACGATCCGGGCGCGGCCGCCAAGTGACCACACACGATCGGGGCATCGAGGGCGATCAGAAGCGCGGCAATACTCGGGGAATCGCCGTAGTCGTGGGCAACGCCCCAATACGGCTTCGTTTGGCCGAACACCAGTGTTGTCGCTGAGGGCGGTGTCGCCGATGCCAGTTCTGAACTATCCTCCGTGCCGACCCATGTCCAAAGTCACTCGCGGCGAGTTTCTCTCCCTGACCGCGCTCGCAGCCGGGGCGGCGGTCGTGCCGAAGTCCTCTGGTCTCGAGCCAGCCGCGCCCGCGCCGCCGCAGGCGCGCGGTGCCGGCATCGAGGCAGATCTGATCGTCGTCAACGCGCGGGTGCTGACGATGGATCCGGCCCTGCCTCGGGCGGAAGCGTTCGCGGTGAAGGGCGGCCGATTCCTGGCCGTTGGCTCGACCGCGGACATCCGCAATCTCGCCTCGCCTAGAACACGCGTGATTGACGGCGCGCGCATGACGGTCGTGCCCGGGTTCATCGACACGCACTGCCATCCGAGCGGCGTCAACGAGCTGTTCGGGGTCGTCGTGACGGAACTCATCACGAAGGCCGGCCTCATCGAGGCCCTGCAAAAAAAGGCGGCGCAGACACCCGCGGGGTTCTGGGTCCAGGGTGAGTTGTTCGACGACACCAAGCTCACCGATCCGACCCCGCTCGATCGACGCGATCTCGATCGCGTCTCCACGTCGCATCCCGTCGTCGTCAATCACCGAGGCGGGCACACGTCCTGGTACAACACGAAGGCGTTCGAGCTGGCGAACGTCACGCGCGAGACGCCGGATCCGTCGAACGGCCGGTTCTTCCGTGACGCGAGCGGCGATCTCACGGGGCGCGTGGCCGAGCAGGCGCGGGGTGTGATGGGGCGCGCCGGGCAGCGCGAGCCGTTCACGCCCGAGCAGTCGCGCGACCGCAACCGTCAGGGCATGCGGCACATTTCGGAGCGGCTCACCGCCGCGGGGCTCACGAGCGTGCACGACGCCGGCGCCGGCGCCGATCGCATTCGGGCGTACGAGGACGCCCGCGCGAACGGCGAGCTGCGGCATCGCGCCTACATGATGATTCGCGGTCCGTTCCAGCAACTCCGTGCCGCCGGGGTGTACACGGGCTTCGGCGACGAGTGGATTCGCATCGGCGGCCTCAAGCTCGGCGCCGACGGCTCCGCCTCCGAACGGACGATGCGCATGAGCACGCCGTACGTCGGCACGAACGACTACGGCATTCTCACGATGACGCAGCAGCAAGTGCACGACCAGGTGGAGGAAGCGCATCGCAACAACTGGCAGGTCGGCGTCCACGCGAACGGCGACGTGACGATCGACATGGTGCTGAACGCGTACGAGCGTGTGCTGAAGATGTGGCCGCATCCGGATCGGCGGCACCGCATCGAGCATTGCTCGCTCGTGAACCCGTCGCTCATCAGCCGGATCAAGGCGACAGGGTCGATTCCGACGCCGTTCTGGACCTACGTCTACTACCACGGCGAGAAGTGGTCGCAGTACGGCGACGACAAGCTGCGCTGGATGTTCGCGCACCGCTCGTTTCTCGACGCCGGGATCACGGTGCCGGGCGCGTCGGACTACGGCCCGGGCCCGTTCGAGCCGTTGATGGCGATTCAAAGCATGGTGACGCGCCGGGACTACCGCGGCCGCGAGTGGGGGCCGAACCAGAAAGTGTCGGTCGACGAAGCGCTGCGCATCGGCACCATCAACGGCGCCTACGCGTCGTACGAGGAATCGACGAAGGGGTCGATCGCCGCCGGCAAGCTCGCCGACTTCGTCATGCTCGAGAAGGACCCGCACGACGTCGATCCGAACACGATCAAGGACATCACGGTGGTCCGCACGGTCACAGGCGGGCGGGTCGTGCATCCGAAAAACGAGACGTAGCCCTCCGCGCCGGACCTGAGAGGTCCGCCCTGCGTACTTGACATGGGCGCGGCGCGCGGTGTATTAAACCAGTAGGTTAATTAACGCTTAGGTTTCATACGGACGAGGGTTGAATACAGATGACCGTTGATCAACTGAGCACCACGTTTGCCGCCCTCGCGGATCCGACGCGACGGGCGATTCTCGCCCGCCTCGCCACCGGCGACCGTTCCGTCAACGAGCTGGCGGAGCCGTTCGACATGAGCCTGCCGGCCGTCTCCAAGCACCTGCGCGTGCTCGAGCGCGCGGGCCTGATCTCGCGGGGACGAGACGCCCAGATGCGGCCCTGCCGCATCGACGCGGGGCCTCTCAGGGAAGTCGCCGACTGGACCGAGCGCTATCGCCGGATCTGGGAAGGCCGGCTCGACCGGCTCGATGCGTATCTACAGGAACTGAAGACGAAGGAGACACGACATGGCCGTCAGCAGCGTCGCAAATAGTCACACGTTCAAAGTCACGACCCCGTCGGATCGCGAGATCGTCCTGACGCGTCTCTTCGACGCGCCGCGGCATCTCGTGTTCGACGCGATGACCAAGCCCGAGCACGTGCGCCGATGGTGGGGCATGTTGGGCGAGGGCTACTCGGTGCCGGTCTGCGAGATCGATCTCCGGCCGGGCGGGGCCTGGCGGTTCGTCAACAAGCACCCGCACGGCGAGGCCGCATTTCACGGCGTCTATCGCGAGATCAGGCGTCCGGACCGTCTTGTTTACACCGAGATCTTCGACCCGTTTCCCGACGCCGAGTCGGTGGTGACGACGATCTTCGCGGAAGAAGCCGGCAAGACACGCATGACGGTCACGGCTGTGTACCCGTCACTGGAAGTGCGCGACATGGTGATCCAGACCGGCATGGAGAAGGGCGCGGCCGTGAGCTACGACCGGCTCGAGGAAGTCGCGATCGGACTACAGCGGTAGATCAGATGGAGGCCGGGTCTTCCGCCTTCGCGTAAAGCTTCGGCGGACCACCGTAGCCTTGGCGAAGGTGGTTAGACCCGGCTCAAACTACGCGGGAAGCGCCGTGACCACGCGCCATCGTGCGGTGACGGCGTTCTCCGCCCCGCAGGCCGGGCACTGCCAGACCTGACGGAGTTTCTCCAGCACAGGCTCTTTGATCTCCAGCCTGACCAGGCTGCTGCACGCTGTTCAATGCAGTGGAAGAACCGCTCGGTTGGTCGTTGGGACAAGCACGACGCGGGACGATACCGGTGAACGCACGCTCACCGCAAGACGGGAGATGCCTTACAACGATCGAGCTATGGTCGTTTCGACGCATCCGAATGCTCATCGCGTCGGCCCGAATCGGCGCACGGCGGATCGAAAGTTGGCTGGGAGACAGGGATTCGAACCCCGATAACCTGCTCCAGAGGCAGGTGTCCTACCGTTGAACGATCTCCCAGCAAGAAAATCGAAGCAGGCTGGACCTACAAAAGTAACAGTACTCGATGGACGCGGGCA
>Ga0137427_10000021_pt1 | contig 79570 bp, 77 predicted proteins | sample EasRivERMZT700_2_FD_102309 | JGI IMG/M metagenome (GOLD analysis project Ga0137427, IMG submission 102309) | Soil microbial communities from meander-bound floodplain in the East River, Colorado, USA - East River MetaG ERMZT700_2 | ecosystem: Environmental > Terrestrial > Soil > Floodplain ...
ACTCCCAAGCGGAGCTAAATCGGATCGCGCGCGAACTGAATCAGCGTCCTCGCAAGACGCTCGGATTTCACACTCCAGCTGATAAGCTCGCAGCACTCGTTGCGTCGACCAGTTGAGCCAGCCCCGGAACCTGGAACTCGGAACAACGGTACGTCTTCGCGCCCTTCGCGTCTGTCCCTACCCACCTCCCACGAACGCCACGATTTCGACTTCCGCGCCGTCGCTGACGATCGTCTCCGCGTAGGTCGCGCGCTTGACGACCACCCGGTTGCATTCCACGGCGACCGTGCGCGGATCGATCGCGAGGCCTTCGAGCAACGCGCGGATCGACAGCGGTGCGGGCAATTCGTGGACGTCGCCGTTCAAGAGAATCGTCATGACGGTTGCAAGTGCGCGGGCAGTGACGCGTGGGGCGCCGGCAGCGCCATCGCGCGCCGGATCGCGCGCACGTAGCCCTCCACCATCCGGTCGGGCGCGTGCTCGGCTTCCCAGTACGCGCGTGCCGCGCGCCCGAGACGCTGCCGCAGCTCGGCATCGATCGCGAGACGATGCAACGCGAGCCGCAGCGAGTGATCCTCGTCCATCACATCGACGGCGACGCCCACGGCCGCGGCGTCGGCCGCATCCGATCGGTCGGCGGGTGTGAATCGCCGCCAGGTGCGCGGATCGAGCGTCGGGATGTTCGACAGGTGCACGAGATCAAGGATAACCGCGGCTTGCCCGGCGGCGAGCGCCCGCAACAACGCGCCCGGCATGTCGAGCGCGGGCGGCCACCGTAGGGCGAGGGTCACGTCCGTGGCGGCTGCGACTGCATCGGTCGAGAGTGCGGCGTGCGGCTCTCCCGTCGACGCCATAATCCGGACGAACGATTCGAGGCCCAGGGACCGGACCATCTCGTCGACATCAATGTCAGCATCAGCGCCGGCCTCACGCGGGCCCGCGAGCAACAGTCGCGCCTCGGGCGCCTTCGCACGCACCGCTGAAAAGGCACGCAGAATCTGCGGCACTCGTGATGCCAGCCCGAGCGGGCCGAAGACGCCCACGATCACCGCCGAGGGCGGCCACCCGAGTGAGGCGCGAAGCCGCGCGCGACCTTCATGCCCCGATGGAGGCGCCATCGAGCCGTCGCTCGCCGGGATGTAGTCGATGGGACGCTCCGGCTGGTCTTCCTCAAGCAGCAGATTCACCGCGCCCGCCGCATGCGTCGCCGTCAAGCGTGACGCCGCGATGACCGCGCGGACCATCGGCCACTGGACGCTGAACGGACCGTCGCAGCCCGCGATCGCGAGCTCGGCAATAGCGGGCGCGACATGCGGATGGTTCCAGACGAACTCCGCCCGGTACTCGGCCGTGCGTGACTCGGCGAGCAGCACACGGCTCCGCGCGCGATGCAGGCGGCCTTCGTGCAGCACGGTCAAGCCCGGCCGCTTGAAAACGACGGGCCACACGAAGTCATGCGCGGGCGCATCCGCGAGGTGGTAGACGGCAAGGTCATATTCACGCCGCGGCAGATTCGCGGCTTCGTCCGTCGACCGGATGAGGTCGATCTCGAAACCGCGCGCACGAAGCGCCGGGACGACGGCGGACGACCGCACGGCCGCATCGTCCGGCGCCGGCGGCCAGGGGCTGAACCACGCGAGGCGGGTCACGTGAAATCCGGGTACGACGCGTCGCGCGGGTTGATGACCGCCGGTGAACCCAGCGGCCATTCGATGCCGAAGGCCGCGTCGTTCCAGCGCACGCCGCGCTGGTGCGGCGGCGAGTATTGCGCCGAGACAATGTAGAGGACCTCCGCATCGTCGGTCAGCGTTTGGTAGCCGTGCGCAAATCCTCGAGGGACGTAGAGCATCCGGCCGGCGGCGGCATCGAGCTCGACGCCGACCCACCGCCGGAACGTGGGGGAGTCCCGTCGCAGATCGACGACGACGTCGAAGACTGCGCCGCGAATCGGCCGAATGACTTTGACTTCCTCGAACGGCGCGGCCTGGTAGTGCATGCCGCGGATCGTGCCGCGCCGCGGGTTGGTGGCGATGTTGCACTGGGCCACGTGAGTCTCGAGGCCACGGGCGGCGAACGGCGCCTCGTGCCACGGGACCTCGAGCGCGCCGCGCTCATCGCGTATCCGTTGGCTCTGGACGATCAGGACGCCGGGAATCGCTGTTTCGGTGAACGTTATCGACATGGAGGGCGCGCGCCGGTGGGATTATGCCGCAGAACGACGGCACCGATTTCACGCGGAGGCGCGGAGGCGAGGGCGTGACCGGCCGGCGGACCGAAGGTCCGCCGGTCACGCCCGACCCAGAGCCGCGGAGACCGTTCGATAGGTCAATTCGCTGCTCGGCGGCTCGCATTCGATCGCTCCGCGTCTCCGCGTGAGCCGAGTTGACCGGGGTCCGCTGGGGTAAGATTCCACACCGCAGCGATCGATGGGCCTCCCTGCGGCCGCTGCCCGCATGATCATCAGCCGCACCCCGTTCCGGATCTCCTTCTTTGGCGGGGGCACCGACTATCCCGACTGGTATCGCGAGCACGGTGGGGCGGTGCTGGCCACCACCATCGACAAGTACTGCTACATCAGCGTGCGCGAGCTGCCGCCATTCTTCGACCACAAGTTCCGGCTCGTCTACTCGGTGGTCGAGAACGTGCAGCAGATCGATCAGATCAATCACCCGGCCGTCCGCGCCGTCCTGCAGTGGATGAACGTGCAGCAGGGCCTCGAGATTCATCATGACGGCGACCTGCCGGCCCGCGCGGGCCTGGGGTCGAGCTCGTCGTTCACGGTGGGCCTCATCAACGCGATGCATGCCCTCGCCGGCCAGCACATGTCGAAGGACAGGCTGGCGCACGACGCCATCCACGTGGAGCAGGACCTGCTGCGCGAGCCCGTGGGATCGCAGGATCAAATCTCCGCGGCGTTTGGCGGCCTCAACCTGATCACGTTCCTCGCCGACGGCAACTTCCGCGTGGACCCGGTCATTCTGCCGCCGGCCCGGCGCGACGAACTGCAGAGCCACTTGCTGCTCGTGTTCACGGGCATCTCGCGCATCTCCACGCATGCGGCGCAGGGCCAGATCGACAATCTCAAGCGCCGCACCGGCGAGCTGCAGGCGATGCGCCAGCTCGTCGATCGCGCCATCGCGCTGCTCGCGTCGCCGGCCACGGACCTGGTGGAATTCGGCCGGCTCGTCAACGAGCAGTGGCAGTTGAAGCGACGCCTGTCCGATCGCGTCTCGAACGGGACGATCGACGACGTCTACGAGGCGGCGCGGCGGGCGGGTGCGATCGGCGGCAAGCTGCTCGGCGCCGGCGGCGGGGGGTTCATGCTGTTCTTCGTCCGGCCCGGCGACCGCGAGCAGATCTCCGCAGCCCTGCCGGGCCTCGTCAAGGTCCCGATCAAGTTCGAGACGTCGGGAAGCCGGATCGTGTTGTACCAACCTGATGGACTCTAAGAATTGGGAGATTGCGGGATTGGGAGACTGGGAGATTACGGGATGCATGACTCCGTGAACCTCGTAATCTCCAAATCTCCCAATCCCCCAATCCCCCAATGAGAGAATGTCCGCAATGATTCGTTACCGCTACAAAGGTGAGGGCGTGCGTGGCTTCGACCGATTCGCGGCGGGTGAGACGCCCGCGGCGATGGTCGCGCTGTATCGCTCGATGCTGCGCATCCGCCGCATCGAAGAAGAAATCGAGCGCCGCTATCACCAGGACTTCATGAAGACGCCGATCCACCTGGTGATCGGCCAGGAAGCGACGTCGGTGGGCGCGTGCGCGGCGATGCGGCGATCCGACCTCCTCTATTCGAGCCACCGCACACACGGCAGCTACCTCGCGAAGGGCGGCGACCTGAACGCGATGCTGAGCGAGATGCATTGCCGCGCCAACGGCTGCGCGGGTTCTCGCGGCGGCTCGATGCACATCATCGACAAGGCGGCCGGCATGGCGGGCACGTCGGCGATCGTCGGGGGCGCCGTCCCCATTGCGGTCGGCGCCGCGCTCGCGGCCCAGCGCCTTCGCCAGGATCACGTCGTCATGGTCTTCATCGGCGATGCGACGTGCGAAGAAGGCGTCGCGTCCGAAAGCCTCAATTTCGCCGCGCTGCACCGGGTGCCAGTCGTCTTCTTTTGCGAGAACAACTTCTATTCCGTGCAGTCGCCCTTGACCACGCGCCAGCCGGCGCGGGTGCTGCACCAATGGGCGGCGACGTACGACATGCCCTCCGTCGAAGTGGACGGCACCAACGTTCTGGCCGTCCAGGCGGCGGCCCGAGTGGCCGTTGACCGCGCCCGGACCGGCGGCGGCCCATCCTTTATAGAGGCGCCGGTCTACCGGTTCCGCGCGCATGGCGGGTCCGGCGACGACAGCAAGTCCGGCTACCGCGACGTCGCCGAGCGCGAGGCATGGGAACCGTTCTGTCCGGTCAAGATGTTCGAGGAGTATCTGACCGGGAAGAGCGTGCTCAGCCGGGCTGCGATCGACACGATGGAGTCCGAGATCGCCGCCGAGATCGCCGAGTCGTTTGAGCATGCACTCTCGAGTGCGGATCCGGTCGAGGCGGACTTGTACCGCCACGTCTATGCGGACTGAACGTGGCGGAACTTTGAACTTCGAACTTCGAAGTTCGAACTTTTTCAGAAAGGCAGCAAGAAGTGCCGTGGGATGAAGGACTCGTCAATTCGCTCGTCTACGACCGGCCGGATCCCGGTGAGGGACGTGTCGTGTCGTACGGACAGGCGATCAACGAGGCGTTGGCGCTCGCGCTCGATCACGATCCCACCGTCTTCGTGTTCGGGCAAGGCGTCGACGATCCGTCGGCGATGTTCGGGACGACGCGCGGGCTGCAGCAGAAGTTCGGGCGGGAGCGCGTGTTCGATTCGCCGCTGTCGGAAGAAGGCATGATGGGCGTGTCGGCGGGCGCGGCGATGAACGGCATGCGGCCGGTGTTCATGCACAACCGGCCGGACTTCATCCTGCTCGCCATGAACCAGCTCGTCACGCACGCTGCGAAGTTTCACTACATGGACAACGGCCAGACGACCGTGCCGATGGTCGTGTGGGCGGCGATCGGGCGCGGCTGGGGATCGGGCGCGCAGCACTCGCAAGCGATTCAGGGGATGCTGCTCGGCGTGCCGGGTCTCAAGATCGTCATGCCCAGCACGCCGTACGACGCGAAGGGCCTGTTGCTGTCCGCCATTCTCGACAACAACCCGGTCTGCTTTTTCGAGCATCGCTGGCTGATGCGCAAGGACGGCGTCGTGCCGGAAGGCTTCTATCGCGTGCCGATCGGTAAGGGCATTCGCCGGCGCGAGGGTGGCGACGTGTCGATCGTCGGCGCATCGCACGCCATCGAGCTCGGTCTCCAGGCCGCGAAGATTCTGGCGGACGAAGGCATCGAGGCCGACGTGATCGATCTGCGCACCATCAAGCCGATGGACGAGGCCCTCATTCTCGAGTCGCTCGAACGGACCGGGCGCCTCGTCGTCGTCGACACCGCCTGGATGAAGGGCGGCGTGTGCGCCGAGGTCGGGTGCCTCGCGGCCGAGAAGGGGTTCGCCTTCCTCAACGCGCCCGTCGCGCGCGTCGGATTGCCAGATATCCCGACGCCCGCCGGCTACACACTCGAGCAGTTCTACTATCCGGATGCCGCCCGAATTGCCGCGGTTGCCCGGAAGCTGGTGAAGAGCTAGTGGGTTTCGGGGGTTCCGTGGGTTCCGTGGGTTCCGTGGGTTCCGGAGGTTCCGGAGGTTCGGCGGTTCTTCGGAATTCCGTGCGTGGAACCTGTCGGAACCCCGGAACCCCGGAACCCTCGGAACTCTCGGAACCCTCGGAACCCTCGTAATGTTCTACGACTTGGCCAGCAGCACCTGGGGCCCCGAAGAAGTCGCCGCGATCGATCGCGTGGTTCGGTCAGGCCGCCTGACCATGGGCGAGCACGTCCGCGCGTTCGAGGACGCGTTTGCCGCGAAGTTCGGCATGAAGCATGCCGTGATGGTGAACTCCGGGTCGTCGGCGAACCTGGTCGCGGTCGCCGCGCTCTTTCACGTCACGCAGCGTCCGCTCCAGAAGGGCGACGAGGTCATCGTCCCGGCGATCTCCTGGGCGACGACCTACCATCCATTGCAGCAGTACGGGCTGCGCCTGCGCTTCGTGGACGTCGACCTGCACACGCTCAACATGGACGTCTCGAAGCTCGAGGCCGCGCTGACGCCGCGCACGCGCATGGTCGTCGCGGTGAGCATTCTCGGCAATCCGGCGGCGCTCGACGTCATGCGCGCGTTCTGCGACCGGCACGGTCTCTTCCTGTTCGAGGACAACTGCGAGTCGATGGGCGCGAGCCTCAACGGCCGGCTCTGCGGCACGTGGGGCGACGTGAACACGTTCAGCACGTTCTACTCCCACCACATCTCGACGATGGAGGGCGGGATGATCGTGACGAACCGGACGGACATCGACCATCTGGCGCGCGTGATTCGTAATCACGGATGGACGCGCGACGTTCCGGCGGGCAGCGATCTGTTCGAGGCACGTTCTGACGGATTCTTCGAGGCGTACCGGTTCATCATGCCCGGCTACAACGTCCGGCCGCTTGAGATGTCCGGCGCGATTGGCGTCGAGCAGTTGAAGAAGCTCGACGGCCTGATCGAGATCCGGCGGAAGAATGCGGCGCTGTTCGTGAAATCCTTCCAGGGCGACGATCGCTTCATCCTTCAGAAGGAAAACGGCGTCAGCTCCTGGTTCAGTTTTACGATCGTGCTCAATCCCGCGCGCGGGCTGGACCGCGGGCGCATCATGGACGCGATGCGCAAGGCCGACATCGGTTTCCGCATGATCACGGGCGGATGTTTCCTGCGGCACGAGGCGATCAAGTATTTCGACTACGACACGGTGGGCGAGATCATGAACGCCAACATCGCGCACGATCAGGGGTTCTTCGTGGGCAATCACCCGGTCGATCTCACAGCGCAGATCACGCGGCTGCGTGAGGTGCTGGATAGTGCCGGACACTAAGCGGACTCCGCGAGACCCGCGACGGCCAGGAGCGGCGTCGAGCATGAAGAGAAGTCCGCGAAGCCGCGGGAGCGCGCTGAGCGGGCGAGCGGGGGTGGGGCCCCGCGAGCAATAAAGAATGAGGACAAGCTAGCATGCAGAAGGTTCTCGTGACAGGCGGTGCAGGCTATCTGGGATCGACCTTGGTCCCAGCGCTCCTCGATCGCGGCTTCGCGGTCACGGTCGTCGACAACTTCCTGTTCGGCCAGGACAGCCTCGCCGCCGTCTGCCATCATCAGCACTTCTCGATCGTCCGCGGCGACGTGCGCGATCGCGCCGTCATGGCGCCGCTGGTGAAGAACGCGGACATCATCATCCCGCTCGCGGCGCTGGTGGGCGCGCCGATGTGCGACCGCGATCCGCTCGCGGCGACGTCCACCAACAAGCAGGCGATCGTCGACATGCTCGGCAACGTGAGTCGCGCGCAGCGCGTGCTGCTGCCGATCACGAACAGCGGCTACGGCGTCGGCGAAGCGGGGAAGTTCTGCACCGAAGAGACGCCGCTCCGCCCCGTGTCGCTCTACGGGCGGGACAAAGTCGAGCTCGAGCGCATCCTGCTCGACAAGCATCCCAGCGCGTTGAGCCTGCGGCTGGCCACGGTCTTCGGTATGTCGCCGCGCATGCGCATCGACCTGCTCGTGAACGACTTCGTGTACCGCGCCGTCCACGACCGCTTCATCGTGCTCTTCGAAGCGCAGTTCAAGCGCAACTTCATTCACGTGCGCGACGTCGCGCGGGCGTTCCTCCACGGGATCGATCACTTCGAGACGATGAAGGGCGGACCGTACAACGTGGGGCTCTCGGACGCGAACCTGTCCAAGCGCGAGCTATGCGACCGCATCCGGCAGCAGATTCCCCAGTTCGTAGTCCTTGAGTCCGAGATCAACAAGGACAAAGACCAGCGCGACTACATCGTCTCGAACGAGAAGATCGAGCGGACGGGCTATCGGCCGGCACATTCGATCGACGACGGGATCCGCGAGCTGGTTAAGGGCTACCAGATGATTCGGAACACGCGGTACGGGAACGTATAGTAAATTCCTTTCGACCGATTCGATGAAGTACATCGTCACGGGCGCCGCAGGGTTCATCGGCTCGCACTTGTGCGAGCGGCTTCTCGATCTCGGCCACGACGTCGCCGGCATCGACGCGTTCGTGCCGTACTACCCGCGCGCCGTCAAGGAACAGAACCTGTCGGTGGCGCGCGGCAACCGCCGGTTCACCTTCCATCAACTCGATCTGAGCGTCGATGCGCTCGAGCCCATCGTCGCCGAGGCCGACGTCGTCGTCCACCTGGCCGCGATGCCCGGTCTCGATCGCGGTTGGGTGGACTTCGAGGGGTACTCGAGCTGCAACGTCCTGGCGACGCAGCGTCTGCTCGCGGCGGTGTGCGCCGCGTGCCGGCCGCTGCCGCAGTTCGTGTACGGATCGACGTCATCTGTCTACGGAAGCTTTGCCTCGGGCAACGAGGATCTGCCGCTGCGGCCAATCTCGCCGTACGGCGTCACGAAGGTGGCGGCCGAGCATCTGTGCAGCGCGTATCGCGAAGCCTTCGCGCTGCCGGCCGTCGTGCTCCGCTTCTTCTCGGTGTATGGGCCTCGTCAGCGGCCCGACATGGGCTATCACCGCTTTGTCCGCGCGTTGCTGCTCGGTGAACCCGTGACGGTGTACGGCCAGGGCGATCAGGTCCGGGGCAACACGTACGTGGCCGACTGCGTCGAGGCCGCCGTGCTCGCCGCCGGCGCGGAGTCCGGCCGGACCTACAATGTCGGCGGCGGCGAGACCGCGAGCGTGTGGGACATCCTCGAGAAACTGGCGACGATTGCGGGACGGCGGCCGGTGATTCGGCGTGAGCCGGAACGGCGCGGCGATCAGCGTCACACGTTCGCCGACATCACGAAGATTCGTCGCGAGCTCGGGTGGGAACCCCGGGTGAAGCTCGACGAGGGCCTCGCCCGGCAGTGGGAGTGGCAGGCCGCCGAGCTCGGTGCGCGGAGCCGGTCCTGACGTGCCGACGCTCCTGATCACGGGCGGCGCGGGGTTCATCGGGTCCAACCTCGTTCGCTACGCCCTCGCTCACTCCACCGATCGCGTCGTCATCGTCGACAAGCTGACGTACGCCGGGAGCCTGCTGAATCTCACCGAGCCGCTTCGCGATGCCCGGGTCACGTTCGTGCGCGCCGACATCGCCGACGCACCCGCGATGTCCCGGGTGTTCGACGAACACCGGCCAGCAGCCGTTCTCAATCTGGCGGCCGAGACGCACGTCGATCGGTCGATCGACGGCCCGCGGCCGTTCATCGACACGAACGTGGTCGGCACGTACGTGCTGCTCGACACCGCCCGGCATTTTGCCGGCACGCTTGATGATGCCGAGCGCGCGGCGTTTCGTTTCCTGCATGTCTCGACCGATGAGGTCTACGGGACGCTCGGCCCGAGCGGGCTCTTCAGCGAGGACACGCCCTACGCGCCCAACTCGCCGTACGCGGCCAGCAAGGCCGGCGCGGATCATCTGGTGCGCGCCTATCACCACACGTTCGGCCTGCCCGTGCTGATCACGAACTGCTCGAACAACTACGGGCCGTATCAGTTTCCCGAGAAGCTCGTCCCGCTGATGATCCTTAATGCGCTCGACGGCCGCGCGCTGCCGATCTACGGCGACGGCGGCAACATCCGGGACTGGCTGCACGTCGAGGATCACTGCGCCGGAATCCTGCGCGTGCTCGAGCGCGGGCGGCTAGGCGAGAAGTACAACATCGGCGGCGGCACCGAGCGCACGAATCTCGAAGTGGTCGATCGGATCTGCGACGCGCTTGAGGTGTTGCAACCGGCGGCCTCCAATCCCGCGCTCCGCGGCCGCACGTATAGCGATCTCAAGACGTACGTCGTCGATCGGCCGGGCCACGATCGGCGGTACGCGATCGACGCGTCCAAGATCCGTCGTGAGCTCGGCTGGGCACCGAGCCGGTCGTTCGAGGACGGCCTGGCGGCGACCGCGCGCTGGTACGTCGAGCATCGAGATTGGTGTCGCGAGGTGCAGGCGGGCCGGTATGATCGCGAACGGCTGGGTGTGACCTGATGCGCGCGTCATGAATCCGGGGCACGTCAAGCATCTGGTGTGTCTTCGGTGCCACGGCGATCTGAAACTCGCGCAGCCAGAGTTCGTCGGGTCTCGCGTCCGGTCGGGCCAGCTTCACTGCGCCGCCTGTGCCCGAGACTATGCCATCCGAGAATTCATTCCTCGCTTCGTTCCGGAAGCCGGGAACTACACCGCCAGTTTCGGGTTTCAGTGGCAACGCCACTGGCAGACTCAACACGACAGCTTCACCGGGCTACCGATCTCGGAGGGCCGGTTCTTCGCATCGACCCAGTGGCCGCGACAGATCTCAGCTGATGAGGTGGTCCTCGAGGCTGGATGCGGGTCCGGGCGGTTCACCGGGATCGCCGCCTCGACCGGCGCACTCGTGGTCAGTTTTGACTACAGCGGTGCGTCGATGCCAGCTATCGTACGCACGGCCTGTTGCCGAATCTGTTGATTGTTCAAGCCAGCATCTACGAAATGCCCTTTCGTCCGGGATACTTCAACCGCGTGGTGTGCATTGGCGTCATTCAACACACTCCCGATCCCGCCGAAGCCTTCGCATGCCTGGCCGCGGCGGTCCGTCCTGGTGGGACGTTGGCCATCGACGTCTATCGTCGCCTGGTGTGGTGGAAGCAGTTGCTCGTGACTAAGTACTGGGTGCGCCCGATCACGCGACGAATTCCCGCGGAGACCCTGTACCGGCTTTGCGAACGCTGGGTCGCCCCGTGGTGGCGCGTCACCGGCTGGGTCGGGAAGGTGACAGGTCACACGAAAACCAGCCTCCTGCTGCTGATTCCCGACTATCGCGGCACGCATCCTCTCGCCGACGACGTTCAGAAGCAGTGGTCGACGCTTGATTGTTTCGATATGTTGTCCCCGGCCTACGATTTTCCGCAGCGCGCTGAGGACGTCCGCGGGTGGTTCGAGCGCGCCAAGCTCGTGGACGTCGAAGTTGGCCCGGGATTCAACGGTCTGTATGGACGAGGCAAACGTTCCAATGATCGCTGAACACGGCGACCGGCTCTGCATATGTCATTGAAAGGCATCATTCTCGCCGGCGGATCCGGCTCGCGGCTGCATCCGCTGACGAAAGCCATCAGCAAGCAGCTCGTGCCGATCTACAACAAGCCGATGGTGTACTACCCGCTGTCGACCCTCATGCTGGCCGACATCCGGGAGGTGCTCGTCATCACGACGCCGGAGGACCAGTCGAGCTTCCGCCGGCTGCTCGGTGACGGCAAGGAGATTGGCCTCAGTATTCAGTACGCGGCGCAGCCGCAGCCGGAGGGGCTCGCGCAGGCATTCCTCATCGGGCGTGATTTTGTCGGGCGCGATCGCGTGGCGCTGGCACTCGGCGACAACGTGTTTTACGGCGCGAAGTTTGCGGACTTGCTGCGTAGCGCGGCGGCACGCGAGCGCGGCGCCACGGTGTTCGGCTATCAAGTACGGGACCCGGAGCGATACGGCGTCGTGGCCTTCGATGCCGCCGGTCGCGCGATCAGCATCGACGAGAAGCCCGCGAAGCCCAAGTCGTCCTTCGCCGTCACCGGCTTGTACTTCTATGACAACACCGTGCTCGACATCGCGGCCGGGCTGAAGCCGTCGGAGCGTGGCGAGTTGGAGATCACCGACGTCAATCGCGAGTACCTGCAGCGCGGCGAGCTGCACGTGGAGCGGCTCGGCCGTGGCATCGCGTGGCTCGACACCGGTACGCACGAAGCGCTCATGCAGGCGTCGAGCTACATCCAGGCCATCGAGGAGCGGCAGGGATTGATGGTCGCGTCTCCTGAGGAGATTGCGTACCGGCTCGGATATATTTCGGCCGGCGACCTGCAGCGGCTGGCCCGTGCGATGGGTTCGAGTGCGTACGGGCAGTATTTGAGCCGTTTGCCCGAGCAGGAATCGTGAGCGTAGACGTCTGAACATGATCCCCGCCGCCAACCCCCGTGCACAGTACGTGGCGCACGCCGCCGAGATCGACGCGGCGATTCGCCGTGTGCTCGACTCGGGCCGGTACATCCACGGTCCCGAATGCCAGGCGTTTGAAGCGGCGTTCGCGGCGGTGGCCGGCGTGCGCGACGGCATCGGGGTTGCCTCGGGCACCGACGCACTGCACCTCGCACTCCGTGCGTGCGGTGTCGGCCCGGGCGATGAAGTCATCACGGTGTCGCACACGGCGGTCGCTACCGTGGCCGCGATCGAACTGTGCGGCGCGACGCCAGTCTTTGTCGACATCGAGCCCGATTACTACACGATGGACCCCGACGGGCTCGCCCGCGCGTTCACTCCGCGGACGAAGGCCGTCGTGCCCGTGCACGTGTACGGACAACCCGCCGACTTGAGCCGGATCGTTCCGATCGCGCGAGAGCGCGGTGTGGCCGTGGTCGAGGACTGCGCGCAGGCGCATGGAGCCACGCTCCACGGCCGTGCCGTCGGCAGTTGGGGGGACGCCGGCTGTTTCAGCTTCTATCCCACCAAGAATCTCGGCGCCTTCGGCGACGGCGGTCTCATGACCACCAACGATGCAGATCTGGCGGAGCGCGTGCGCCGGTTCCGCGAATACGGGTGGCGCGATCGGTACGTCAGTGATACCCCGGGCACGAACTCCCGGCTCGACGAGCTGCAAGCCGCCGTGCTCGGCGTCAAGCTCGCGTTTCTCGATCGCGACAACGCGAGGCGCCGGGCGGTGGCGGCGACGTACGACCGCGCGCTGGCTTCGGTCGATCTCGTGACGCCGGCGGTGCGACCTGAGGCCGCGTCCGTCTATCACCTCTACGTGGTGCGCGCGACCGGACGCGACGAACTGCAGCGCGCGCTCGAAGCCCGCGGCGTCGGAAGCCTCGTGCACTATCCGATGCCGGTGCACCTGCAGCCGGCCTACGCCGGCCGCATTGCGCACGGCCCGCTGCCGCACAGCGAGCGTGCCGCACGCGAGGTGCTCTCGCTGCCGATGTTCCCCGAGCTGTCGGACGCTGATGTTGACCGCGTGTGCGCGGCGGTGCGAGAGAGTGTGGGGCCGGCGGCCGCGGCGAGCCGGACGTCACGGGCGTCCCGGTGATGCACGATCAGCGCTTCGAGTCGTGGTTCCGGTCCAAGCGGGTGCTCATCACCGGCGGACTCGGCTTCATCGGATCCAATCTCGCCCGGCGTCTGGCCGATCTCGGCGCCGAGGTCTTGCTCGTCGACAGCCTCATTCCCGAATACGGCGGCAACCGGTTCAACATTGACGGTTACGCCGATCGCGTCACGGTCAACGTCGCCGATGTTCGCGACGAGCACGGCTTGACGGCGGTCGTCCAGGGCCAGCACTACCTCTTCAATCTGGCGGGGCAGACGAGCCATCTCGACTCGATGCAGGATCCGTACACGGACCTCGACATCAACTGCCGCAGTCAGCTCTCGATTCTCGAAGCTTGCCGCAAGCACAATCCGGACGTGCGCATCGTCTACGCGAGCACGCGTCAGATCTACGGCAAGCCCGTGTATCTGCCGGTGGACGAAAAGCACCCGCTGCAGCCGACCGACGTGAACGGCATCAACAAGATGTCGGGCGAGTGGTACCACATCCTCTACAACAACGTGTACGGTCTCTTCGCCTGCGCGCTGCGGCTCACGAACACGTACGGCCCCCGGATGCGCATCAAGGACGCGCGGCAGACCTTTCTGGGCTGGTGGATCCGGCTGCTGCTCGAAGACCGCGAGATCGAGGTCTACGGTGACGGCACGCAGCTTCGCGACTTCAACTTCGTGGACGATGCGGTGGAGGCGTTCTTGCTGGCGGCCGGGACGGACGCCGCGCGCGGCCGCGTGCTCAACCTCGGCGCGCCGGAGATCGTGCGTCTCAAGGACCTGGCGGAGATGCTCGTCGAGATCCACGGGAGCGGGCGCTATCGATTGATTCCGTTTCCGCCGGAGCGGAAGGCGATTGACATCGGCGATTATTACGGGGCGTACGGCGAAGCGCAGGCCGTGCTGGGGTGGGCGCCGCGGACGGGGCTGCGGGCGGGGATTGCGAAGACGATCGAATACTTTCGGTCACACGCCCGCCATTACGTCTGAGCAGGTCATCAACTGCAGATGCGTTCTCGCGAATGCGATAGATTACTCCGGGCATGAAACAGGTCGTCACCATCACCGGCATCCGGCCGGATTTCATTCGAATGAAGGAGGTTTTTCGGCGGCTCGACGAAACGTTCGATCACGTCATGGTGCACACGGGTCAGCACTACGACGACGCCCTGAGCCGGGTCTTCTTCGAGGACTTGCAGATCCGCACCCCCGACCACGTTCTCGAGACCGGCACCGCGAGCCGGACGCACTACGAGCAGCTGTCCTACCTGTCCAAAGAGATCTGCTACCTGTTCGAGCGCGAGCAGCTTGATCCCGATCTCATCCTGTTTCTCGGAGACTCCAACTCCGTCCTCGTCGCCCCCGTGCTGTTCAAGGAGGGCTACTCGATCGGCCATATCGAGGGTGGGATGCGGTCGTACGACCGCCGGATGCCGGAGGAAGTGAATCGGGTCATCTGCGACTACGTATCCGACCGCATCTTCGTCTACACGCCCGCCTACAAGGAGCGGCTGTTGAAGGAGAACCGGCCCGAGTCGGCCATTCACGTCGTCGGCAACACGATCACCGAAATCGTCCGGCAGTACCGGCCAACCGGACCGCGCCCGCAGAACTACCTGGTGGCCGACATTCATCGGAACGAGAACCTCTCGTCGCCCGGGCAGTACCGCCATATCCTGCAGTTCCTCAATACCTTCGGCGACACGCTGGGCATGCCCGTCAAGCTCGTCAAGTTCAATCGGGCATTCCGGATGATCGAGGCGCATCGCCTGCTCGACGGCTTGAACCGGATCGAGGTGGTCGGGCCCTATGGCTTCCTGAAGTACCTCGAGCTGCAGTACGGCGCGAGGGCGGTGATCTCGGATTCGGGGACGTGTCAGGAAGAATGTCCGCTGCTCGGGGTGCCGGCGATCGTGCCGCGCAACTGCACCGAGCGCCCGGAGTCGATGGAGTTCGGCAATAGTATTCTGGTGGGCGAGGCGCGTCCCGTTGATGCCATGGTGGCGGACGCGATCGGCTTCCTCCAGCAATTCACGATTAGCGACGCACAAGTTGCCTGGCTCGGCGACGGCAGGACCTCCGAGCGGATTGTCACGATTCTGAAAGAGACCCTCTGATGCGAAATGTGCTCGTGGTGGGCGGCGCCGGGTATATCGGCGGATCGCTGACCGACCAGTTGATGGCGAAGGGCTACAACGTCACGGTGTTCGATCGGTTGTTGTACGAGGAGCGGTTTCTCAAGAAGGTGCCGTTCGTGTACGGGGACATTCGCGATACCGATGCGCTTGCCGCCATTCAAGCCAAGTACGACACGATTATCTGGCTGGCTGCGATTGTGGGCGACGGCGCCTGCGCGCAGGATGCCACGCTGACCCGCGAGGTGAATTTTCTGGCCGTTCGGAGGTTTCTCGATCGGACGAAGCGCAAGCTCATCTATCCCTCGACCTGTTCCGTCTACGGCGCCCAGCACGGCCTGCTGACGGAGTCGAGCGCCACCATGCCGCTCTCGGCCTATGCCGAGACGAAGCTGCAGGCCGAGCAGGCGGTCCTCGACGCGGGCGGGATGGCGTTCCGGCTCGGCACGCTGTTCGGCGTCGGCGACGATTACTCGCGATTGCGGCTCGATCTCGTGATCAACGTCCTCACCTACAAGGCGCTGACCGACGGCAAGATCACGGTGTTCGGCGGCGAGCAATGGCGGCCGATCCTCGCCGTGCGCGACGTGGCCTCCTTCTTCGCCGAGGCCGTCACGCGCGACTACAACGACGTCTTCAACCTCAGCATGAAGAACGTCAAGATCGTGGACTGTGTTGGCATCTACAAGAACATCTTCCCCGAGCTGTGCGTGGAGATCGTCGAGACGAAGTTCGAGGACCAGCGCAACTACCGCGTGTCCACGGACAAGGCCGATGCGCAGTTCATTTTCCGGCCGAAGATCAGCATCGAGGAAGAGGTCCACAACATGGCCGACCTACTCCGGACGCACCGCATCAAGGACCCGCTGGACCCGCGCTACTACAATACGCACTTCGTCCGGGCCACCCTCGACGACATTCGCAAATTCTGACCTGGAGATGGCTGTGGAAGAGATTCGTGTACTGGACGGTGGGCTCGCCGTTGACGACCGCGGTACGGTGTCGTTCGTCAACGCCTTCGACTTCGCGCATGTGAAGCGTTTCTACAAGATCGAGAATTTCTCGCAGAACGTCATCCGCGCCTTTCACGGCCATCTGAAGGAAGGCAAGTTCGTTTACGTGGCCAAGGGCACCATCCTGCTCGCGGCGGTCCCGCTCAACGACGTCAAAGCGCCGGACCGGACGGCCAAGGTCAGCCGGTTCGTTCTGTCGGGACGGAAACCGGCCATCGTCTTCATTCCACCGGGCTACGCCAACGGCTTCCAGACGCTCGAGGACGACAGCCAGATCCTGTTCTTTTCCACCTCAACCCTTGAGGAGTCGAAGGGCGACGACTACCGGTATCCGGCCGATTACTGGGGTGCCACGGTCTGGGAGGTCGAGAACCGTTGACGCCGTTACGCGCGGGTCGGCGCCGCTCAGCGACGCGACCCGAGCACCGACGCCAGCCTGTTGCCCGCGCTAAGCGCGCGCAGCATCGCGAATCGCAGGGCGCCCGCGACCGACCCCGAGCGCTTCGTCGTCGGACGCGGAAAGTCCGGACGCGTGATGTGCACCGCGTACCACGCCGAACCGTACTCCGGAAACATGCCGATGCGATCGGCCCAGACGATTTGTCCGCCTGACGCATCGACCAGCCGGGCCACGTGTCCGAGCGAGCGCACTACCGATCCCATCTTGAGCGCCTCGAGCGCGGTGGTCGGGAGATCGTTCTGCCGTACATCGAGCGCCGTTCCGAATTGGAGCGCGAAGACGCCGTCGGGCTTCAGGGCGGGGATGACGGCCCCGATCTGAGACGTGAGTTGCTCATCGCTCATGTGCTGCGCCACGAGGTGAGAGATCGCGACATCGAACGTGTTTGCCGGCAGCGCGCTGACGTTGTCGGCCAGCCACGTCTTCGTCACAACGTTCTCGATCTTTGCGAGGGCCGCCGGCGCGATGTCGAGGGCGTGCACCGTACAGCCACGCTGGACCAGAGCTCTGGTGCAGTGTCCGAGGCCAACCCCAATGTTGAGCACGACGGTACCGCGACGCAGCCGCGATTCGATCGCCAGCGGATACCAGACACGCTCCGGTCTCGACCCGGTGAGCCAGAGCTTGTAGTTGCCATCGCCTTGATGATGGTGCTCCCACCAGTCATCGATGTGCAGATCGTTGTCGCTCGGGTCGAGGGCGCGGCCGTCCATGACGATCTTCGAGGCGGATGCCAAGTCGAGAACGGTATCATACTGCCACGGCGGCGAGGCTTGGCAGCGAGTACGCTCGCTCGTCGTCTGGAGGTCGAGGGTCGATGAAACGTGTGCTGGTTCTGGGCTCGACAGGGATGTTGGGATCGATGGTGCATCGCGTGTTTGCCGACGGTGGCCGCCTGGCGGTCACGGGCACGGACCGCGCGAGCTTCGATGCCGAGGCATTCGTCCGCGGTGAGCGCCAGCGAGCCGATCTCGCGGCCGACTACGTCATCAACTGCATCGGCGTGATCAAGCCGTATTGCAAGGACGACGACGCCGCCGGCGTCGCGCGGGCGATTGCGGTCAATGCCCAGTTTCCGCACCGGCTTGGCGCAGCGGCACGGCAAACCGGCGCGCGGGTCATCCAGATTGCCACCGATTGCGTGTACTCGGGGGCCAAAGGCCGCTACGTCGAGTCGGATCCTCACGATGCCCTGGACGTCTACGGCAAATCGAAGAGCCTCGGCGAGGTGTTCGATCGGAGCGTGCTCAACGTCCGTTGCTCGATCATCGGCCCGGAGCTAAAGAGCAAGGTCAGCCTGCTCGAGTGGTTTCTGGCGAACCCTGAGGGCGCGTCGCTGAATGGCTTCACGCACCACCACTGGAACGGCGTGACGACGCTGCAGTTCGCCCAACTCTGCGAGGCGATCATCGCCGCCGACGCGTGGGATCGACTCGTCGGGACGTCGCCACTGCACCACTTCGTGCCGAACAGCACGGTCACCAAGCACGAGCTGCTGCAGCTCATGGCGGACGTCTATCGCCGCAAGGTCACCGTGCGGGCCGTGGACAGCGTGGGACCGCCTGTCGATCGGACACTCGCCTCGAACTTCTCCATGCTGACTGAGTGGCACCGTCCGATGTCCATGCGAGACGCCCTGACCGAGCTGCACGGGTCACACGCGAGTCGCGTCTGACTCGGTGCGGGGTTTCCGAACGCATCCTATGTGCGGCATAGTCGGCACGGTGTCGTTCGAGGGCCAGAAACCGGTTGAGGCTGCCGCATTGCGCCGCATGGCGCGCACGCTGGCCCATCGCGGGCCCGACGACCGCGGCGAGGAAGTGCTCGCCGATGGACGCGCGGGCCTCGGATTTCAGCGGCTCTCGATCATCGATCTGTCGGCGAACGGCCACCAGCCGATGTCCGATGCGGCCGGCACCGCGTGGATTGTCTTCAACGGCGAAATCTACGGCTTCCAGGATCTTCGGCTGGAGCTGCAGCGCCGCGGATTCACGTTCCGGAGCCAGGCCGACACCGAGGTCGTCCTGCACGCCTACCGCGCCTGGGGCACGCGCTGCCTCGATCGTCTCAACGGGATGTTCGCCTTCGCCATTTGGGATGCGCAGGCGCGGCAGCTCTTCGTCGCTCGCGATCGCTACGGCATCAAGCCGCTCTACTACACGCAGGATGCGGCGCGGTTCATCTGCGCGTCGGAGATCAAGGCGCTGCTCGAAGCCGAGGGCGTGTCGCGCGACCTCAACCCGCACGCGGTGTGGAGCTACCTCACGCTGCTCCAGATTCCTGCTCCCGAATCCATCTACGCGTCCATTCACAAGCTGCCGCCGGCCCACGCGCTGCTCGTCGAGCCGTCCGGCAAGTTCGTCAAGTGGCAGTACTGGCGGCCCGATCTGACCGAACGGGAGATGCCTGAGGCCGAGGCGGTCGATCGCGTGCGGACGCTGTTCGATACCGCCGTCCGGCGCCAGATGGTGGCCGACGTGCCGGTCGGCGTCTTCCTCAGCGGCGGGATCGATTCGAGCGCGATTGTCGCGTACGCGACACGGCAGCGCGGTGAGCCGATCGATACGTTCTCGGTCAGTTTCGCCGGCCACGACGCGCACGATGAGGCGCCATTCCAGCGCATGGTCGTCGATCAGTACCGGCCGCGCCACCACGAGTTCCGCGTCACGCCCGACATCCTCCAGGCGTCACGCCTGCTGTTGCAGGAGTCCGACGAGCCGTTCGCGATCTCGTCGGCCATTCCGCTGTACTACATCTCGAAGAGCGCCAGCGAGCACGTCAAGGTCGTGCTGAGCGGTGATGGCGGCGACGAGCTGTTCGGCGGTTACGAATCCCGGTACCGGATCGCGCAACAAGTCGAGGCGCTGGACCACGTTCCCGCCGCCGTGCGCCGCCCCATGGCGGCCGCATCCGGGTTCGTGCCGGACTCGCTGACGCGATTTCGATGGCCGCGCCGGCTGAAGAAGACGCTCTCGCTGATGCGCTACTCGGACGACGAGCGCTACGTGTATTCCTTCGGAGTGTTCGGGGCCGAGGAGAAGGAAGCGATCCTCAATCCGGATTTTCTCGACGCGGTCGATCGCAGCCTCGGCGAGGGCTACGGGCGCGGCTTTGAAGAAGCACCCGCCGAGCGGCCGGGCCGGTATTTCTACACCGATCTCGTGACCGCGCTCGCCGACGAGATGCTCACGAAGGTCGATCGCTGCACGAGCATGGTCAGCATCGAGGGACGCGTGCCGTTTCTCGATCACGACCTGGCGGACTTCGCCTTGTCGATTCCGGCCCGGTACAAGTACGCGGATGGCGTGGGCAAGCGTGTGCTGCGAAAGGCCTTTGAACCTCTACTGCCGGCCGCCATTGTCAGCGGCCGCAAGCGTGGTTTCAACGTGCCGATGGACGCCTGGATTGGCGCGCACCTCTCGCAGATACGCACCGAGCTCTCCGTGGACGCGTCGCCGCGTTTCAAAGAAGTCTTTCGTGCCGGCGCGGTCGCGCGGATGCTGACCGTGCATGCGCAGAATCCCCGATTCGGCCATCACATCTGGGCGCTGATGCAGTTCAACGAGTGGTGCCGGATTACGGAAGGGCAGAGCCCTCTGGTGGGAGCGACACGTGTCTGAGTTTCGGCCGCACGACGTCGTTTGGACCGATGACAAGGTGAAGCGCATTTGGGACTTCACCGCCTCAGTGCCGGCGTACGAGGCGTCGTACTTCAGTCACGTCGTTGGCGATCTGGTCCTCAATTACGTGACCCGGTCCGTCCAGCTTCGTGGACGCGTCCTCGACTTTGGATGCGGTCCCGGCTACATGATGGAGAAGCTCGTCAAACGGGGCGTGGCGGTCGAAGGCATAGATTTCTCCGAGCATTCGGTCAAGGCGGCCACGGACCGGCTCTCTGGTCACCAGCTCTTTCGCGGCGCGCGCCACATCACCGCTCTGCCACTCCCGGAATCCGACGGCACCTATGACGTCGTGTTCCTGATCGAGACCATCGAGCACATCATTACCGAGCACTTGGAGTCGACGCTGACCGAGTTGGCCCGGCTCGTGCGCCGCGGCGGCACGCTGGTCGTGACGACCCCGAATCGAGAAGACCTGCGCGCCAATACCGTGATGTGTCCGGAATGCGGGTGCACATTTCATCGCATCCAGCACGTCCACTCATGGTCGGCCGACTCGCTGGCTCAGACGATGCAGCGGCATGGTTTCCGGCCCGTCCGGACTTATGAAACCACCTTCCGGCGGGGGGACGTCCTTAACACGCTCTACAAGATTGGCTTCTCCTTGATCGGCCGGCGGCAGCCGAACCTGCTGTACATCGGGGAACGCGCGTAGCCTATGAGGTTTGCCAAAAACCTCGCCTGGCTCGTTGTGTCCGAGGGCGTGTCGAGAGTGGTTCAGTTCGTCGCGCTGGCGTACCTCGCACGCGTCCTTGGCACGGCCGGCCTCGGGTCCTTCAACTGGGTGCAATCGGTTGGGCTCACCCTCGCCCTCCTCCCGAATTTTGGCCTCAATGAGTACGGCATCTTGAAGATCTCGCCGAATCGTTCGGCCGCGAACGTCGGGCAGGTCGCCAGCGACGTGCTCAGCTTCCGCCTCCTGCTCGGACTATTGAGCGTCGTCGCGCTGGCTGTTTCTACGGTGACGATTCCGAGCCTGTCAGGTTATCGCGATCTTCTGCTGGCGGCCGCGGTCTTGCTGCTGGCCACCGTGTTCACTTTCGACTGGCTCTACACGGCGGTCGAGCGTCAGGCGATCGTAGGCATGGTTCGCTTGTTTGTTCGCCTGTCCTATCTGGCCGCGACACTCATTTTCGTACGGTCGCCGGACGACGTGCTGCTCGCATTGCTCCTGTTTTGTGGTGCAGAACTCGGGATGTCCGCAACTCTGTTTGCGCTGTCGTTCCAGATCTCGCCGTGGACATTCTCATGGGCCGGTGCCGTCAGAACGCGGACGGTGTTACAAGAGGCGTGGCCACTCGCGTTCTACGTCGTCAATGCTGGGTTGCTGTACTACGTCGACCTGGCCATCATCGGACTCCGGCTTCCCATGGAGGATGCCGGTCTCTATGCCGGTGCCATGCGAATAGTGACCGGCATGGTCGGGTTGAAGTTCCTGATCGGCCAGCTCATCTATCCGAAGCTGGCCCGTCGAGTTGGATCCGCTGCGGACGCACCGGAGCTGGCGCGCCTGGTCTGCGTGATCGACCGTTACGGTTTAATGCTCGGCATCGGCCTCCTCACGGTGACCGTGCTTTTTGCACGCGAAATCGTGTGGTTCGTACTCGGGTCGCAGTTTGTGGCCGGGTGGTGGGTCCTCGCGCTCCTGAGTGTGGTGCTCATTGCCGAGTTCGGCTGGTTGGCGTATCCCTATCTCGCAATCAGCATGAACTTTCGAGTCTACGCGGCGATCATGGTGTTTATGGGCGTTCTCAAGATTGGGAGTCTCTACGTCATGCTGCCCAAGGGCGGTTTGCTCGCGGCGGCACTGATTTACGTTGCCTGCAGTCTCTTCGTCTGCCTTGCGTCGATTGCGTACGTCACTCGCCGGCTGGTCACGGTCCCCGTGTTCAGGCTCGTCGCGATGCCGCTTGCGTTTGTTGCCGCCGTTCTCGCGCTCGGACTGACCGATGCCTCGGTCGGTTTCCGGTTGGCGCTGTCCGGGGTCGTGATCGCGGCGTCCGCGCTCTATGCGCGCAGCCTCGGTCAACAGCTGAGCTGGTCAGGTGTCAAAAACGACTTGCGGCTGATGAATACCTGACCTCAGACGTCAGCTCTTCACCCGCATCCAGAACGCCGTGGGTTCCGCGGCGGGGAACTCAGCACGCATCGCAGCGATCTCCGGAAACATACGGTGCATGAGTGCTGGGTGCTTCGACATCAGATAGTTGCCCGGCCAGATCACCTCGAAGCGAGAGTTGAAGGCGAGGAACGCCTGCAGCAGGCACTGCTCGTTCCAGTAGAGCGCGCGGTCGAAGTACGCCTTGGGATAGCAGCGTGGCAGGCTAATGTCGTGAACGTGGACGAGGACGCCCGGCTTCAGGCGCGGCAGAATCTCGAGATACTCGAGTTGCACGTCGTTGCCTTCGCGCAAGACGTGCGTGGAGTCGATGAACAGAAAATCGCCGGTCTCCAGTTCTGCGAACAGCGAAAGGTCGATCGCCTGCAGACGCTTCTGCACGATCGTGATGCGGTCGTAGACCTCCTGAAGGTCGCGCGCCGGGAACGGCTCGACGGCGGTGATGGCGCAGGGCGCGTTGTCGCGGCTGCGGTTGATGTCCGCCGCCGCGGCGGCGAGCACCGTCGACTGGCCGGAACCGATTTCGATGATGCGTTTCGGTCGGAAATGCCGGATCAACGAATAGTAGATGTGGGCGTCGACGGCCATGTAGACGGAGTTGATGAGCCAGAATCCGCGGCCGTCCGTGGGACGCTCGATCGGAAACCGGCTGCCAAACTCCTCCAGGTAGGGCGGAATGACGGTGTTCAGCAGCTCGAGACCGAACGTCTCGTTGATGTCGACGCCGGGCAGCTCACTCGTCTGGTGCCAGAAGCCGGGGGGGAAGTCTGCGCTCTCCGGGATGGGCGAGTAGTAGTGCCGCCGCACGATCGAATAGCCGAGGTGGTGAAGAACCGTCGTGCCGTCGCCTCGGCAGCGAGGAGGCCTTTCTTGAGCGTCGAGTTGAGCATGCGCCTCTGATGTCGCGGCGATCCGCGCGGGGAGCTTACCAGTTCCGGGACCTGAATCGCGGTTGGCGGCCCGTCAGGAGCGCGCGGTTCCTCGTCGAGAGTAAAATGGGCGTCGCCAGTACTTGGAACGACCATCGATGCGAATCCTCACGCCGCCAGCTCGCGCCGTCCACGGGACTCGCGACGATTCTCGGCGCCAGGGCAGCGAGTGGTTGGGGCTGGTTGTTCTGGTGCTCACGACGGTCTGGGTGATTCTCCAGAACAACGGCCGCGTTTCCGGATCGCCGGACGTTCCGCCCGCCGACTTCATCATCATCACCGTGCCCCGTATCACACGCGTCCTTGAAGCGTGCATCCTGGCTGTTGGTGCGCTGTGCTTCTGGCGACGGTACCATCTGGCGACACACGGCCCCCTGCTGTTTGCCATCGTGGGCCTCATCGCCCTTGGCGCCGTCGGCATGATTCGGGCGCCTGGGCATGCTGTCTCGCAGTTTCAGGGCATCTACGTCTACGTCGCGCCCTTCTTGGTTTTTCTCTGGTGCGTGGTGTCCAAACCACACGCCGGGCTGGTCAAGGCCGGCTACTGGGTGCTCGGCGGTTATCTGGCCCTGTGCGTCTTGTACTTCGCGGGCGTCCAACTACCCTTGAACCGCGACCGGGGAGACTGGCACCGTGGGCTGTTCGGCGATGCGCATCTGTTCGGCACCTGGCTGGCCGTGGTGTCCTGCGTCAGCTTCAGCACGTTTCTGCGTTGTGGCCGGCCCGGATGGTTGCTGGCGGCGGTCGCGGCGCTCGGCCTCTCGCTCTTCCCCGCGAACGAGAAGATGTTGCTGTTTAACTTCGCGTGGATCGGCGTGGCCACAATCCGGCGCCTGCCCAGAGCGCGGGCCGGCGTCCAGGCCGTGACGCTGGTCGTCCTCGCCCTGGGTTCGGTCGTGCTCGTGCGCGGTCTCTCGGCGGCCGGTGACCGGCTCCTCCGGTTCGATTTCATGGCGGACCGGTCGCTTTCCGAGATTGGGCCGGTCGCGGCCTGGCCCGCAGTCTGGGGTGCCTACGTGCAGGATCCGCCGGCCTTGCTGCTGGGTGTGGGACCGGCGAACTTCGGAGGCGTCGCCGCGGGCCGCGCCCTCGCGACCGATCGACGAGGCGCGACGCAAGCCACCGTGCGAATGGAATCGATGCTCGTGACGGCGGGTGTCGAGGGCGCGTTTTTGCTGGCGGCGAATACATGGTCGAACCTCGCGGCCGAGTTTGGGGCAATCGGGTTCTTGCTTTTTGCGCTCGGGCTGGCGACCATTACGTGGCCAATCCTGGCGGCTCCCCCGCGGGAGGCGTTTGGCGGCAAGGTCCGGACCTTCGTCGTCTGCACCCTGCTCGCGATCGTGTTCCAGGGCTTCGTGACGCCACACACCAACTGGGCCGAACCGGCACTGACGTACCCGATGATGTTGAGTGCCGCTTTTCTCTGGTGCCGTGCAGAGGCGCTGTCCCTGGCACGGGAGGCCGGTCCCGTTCGCCCGGCTGCCGGTCCGTAGTGCCCGGACGTGGAAGATTCGCGCGCATGGAAAGGGATGAACATGAAGGCTGTGACTGAGCGTCAACCTGCGGAGGAACTTCTCCACGACGAATGGGAGGCCGGGTCGTCGAGGTTTACGCTCGGCGCGTGGACGTCGATCCTCTGGGTCTACCGGCGGACGATGCTCGTCAGTGCCGCGTTCCTGGTACTGCTCGGCGCCTTGTTGATTGCGCTGGCTGTGCTGATCCTGCCGTCGGATCGTGTCGGCACGACCCGATTCCGGCTGACGTTTGAAGGGGCGGCCAACGGCAAGTACCCGAACGGCCTGCCATTCAACTTCAACGAGTTGGTGAGCGCGCCGGTGCTGGCCGAGGTGTACCAGCGCAACGAGCTGTCGCGCTACGGCAAACTGCAGGACTTCGCGAATTCGGTTTTCGTGCTGCAGTCCAACCCGCAAGTCGAATTGCTCGACCGGGAGTACCAGTCCAAGCTGTCGGATGGCCGGCTGACGCCCGTCGATCGCGCCCGGCTCGAGGGCGATTACCAGAAGAAGCGTGAGAGCCTGCTGTCACCGGAGTACGCCATCAGCCTTCGAGCGAGTTCCGCATCGAAGCCGATGCCTCCCATCCTGATGGCCAAAGCGCTCGACGACGTCCTGTCCGTCTGGGCCACGCAGGCCGTCGAGCGCAAGGGCGCGCTCAAGTACGATATTCCCGTCGTCTCGCGGCAGACCGTGACGATTGAGTCACTTGAACGCGAGGACTACATCATCGGCGCCGACATCCTCCGCGCCCAGGCGCAGCGGCTCTTGAACAGCATCGGTCGGATCAGTGCGCTTCCAGGTGGGAACCTGGTCCGATCGAAGAGCGGGCTGACGCTGGGCGAGTTGCGCGCGAACGTCGACGACGAGCTTCGATTCAGGGTGCAACCGCTGTTCGAGTCCATCCGCCTGAGCGGCATCACGAAGGATCCCGAACAGCTGGACCGCTACTTCAGCAGTCAGCTGCGGTTTGCAAAGCTCAAGCGGGACGAGGCGGTAGCTCGTGGTCAGGCGTACGCCGAGCCGTTGCGGGCGTACGTGGCCGAGGAGCGTGGCGCCGGCGCTCAGTCCCCGGTTCCGGGCCGTGGTGGCGACGGCGCGACACTCATGCCGCAGTTGAGCGAGTCGTTCCTGGGCCAGTTGATGGCCTTGTCGCGACAGGCGGAAGACGTCAAGTTCCGTCAGGAGCTCACCCAGAAGATGGTGCTCGAAAACCTCGAGCGGACCCACCTGGACCGCGAGGTGGACTTCTACGAAAGTCTCCAACGCGATACCCGCCGCTCCGGCGCCCAGGCCGCTGCCTCCACGATCCAGAAGATGACATCGCGTGCGGTCGAGAGCCTGAATGCACTGAACGGTGCGGCCGATCAGATTCTGGACATCTACGCTGAGCTCTCGGCCCGCAATCTGTCGCCGCAAGTCGGTCTGTACGCCGTCACGTCGCCGTTTCGGATGCAGTCGGCCCCGGCACTTCCCCTGTGGCGGGCGGCTCTGACCTTCTTCCTGGTGGTGCTCATGGTTCTGCTCGTCGTGCCGGCGGCGTGTCTGGTCCACTTCTACCGGCGCGGCCTGACGTCCGGACGATGAGGCGGTGCGGTTGTCTTGAACGCCGGATATGACGTTGCGCGTCGCGTGGGTCGGCCCTTATGACGTGATGAGCGTCGCGCACCGGATGGACCAGACGTTTCCGCCGCCGTTCCATCCGGCGACCTGGATCCGGAATGGCGCGCTCGCGCTCGCGGAGCGAGAGGACGTCGAGCTGCACATTCTCACGCACGACAAACGCTTCGTCCGGGACTACCGGTTCACTGAAGGCCGGCTGCATTTTCATTTCTTCCGGGCGCCGATCCCGCAGATCCCTCGTCCGCTGGCGTTGTACCAGCTCGACCGCTGGAAATACCAGCGGGCGCTCGAGCAGATTCAGCCCGACATCGTACACGGACACGGCACAGAGAACCTCTTCTCGTACGTGGCCGTCACGTCGGGCTTTCCGCACGTCATTTCGATACAGGCGATCATCGCGCACCTGTTCGCACAGTACAGGCGGCTGACGCGGCGGGCGCTCGAGCACGCCATCGTGCGGCATGTCGAGCGCTACACCGTCCGGCGGGCGAAGCACGTCATCCTCAAAGCGCCGTTTGCCGAGCCGTTCGTCCGGTCCCTGAACCCGACGGCACGGACCTTCTTGCTCGAGAACATCGTGCACGAGGTCTTCTTCGGCGTGCAGCGCGGTGGCGGCACGCCCAGACGGCGGATCGTCTTCGTGGGGACGGTCGTCGAAACCAAGGGCGTGGAGGAGCTGATCAAGGCGTTCCGGGATTTGGCGCCGCGGTATGCGGACGTGGATCTCCACCTGATCGGGTTTGGTCCGCCCGCCTACGTCGAACGTGTCGTGCTGCCGATGATCCGCGACCTCGGCGATCGCGTGGTGTTGCGTGGCCAGCTTCCGTCGGCCGAGCTCGCCCGCGAATTCACCTATGCGACCATGGTCGTGCTGCCGTCGTATTTTGATACCAGTCCCAACGTCATCGCCGAAGCCATGGTGGCCGGCGTGCCGGTCATCGGCACCGATGTCGGCGGCATCCCGTTCATGATCTCGCACGATCGCACGGGTCAGCTCGTGCCGTTGCGCGATGTGCCGGCACTCCGGGGCGCGATCGCGCGGTATCTCACCGATCCCGCCCTGGCCGACGCGCACTCGGCAGCGGCGCGGGACGAGGCGCGGCAGCGGTTCAGCCGTACGCGATTTGTCGAGACGATCCTCGGGATTTATCAGTCGGTACTATGCGGATCCTCATGATGCTCGAGGGCACGACGGGCGGGATCCGCAAGCACGTCGTGGATCTCTTGCTCGGCTTGCAGGCGAGAGGGCATGCCCTGTGCCTGATCTATTCGCCGCGCCGCGCGGACGAAACGTTTCGACAGAGCCTTCCGACGCTGGCCGCCCGCGGGATTGAGCTCCGATCGGTCGAGCTGGACAACGCGCTCCATCCGCTCGAAGATGCACGCGGTTTTTTCGCGGCCGTCGGCGCCATCCGGGCGTTCCGGCCCGATGTCGCCCATGCGCACGGCGCGAAGGCCGGGTTCCTGTTGAGGCCCGCGGCGTGGATGTGCGGCGTGCGGACCATTGTCTACAACCCGCATGGCGGCTCGTTCCACAAGTTCTCGCAACGACTCGGCGGTGTCTACCTGCTCGCGGAACGGCTGCTCTCGTTGTTTCGCCAGACCTACATCGGGGTGTCGCATCACGGCCGGCAGCAGATCATCGACGCGCTTCGCGTGCCGCCGGAGCACGTCCATCTGATCCACAACGGCATCGATCTGGCGGAGTACCCGCGCGCAGAGCGCCCGGCTGGCGCGCGGGACGATCTCATCGTGCTGTATCCGGCGCTGTTCCTGGACAACAAGGGACACCTCGAGTTCCTGGACGCGATTGAGCGAGCCCCGGCCCGGCTGAGCCGCCGGGTCCGGATCTGGCTGGCGGGCGAGGGTCCCCTCGGACCTGCCATCGCGCAGCGGATCAAGGCGCTGCGCCTGGATGGCTCCGTCACCATGCTGGGCTTCGTGACCGACATCGTGAGCCTGTTCAAACAGTGCGATCTCGTCCTGCTCCCGTCCCGCAACGAAGTCTTTGGCTACGTGGCCGTCGAAGCCCTGGCGATCGGGAGACCCGTGATCGCCACGGATGTGGGGGGCCTGCGAGACATCGTGCAGGACGGCGTGAACGGACGGGTCGTGCCGCTGGAACGCCTCGAACAAATTGTCGAGATCCTCAATCACTACGCGGAAGACCGGGCCGCGCTGGCGGCGCTGGCGCCGGATGGCCGCGATCGTCTGGCCGCCCTGTTCGGAACGCAGGCAATGGTCGAAAAGACCGAGCGCGCATACGGCGCTGTATGAACATCTGGATTGTTGCGGACGCAGATTTCCCCGAGGGCCGAGGCGGCACGCCACGCATTCGCCACATCGCGCTTGGGCTGAAAAGCCGCGGGCACACCGTGAGAGTCCTGCTGCCTCACGCCGCAGGATTCGTCTCGCCTGGTCAGAACCTCAGCCCGCTGGGCGAGGTCGGTGGCGTGCGGTTTGAGTTCCTCAACGGGTCGGTGGTCCGCCCGCCCCGGGACCGCCTGCTCGTGACCGCGAAACTCCTCGGCAACCTCAAGTTGCTCGTGAGGTTCCTGGCGGGACCCCGGCCTGATGTCGTGCTGATCTACAACTACTCGCTCCTCGACACGGGCCTGCTCATCGCCGCGTCAAAGTTGCTCGGGACGATGGTCCTCTATGACGTGTGCGACGAGCGATTCGATCTTCATGCCGTCGACCATCCGACGAGCTTCGCGCGACGCGTCAATGCCGTGCATTACCGCATCTCCGACGCGATCACCCTGCGTGTCACGGACGGCGTCCTGGTGGTCTCCGACTATCTTCTGGCGAAGGTGATGGCGCGGAATCCGCGGACGCGCTACGTGGAGCTGCCGCTCGTGGCCGACATGGACCAGGCGTGTGCCGACCGTCCCGTCGTGAACGGCGGCGACGCCCCGCAGTTCGCGTATGTCGGTTCCCTCATTGCGGACGAAGGGATCGAGATGCTCGTCGAGGCCTTGCGAATTCTCCGCGTCCGCTATCCGGGAGCCCGGTGTCACCTGTACGGGGATTTCAATGCCGAGGTCTACAAGCTCAAGGTCACCCGGCTGCTCGAGGAGAAGCGCGCCCACGACGTGCTGGTGTTTCACGGCAACACGCCGTCCGACCGGCTCGTCGGTGAGATCGCATCGAAGTATGCGATGGTGCTCCCGCGGCCCAATTCCGTCATCTCGCGGGCTGGGTTCCCGGGCAAACTCTCGGAGTACCTGGCGAGCCGGCGTCCGGTGGTGACGACTCGCTTTGGCGACATCGAGCGGCATTTTGCGGATGGCCAGACGGCGTTCATGAGCACCGATACCAACGCCGAGGCATTCGCGGCCGCACTCGACGCCGCGGTGCGGGATCCGATCCTCGCGGCGCAGGTGGGGGAGCGCGGCTACCAACTCGGTCTGACGCTCTTCGACCGGCGGCATGTCGCCCGCCGACTGGAAGAGTTCGTCGAGGCCTTGCTTGAACCAGCGATGAAAGGTCCACGAACGTCCTGACCGCATCGGGCTCAGCTGCGTTCGAGCATTCACCCTAACGCATCGGTGCTTCGCGGATGCGTAACCTCGTCGGTCGAATCAGGTCCAATCTGCGACTGTTCTTGACCCAAATAGGTGTCGATAACATGTGCACTGACGGTTGGGCGACGCCTCAGTCCGTAACTCCGACACAATCCCGCCCGCACGCTGTACCTTTTGGATGTCAATGTGTTAGCATCGCGCACTGCCGGCCAGTTGGACCAAGGTCGTACATACGTCGTGTCTCCAAACCCTGACGGCATCATTCGTCCTCATGCGTCACGGCTGACCTTTCTTCACCGAATATTCGACTCGGCGGTCGTGATGGCCTGTTTAGTCGCGGCCGTGTATTGGTACCTGCCTCAGGAGGCGGGCCCGTACTACTGGCTCGCAGGTGTTGTCGGAGGACTGGCATTCGCCGTGGCCGGCGAAATAGCGCACTTGTACTCGTCCTGGCGGGTCTACTCATTCGCCCAGGAAGCATTCGAGCTGGCGGCCGCCTGCGTGGTCTCGGCCGCCGCCCTAATCGCGCTGGCCTACCTGACGAAGACCTCGGTGCAGTATTCGCGCGTCGTGATGGTGTTGTGGTGGATGCTGACGTTTGCGGTCCTCGCGATCGTCCGCTTTGCGATCCGCTTGCCCTTGCGGATGGAGCGGGCTCGGGGACGTAACGTGCGCTCGCTCGCGATTGTGGGCGCGGGGAGCTTGGGATTCCACGTCGCCGAGCGCGTCAAGGCCTCGGGCTGGATGGGCCTGCGGCTGATCGGGTTCTTCGACGACAACGTTCCGGTGGGCACCGAGGTCGTTCCTGACAACCCCGCGCGCGTGATTGGAGATACCAGCGCGGTCATCCAGTTGGCGCGGGAAGGCCGCGTGGACTACGTCTACGTGGCCCTGCCGCTCTCGAGCAGCGGCCCCATCCTCAATCTCATTCAGGATCTCTCGGATACGACCGCGTCGGTTTTCCTCGTGCCTGACTTTTTCATGTTCGAACTGACTCACGCGCGGTGGACGGACATCGGGGGCCTGCCGGTCGTGAGCATCTTCGACACGCCGTTTTTAGGCGTGGACGGCTGGCTGAAGCGGATCGAAGACATCGTGCTCGCGTCCCTGTTCATCGTAATGACGCTGCCGCTGATGCTGCTCATCGCCGGCGGCATCTTGGCGACGTCCCGCGGTCCGGTGATCTTCAAGCAGCGCCGCTACGGGTTGAGCGGCAAGGTCGTCGACGTCTGGAAGTTTCGAACCATGACCGTTCTCGAAGATGGGGAACGCGTGCCGCAGGCTCGCCGCGTCGATCCGCGAGTGACGCGCCTCGGTGCCTTCCTGCGCCGTACCTCGCTCGACGAGCTACCGCAATTCCTCAACGTGCTGCAGGGGCACATGTCCATCGTCGGGCCCCGTCCGCACCCGGTCGCGCTGAACGAGCAGTACCGGAAGTTGATTGCGGGCTACATGCTGCGCCACAAAGTGAAGCCGGGCATTACCGGTTGGGCTCAGGTGAATGGGTGGCGCGGCGAAACCGACACCGTCGAGAAGATGCAGAAGCGCATCGAGTGCGATCTGTACTACATTCGCAACTGGTCCGTCTGGCTCGACCTGAAGACCGTGATGCTCACCGTCGTGCGTGGGTTCTCACAACCGACCGCGTACTAGCCGTGCACGACCGAGCCGGCGCGCGAGGTGGTCGCGGCGATTCCGGATCGGCCCGTCTCGTTCGAGGCGTTTTCGGACGACTTCGCCGAGATGGAACGGCAGGCGGGTGAGATCGCGACCTGGGGCGAGCACGTCTACGGGGAAGATTCCGGTCACCTACACCAGGCGCGTTTCGGCCGCCCCCGCTGAGGTCTCGCTCGACACGGTGAAGATGTTCTACGAAGACGCCAGGCGCGCCGGGTTCACGCTCTAACCGTCCGGCTCACCGCCGTTCGTCCGGGCCCAGCTGCAAGCGGATGGGCGCTGCGGGCGGGTCGCTGGTCGCGACAAACTCGAGACGCACGAACCGCGCATCCGTTGCCGGTACCGGTACGCGCACGTAGTGCCAGTCCGTGGCGCTGACCGTCACACTGCTCACCACGCGATTGTCGAGGCGGGCCTCGAGCCGAACGGGATCCGGCGCCGACGGATCACGGCGGACCGGCACGATGAACGTCCGGCCGGTGGGTGCGTAGAGCGAGAACCGCGCTCCCGATTCGCGATAGCGCTCACCCTGCGCATCGCGCTGCCACTCGGACAGCCCGACGCCCGCGTGCGTGAGATCCGCATGCTGCTGGGTGAGGCGGACGGGAATCGACACGATCACCGCAAGCGCCAGCCATACGAAGATCGAGCGGCCGGCGGGCGCGGCCGGCGCAGGAGCCGCCGCCGCGAACATCCCGAGCGCAATCCAGAAGACGAACGCGGCCTCCGGGGCCAGGAGCGGATGGCTCAAGGCCCACGTCAGCACGAACGCGGCGAGTCCGGCCAGGAGCCATTGGTGTTCGCGCGACAAGGTCGCGGTGCGGCGCACCGCCGGAGCCAGCGCGGTCGCGAGCAGAACGCAGAACGCCACCAGGCCGAACAGCCCTTGCTCCGCGAGGATCTGCAGGAAGTTGTTGTGGGCGTGCTCGTGCGGTTCAGGCCACCAGACGCCGAATCGCCGGCCGAGCTCCGGAAGCTCCCAGGCCCCGAACTCATAGGACCGGTCCCAAAACGTGCCGATGCCGACGCCGAAGACCGGTGCCGTTGCGGTCATTCGTAGCGCCGCACGATGGAGGATCAACCGTCCCGTGACGTCGAACCCAAAATATGCGCTGCGTTTCGACGGATAGAGCACCGTCGCCACAGCGGCGATCACCACCACGGCGGCGGCCGCCGCGAGTGCCCGCCGCCGCAGTTGCGGCCTGCGCCACGCAAGGATCACCATCCAGGCGAACAACACGCCGACCGGAGCGGCGATGGCGGCGCGAGACCCCGTCAGCCACACGCCAACGAAAAGGAGCAACACTGGTACGAGCACGGCCGCGTCGGGCAGGCGCCGCCGCACCAGGCCGACGGCGGCAAGCGCGAGGAGCGCGAAGGCGGAGCCGGTCGCGTTGGGATCCGTGTAGCGGGTCAGTCGACTTCGTACCAGTCTGGACACGGCTTGCGGCCAGTCGGACATGCCGGCGACGGACCGGGCCATGCCGGCCACGGTCAGCAACACGGCGGTCGCCTGAGCGGCCACGATCGTGGTGAGCAGCTGCCGGAGTCTGTTCGGCCGCTCACGGACCACCGCCTCGGCGAAGCACGCGAGCGCGACACCCTCAATCGCATGTCGCGCGAAGATCAGCGGCCGCCACTCGGGAAGCGGCCAGAGATCCCATCCCAGCCACAGCCGTTGAACGATCGTGAAGACACTCGCGTCGGGCATCGCCGCGAGCACACGGGCCGGGAGCACTGTGGCCGCGGAAGCGAACGCGACCGCGCCGACCAGCAGCGCCGGGCCGCCAAGTCGCGTGCGTGGCGGCGCCGGCCGCCAGGGCGCCAGCCATCCCGTGAGCGCCGCCAGCACCATCTGCTCGAGAAAGTCCACGGAGCCCGGTACCGACGTGGTCAGTCCCAACAGGTCGCCAGGCTGTCCGCGCAGCAGACGCAGGACATCGCCCGCGATCGGACCGAGCGCTGCGACGATGAGCAGCGCCGCGGCAGGCCGCCAGACCGCGACGAGGACGAGGGCGAGGTGGAAGAGCCGGACGCTTGCAGGAAGGGCTTGGTGCTCCCACGCAAGCTGGAGGAACAACACGGCCGCGAACCCCGCGGCTCGCAGGAGCCACCGGGCGGCGTGCCCCGAGCCGTGCACGCCGGCGCTTGCGTCGAGCGTTCTGCCCATGTTCGACCCCATATGATAATTTGCCCTGCAGTGTCACCCGCGCTCGATCTCGTCCTCATCAATCCCGGCAGCCGGACGAAGATCTATCAGTCGCTCGGCACGTCCCTGACCGCCGTCGAGAATCCCGTCTGGGCGGGTCTCATCGCGACGTTCGTCCGCACGAAGGGCTATTCCGTGGCGATCGTCGATGCCGAGGCCGACGAGCTCGCGCCAGCCGAAACTGCCGCGCGCGTCGCCGATCTCCGGCCGCGGCTCGCCACCGTCGTCGTCTACGGCCATCAACCGTCGGCGTCCACGCAGAACATGACCGGCGCCTCGGCCATCGTCAACGCGCTGAAGGACGGCCGGCCCAATCTTCCGGTGCTCATGCTCGGTGGTCACGTCGCCGCGCTGCCCGAGCAGACGCTGGAGGACGAACGCTGCGACTTTGTCACCAAGGACGAAGGCCTGTACGGCGTCGTCGATCTGATCGACGCGCTGCGCGCGTCGTCGCCACCAGATCTATCCAAGGTCCGAGGGCTCGTGTATCGCGAGGGCGGCCGCACGGTGAGCAATCCGGCGGCGCCTCTCCTGCGCAACGTCGAGCAGGAGATGCCGGGCATCGCGTGGGACTTGCTGCCGATGACGAAGTACCGCGCCCACAATTGGCATTGCTTCGACAACGTGAGCGCGCGTGAGCCGTACGCCGCGCTCTACACCACGCTCGGCTGCCCCTACACGTGCTCGTTCTGCTGCATCCAGGCGCCGTTCAAGAGCGGCGAGAAGGAAGCGGGCCTGAAGGAGTCGTCGAACAGCTACCGCTTCTGGAGTCCGGACCGCGTCATCAGCGAGATTGACCTGCTTGTGACGAAGTACGGCGTCCGCAACATCAAGATCGCCGACGAGATGTTCGTGCTGAACCAGCGCCACATCGACGGCATCTGCGACCGGATCATCGAGCGCGGCTACGACCTGAACATCTGGGCCTACGCGCGCATCGACACCGTGAAGGACGGCATGGCCGAGAAGCTGAAGCGCGCCGGGTTCAACTGGCTCGCCTTCGGCATCGAAGCCGCGAACGATCGCGTGCTGGCCGACGTGAACAAACGCTACAAGATCTCCGAGGTGTACACGACGGTGCAGAAGGTCCGCGACGCGGGCATCAACATCATCGCCAACTACATCTTCGGCCTGCCGGAAGACACGCACGCGAGCATGCAGGAGACGCTCGATCTCGCGCTCGACTTGAACTGCGAGTTCGGCAACTTCTACTCGGCGATGGCGTATCCGGGCTCGCAGCTCTACACACAGGCCCGGCAGCTCCGGTGGCAATTGCCTGAAACTTGGACCGGATACTCACAGCACGCGGTGGACACGCTGCCGCTGCCCACGAAGTACCTCAGCGCCGGCGAGGTGCTGAAATTCCGCGACCACGCCTTCAACGAGTACTTCACGAATCCGGCGTATCTGGAGATGGTCGGCCGCAAGTTCGGCGCGGACACCGTCGCGCACATCCAGGACATGACCAAGCACAAGCTCGAGCGCCGCTTTGCGGCGGCATAGGGGCCTTCATGGCAGCCCGGTTCTTCGTCGCCGGTTCGACCACGATGATCGGCCGTGCGCTCGTGAAGCGACTCTCCGCCGAGGCCGGTACACAGCTTGTCGGCGTGGATTCAGAACCTGACTTGGCCGACGCCGCGGCGGTCGATCGCTTCTTTGCGACTGCGCGGCCCACTCAAGTCTTCGTCGTCGCCGGCCGCCAGGCGGGAATCGCTGGGAATCAGAAGTACCCGGCGGACCTGATGCTCGACAGCCTGCGCATTGCGGCCGCCGTGATCCCGGCGGCGCAACGTCATGGCACGACGGCGCTCTTGTACCTGGCGAGCTCGTGCACGTATCCCAAGCTCGCCTCGCAGCCGTTTCGCCCGGAGGCGCTGTGGACCGGTCCCGTCGAGCCGACGAGCGGCGCGTATGCGGTCGCCAAGCTGGCCGGCATGACGCTCGCCGAGGCCTATCGGCGTCAGTACGGCGTGCGGTTCGTGAACGCGATCGCAGCCGACGCGTACGGCCCGGGCGATGACTTCAGTCCCGAGAACTCGCACGTCGTCGGCGCCCTCGTGCGAAGGGTGCACGAGGCCCGTGAGGCATCCGCGGCGACGGTCGACGTCTGGGGCACCGGCACACCGCGGCGTGAATTCATCTACGTGGACGATCTGGCGGACGCGTGTCTGTTCGCGTTGCGCCGCTATGACGGTGACCAGCCGATCAATCTTGGGACGGGCGTGACGACGTCGGTGGCGGAACTGGCGAACGCGGTGCGAGACGTCGTCGGCTACCGGGGAGACGTCCGGTTTGACCCGAGCCGCCCGGACGGCATGCCGCTCAAAGGACTGGATTCGGGCGTACTGCGCGCGCTCGGCTGGGCGCCGCGATGGACTCTGCCGGCCGGACTCGCGGAGACGTACCAAGGGTTTCTGCGGCAGGCGCCTGAGCGTGAGCGGGCCTGATGCGGCCGAGGTAGATCGCGGTCGCCGCAACCGACGCGACGTAGAGGGCGGCAAGCGAGCCGGACCATACAGACGAAAGACGCGGCATCACCAACGCGACAACCCCGCCCGCGAGGGCGAGAGCATACAGCGTCAGCACGGCACCGCGTTCCGTCAAACCCAGCATCACCAGCCGGTGCGAGAGATGATCGCGTCCGCCCGCAAACGGGCTGCGACCCGCGAGGCATCGCGTGATCGCCACGACGGCCGTGTCGGCCATCGGTACGAGCAGCAGGATGCCGACGGCACTCACGGGCTCGATGACGGTTTCCGCCGTTGGTGCGGCGAGGAGCGTGGCCCCGGCGAGGAAGGACCCCAGCAGGTGACTGCCGCTATCGCCCATGAACACTGATGCCGGCTGCCAGTTGTAGACGAGAAATCCGGCTGCTGCCCCGACCATCACGCCCGTGACGACGGCGAGATCGGCCGTGGCGCCGATCGGTCCCGCGAGCGCGAATACGCCGGCGATCACGGCCATTCCGGCAGCGAGGCCGTCGATGTTGTCCAGGAGGTTGAAGGCGTTCGTGATGCCGACGATCCATACAAAGGCCATCGCACGATCGAGCCAGACCACGCCAGACATGGACACGGCCGGCCCCATGGCCACGAAGAGCGCGGCCACGGCCATCTGCGCCGCGAGCTTCGTGGTGGGCGCCACAGGCCGGATGTCGTCGATCAGGCCGACGCCGAACATCAGCGCGGCCAGGAGCAGCAGCCAACCCAGATTGGATGAACCAGGCGCGATGAACGCCAGCGGCACCAGCGCGCCGAACATGGCGAGGCCGCCGGTCTTGTGAACGGGTCGTTGGTGCCATCGGTCGGGCACCGGCTGCGCCACGAGCCAGCCGCGTCGTCGTGCGACGCTGCGCACGAGAGGAGTCAGGCCGACCGCCAAGCCGAACGACAGGACACTCAAAGCAACAAGTCGCATCATTAAATGGACCAGTGCAGGCGACCATAGCTTAGACCACACATCTCCTCGAAAGGGTACGGAAATTCGAGCGTGGTCTCATCGACGCGCGCGCTCGTTGCGGGTGTCCACAATTGACTTAGCGCACCTCCATCGCTAGCATTTGAGCTTGATCGTCCGGCGTACAAGCGTCGCGAGTGTGCGTTGGGGCGTGGGGTAATCGACAAGGTTGGAGACGGCTCACTGATGGAAGGTTTCTGGCCCATCCTCATCATGATCGGCCTCGGCGTGGGATTCGCCGGCGGCTCGGTCTTGATGTCGCAATTCCTGGGGCCACGCAAGCCCACGCCCGAAAAGTCGGCGCCCTACGAATGCGGCATGCCGGCCGTCGGCGACGCGCGCGAGCGACAATCCGTGAAGTTCTACCTTGTCGCGATGATCTTCCTGCTCTTCGACATCGAAATCGCCTTCCTGTATCCGTGGGCCGTGGCGCTGAAGGATCTCGGCATGACCGGGGTCTGGCAGCTCGTGACCTTCTTTGGTCTGCTCCTGACCGGCTACATCTACGTCTGGCGGAAAGGCGCCTTTGATTGGAGCGGGGAGAAGCGAAAAGCTGTCCGGCGGACCTGAAGGTCCGCCCTACGACTGAGAGTGCTATGGCCGACATCGAAATTCCAGTCCTGACCACGACCGTCGAGAAGATGGTGCAGTGGGCGCGCCGGTCGGCCATCTGGCCGGTCACGTTCGGGCTGGCATGCTGCGCCATCGAGATGATGGCGATGAGCTGTGGCCGGTACGACATCGCGCGCTTCGGGGCCGAGGTCTTCCGCGGTTCGCCGCGTCAATCCGACTTGATGATCGTGGCCGGGCGTCTTTCGCGCAAGATGGCGCCGGTCCTGCGCCGCATCTACGACCAGATGCCCGAACCCAAGTGGGTGATCTCGATGGGCGCGTGCGCGAGCTGCGGCGGCGTGTTCGACAACTACGCGATCGTGCAGGGCGTCGACCAGATCGTGCCGATTGACGTTTTCGTGCCCGGGTGCCCGCCCCGGCCCGAATCGCTCATCTACGGCATCGTGCAGCTGCAGCGCAAGATCGATCAGCAGCGGATGAGCGCGTGACCGCCGCGCCCGGGACCATGACCGAGTCTCACACGACGGTGGTTGACGCCTTGCGTCGTGCGGTGCCGAAGGCGGTGATTGAGGTCGGCGCCGCGGTCGACATGCCGACGCTCTACGTGGACCGCGAGAATCTCGTCGCGGTGTGCCGCACGCTGCGCGATGCGCCGTCCCTCCAGTTCGCGCTGCTCGTCGAAGTCACGTCCGTCGATTTCTTGCCCGCCGAACCGCGGTACGAGGTGGTGTACCACCTGGCCTGTCTCGGCGAGGCGTACGGTCATGCGCCGGCGCGACGGCTGCGGCTCAAGGTGCGCGTGCCGGGCGGCGATCCCCATGTCCCGACGGTCACGTCGATCTACCCGGGCGCCGGGTGGCCCGAGCGCGAGGTCTACGACCTCATGGGCATCGTCTTCGAGGGGCATCCCGATCTGCGCCGCATCCTGACGCCGGACGACTGGCAGGGGCATCCGCTGCGCAAGGACTATCCGGTGCAGGTGCGCAAGGACGCCGTTTCGTGGTCGCCGTTGCAGCTGACGCCCGAGGAATTTGCCGCCAACGTTCGAAGCGCACAGGCGCAGGCCGACAAGACGGCCAGGCGGAAGTAGCAACGATGCCGGAGCTCCGCTCGGAAACGATGACCGTGAACATGGGGCCACAGCACCCCAGCACGCACGGCGTGTTGAACATTGTGTTGGAGCTCGACGGCGAGACCATCGTCGCGGCCGATCCGACGGTCGGCTTCCTGCACACCGGCATCGAGAAGACCGCCGAACAGAAGAAGTGGCAGCAGGTGATCCCGCTCGTCGAGCGGATGGACTACCTCGGGCCACAGTCGAACAGCCTCGCGTTCTGCCTGTCGGTGGAACGCCTGATGGGCCTCGAAGCGTCGATGCCCGAGCGCGTGACGTGGATTCGCGTGCTCATCGCCGAGCTGCAGCGATTGAGCAGTCACCTCGTCTGGCTCGGCACGCACGGCATGGAGATCGGCGCGATCTCCGTGATGATGTATTGCTTCCGCGAGCGCGAGCAGCTCCTCAACCTCAACGAGATGCTCGCCGGCTTCCGGATGTTCCCGAGCTACATCCGCATCGGCGGCCTGCGTGAGGACTTGCCGCGCGGCTTCCACGAAGCGGTCACCGAGTTCCTCGACAAGTTCCCCGGCAAGCTCGACGAGTACGAGAAGCTCCTCACGAAGAATCAGGTCTGGACCAAGCGCACGGTCGGGGTCGGCTACCTCTCGAAGGAAGACACGATCGCGATGGGGCTCGCCGGACCGATCGCCCGCGCCGTGGGCATCCCGTACGACGTGCGCAGGACGTTCCCGTACCTCAAGTACGAGACGTTCGACTTCAACGTGCCGACGGCCACCGACGGCGACGTCTTCGCGCGCTACACCGTGAGGATGGAGGAGATGCGGCAAAGCGTGAAGATCTGCCGGCAGGCGCTCTCGCGGATTTCGAAGACGGGCGTGTACGACTGCGGCGACTACCGCTACGTGCCACCGCCGAAGGATCGCGTCTACACGGAGATGGAGGCGCTGATTCAGCACTTCCTGCTGTACTCGCAGGGCTTCAACGTGCCGAAGGGCGAGTGCTACGTGCCCGTCGAAGGCCCCCGCGGCGAACACGGCTTCTACATCGTCTCGGACGGCGGCAACCGCCCGGTGCGTGTGAAATCGCGCGCCCCCTCGTTCTTCGCCGTCCAGGGTCTCTCGAAGCTCATCGTGGGGGGGTTGATTGCGGATGTCATTGCGGTGATCGGGTCGACGGACGTGGTGATGGGGGATGTGGACCGATGACGGTTGTTAAGCCAAAAGCCAGAAGCCAAAAACGGTCGGGGCGCGCAGATCGCGTTTCTGGCTTTTGCCTTTTGGCTTAACCCCCTGGTGCACCCGTGAGTTTCCACCCATCCATGGATTACGGCCGCGGCCGGCACAAGTCGGCGCGGCAGCTTCCCGAAGAGGGACCGGCCTTCGTGTACACGGCCGAGCGCCGAGCCAAGCTCGAGGACATCTGCACGCGGTATCCCACAGAGCAACGGAAGTCCGCCATTCTCGCGGCGATCTATCTCGCGCAGGAGCAGCAGGGCTATCTCACGCGGAACGCCATGCGGCATGTGGCCGAGGTGATTGGCTGCACGCCGGCGGACGTCGAGGACGTCGTCTCGTTCTACACGATGTTCTACACGCGGCCCGTCGGGAGGCACGTGCTGCAGGTCTGCCGGACGCTCTCGTGCGCGCTGATGGGCGCGGAGCGCGTGACCGAGGAGCTTACGAAGGTGCTCGGGATCAAGCCGGGAGAGACCGACAAGGCCGGTGAATTCACCCTGCTCGAAGTCGAGTGCCTTGGGGCCTGCGATCGTGCACCGGTCGTCGGCGTCAACGATCACTGGCACGAATGTCAGGCGCCGGATGCCGCGCGGGCACTCGTCGAAGGACTGCGTTCGAAGGGTGCCGCGTCGCTGACCGGCTGCCATTTGAAGGTCGAGAAATAGATGGAACCTCTCCTGACCGCCGGAATCCGGCAACCCAACAGCTTCTCTCTCGATACGTACGTGAAGCGTGGCGGCTATCAGGCCCTGAAGAAGTCTCTCGGCATGACGCCGGATGCCGTGATCGACGCGGTGAAGGCGTCCGGCTTGCGCGGCCGCGGCGGCGCCGGATTTCCGACCGGCTTGAAGTGGCAGTTCGTCGACAAGAAATCGCCGAAACCCAAGTACATCTGCTGCAACGCCGACGAGAGCGAGCCGGGCACGTTCAAGGATCACCTGCTCATGGAGCGCAACCCGCACCTGTTGTTCGAGGGCTGCCTCATCGGTTGCTTCGCGATCGCCGCCAAGATCACCTACATCTATATTCGCGGCGAGTTCTGGCACGTCCAGGAGATCCTCGAAGCCGAGCTGGCGAAGGCGCGCGCGGCCGGGTACCTCGGGAAGAACATCATGGGCACCGGCTTCGACTGCGAGATCTACGTGCATCGCGGCGCGGGCGCGTACGAGGCCGGCGAGGAAACCGCCCTCATCGAGTCGCTGGAAGGGAAGCGCGCGCAGCCGCGCCTCAAGCCGCCGTTTCCGGCGGTCGAAGGACTCTACGGCTGCCCGACGGCGGTCAACAACGTGGAGACACTCTGCAACGTCCCGCTCATTATTGAGCGTGGTGCCGACTGGTTCGCGAAGGTGGGGCCCGAGAAGAACGGCGGGCCGAAACTCTTCTGCGTCAGCGGGCATGTGAAGAAGCCAGGCACCTTCGAAGCACCGATGGACGTCTCGCTCAAGGACCTGATCTACGACGACAAGTTCGCCGGCGGCATCCGCGGCGGCCACAAGTTGAAGTGCGTGATTCCCGGCGGCTCGTCGGTCCCCGTGCTGATGCCGAACGAGATCGACATTCCGGCGAGTTTCGACGCGATCGCCAAGGCCGGCTCGCTGCTCGGCTCGGCCGGCATCATCGTCATGGACGAGACGACGTGCATGGTGTGGGCGGCGGAGAACCTGCTGCACTTCTACCGGCACGAGTCGTGCGGGAAGTGCACGCCGTGCCGCGAGGGTGCCGCGTGGCTGCACAACATCCTCGGCAAGATCGAGCGCGGCGACGGCCAGATGAAGGACCTCGACCTGCTGCTGTCGATCAGCAACAACATCCTGGGCAAGACGCTCTGCGCGTTTGGTGACGCGGCCGCGACGCCCGTGCTCTCGACCGTGAAGCTGTTTCGCGCGGAATACGAAGCGCACATCAAGGAAGGCAAGTGCACGGTCCCCGCGCCCTGGCGTTCGAGCGGCGCGCGAGTCGGAGCGGCGCACTGACATGTCCATCGATCCCCAGCTCCTCGGCCACCTCATCGTCATCGGGTTCACGTTCTTCATGCTGCTGAACTCGGCGGCGGTGCTCGTGCTCGCGGAGCGCAAGGTGGCGGCGTTCGTGCAGCAACGGTACGGGCCGTACCTCGTCGGGCCGTGGGGCACCCTCCAGCCGCTCGCCGACATCATCAAGCTGATGTTCAAGGAGGAGCTGCGGCCGAAGGCCGCGGACACGTTCCTCTTCTATCTGGCGCCGATTCTGGCGGCGACGGCGGCGTTCGCGGCGTTTGCGGTCGTGCCGTTCGGCGCGGACACGGATTTCTCGACGTTCGCGCGGATCACGGGCCTGACCTACTTCTTCGGCTGGAAGGGGCTCGCGCAACCCATCCCGCTCGCGGCGGCCGACGTGAACGTCGGGCTGCTCGTGATCTTCGCGATCACGTCGATGGGCGTGTACGGCATCGTGCTCGCCGGCTGGAGCTCGAACAGCAAGTACTCGCTGCTCGGCGGCCTGCGCTCGTCGGCGCAGATGATCAGCTACGAGATCTCGTACGGTCTGTCGTTCGCGGCCATTATCATGCTGGCGGGGTCGCTCTCGCTGCGCACGATCGTGGACGCGCAGGATGGGTACTGGTTCGGCTTCGTTCCGAAGTGGTACATCTTCCTGCAGCCTCTCGGCTTCTTCATCTTCATGGTCGCCGGCATCGCCGAGACGAACCGGGCGCCGTTCGACTTTCCCGAAGCCGAGCAGGAGCTGGTCGCCGGGTACCACACCGAGTACAGCTCGATGAGCTTCGCGCTGTTCTTCCTGGCCGAGTACGTGAACATGGTCACGGTGTCGGCGGTGGCCACGGACCTCTTCCTGGGAGGCTGGCACGGGCCGTTCCCGCTGCCGCCCGGCTTCGAGTGGATCTGGTTCCTCGCGAAGGTCGGCCTCCTGCTCTTCTTCTATATCTGGATGCGCTGGACGCTGCCGCGCTATCGGTACGACCAGCTCATGGAGTTCGGGTGGAAGTGGCTGCTGCCGCTCGCGGTGATCAACCTGATCATCACGGCGATCTTTTTCGTGAAGTTCGGCTCGTGAGCGCTAGACCACTGAGCCGCGCAGGGACTGACTGACGATGGACGCGTTGTTGTTCTGGATCATGGCGCTCGTGGCGGTGGCGGCCTCCGTCATGGTCGTTGGCCAGCGGCACCCGATGTACAGCGTGCTGCTGCTGATCCTGTCGTTTGCGGCGCTGGCGGGCCTCTACGTGCTGCTCGACGCGCCGTTCGTCGCGGCGATTCAGATCATCATCTACGCTGGCGCGATCATGGTCCTCTTCCTGTTCGTCGTCATGCTCCTGAACGTGCCGACCGAGGAAATCTCGACCGGCGACCGGCTCCGGATGCTGACGGCCGGGCCGCGGCGATTCGGCGCGGCCCTCGCGTTCGTACTGGTCGTCGAGCTGTTCTGGGCGCTGCAGCGATCGCCGAGCGCGGCGGTCGAGGCCGGCCAGCCCGGTCCGGTGATGTCCGTCCGGGACATCGGCATCCGCTTGTTCACCGACTGGGTGTTCGCGTTCGAGGCGACGTCCGTGCTGATTCTGGTGGCCATGGTCGGCGCGATCGTGCTCGCCCGCAAGGAGACGCACTGATGTTGCCGGAGCCCACGCTGGCGCATTACCTGATCCTGTCCGCGGTGCTGTTTTCGATCGGCACGGCGGGCGTGTTCCTGCGCCGCAACCTCATCACGATCCTGTTGTCGATCGAGGTCATGCTCAACGCGGTGAACCTCACCTTCATCGCGGCCGACAAGTTCCGCGGATCGATGGACGGGCAGATCATCGTCTTCTTCGTGATTACCGTCGCGGCGGCGGAAGCGGCCGTGGGCCTGGCGATCGTCATCGCGCTGTTCCGGCACAAAGAAACGCTGAATCCGGACGCGTTTACGACGCTCAAGTGGTGACCGCGTGCTGTATCTGATTCCGCTCTTTCCGTTCGCCGGGTTCCTCCTCAACGCGACGCTCGGGCGCCGCCTGTCGAAGTCGGTCTCGGGTGGCATCGCGACCGCGGCGATGGCGGTGGCGTTCGGCTACTCCGTGGTGCTCGTCTATCACCTGCTCGGGTCGACGGCGGTCGACGGCGTGCGGTCGATGGAGAGCACGGTCTACACGTGGATGTCGTCGGGCCGGCTGCACGTCCCGCTGGCGTTTCGTCTCGATCCGCTCGCGTCGATCATGATCCTCGTCATCACGGGGATCGGCACCCTCATCCACCTGTATTCGACCGCCTACATGCACGAGGAGACGGGCAGCGAGTACGCGCGGTACTTCTCCTACCTGAATCTCTTCGCCGCGTTCATGCTCGTGCTCGTGCTGGGCGCCAACTTCCCGGTGATGTTCATCGGCTGGGAGGGCGTGGGCCTCTGCTCGTACTTGCTGATCGGCTTCTGGTTCACGAAGCAATCGGCCGCGGACGCCGGCAAGAAAGCCTTTGTCGTGAACCGCATCGGCGACTTCGGCTTCATCCTGGGCATGCTCGCGCTCTTCGCGACGTTCGGCACGCTCGACTTTCAGGGTGTGGCGCGCGCCGTCGCGACGCTGCCGCCGGGCACGGGCGAGGCGGCGCTGACCGCGATCACGCTGCTGCTGTTCCTCGGCGCCACCGGCAAGTCCGCGCAGATCCCACTCTTCACCTGGCTGCCGGACGCGATGGAAGGTCCGACACCGGTGTCCGCCCTCATCCATGCCGCGACGATGGTCACGGCCGGCGTGTACATGATCGGGCGCAATGCCGTCCTCTTCGGCCACGCGCCGTTCACGATGGAGGTCGTCGCCGTCGTGGGCTGCGCGACCGCGCTCTTCGCCGGCACGATCGGCCTCGTCCAGAACGACATCAAGCGCGTGCTCGCGTACTCGACCGTCTCGCAGCTCGGCTACATGTTCATGGCGATGGGCGTCGGCGCGTTTGCCGGCGGCATCTTTCACCTTTACACGCACGCGTTTTTCAAGGCCCTCCTCTTCCTGGGATCCGGCGCGGTGATTCACGCGCTGCACGGCGAACAGGACATCCGCAACATGGGCGGCCTGAAGAAGGCGCTGCCGATCACGTATCAGACGTTCTTCATCGGCACGCTCGCCATCGCCGGCGTGCCGTTGCTCTCGGGCTTCTTCTCGAAGGACGAGATTCTGTGGAAGACGTTTTCGAGCGGCCACACGATTCTGTGGGTGCTCGGCGTGCTCACGGCGTTTCTGACCGCGACCTACATGTTCCGGTTGCTGTACTTGACGTTTTACGGTGAGCGGCGGGTGGCTCATGCAGCGGCGGACCAGAGTTCGGTCCGCCCTACGCATGATCATGCGGCCCATCTTCACGATGCGCCGCCGGCGATGGCGATTGCGCTCATCGTGCTCGCGCTCGGCGCGATCGTCGCCGGCTACATCGGGATTCCCGCCGCGATCTGGAAAGACGGCAACAAGATCGAGCACTTTCTCGAGCCGAGCTTCGAGGCTCACGGCCCCGGCATCGTCGCACCACCCACGCCCGCTCACGAAGACCACCGGAGCACCGAGTTTGCGCTGATGGGCGTCTCCACGCTGGCGGCGTTCGCCGGCATCGGCGTCGCGTTCTTCTACTTCCGGAGGAAGCCCGCGGCTGCCGCGGAGATGGCCGGTCGATTCGCAGGCGTGCACCGCCTGCTGCTCGGGAAGTACTACGTCGACGAGATCTACGACCGCGTGATTGTTCAACCCATCAAAGCCGTGTCGAACGGCGTGCTCTGGCGCGGCGTGGACGCCGGGCTGATCGACGGCACGGTCAACGCGGTGGGCCTGGTCGTGCGCGGATGGAGCGCAGCATTGCGTCGGTTGCAGACCGGCTCGGTGCGCGGGTACGCGATGTCCCTGTTTCTTGGGGTCGTCGTGATCCTGGGATACCTGCTCTGGCGAGGACCGGTATGAACTTTCCGATCTTGACGTGGCTCGTGCTGCTGCCCGTGGCGGGCAGCGTGCTCGTGCTCGCGATGGGCAAGGGCCGCGAGCCGCTGGTCCGCCAGGTCGCCCTCGGCGTCTCGCTCGTGACGTTCGTCCTGAGCCTCGTGCTCTGGTGGCAGTTCAATCCCGCGTCGGCTGACTATCAGTTCGAAGAGTCCCTCCCCTGGCTTCCGGACTTCGGCATCTCCTACCACCTGGGCGTCGACGGCATCAGCCTGCTGCTCGTCGTGTTGACGACGTTTCTGACGCCGATTGCCTTGCTGTGTTCGTGGGAGTCGATCGAGAAGCGCGTCCGCGAGTTCTCGTTCTTCATGCTCTTCCTCGAGGCGGCGATGATCGGCGTCTTCCTCTCGCTCGACCTCTTCTTGTTCTACGTATTCTGGGACGCGATGCTGATTCCGATGTACTTCCTCATCGGGGTCTGGGGCTACGAGCGGCGCATCTACGCGGCCATCAAGTTCATGCTCTACACGATGACCGGCAGCGTGCTGATGCTCGTCGCGATCATCTGGCTCGCGTACTACCACCAGACGGTCACGGGCGAGCTCAGCTTCGATCTACCGGCTCTGATGCGGCTCAGCATTCCGGGCGGGCCGCAGACGTGGCTGTTCCTCGCCTTCGCGCTGGCGTTTGCGATCAAGGTCCCGCTGTTCCCGTTCCACACCTGGCTGCCGGACGCGCACGTCGAGGCGCCAACGGCGGGCTCCGTGATCCTGGCGGGCGTGCTCCTGAAGATGGGGACGTACGGCCTGCTCCGGTTCGCGTTTCCGTTGTTCCCGCAGGCGGCCATGCACTATGCGCCGTACCTCGCCGGGCTCGCCGTGATCGGCATCGTCTACGGCGCGCTGGTCGCGATGGTGCAGCCCGACATGAAGAAGCTCGTCGCCTATTCGTCGGTGAGCCATCTCGGGTTCGTGGTGCTGGGCATTTGCGCGATGAACGTCAACGGCGCGCAAGGCGCCGTGTACCAGATGCTCGCGCACGGCGTCTCGACGGGCGGGCTCTTCCTGATCGTCGGCATGCTGTCCGACCGGCGCCACACCCGCGCGATTGCCGAGTACGGCGGGCTCAAGGCCGTGATGCCGAAGCTCGTCGCGGCGTCGCTCTTGATCACGCTCGCGTCGGTGGCGCTGCCGGGCATGAATGGCTTCGTCGGCGAGTTCCTCATCTTGCTCGGGTCGTACCGGGGCGCGTTCGATGTCGATCGCGCGCCGTACTACACGGCCGTGGCGGCCACCGGCGTGATTCTCTCGGCGGTCTACATGCTCTGGATGTTTCAGCGCGTCAACTACGGGCCGCTCACGAATCCGAAGAACAAGGGGCTGCGTGACCTCAGCGTGCGCGAGTGGTGCGTCATCGCGCCGATCTGCGCCATGGCGATCTTCATGGGCGTCTTCCCGCAGGTGTTCCTGAAGCCGATGGAGCCGGCCGTGAAGAAAACGGTCGAACGCGTCGTGGGGACGGCGGGCTTGAGAAACACCAGTGCCCAACGCCCAGCGCCCGCCGGAGAGGTCCGCTGATGTCCATGGACTTCCTCGCGCCGCTCGTTCCGGTCATCCCGATGCTGATCGTGACGGTCGCGGCCTGTGCCGTGCTCGTCAACGAAGCGATGCGGCGCCCGAACGATCGCCTGCCGCCGTTTGGCTTCGGGCTCTTCGCGCTGATCGGCCTTGGTGGCGCCATCGTCGCGTCCTGGCAGTTGTGGGGCGGCCATCAGGTCGGGTTCGGCGTGATCGTGCTCGACAACTTCGCGGTGTTCTTCAACATCGCGATCTGCGCGATGGGCGTGCTCACGGTCCTCGTGTCGGCCGGCTCGGCCGAGCGCGACCGGCTCCCGATCGGCGAGTACTACGCGCTGATGCTGTTCGCGGTCGCCGGCATGATGCTGATGGGGTCGACCAACGACCTGCTCGTCATCTTCATCGCGCTCGAAGCGATGTCCCTGGCCGTGTACGTCATGACCGGGCTCAAGCGGTCGAGCCTCGAAGGGGCGGAAGGCGCGTTCAAGTACTTCGTGCTCGGCGCGTTCTCGAGCGCGTTCTTCGTCTACGGCATCGCGATGATCTATACCGTGACCGGCTCGACCAGCCTGGACCAGTTGAGCGCGGTCGTGGCCTCGCAAACACTGAACCCTGACCTGCTCGTCATCGGCGCGCTCGTGATGCTGATCGTCGGGTTCGGCTTCAAAGTGTCCGCGGTGCCGTTCCACATGTGGACGCCGGATGCGTATCAGGGCGCGCCGACGCTCGTCACCGGGTTCATGTCGACGGGCGTCAAGGCCGCGGCGTTCGCCGCGTTCGTCCGCGTCTTCCTGTCCGCGCTCGAGCCGCTCGGCCAGGATTACTGGGTGCCGGTGATGGCCGTCATCGCCGGGCTGACGATGGTGCTCGGCACCGTGGTGGGCGTCGCGCAGACGAGCGTCAAGCGCCTGCTCGCGTACTCGAGCATCGCGCACGCGGGCTATCTGCTCGTCGCGCTCGTGGCCGCGAACTCCGCGGGCAAGGCGGCGATCCTCTTCTACGTGGTCGCGTATGGCGTCACGAACCTCGGAGCCTTCGGTGTGCTGGCGGCGCTCTCGACGCCCGAGCGTCCGCACGACGAGATCAAAGATTTCGCCGGACTGTGGCACGAGAAGCCGGGCCTCTCGGCGCTTCTGACCGTGTTCCTGCTTTCGCTCGGCGGATTTCCGCCGACCGTCGGCTTCGTCGCGAAGTGGTACGTGTTTGCCGCGGCGATCCAGGAGCAGTACGTCGCCCTCGCGGTGCTCGGCGTGCTCACGAGCGTGATCTCGGTCTTCTTCTACCTGCGCATCGTCGTGATGATGTACATGACGGACGAGCGCGCGCCCGGCCACCGTCCGGCCGTCGCGCCGATGGCGCTCGCCGGCATGCTCATTGCGCTCGCGGTCGTTTTCTACCTGGGCATCCTGCCCGGACGGCTGCTGGAGATCGCCAGGGAATCCGTCGCGTCGATCTTCTAATCCCGGGACTCGCTGCGCGTCCCGGGATTGGCGCAGGCTAAAGCCCGCGCCTACGGCGGAGGGCGAGTACGTAGGCCGGGCCTCTTCAGGCCCGGCATGAGGCCTCACGGCAGCCGGAACGCCTCGCTCGCTGAAAACGAGAAGGGCGCGAGCAGCTGCGATCGCACGACCTCATCTCCCGATGCGGACTGTGCGAGCTGGTAGCCGCCATTCTCGAACCGCAGCACTTCAAGGCTCATCAATCCCGGATCGACGATCCAGTACTCCGGCACGTCGAACCGAGCGAACATCTGCATCTTCTTGGTGCGATCGTGCCTGCTCGTCGAGGGCGACAACACCTCGACCACTAGGTCGGGCCGATGCCGGATCGCGACGTTGAAGTCGATCAGGTGCCGGCGGGCCTTGGAGAAGAACACGACGTCGGGCTGCACGACGTCGTACTCCGAGAAGACGATGTCGATGGGGGAAACGAAGCCGACGCCGCCCTGGCTCTCGCTGTAACGGCGCAGAACGAGCCGGATGTTTTCTACGACAACCTGATGTAGCGGAATCGGCGATGGAATCACGCGCAGCTCCCCGTCGTACAGCTCGTACCGGCGCCCATCGTCGGGCAGGTGCTGCAGATCGGTGAAGCTCACTCGTCCTTGCGCGGCGTTCACGATCGGATTCTACATCGTCGTTGCCAGGCTCGATAACACGCGAACCACGTCCGGCATCTCATCGAGCGCGATCGTGCGGACATCGAGCACGACGCGGTCGTCGTGAATCCTCGCGACGATGGGCGGGTCGGCAGCGCGTAGTTGTTGTTCGACCGCCGCCGCGGTGACGCTTTCGATCGTAATTTCGACGAGCCGGGTCGGGAGTGCCGACTCCGGCGCGCTGCCGCCGCCGATGGTTGAGAATCCGTCGATGATGCGGCAGGTGAGACGCGGCGCTTGCGCCAGGTCGTCGCAGAGCGTGCGGGCCCGGCGCTCGATGTCGTCCGATGTCATCGTCAACATCCGATACACCGGAATCTCGACGTGAGCGGGCTCGCGCGCCCAGAGCGCCAGCGTCGCTTCGAGTGCCGCGTAGGTGACCTTGTCGGCGCGAACAGCGCGCATGAGCGGATGCGTTCGGACGCGATCGATCAGATCTCTGCGGCCGACGACGATGCCGGCTTGTGGGCCGCCGAGGAGTTTGTCCCCGCTGAACGCCACCAGATCGGCGCCGGCGCGGAGGCTGGCGCGGACGGAAGGCTCGTCTGCCAGCACAGGTGGCGGCGGATCGACCACGCCAAGCCAGCCGCTGCCGAGATCTTCGACGAGCGGGAGATTGAACCGGTGAGCGAGGGCGGCCAGCTCGCTGAGCGCCGGACGCGCGGTGAAACCTTCAATGCGGAAGTTCGACGGGTGCACTCGCAGGATCATCCCGGTGCGGTCGCCAATCGCGGCGCCATAGTCCGAGACCCGCGTCCGGTTGGTGGTGCCCACCTCACGCAGTGACGCGCCGGACTGCGCCATGACGTCCGGCACGCGGAAGCCGCCCCCGATTTCCACCAGCTCGCCGCGCGAGACGACGACCTCGCGGCCGGCCGCGAGCGCGGCCAGGACGACGAGGGTGGCGGCCGCGTTGTTGTTCGTGACGAGGGCGGCTTCGGCGCCCGTCAGATCGCACAGCAGCCGCTCGGCGTGCACGTGCCGGTGACCGCGCTCGCCGCGTTCGAGGTCGTACTCGAGATTCGAATAACCGGCGGCCGTCGCCGAAGCGCGATACCGCGCCGCGGCCGGCAGCGGCGCGCGCCCAAGATTCGTGTGAATGATGACGCCCGTCGCGTTGATGACGGGCCGCAGCGACGGCGCGAGGTCGCGCTCGAGACGCACGATGGCCTCACCTTCGATCCACTGCGATGCCGCGTCCGGTGTGGCCGGTGACTCAGCGTCATGAGTGAGCCGATCGCGCAGCGTGTCCACCACGCGCCGCACCGCATCGGCCACTCGATCGCGTCCGTGCACCGCGGCGGCCGTCGTGAGCGCCGGCCGTTGAAGCAGCTGCTCAATGGACGGAATGATGCGAGGGGACGGCATCAAGACTAGTTTCGTCGGGGGGGAAAGGATAGCATCACCGCTTCGCGAAGACGCGAAGGGAGAAACCAGAGACAAGACGCGAAGGTGGAGCCTGCCTCAGCGGCGCTGAGCGGCGAGTGGGGGTGGGGCCCCACGAGCAATTGAAAAAGTTGAAAACCGAGCCGAACGAAGTGAGGCGAGGAAACAAGGTTGAGGGACCGGAACGCGCTGTGCTCCGGTCCCCCGAGTGGTCTAGCTCGGCTTCGTGACGTTGCCGGCCTGCGGTCCCTTCGGACCGTCGACGATCTCGAATTCGACCTGCTGGCCTTCCTCGAGCGTCCGGAAACCTGAGCCTTGGATGGCGGAGAAGTGAACGAACACGTCGTTGCCCCCCTCGCGCTCGATGAATCCATAGCCCTTCGCGTTGTTAAACCACTTGACCTTGCCGGTGATACGCATGCCCTTGCCTGCCTTACGAAAACGCGGCGGAGAGCCACCGCGACTGTCCCCCGTCGCATCGTCTACGGGCACGATGGGGTACATAAAAAAGGAACCGCCACTTGCGGTCCCGACTTCGACGCCAGCCCGCTTACGTCAGGCACGAATGCTAGTTAAGGGGTACGTTCTTGTCAAGATATGGGCGTTCGACCGGGGAGAGCCAGCCTACCGATGCGTGCACTTCTGAGCGTTTCTGACAAGTCGGGACTCATCCCCTTTGCCCAGGCCCTGGCGGCCCGGGGCTGGGAGCTGGTCTCGACCGGCGGCACCGCGAACGCGCTCGCCGGGGCCGGTTTGAGCGTGATCCCGATTCACGAAGTCACCGGGATGCCCGAGATGATGGACGGCCGCGTGAAGACGCTGCACCCGAAGGTCCATGGGGGGATTCTGGCCCGGCGGGATCACCCCGCCGACCTCGCCTCGCTCGCCGAGCATGGCATCCGCGCTATCGATCTCGTGGTCGTCAACCTCTATCCCTTCGCCCAGGCGGCGGCCGAGCCGGGGCTGCCATTCGACGACCTCATCGCGCAGATCGACATTGGCGGGCCCAGCCTCGTCCGGGCGGCGGCGAAGAACTTCCGCGATGTGCTGGTGGTGGTCGACCCCGCGGACTACGACCGGGTGCTGGCGGCGCTCGCCTCGCCCGGGGGGCCGCGTGTGTCGCTGCGGTTCGATCTCGCGCGGCGCGCGTTCGACCACACCGCCGCCTACGACCGGACGATCGCGTCCACGCTCGGCGAGATTCGCGTCGACGACGACCGCGCCACCTTCACGCGCGAACTGCAAAAACCGACACCCGGTATCGGTTTCTTGCCGGCGTCCTGGCAGCCGCGCCTGACGAAGATCGGCGATCTCCGTTACGGCGAGAATCCGCATCAGCCCGGTGCCTGGTATCGCGAGGACGGCGGCCGAGCGGATGGATTTGCCGGCGCGATCGTGCACCAGGGCAAGGAGCTCTCGTTCACGAACCTGCTGGATCTCGACGCCGCGGCGCGCATCGCGCTGGAGTTCGGCCACGACGAGCCGGCGGCGGTCGTCATCAAGCACACAAATCCCTGCGGCGTCGCGACAGGCGGGACTATCGCCGACGCGTACGTGCGGGCGCGTGAGGCCGACGCGCTGTCAGCGTTCGGCGGCATCGTCGGCTTGAATCGTCCAATCGATCTCGACACGGCGAAGGCCCTCACCAGCACGTTCATCGAAGCGGTCGTCGCCCCGGGCATTTCCAGTAGCGATGCGGACGCCGTGCGGACCGTCCTTGCCGCGAAGCCCAATCTGCGCGTCGTGACGACGGCCTTCTCGGGCACCAACGATGAGCTCGATGAGCTCGACGTGCGGACGATTCTCGGGGCCTGGCTCGTTCAAGCCCGCGATTGGGTGACCGAAGCGGCACACGCGTGGCCGGACGCCGATGCTCGCGTGGTGACGACGCGTCAACCGACGGCAGAGGAGTGGCAGGCGTTGCGATTTGCGTGGCGTGTGTGCGCGCACGTCAAGTCGAACACGGTGATCTTCACGAGTCGCGACGTCACGCGCGCCGTGGGTGCCGGACAGATGAGCCGCGTCGACGCCGTGGCCACCGCCGTCGCGAAGGCCGGCGACACTCTGCGCGGCTCGGTCGCCGCGTCAGACGCGTTCTTTCCGTTTCGGGATGGTCTCGACGCCATCGCGGCGGCCGGCGCGACGGCCGTGATTCAGCCCGGCGGCTCGATGCGCGACGCCGAGGTCATTGCCGCCGCCAACGAGCACGGGCTGGCGATGGTGTTCACGGGACGAAGACATTTCAGACACTAACCGTCCGCAGTTCCGCGGTCGTGATGGATGCAGGCCCGAACCGACTGACGACGATGCCCGCGGCCAGATTCGCGAGCCGCGCCGCGTCGGAGAGCTTGGCTCCGGCGGCGAGCGCCAGCGCCAGCACCGCTGCCACCGTGTCGCCGGCGCCGGTCACATCGGCGACTTCGCGTGTAACGGCGGGCAGGGACTCTTCGACCAGCGTGGCGAGCGACGCGTCGAGCACCCACATGCCGTTCTCGCCCCACGTGATGATGACGCTCGCGCCGATCTTCTCGTGCAGCACGCGCGCGGCTTTCCGGGCGTCGACGGTCGAACGGATCGGCATCGCCGTCATCAACTCGGCTTCGCGGTGATTGGGCGTGATGACCGTGGCGCCACGGTACCGATGGATCTGCGGCAGCTTCGGGTCGATGATGAGCGGGATGTTGGCGGACTTTGCCGCCGTCGCCGCGGCCGCGATGAGACCCGGTGCGATGACGCCCTTGCCGTAGTCCGAGAGCACCACGGCGTGCGCGCCGTTGATGATCACCCCGAGCTGGCGCCGCACGGCATCGAGCGTGTCGCCGGCGATCTCCGTGTCCTGTTCGTAATCGACGCGCGCGACCTGCTGATTCCGCGACGTGACGACGCGCAGCTTGCGCGTCGTCGTTCTTGTCTTCTCCACGACAAGATTGGCATCGTCGAGCGACGCGGTTTTCAACTCTTGTCGTAGCAGTCGAGCCGTCTCGTCCTCGCCCACGAGACCCAGGAGAAGCGCCTGGCCGCCGAGCGTGACGACGTTGCGCGCGACGTTCGCGGCGCCGCCCAGACGATATTGATCGTGATCGAACTTCACGACCGGCACGGGCGCCTCCGGTGAGATGCGCTCGACGCGGCCGAATAAGAAGTGATCGAGCATCACATCACCGGCCACGGCGATGCGCCGGCCGGCAAGGCGGGTGATGAGATCAGCGAACATGTTCATGCGTTGACGCCGGGGGCCGTTGCAATCCGGATGCCGCGGCGAACGGGAGCGTGATGATACCCAGGAACAGAATCAGAAACTCGGAATCACCGAAATTGTGTTCGAAGAGTCCCGCGGTCAGCATCGCGACCATGGCCGCGAGGCCGCTGGCGGCGAGGGCCGTCACCGTGCCGCGACGCATGTAGCCATACAAATCGCGTATCGCGATGACGACAAACGCGAGCCAGGCGAAGAGTGCGGGCAGGCCTCGCTCGGCCGCGAGCTGCACGGGCACGTTGTGGAGATGGGCTCGCGTCGAGCCCGGATTGTCCGGCGGATCGACGGCTTCCGGCGTCTTGTATTTCTTCAAGTACGCGTCGGGCACCATGTTCGGGCCGACGCCGAGTAACGGGTGGTCCGCGATCATCAGCTTGCCTGACTCGATCATCGCGAAGCGATCGCGACGCGTCGAATCGTTGGGATCGAAGCTCGACATCGCGCGCTCACGGATGCTGTCCGGTGCGAAGGCAAGCACCACCACCGCCGTCACGGGTACGGCGATCAGCCAGCGCCAATTCTTCAAGATGAGCAAGGTGCAGATCGCCAGCGCGGCGCCCGCCCACGCGTTTCTGGACTGGCTCATGACGAGCGCGACGAGCAGCGCCGGCACGGCGACCGCGGGCCAAATCCACTCGCGGCCGCGAAAGACCGTGCGTGCCGTGGCGACGCAGACGACGAGCATCAACACGCCCGAGTACGTCATGTAGTGGCCGAGCATGCCGGGCGGCCGGTTGTTCAGGTTGTCGTAGCCGAGCGCCGCGAACTGCACAATGCCGATGAACGCGCTGAGGGCACCGACAGCGACGATCACGTTAGCGACGGACGTCGCCCGCTCTCTGCGCGCCAGACGCATCGTTATGGGGACAACCAGAAAGAGGACCATCTGCTTGTCTTCGCCAAGGCTGTGGACGATGTCTGGTGAAAACGCGGTGCTGACGAGCGTCCAGGCCGCCAGCGCGAGCAGCGGCCAGAAAAACGCGGGAACCACGGGCCACTGTTTCTCGCGGATGACAATCACGAGCCACAAGATGGCGGCGATGCCGAAGAGTATTTCGAACCGAATATGCAGCTGAATGAGTCCGAGCGAGGCGGCGAGCGCGAAGAAAGCCCAGCGTTCCATCATCGCCCTGTGTCCAACAGCCGTTCCGCGGCCTCGCGCACACGCTCGGCACTGATGCCGACCAGACAGCGAAAGTCGCCCGGCTCACACACGCGCTGATGACACGGGCGGCACGGGAGAATCCCGACGTCGACGGAGACCGTGGGAATGCTGCGTGGCCGCCACGGCGCCGATCGCTCCGGCAGCGTCGGGCCGTAGAGGCCCACCACCGGAACGTCCGAGGTACCGGCGACGTGCAACGGGCCGCTGTCGCCGCCGACGTAGAGCGCCGCGCGATCGACCACCGCTCGCAGCTCTACGAGTGACAACGTCTCGGCGTCGACGACCCGATTCGACGCGGTATCCGCGAGGCGGCGCGTTTCGGCGATCACGCGTGCGGTCGCCTCACGATCAGATGGTCCGCCCGTGACCAGCACCCACCGGTTCGGCGCGGCGGTCACCAGACCCGACGCGAGCGACGCGAACGACGCCTCCGGCCATCGACGAAACGGATTCCCGGCGCTCACGTGCAAGACGATGATGCGCCCGTCATCGGGCACTCCCCATTCGGCAAGACGCTGACACACGCGATCGCGCGCCTCCGGGTCCACCGGCATCTCCATGCGGTCGAGCGATGGATCGGCGGGCCGGGCGAATGCCGCATCGACCTCGGCCAGCAAATCCCATTGGTTCTCGACCGAGTGTCGAGGACGCAGCTCTACCGGACGGTGCACCAAACGCGTGTACATCCACGATCGGCCGGGGACATCGTAGCCCACTCGCACGGGCGCGCGGGCCATCCACGCGAGCCAGGAGCTGCGCGGGCCGCCATGAAAGTCGATCGCGATGTCGAAGCGGCTGGCCCGCAACCGTTTGGCCAGGCTGACGTCGTCGACCACCCGCTGCCAGCCACGGCGGTGCGGGATGGCGATGACTTCGGAGAGATGCGGGTTGAGGGCGACGACGGGCGCGGCCGTGGTTTCGACGAGGTAGCTCAGGTGAGCGGTGGGGAAGCGTCTTCGCAGCGCACGGATGGCGGGCGTCGTGAAGACGACGTCACCGATGAGCCGAAGGCGGATGAGGAGGATTCTCAATCTTCACCGCGCGCCTCAGTCTTCAGTCTTCAATGCGCGCTTCGTCGATCAGCATGACGGGAATGTCATCCTTGATCGGATAGACACGGCGGCACGTGTCGCAGCGAAGTCCCGTGCCGTTCTTCACCGGACGCACCGGCGTCCGGCAATTGGGGCAAACGAGAATCTCCAGCAGGGCAGGATCGACCGCCATTGACGGGACTATAATCGATCTACCGCCTATGGTGATCACACTGCTGCTGTCCGCGAGCCTCGTGGCGCAAGCCGGCGCACCACCAACCGCAGCGGCATCGTCGCCGACGACGGAACAACTCGGACAGGCGTATTACTTGTTCCTTCAGGGACGTGCGCTCGAAGGCAACGGCGATGTGGCGGGCGCGATCGCCACATATAAGAAGGTGCTGGAGCTCACCCCGAAAGCCGCCGACGTGCACGCGGAGCTCGCGGGACTGCACGCGCGACAGGGGAACGCGCGGGAGGCGATCGCCGAAGGCAGTGCGGCGCTCGTCATCGACGCGAAGAACCGCGAGGCCCACCGGATTCTCGGGTTCGTGCAATCGGCGCTGTCCGATCGCACGACGAACCCCACCGAGCGAGCGTCACTGAAGACGCAGGCCCTCGCGCATTTCGAACAGTCCCTCGCGTCCGGCGTCCGCGATCCCAGCGCCGAGCTGTCGCTCGGCCGGCTCTATGTCGAGACGGGCGCTTACGCGAAGGCCGTCCCACGGCTGCAGAAGTTTCTGCTCGATCAGCCCGGCTACCCAGAAGCGCTGATGTTGCTGGCTCAAGCGCTCGAGCGCATCGGCAAGTCGGCCGAAGCGGTGCCGGTGCTCGAAGAGCTCGTGAGCAGCCAGCCGGCTCAGCTGCCGGCTCGCGGATTGCTCGCGTCCCTCTACGAACGTGTAGGCCGGTGGAAGGACGCCGCCGCGGTCTGGGGCGAGCTCGTGCGCTTGAATCCGCGCAACACGACGTACCGCAGCCGGCAGGCGATGGCGCAGGTGAACGGCGGTGACATCGCGGCCGGGCGGCAGCAGTTGGTCGACCTGACGACGCAATCTCCTCGCGACGTCTCGGCCTGGTACTTGCTCGCGCAAGTCGACCAGAAGAACGGCAACGTGGCCGGTGCCGAGGCCGCGGCGCAGCGGATTGCCGAGATCGATCCGGGCGACGCGCGCGGAACTATCGTTTTAGCGGCAGCCAAGTCGGCGCGGGCCGACTACCGCGGTGCCGTGGACGTGCTCGATCCTCGGGTCAAAGCGGCGACCGACCGCGATGTGTCGAGCGGACTGTATGCCCGCCTGGTCAGCGATCTCGCGACCGCGTTGCAGAACATGGGCGACAAAGCCCGCGCGGTGACTGTGCTCGAGGCCGCGCGACTTCGGGCGCCCGACGACGAGGACACCGTCTTCGCGTTGGCGTCGGCCTACGAACGGGACAAGCGCTTCGATCAGGCCGAGAAGATGTTCCGCGACATGGTCGCGAAGGATCCGAACAACGCCGCGGCGCTCAACTACCTCGGCTACATGCTCGCGGACCGCGGTCAGAAGCTTCCTGAGGCGCTGGATCTCATCAAGCGCGCGCTCGCCGTCGACGCCGACAACCCGTCCTATCTCGACAGCCTCGGCTGGGCCTATGTGAAGTTGTCGCAGCTCGAGCCGGCACGCGATCCACTCGAGCGGGCGGCGGCCGCGCTGCCGCGCGTGTCGGTGATCCAAGATCATCTGGCGCAGCTGTACTTCCAACTGAAGCGATACCGCGACGCGGCCGGTGCCTGGGACAAGGCGCTCGGCGGCGATCGCGAGGGCATCGACGTCGCCGACATCACGAAAAAGCGAGACAGAGCGCGGGAACTGGCCGGACGGTAGGAGTTGATCAAGGTTCCGGAGGTTCCGGGGGTTCCGAGGGTTCCGAAGGTTCCGGAGGTTCCGAAGGTTCCGGGGTTCTCGGTCCTTCTGATACTCCTCCTGATCGGCGCATCGTCCTGCGCGGCTCGGGTGTTCATGCCGCCGGCGGGGCAGGGCGCACCGGCGCCCGAAGCGACCGACGCCTGGCAGCAAGCTACGGCGGCATGCCGTGACGTGCGGAATTTCAGCGGGACAATGCGCGTCGCGTTTCGTCAGGGCCGGCTCCGTTCGCCCACCATCACCATCAGCGCCATCGTGACGTCGGCCGGCGATATTCGGCTGGAAGATGCCACCGCGTTCGTCCTCGCGGGAACGGCCGCGAACGCCCAACTGCTCCTGAGGCAAGAGCGGCGGTATGCGGAGGGGCGCGCCGACGAGATCGTCGATGCGTTTGCCGGCGTGCGGATTGGCCCTGAGCGGCTGCTGTCGATATTGACCGGCTGCATGACGAGCGCGCCTCTGGCGGCGCGGCCGGCCGATGCGTTGCGGTACGGCGAGCAGGTGGCGGTGCCGTCCGCCGATGGGCGCGTCTTTCTGGAACGCGAAGCCGGCCGCTGGCGGGCGTTTGCCGCCGAAGGGCCGGGCCTGATCGTTGAGTACCGCGCGTTCGACGCGTACTGGCCGCGGGAATGGCGGGCCGCGGCGTCCGCGTCGAGCGCGGATCCGATTCTCCTCGAGGCGCAGGTTGAGGATCGAGACATGAACGCGGCGATTGACCCCGCAGCGTTTCAAAGCCGTCTGGCCGGCGCGACCCGGATCACGCTCGAAGAACTGCGCGCGTTTGGCCCGTTGCGAGGACGGCGCTGATGTCTCGCGCCCTCGTGCTTCGTCCATCAGCCAAGATCAATCTAAGGCTGCGCGTCGGCCCGGTGCGTGAGGACGGGTTTCACGCCGTCACCACGGTCCTGCAGTCAATCGCCCTCTCGGACACGCTCACGCTGACGTCGCGCCGCGGACCGTTCGCGCTGGACACGCGAGCGCCCGGCGTTCCCGCCGATCGCACCAATCTGGTGTGGCGCGCCGCGGATCTGCTCTGGCGCGCGCTCGGCCGCACCGGGGAACCGCGCGACGTGCACGTGAAGCTCGAGAAGCAGATCCCAAGCGCGGCGGGGCTCGGGGGCGGCAGCGCCGACGCCGCGGCGGCCCTCGCGGGACTCAATCGGCTCTGGACCGGCCATCAGTCGCGGCGCGATCTCCTTCGTCTGGCCGCCACGCTTGGCGCCGACGTGCCGTTCTTTCTCGTCGGCGGCACCGCCATTGGCGTCGGCCGCGGCGACGAGGTCTATCCACTGGACGACGCTCGGCGGCTCGGCGTCATCATCATCAAACCCTCGTTCGGCGTCGCCACCGCGGACGCGTACCGCTGGCTCGACGAAGATCGCTCGGGGCCTGTGAGTGTCATCACGGAAGACTCATCCGAGTTGGACCTCGGCTGGTCGCACGGGCCCCTCCAGGTCACCAACGACCTCCAGGGGTCCGTGACGTCCCGTCATCCCGAGATCGGCCAGATCCTCCAGGCGTTGGCGGACGCGGGTGCCAGGGCGGCCGCGATGTCGGGCAGTGGATCGGCGGTGTTTGGCGTGTTTTCCGAAGCTTCGGGCCCGCGAGCCGCCCGGCAGTTGAAGAAGTTGACGAAACTAATGCGGCCGGACTGGCTGGTGCTCCTCACGCGCACACTCACGCGTCGCGAAGCGGCCCGGCGCGGAGGCCTGTGATAAACTCCCCGGTTTGTGGCGGCGCCGTAAACGCGCGCTGGCGGCACGCGTGGCCGCCCGACTGGGGCGTGGCCAAGCGGTAAGGCGCGGGACTTTGGATCCCGTATTCGGAGGTTCGAATCCTCCCGCCCCAACCAACTTCAACGAGACGACCAACGCCCGTTCATGGCTCACGGACAGCTCAAGCTCTTTTCCGGTTCAGCGCACCCCGCGCTGGCGCGAGAGATCGCGGAGCACCTGGGTGTGCCGATGGGCGTGGCGCGCCTCCACCGGTTTCCGGACACCGAAGTCTCGTTTCAGATCGACGAGAACATCCGCGGCACCGACGTGTTCGTCGTGCAGCCGACGTCGACGCCGGTCGACGAGCATCTGATCGAGCTCTGCGTGATGATCGATGCGTTTCGCCGGAGCTCGGCGTCGCGCATCACCGCGGTAATTCCGTACTACGGCTACGCGCGCCAGGATCGCAAGGACAAGCCGCGCGTGCCGATCTCCGCCAAGCTCGTGGCGAACCTCTTGAGCGCGGCGGGGACGAACCGCGTGCTCACGATGGATCTGCACAAGGCGCAGATTCAGGGCTTCTTCGACATCCCGGTCGATCACTTGTTTGCGGCGCCGGTCATCATCGACTACCTCGCGCGGCAGAACATGGGGCCGATGACGATCGTCTCGCCCGACGCTGGCGGCGCCGAGCGCGCGCGCGCCTACGGCAAGCGGCTCGACGCCGAGCTCGCGATCATCGACAAGCGGCGCAGCGAGGACGGCAGCGCCGAAGTCATGAACGTCGTCGGTGACGTCAAGGGCCGCGTCTGCGTCATTGCCGACGACATCATCGACACGGCCGGGACGATCCAGAAGGCCGCGCAGGCGTTGAAGGAGAACGGCGCGAGCCGCGTCCTCGCCAGCGCCGTGCACGGCGTGCTCTCGGGGCCGGCGATCAAGCGCATCGAGTCGTCGCCGATCGATAAGCTGATCCTGACGAACACGATTCCGCTCAATGGCGAGCGCGCCAACTGTGACAAGATCGTCGTCTTGTCCGTCGCGCGGCTGCTCGCCCAGGCGATCCGGAGCATTCACGAAGAGACATCGGTGTCGAAGTTGTTCGTCTGAAGAGAACGTAGGGCGGACCGAACTCCGGTCCGCCGAACGAGGTGAGGAACGTCATGGAAGCCACACTGCAAGTAGATCGCCGCGATCGATTCGGCCGCAACGAAGCGGTCCGCCTCCGGCAGTCCGGCAAGATTCCGGCCGTGCTCTACGGCGGCAAGGGCGAGGCCGAGTCGCTCACGGTCGATCCGAAAGCGCTCTCGAAGATTCTGCACTCCGAGTCCGGGGTGAACACGCTGATCGCGCTCAAGATCGCCGGCGCCGGCGACACGCGCGTCCTCGTGAAGGAGTACCAGCTCGATCCGGTGAGCCGGAAGTTCCTGCACGTGGATTTCTTCCGGATCGCGATGGACAAGGCGTTGCGCGTGACCGTGCCCATCCGAATCACCGGCGAAGCCAAAGGCGTCAAGGCCGAGGGCGGCGTCGTCGACTTCGTGCATCGTGACATCGTGGTGGAGTGCTTGCCGGCGGACATTCCGGAGCACATCACGATCGACATCTCCGAGCTCGCCTTGCACGACGGCGTGCGCGTGAAGGATCTCCCGACCGGCGGCAAGTGGAAGCCGGTGAGCGAGCTGGACATGCTGATCGTGCATGTCGTCACGGTGAAGGTCGAAGCCGAGCCTGCGCCGGCTGACGCGACCGCCGCCGCGGCCGGAGCCGCGCCGGTCGTCCCGGTCGAGCCCGAAGTCATCAAGAAGGGCAAGGTCGAGAAGCCGGACGAAGAGAAGGCATGAAGCTCGTCGCCGGCCTCGGCAATCCCGGCGACAAGTACCGTGGCACGCGCCACAACGTGGGCTTCGACGTCGTGGATCTCGTCGCGCAGCGTCACGGCCTGATCTTCGACGATTGGAAGTCCATCGGCCTGCTGGCCGACTGGCGCCGGGCCGACGATCGCGTGTTGCTGATGAAGCCGCTCAGTTTCATGAACCTGAGCGGCGGGGCGCTCGTCGCCGTGCGCGCGTTCTTCAAGCCGGACGATGTGCTGGTCGTGTGTGACGACGTGAATCTGCCGCTGGGTCGCTTGCGGGCCAGATCGAGCGGGTCGGAGGGCGGGCACAACGGCTTGAAATCGGTGGCCGAGATGCTCGGGACCATCGAGTATCCGCGGCTCCGCGTGGGCGTGGGCCGCGGCGACGACCGGCGGGACCTGGCCGACCATGTGCTGGCCCGGTTCGATCCGGACGAATTGCGCGGGGTGGACGATGCGGTGACCCGCGCGGCCGATGCCGTCGAGATGTGGATCTCGGAGGGCCTCTCGAAAGTCATGAACACGTTTAACCGCGACGAGACCAATTCGAGCTAAACTTCGAAGTTCGAACCTAATCGCTCCTTGCCGCCTTCATCAAGAAGGCGGCCTGATGTCCAGAAGGAGACTCATGAGCACGACCCGTCAGTACGAACTCGTCTATCTCACGCCCCCCGACGCCACCGAAGACGCGCTCGGCGAATTGCACAAGCAAGTTCAAGTTGTCGTCGATCGATTCAACGGATCGATCGAGAAGACGGAGAACTGGGGCCGGCGCAAGCTGGCCTACGAGATCAACCACCAGCGTGAAGCCACGTACGTCCTCGAGGTCATCAACGGCCCGGGCGCGATGACGGCCGAGCTCGATCGGCGTCTGCGCGTCTTCGACAACGTGATTCGTCACATGATCGTGCGCGTCGACGAAGATCTCGCGACGGCCGATCGGGCGAAGACGCGGCGCAAGGCCAACATGGCGAAGCGGCGCGTCAAGCGCGGGCTGCCGCCGGAACCGACGGATGCCGAATTGCACCGTCGCCGCGAGGAGAGCGATGACTTTGACGGCGGCGGTGACATGCCGTTCCGCGGGGGAGGCGACCGATGAGCGACTTTGAACATAGCCGCGGCCGTTCGGGCGGCCGGGGCGGCGACAAGGACAAAGACAAGGGCGAGAAGGGCGGACGTCGCACGTTTTTCCGCCGGCGCCGCGTCTGCAAGTTCTGCGTCGAGAAGATCGACTACGTGTCCTACAAGGACGTGAAGCTGCTGGCGCCGTTCATTCCGGAGCGCGGCAAGATCCAGCCACGACGGATTTCCGGCGTGTGCGCCACGCACCAGCGCGCGCTGCAGAACGCGATCAAGCGCGCGCGCCAGATCGCGCTCGTGCCGTACACCACCGACTAGGGGTATCGCGACAGACGTAGGGGCGGGCTCCGCCCTGGAGCACTGATCATGTCCATCGAAGTCATTCTCAAAGAACACGTGGAGAATCTCGGCCAACGCGGCGAGATCGTGAAGGTGGCCGACGGCTACGCGCGCAACTATCTGTTGCCGCGCAAGCTGGCGCTCGCCGTCACCCTGGAAAACAAGCGTCAGGTCGAGCGGGAGCGCGCGAAGGCCGAGGCCCATGAGGCTGACGAGCGCGTGCAGGCTCAGGCACTCGCGACCCGGCTCGGGGCCGTCGAGCTGGCCATCGCCCGGCGCGTAGGCGAACACGACACGCTCTACGGGTCGGTCACGTCCGCCGACATCGTCGAGGCGCTGGCCGCGCGTGACCTGCCGATCGACCGCCGCAAGATCCAGCTGGCCGAACCGCTCAAGAGCCTCGGCGAGCATTCCGTGGCCGTCAAGCTGCACCGCGACGTCGTCGCGCAGGTGAAGGTCGTCGTCGTCGCGGCGACGACGTAGACGCGACGAAGATGGCCGCCGTCAGCGCGTTCCTCGGTTCGAACTTCGCACTTTGAACTTCGAACTTGGTACGGGTCTATGTCAGATCGCACCCTCCCTCACAATCTCGACGCCGAGAAATGCGTCCTCGGCGCCATTCTGATCAACAACACGGTCTTCAATCAGGCCGCCGAAGTCATCGATGCGCAGGATTTTTTCCGCGAGGCGCATCGGCGGCTGTTCGACAAGATGGTCTCGCTCACCGACCGGAGCGAGCCGGTCGATCTCGTCACGTTGACCGATGAGCTCACGCGGACCGGCGAGCTCGACGCGGTCGGCGGTCCCGCCTACATCTCCTCGCTCACCGACGGCGTGCCGCGCTCGACCAACGTCGAGTACTACGCGAAGATCGTCAAAGAAAAATCGACGCTGCGGCGCCTGATTCAGTCCGCCAACGAGATCCTCGCCCACTCGTACGACGCCGAGCGGGACGCCGACGACCTGCTGGACGAAGCGGAGCGGTCGATCTTTCAAATCGCCGAGCATCGGATGCGATCCGGGTTCGTGAAGCTCGGGGACCTCGTCGATTCCGGCCACAAGCTCATCGAACAATTCGAGCAGCACCGTGGACTTCTCACGGGCGTGCCCACCGGTTTCGTCGATCTGGACCAGATGACGTCCGGACTGCAGAAGTCGGACCTCGTGATCGTGGCCGCGCGGCCCTCGATGGGCAAGACCAGCCTCGTGCTCAACATGGCGATGAATGCCGCGACCTCGGCGGGCAAGACGGTCGGCGTCTTCAGCCTCGAAATGTCGAAGGAGCAGTTGTTCCTGCGCATGCTGACCTCCGAGGCGCGCATCGACGCGCATCGTTTGCGCGGCGGCTATCTCGGTGAGCAGGACTACCAGAAGATCGTCGGCGCGATGGGCCGCATGCACGACGCCAGGGTGTTCATCGACGACACGCCCGGCCTCGGCCTCCTCGAGATGCGCGCGAAGGCGCGCCGGCTGAAGCTCGAGCATGGCCTCGACATGCTCGTCGTCGACTACCTGCAGCTCATGCAGGGCCGCGGCCGGTTCGAGAACCGCCAGCAGGAGTTGGCCTCGATCTCCCGGTCGATGAAGATTCTGGCGAAAGAGCTCGAGGTGCCGGTGGTGGCGCTCAGCCAGTTGAGCCGGGCACCGGAGGGACGTACCGATCACCGGCCACAACTCTCGGACCTGCGTGAATCCGGTGCGCTCGAGCAGGATGCGGACGTTGTGTTGTTCATCTTCCGCGAAGAGATGTACAAGGTCGACGGCGAGACCCCGCCGGAATCCGAAGGCATCGCCGAGCTCATAATAGGAAAGCAGCGCAACGGTCCGACGGGCACCGTGCGCGTCGCCTTCCTGAAGCAGTACACCCGGTTCGAGAATCTGGCCGGCGGATCGTCGTACGGAGCGGAGGCGTCGGACTCGTGATTCGGCCCACGGTCGCGACCGTGAGCCTGGACGCGATCCAGCAGAACTTCCGCGCCATTCAGGGGCTGCTTCACAGGCCTTCCAGCACGTCGCACCCGCCTTCGCCTTCGGCTCCGGCGCGGCAGGCTCCCGCACAACGTACCGCCCCGGGCATCATCGCCGTCGTCAAAGCCAACGCCTACGGCCATGGCGCCGTCGAGGTCGCGCTCGCGCTCGAGCGCGCGGGGGCCGCGATGCTCGCGTGCGCGGACATCGAGGAGGGCGTGACCCTGCGAGACGCGGGCGTCACGATTCCGATTCTCGTCTTTGGCGCCTTGAGCGTCAGCGATCTCGACGGCGTGTTCGAGCGCCGGCTCACGCCGACCGTCTCGAGTCCGGCGGCGGCCCGCGCCCTCGAGCAGGCGGCGGCCGCACGCAACGTCCTTGTCGGATGTCATCTCAAGATCGACACCGGCATGAATCGCCTCGGCTTCCGCCACGACAACCTCGGGCGGACGATCCCGGCGGTGCTCGCCAGCCGGCATCTGCGCGTCGACGCGATCTACACGCACTTCGCGAGCGCGGACGTGCCGGAGTCGCCGATGCTGGAGGAGCAGCGGGGCCGTTTCGAGCGGGCGCGCGCTGCGCTGGGCGCGATGGGCCTCGCGCCGGCCGTCAAGCGGCACGCCGCCAACTCCGCCGCGCTGCTGCGAGACGAACGGACCTGGTACGACTGGGTGCGGCCCGGGTTGCTGCTCTACGGCATCGTGCCGCCGCCGCTCGCCGCGGCCGATCTCGTCCTCGGACCTGCCCTGTCACTGCAGAGCCGTATTGTGGCGGTCAAGGGCGTGCGCGCGGGCGAAGGCGCGGGTTACGGATGGCGATGGACGTCTTCCGAACCGCGGACCATCGCGATCGTCCCCGCCGGGTACGCCGACGGTCTCGATACCCGCTTCAGCGGCCGAGGTTCCGTGCTCGTGCGCGGCCGCCGCGTGCCGATCGTCGGCGCGGTGTCGATGGACATGATGACGGTCGACGTCACCGGCCTCGACATCGCGCCCGGCGACGACGTCGTCATCATCGGCCGGCAGGGCAACGACGAGATCACCGTGCGTGAGGTCGCAGCGATGATTGGGACGATTCCGTGGGAGGTTATTTGCAGGGTCGGGGCCCGAATAGCACGACGGTACGCGTGAGTCGTCCACGTTCGAACTTCAAAGTTCGAAGTGCGAACCGCGGTGCGGCTCGGGTCGTGCCTACCCTCGCCGGGCTTCAGTTGGGACGCTTTCTACCCGGGGTCGATTCAGCTTGCGGCGCGTGCTCGTGAGAATCGCGATTCGAGTATTTGTGGCATGGTGCTCGCATCCTTAGCATTTCAAACGTCCTAACCATGAAGGCACAGAAGTCCATTTACAGCTGCACTCAGTGCGGTTCGCAGTCGCCGAAGTGGCTCGGGCGTTGTCCCGACTGCAACGCGTGGAATTCGTTCGTCGAAGAAGCGTCGATGGCGGCCGGGGCGAAGGCGCCGCTGGTGCCGGCGTTCGGCGGCGGTGGCGCGCATTTGTACGCCGACGTGGACACGCAGGTGTCCGAGCGCGTGTCGTCGGGCATCAGCGAGTTCGACCGCGTGCTGGGCGGCGGGTTCGTCCCGGGATCGCTCGTACTGCTGGGCGGCGAGCCCGGCATCGGCAAGTCCACGCTGTTGCTGCAGGCGGCGGCGCACTATGCCGCGAACGTCGGGCCGGTGTTGTACTGCTCGGGGGAGGAGTCCGAGCATCAGATCAAGATGCGGGGCGAGCGTCTCGGTGTCGGCCGCGCACCGCTCTACCTCCTCGCGGAGACCTGCGTCGAGCGCCTGCTCGAGGAGGTGAGCCGCGTCAAGCCCGCGCTGCTCATCGTCGACTCCATTCAGACGGTGTTCTCGCTGAAGATGCAGTCCGCGCCCGGCAGCGTGGGGCAGGTCCGGCAATCGGCGACCGATCTCCTGTTCGTGGCGAAGGCGCGGAATCTGCCGACCATCCTCGTCGGACACGTGACGAAAGACGGGAGCCTCGCGGGACCGAAGGTGCTTGAGCACGTCGTGGACACGGTGTTGTACTTCGAGGGTGGGCAGCACCATTCGCATCGCGTGGTGCGGGCGGTGAAGAACCGGTTCGGCGCCGCGAACGAGCTGGGTGTCTTCGAGATGACCGGGGCGGGGCTGCGCCCGGTGCCGAATCCGTCGAAGCTGTTTCTCGCCGAGCGGCCGACGAACGTTCCCGGCTCGTCCGTGTTGTGCACGATCGAGGGATCGCGGCCGATTCTCGTCGAAGTGCAAGCGCTCGTCGGCACCGCCGTGTTTGGTAACGCCCGGCGCACGGCCAGCGGCCTCGACCACAATCGCCTGGCGCTGCTGCTCGCCGTGCTCGACAAACGCGCCGGATTGAATCTCGCGGTCGACGATGTGTACGTGAACGTCGCCGGCGGCATGACGGTCAGCGAGCCGGCGGCCGATCTCGCGGTGCTCGCGGCCGTGGCCTCGAGCCACCGCGGCCGGCCGATTCCGCCGGACGTCGTGGTGTTCGGTGAAGTCGGCCTGGCCGGCGAGGTGCGGGCCACGACGCAGGCGCCTCTGCGCCTGCGCGAAGCCGTACAACTCGGTTTCAAGCGCTGTGTGCTTCCTGATGGCAACGTCACTCCGGCAGACACGCCGGCCGGGCTCGACGTCATCGCCGTCCGCAACGTCGGCGACGCGCTGGACGCCCTGCTATAAGGAAATCCCCCGACTCCCCAAGCCGCCGCCTCTCAAACTAGAATGTCGCGATGCACGCTTCTGTGCTGGTTCGCTGCGGGTTCATCGGGGCGGTCGTCTATGCCTCGACCTTGATCAATCCGATCGAGGGGCACATCACCCTCAATCTCGTGTTGGGCTTCTCGGTGGCCGTCCTGATCGTGCTGATCGAGACCCGGCTCCGCGACGCAGCGGTCACGAAGCTGTTCGGGGCGCTGCTCGGCGGCGGCATCGGCTTGTGGATTGCCAACGCCGTGATCAGCGGACTGTCCTGGGCGGACACGAGCAATACCAAGGTCAAATTCCTCCACATGTTGATCCTGGTGGTGCTGCCATATCTCGGCATCGTGCTCGGTGCGCGCAAAGGGGAATGGCTCGAGCCGTCGAAGTTCGCGTCGCTCTTCAAGGACGCCCGGCCGCAACGGCGCTACCGTGTGCTGGACACGAGCGTCATCATCGATGGCCGCATCGCCGACATCGTGGAGACCGGCTTCCTGGACGGCACGCTGGTCGTTCCGCAGTTCGTGTTGAAGGAGCTGCAGTTCGTCGCCGACTCATCCGACTCGCTCAAGCGCAATCGCGGCCGTCGCGGCCTGGACATCCTGCATCGCATTCAGAAGATGGCGGGCGTCGAGGTCATCATCTCGGACCTGGACTTCCCGCACGTCAAGGAAGTCGACATGAAGCTGATCGAGCTGGCGCGCTCGCTGCTCGGCTGCATCGTGACGAACGATTTCAATCTGAACAAGGTCGCGCAGCTCCGCGGGATCGAGGTGCTGAACATCAACGAGCTCGCGAACTCGCTGAGGCCCGTCGTGCTGCCTGGCGAGCCGATGAGTGTGTTCATCACGAAAGAAGGCAAGGAATACAACCAGGGCGTGGCCTACCTCGATGACGGGACCATGGTCGTCGTCGACAACGCCCGGAGCAGGATCGGCCGGAACTTCGACATCGTCGTGACGAGCGTGCTCCAAACGACCGCCGGCCGCATGATCTTCGGCCGATGTGCCGACACCGGCGCCGCGCCGGTCGTGACCGCGGCCGACGATTCCGGGCGCCGGCCGAGGCCCGCCGCGCAAGCGTGACCCTGCCGCCGTTTCATTGGTGGCGGACGGTCTTCTTTCTGATCCCCGCCATTGGCGTCTACACGATCGCGCTGGGCATCGTGTCGATGTTCGCGAGCCTCATCGGCAATCCGTTCTTCGCCCACCGCTGCGCGCAGTGGTGGGGCCGGCTGATCGTCGCGACCAGCGGCGTCCGCATCGAGCGGTCCGGCGAGCTGCCGCCGGCCCATGATGGCTGCATCGTGGTCGCCAACCACGCGAGCATTTACGACATTCCGATTCTCTTCACGGCCATTCCGCGGCAGCTTCGACTGATGGCGAAAGCCACTCTAGGTCTGGTCCCATTCATCGGCTGGCATCTCAAGCTCAGCGGACACTTGCTCGTCGACCGGAAGAATCCCGGCGCCTCGATTTTCAAGAAGATGCATCGCATGGCGCAGAGTGGCGCCTCGCTCCTCGTGTTTCCCGAAGCCGGCCGGTCCGGGGACGGCCAGCTCCTGAAATTCAAGGGCGGCGTGTTTCTGCTCGCGATCGAGACCGGGCTTCCCATCGTGCCCGTCACGATCGTCGGGAACCGCGCGGTGATGCCCAAGGGCCGGCTGATGGTGTGTCCGGCCAACGTGCGCGTGCTCGTGCATCCGGCGGTTCAGACGGCGGGATTGAACCGCGATGAAGCCCGCGCGCTCGCCGACCGCGTGCGCGGGGTGATCGCGGCGGGTCTGACCAGTTGATCGGACGTAGGGCAGACCTTCAGGTCTGCCGAGCTTACAATGCACCGTGCCTCTGTTTGATGGACTGACGGTCACCGCCGACGTCGCCGCGATCGTCCGGCCGGGCTGGCTGGCGGTGGACAACGTGACGGTCGTCGATCGCGATGCGCGCATGGACGAGCCGCTGCGCGCTGCGGCGGCGGCATTGCGGCCAATGGCACAATCGGCCGACGCCGCATCGGACCCGACTTCGTCGGCGGTGCGGACGATGTACAAGAAGGTGGGCCTCGACCCGACGAAGACGCGGCCGTCATCCGAGGCGCTCTTCCGGCGGATTGCGCGCGGCGACGAGCTGCCGCGCATCAACAGTCTCGTGGACATCATCAATTGGTCGTCAGCGGAGTCGAGGCTGCCGTACGGGCTCTACGACCTCGATCAGATTCGCGGGCCGGTCACGCTTCGCGTGGGACAGCCCGGCGAAGAGTACGCCGGGATTCGCAAGGAGGTCGTGCACGTCGGCGGCCGCCTCGTGCTCGCGGACGAGCACGGGCCGTTTGGCAATCCGACATCCGACTCGGCCCGGACGATGACCACGGCCAGAACGACGCGAGCGCTCGTCGTGATCTTCGCGCCCGTGTCCGTGCCGGCCTCGGCCTCAGACCGCGCGTTGGCGCTGACGCGCGAGCGCATCGATCGGTACTGCGTGAAGGGTTCGTGATGTCGGTCGGCGTCATCATCGTGGCCGCGGGGCGCGGCGCTCGCCTGGGCGCATCAGTGCCAAAGCAACTGCTCGATATCGGAGGCCGGACGATTCTGCAGCGGAGCGTCGTGCCGTTCGACGCGCATCCGCTCGTGAGCGAGCTGGTCGTCGTATTGCCGGCCGATCAGGTCGAGGCCGGCGCATCGCTCGTGGGGGAGACGCGCCGGCCGGTGCAGTTTGCGGCCGGCGGCGCCCGCCGCCAGGACTCGGTTCGTCACGGCTTCGCGAAGCTGTCGGACCGGGTCGAGATCGTGCTCGTGCACGATGCGGCCAGGCCCTTTGCCGAGCGCGCGCTCATCGATCGCGTCATCGCCGGCGCGCGCGACGCCGGCGCGGCGCTGCCCGCCGTGGCCGCGCGGGACACCGTCAAGCGCGTCGACCCGAGCCGGCACGTCGTGCTCGAGACCATTCCGCGCGAAGAGATCTGGCTCGCCCAGACGCCGCAGGGATTCCGGCGCGGCGTTCTCGGCGCCGCCATCGCGCTCGGCGACGAGGGCGTCGAGGCCACGGACGAGGCGATGCTCGCCGAGCGTGCGGGGCACGCCGTCCGCGTGGTGGAGGGCGACGCACGCAATATCAAGATCACGACGGCCGACGACCTCGCGTCGGCGCGGGCGGCGATCGCGTCCGCGCCGCGCGTGGGCACCGGGTACGATCTGCACCGGCTGGTCGCGGGACGCCCGCTCGTGCTGGGCGGTGTGACCGTGCCGTTCGACCGCGGTCCCCTCGGGCACTCCGACGGTGACGTGCTCGCGCACGCGATCATCGATGCGATGTTCGGCGCGGTCGCGGCCGGCGACATCGGCCGGCACTACGCCGATTCGGACCCGCAGTGGCAGGACGCCTCCGGCCTCGACCTGCTCAGACGCGCCTCGGACGTCGTGCGCGGACAAGGCTGGGCACTATCGAGTGTCGATGCGACGGTCGTGCTCGAGCGCCCGAAGCTGGCCCCACACGTCGACGCGATGCGCGAGCAGATTGCTGCGGCGCTGGGGATTACGATCGAGGGCGTGAGCGTCAAGGCGAAGACCAATGAAGGCGTCGACGCCGTCGGGCGTGGCGAGGCGATCGCCGCCCACGCCGTCGCGGTCCTCGTGATGAAGGGGGCGTGGTAGCCGCATGCGCATTCGGTTTGCGCCGAGCCCCAGCGGCCATCTGCACGTCGGCAACGCCCGCACCGCGTTGTTCAACTGGTTGCTCGCGCGGCGCCACGGCGGGACGTTCGTCCTGCGCATTGAGGACACGGACACGGAGCGCTCGACGGCGGAGTCGGAGCGGTCGATCCTTAACGACCTCGAGTGGCTGGGCCTCGATTGGGATGAGGGCCCCGATGCCGGCGGCGCGTTCGGTCCGTACCGGCAGTCTGAGCGATTCGATCTCTATCGGTCGACCACGGACGACCTGCTGTCGCGCGGGCTGGCGTACTACTGCTTTTGCTCGACCGAGCAGCTCGAGGCCGATCGAAAGGCCGCGCTCGCTGCCGGCCTGGCGCCGAAGTACGGCGGCCGCTGCCGGACCATCGCGGCGGCCGACGCCATGGCGCGCGTGAGAGGCGGCGAGCCCGCCGCCGTTCGATTCCGCGTTGCGCCGGGCGGGGACATCACGTTTCAGGATGTCGTTCGCGGGGCGGTGACGTTCAGTCGTGACGTCATCGGCGACCCCGTCATCGTCCGTTCCGACGGACGGCCCAACTACAACTTCGCGGTGGTGATCGACGACATCACGATGCAGATCACGCACGTAGTGCGCGGCGAGGATCACATCTCCAACACCCCGCGGCAGATCCTGATCTACGAGGCGCTCGGCGCGCCGCCGCCGACGTTCGCGCACCTGTCGCTGGTGCTGGGACCGGACCACGCTCCGCTGTCCAAGCGGCATGGCGCGACCAGCGTCGCCGAGTTTCGTGAGCGCGGCTTTCTGCCCGAGGCCCTCGTGAACTACCTGGCCCTGCTGGGCTGGTCACCGGGCGAGAATGCCAGCGGCGAACAGGAAGAGCGGCTGCCGGTTGCAGAGATGGCGCGGCGGTTCGACCTGGCGAGAGTCAGCCACAGCGCCGCGGTGTTCGACACCGGCAAGCTGGCGTGGATGAACCGGCACTACATGAAGGAGGCGGATCCGGCGCGCATCGCGCGCACGGCGCTTCCGTACTTCGTGCGCGCCGGGATCTTGCGCGACTCTGCCGAGGCGGCGGCGTATCTGGAATCAGCCCTGCCGATGGTCCTCGGATCGGTGGATACGCTCGCCGAAATGCCCGAACGGCTTGCCGCGGTCTTCGGGTGGGATGCGAGCCGCGCCGCGGCCATGATTGCGCAGGAGCCAGAGGCTCAACAGGCGGCCCGTGTGGTGGACACCTTTGCGCGGGAGATCTCCACGGTCGGATCGCTCGATCGAGACGCATTCAGGGCGGCGGCGAACCGCGTCCGCCAACTGACGGGGATCAAGGGGCGCGACCTGTTTCATCCGATCCGTGATGCTCTGACGGCGGCGGCCTCTGGACCGGAGCTCGATCTGGTGATTCCCGCGATCGACCGCGCGGCCGCATTGCCCGTTGAGGCCACGGTCGCGGCCGTCTTCTCATGTGCAGCTCGCGCGGCCAAGGTGGCGGAACAGTTCGCGGGCCGAAACCCCGCGGCATCTAACTAACAGGTAGAACTGGGATGTCCCTCGTTTACGGCATTCATTCGGTCGCCGAAGCCATGAAGGCCCGGCGCGTGTCGCGTCTCGTGCACATTCGTGGTGGAGGGCCGCGCATCGACGCCATCGTCGCGCGCGCGCAGGAGCTGCGCATTCCTATTGAGACGGTCGACGTGCGTGCCCTCGACAAACAGGCGCGCGGCGGCGTGCATCAGGGGATCGCGGCCGAGCTCCAGCCGCTCCCGAGCTACACGCTCGAGGAGGTCGTGAAGGAGGCGGTGGGCCCGCCGCTGCTCGTCGTGCTCGATGGCATCGAAGATCCGCAGAACGTCGGCGCGATTCTGCGGTCGGCGGACGGCGCAGGCGTTCACGGGGTCATTCGCCAGGCGCGCCATGCCGCGCCGCTGGGTGGCGCGACGGCGAAGGCCTCGGCCGGGGCCGTCAACCACGTGCGCATTGTCACTGTCGTCAACATCGCGCGAACGCTCGACGATCTCAAGGAGCTCGGGGTGTGGACGGTCGGGCTGGATGCCAGCGCCCCTGAGCCCTACGATGCGGCTGATTATCGGGTCCCCACGGCGTTCGTGGTGGGGGCCGAGGGCACGGGCCTGCGCCGCCTCGTCCGCGAAACGTGCGACCGGCTGGTTTCGATCCCGATGGCTGGGGAAGTCTCGAGCTTGAACGTGTCCGTTTCGGCGGGAATCGCCTTGTTTGAGGCGGCGAGGCAGAGGAGGACGGGGGCTGGGCGCTAGGCTCTGGGCACTGGCCCGAGATGCACGGTTCTCGCCGGGTCTGGAGCCGAAGCCAGTGCCGAGTGCCCGGTGCCAAGCGCCCGCAGTTCTGTTGCCCCTTTGCAAATGCCGTGCTACCATTCCCGTTTTGTCTGGGCTGGCGTAGCTCAGTCGGTAGAGCAGCTGATTTGTAATCAGCAGGTCGGGGGTTCAAATCCCTTCGCCAGCTCCAACGGTTCAGGGCCCCGCCCCGCACGCACGTCGCACGGAACCTCAGTTGTTCCATGCAGATGGCGAAATCGGTGGTGGCGCCTCCGCTCGACCGCGGGAGCAAGGTTAGAGGGCGTCGCGTCGCGACGGAGAAGTCAGCAACCAGACACGGCGAGGTAGCGAAGCGGTCAAACGCAGCAGACTGTAAATCTGTCGCCCTAGCGGCTTCGAAGGTTCGAATCCTTCCCTCGCCACCAGCCTTCGCGCGCGCTGGCTCGACCGCGCGCTTCGGCTGGGCAAGCCAGGGAAGCGGCTGGGCAGACAGAGCAGGCACGACCGTGGCAGGGCGGTCGCGAGCCGTACGTGGCGATGCGAACGAGAGCACGGCGGGCTGGCCCGCCGAAGCGCGGAGTTAGCGCAGGAAGCGGAGCGCGAAGGCGGGAGTAACTCAGTGGTAGAGTCACAGCCTTCCAAGCTGTTGGTCGCGGGTTCGATCCCCGTCTCCCGCTCCATCCTCCGCCTGGCGCTCGCAGCGCTCGCGGCTTCGGATGGCAAGCCGGAGACGCGGATGCCATCGTGGCCGGTACGGGTGATGGGCGAAGTCGGGCCGACTTGTCGGCCGTAGCTGCGAGCGCAGCGAGCGGTGAGCGTAGGCCGATGTAGCTCAGTTGGCAGAGCGCGTCCTTGGTAAGGACGAGGTCACCGGTTCGATTCCGGTCATCGGCTCCAGAGAACGAATACAACAAACACGGGCGTTACAAAGACGGAGACAGACAGCGATGGCGAAGGAGAAGTTCGATCGTTCGAAGCCGCACGTGAACGTGGGCACCATTGGTCACATCGACCATGGCAAAACAACGTTGACGGCCGCCTTGACGAAGGTCGCGGCCGGCAAGGGCTGGGCGAAGTTCATCCCGTACGACGAGGTCGCCAAGGCGTCCGAGTCGCAGGGCCGCCGCGACGACACGAAGATCCTGACGATCGCCACCAGCCACGTCGAGTACAGCACGGCGAAGCGCCACTACGCGCACGTCGACTGCCCGGGTCACGCCGACTACATCAAGAACATGATCACGGGTGCCGCGCAGATGGACGGCGCGATCCTGGTGGTGAGCGCGGTGGACGGCCCCATGCCGCAGACGCGTGAGCACGTCCTGCTCGCCAAGCAGGTCAACGTGCCGTACGTCGTCGTCGCCCTGAACAAGTGCGATGCCGTCGATGATCCCGAACTGCTCGATCTCGTCGAGCTCGAGGTGCGCGATCTGCTCAAGAGCTACGGGTTTCCGGGTGACGAGCTCCCGGTGGTCCGCGTGTCGGCGCTCAAGGCGCTGCATGGCGACCCGGGCGGCGTCGAGGGCGTGCTCAAGCTGATGGAGGCGATTGATACCTACATCCCGATGCCGGCGCGCGAAGTGGACAAGCCGTTCCTCATGCCGATCGAAGACGTGTTCTCGATCTCCGGCCGTGGCACGGTCGTGACCGGGCGCGTCGAGCGCGGCAAGGTCAAGGTCGGCGAGGAAATCGAGATCGTCGGGTACAAGCCGACCGAGAAGAAGGTCGTCACCGGCGTCGAGATGTTCCGCAAGCTCCTCGACGAGGGCGTGGCCGGCGACAACATCGGCGTGCTGCTCCGCGGTGTGGAGAAGGACGACATCGAGCGCGGTCAGGTGCTCGCGAAGGGCGGCTCGATCACGCCGCACACGAAGTTCAAGGCCGAGGTGTACATCCTCTCGAAGGAAGAGGGTGGCCGCCACACGCCGTTCTTCAACGGCTATCGTCCGCAGTTCTACATCCGGACGACGGACGTGACCGGGTCGCTCCATCTGCCGGAAGGCGTCGAGATGGTGATGCCGGGCGACAACACGACGATCTCGGCCGAGCTGATGGTGCCCGTCGCGATCGAAAAGGGCAGCCGGTTCGCCATTCGTGAAGGTGGCCGCACGGTCGGCGCCGGCACGATCAGCGAGATCGTGCAGTAATCGGACGCAGGCAATTTGGGGATTGGGTGATTGGGAGACTGGGAGATTACGAACACTTTAATCTCCAAATCTCCCAATCCCCAACTCTCCTAATTCAAGGATCAGCTGATGCGCGAAATCATCACCCTGGCGTGCACCGAGTGCAAACGCCGGAACTACAGCACGACGAAGAACAGGCGCAAGAGTACGGAGCGGCTGGAGTTCAGCAAGTTCTGCCGCTTCTGCAGGAAGCACAGGCCGCACAAGGAGAGTAAGTGACGGGATTTGGGGATTCGGAGATTTGAGGACTTGGGGATGGCAGAATCTCCAAATCTCCCAATCCACCAATCTCTGAATTCGAGAAGGCATACAGGCCAGTAGCTCAACTGGTAGAGCATCGGTCTCCAAAACCGAGGGCTGGGGGTTCGAGTCCCTCCTGGCCTGCCAACGACTGACGGGGTGGAAGGTCTCAGGTCCAATGATCGACAACAAGGACACAAACGAGCAGGCAGGGAATTGGTTTGGCCGTGCTCGGCGGTTCCTCGCCGAGGTCAGGGTCGAGCTGAGCCGCGTGACGTGGCCGACGCGGCGCGAGGTGTATGCGACGACGGTCGTCGTCATCCTGACCTCGATGCTGTTCGGCGTCTACCTCTGGGTGATCGACCTTGGGTTATCGCGGGTCATGGATCAGGTGTTCAAGTGGCTGGGGACAGCGTAGCGGCAATGGCGGTGACGGACGACAAGACGAAGCATTGGTACATCATTCACACGTACTCAGGCTTCGAGAACAAAGTGCGCGAGTCGCTCGAGCAGCGCGTTCAGGCGTACGGGCTGCAGGACGAGATCGGTGAGGTGTTGATCCCGACCGAGGACATCGTCGAGAAGCGCGGCGGGCGCGAGGTGAAGAGCTCCCGCCGGTTCTTCCCGGGGTACATCCTCGTCGAGATGCACATGTCCGACAACGCGTGGCATGTGGTGAAGAACACGCCGAAAGTGACCGGCTTTGTCGGCGCCGGCCCGAAGCCGTCGCCGCTCTCGCGCGAGGAAGTCGACCAGATCCTGCACCAGGTCACGGTCGCCGCCGAGAAGCCGAAGCCGAAGTACTCGTTCGAGCGGGGCGACCAGGTCCGCATCAACGAGGGTCCGTTCGCCAGCTTCAACGGCACGGTCGATGATGTGAACTCGGATCGCAACACCCTGAAGGTGATGGTGACGATCTTCGGCCGCGCGACGCCGGTCGAACTGGACTTTTTGCAGGTGGAGAAACTCTAGGCATTTGGCGAATTTGTGGATTTGAGGACTGGGAGATCTTCCAGTCTCTACATCCCCCAATTCAGAGATCGAATCGATGGCAAAAAAGGTACAAGCACAAGTCAAGTTGCAGATTGCGGCCGGCAAAGCCACGCCCGCGCCGCCCGTCGGGACCGCGCTCGGTCCGCACGGCCTGAACATCATGGACTTCTGCAAGAACTTCAACGCGAAGACGGCGAAGGACGACGGCCTGATCATTCCCGTCATCGTGACGATCTATTCCGACCGGTCCTACACGTTCGTGCTGAAGACGCCGCCGGCGGCCGTGCTGCTCAAGCGCGCGGCCAACATCGCGAAGGGCTCCGGCGAGCCGAACAAGACCAAGGTCGGCACGGTCACCGCCAAGCAGGTCGAGGCCATCGCGAAGCAGAAGCTGCCGGATCTGAACTGCGACACGATCGAGTCGGCGATGAAGTCGGTGCGCGGCACGGCACGGTCGATGGGGTTGGATGTCATCGACTGAGATAGTTGCACTGGGAGATTTGTAGATTGGGAGACTGGGAGATTAAGAAGTTCGTAATCTCCAAATCCCCCAATCCTCAATCCCCAAATGAACTGAACGGGTGGCAGGTCTTGACGAACGACCGCTATGACCACCGGAGGAATTGAAATGCGATCGCGCGGCAAGAAGTACACGGCAGCCAAACAGCAGGTGCCGAACCGGCTTCATAAGATCGAGGAAGCCGTCCCGCTTCTCCAAAAGGTCAAGTACTCGAAGTTCGACGAGACGGTCCAGTTGGCCGTCCGACTCGGGGTCGATCCGAAGCACTCGGATCAGATGGTCCGCGGCACCGTCGTGTTGCCGCATGGGCTCGGCAAGTCCAAGCGCGTGCTCGTGATTGCCAACGCGGACAAGCAGCGCGAGGCGCGTGAGGCGGGGGCCGACGAGGTGGGTGGCGAAGAGCTCGTCGAGAAGATCAACGGCGGCTGGATGGATTTCGATGCGGTCGTCGCGACGCCGGACATGATGCGCGCCGTCGGCAAGCTCGGCAAGGTGCTCGGTCCGCGCGGTCTGATGCCGAACCCGAAAACGGGGACGGTGACGCTCGACGTCACGAAGGCCGTGCAGGAGATCAAGGCCGGGAAGGTCGAGTTTCGGGTCGACAAAGCGGGCATCGTCCACGCGCCGGTCGGGAAGATTTCCTTTGCGTCGGCCAGCCTGATCGCCAACGCGCACGCGCTGATGGAGAGCATCGTCCGCGCCAAGCCGGCGGCCGCCAAGGGCAGGTATCTGAAGAGCGTCACGATGTCGTCGACGATGAGCCCGGGCGTGGACATCGACACGTCGCACGTGGACGAGCTCATCAAACATTAGGAATCTGAGATGGCAGTCAGCAGAGCAGAAAAAGCCACCGAGCTCGGCGCGTTGGAAGCGGCCTTCAAGACGGCCGACACCGCCGTGCTGGTCGACTACAAAGGCGTGACCGTGCCCCAGGTCACCGAGTTGCGCCGGCAAGTGCGCGCGGCCGGCGGGAAGTACCGCGTCGTGAAGAACTCGCTCGCCAAGCGAGCGGCGAAGGGCACGGGGATCGCGACGCTCGAGAAGTACTTCGCGGGCGCCACGGCGGTGGTCTACACCTCCAAGGATCCGGTGGCCATCGCCAAGGCGCTCACGACGTTTGCGAAGGCCACGCCGGCGCTCTCGATCAAGGGCGCCATGGTGCAGGGCAAGGCCGTCGCGCCGGCCGCGGTGAGCGATCTGGCCAGCCTGCCGAGCAAGCCGGAGCTCTACGCC